>Ga0315298_1004550_pt1 | contig 20645 bp, 21 predicted proteins | sample WHS_1_MG_FD_203077 | JGI IMG/M metagenome (GOLD analysis project Ga0315298, IMG submission 203077) | Extremophilic microbial mat communities from Washburn Hot Springs, YNP, Wyoming, USA - WHS_1_MG | ecosystem: Environmental > Aquatic > Thermal springs > Hot (42-90C) | place: USA: Wyoming...
GGTCACAAAGGAAAAACCAGTCATTGCCATCAAGGCAGGTCTTACTTCTTCTGGCTCAAAGGCGGTTTCCTCACATACAGGCAGCCTTGCAGGCCTTTCTGAAGCGTATGCCGCTGCTTTCAGAAAAGCCGGTGTACTCCAGGTATCAAATATGGAAGAACTTTTTGACCTTGCGCTTGTGTTTGCTCACCAGCCGATAATCGCTGGAGATAGAATTGCAATTATCACAAACGCAGGCGGGCCTTCGGTTGTTGCGACTGATTCAGCGGAAAAACAGGGCCTTAAGATGGCGCAACTGGCGACTGATACAGTCCAGACACTCAAGGCAAATCTCCCGCCAGCCGCAAATACCAGTAATCCTGTTGATGTTCTTGGTGATGCGACAGAAAGTGGATATGCAATTGCGTTTGACGCGGTTTTCAAAGACCCGAATGTTGACGGCATTCTGACAATACTGACGCCCCAGGTTGTAACCCGGCCGATTGAAACAGCAGCAAAACTTACAGAGTGTTCCAGCGCCCATAAAAAAACCGTGGTAACAAGTTTTATGGGTGGTCCAATGGTTGAACAGGCAGTAAATAACCTGCGGAAAAACGGCATACCCAATTATGATTTCCCGGAACGGGCGATTGGTGCACTGCGCGCAATGGTTAGTTTCAATAATATGAAGAAAAGGCGTGAGCCGGAATACCGTAGATTTCCCGCCAACACTTCAACCATAAAGGATATCTTCTCTTCGTCCAGAAACTCAGGTATTAAAGCGTTGCCTGACTTTCAGGCGCGCGGAGTTTTTGAAGCATACGGGATAATGGGTCCGAAACGAAAAATTGCGCAGGACATAGAAAACGCTACCAGGTATGCTGATGAAATCGGCTATCCTGTCGTTGCGAAGATTGCAAGCCCTGATATCCTGCACAAAACTGAAGCAGGCGGAGTAAAAATTGGCATAAAAAATTCAGAACAACTAAGAAAGGCATTTTCTGACATAATGCTCTCTGCGAAAAACTACAATCCATCTGCAAGAATCAATGGAATTGAACTGCAGGAAATGGTCAGCGGAATCCAGGAGGTTATCATCGGCATCAAGAAAGATGCGCAGTTTGGCCACCTTCTCATGTTTGGACTTGGCGGAATCTTTGTGGAACTTCTTAAAGATGTGGTTTTCAGCATTGTTCCGGTCGGCATTGAGGAAGCAAGAGAGATGATTTCTGGCATTAAGGGCGCAAAACTCCTTAATGGGTACAGAAACCTGCCTCCATGCGACATTGATGCACTCGTTGAAGCGATTCTTAAAGTATCTCAATTATGCGAGGACTATCCGGAAATCAGTGAACTGGATATTAATCCGCTTGTGGTAAAGGAAAAAAATAATGGCGTGGTGATGGTTGATGCCCGGATTGTTCTTGATTAGACAAAGGGGAGATGGAAATGAAAGATATGAAATTTCGCATTGGTATCATTGGAGCCGGCGGAATTGCAAGATATGCCCATATTCCTGGCTGGAAGAAACTGGCTGATGCTGAAGTTATAGCAGTGGCAGACCCTTCCCGGCAGGCACTCAAGATAGCGCAGGATGAGTTTGCTGTTCCATTCGTATACACTGACTACCGTAAGATGCTGGAGCGTAAAGACATTGACATCATTGATATCTGCGCTCCAAATAGCGTGCATTTTCCAGCAACAATCGCCGCACTCCAATCCGGCAGGCATGTCATCTGCGAGAAGCCGATCGCTGTAAGCAGCAAGGAAGTTGAAGAAATGCACAGGACTGCAAAAAGATGCAGAAAGAAACTTATGGCTGCTCAATCCCACAGGTTCAGGCCCGAAAGTGAGATTACAAAATCACTCATATCAAAAGGGGTGTTTGGCGAGATATACTTTGCACAGTGCCATGCCCTCCGAAGACGGCTGCTTCCGATAAATCCCACATTTATAAGGAAGGAACTTTCAGGTGGCGGACCACTGCTGGATATTGGCGTACATATCCTTGATCTTTCGTACTGGTTTCTCGGCTGTCCAAAGGTGCACTCTGTAAGTGGTGTTACATTCACTAAACTCGCCAGGCGCAAGGATGTTGCAGGATTGTGGGGAGAATGGGACAGAGACGCCTATGATGTTGAAGATTTTGCAGCCGGGTTTGTCCGGTTCAAGGATGGCAGGTCTCTCACTCTTGCCTGCAGTTTTCTTGCCAACATGGAAAAACAGGAAGATTTCTCAGTGCAGTTATTCGGCACAGAAGCCGGAATGCACTGGCCAACATTCAAACTCTTTATGGAACGAAACCGCATCCTTGAAGATGTGGAACTAAATATACCCCAGCAGGAGACAGAGCCGCCACATTACAAAGAATTGCGCGTGTTCCTTGAATGCGTGAAGGAAAACAAAGAGGTGCCGGTAAGGGTTGAGGAATCCATTGAAGTCATCAGGATGCTGGAAGGAATATACCGCTCTGCAGAAACAAATCAGGAAGTAGTGTTTTGATATACGGGCTTCAAAACCTGGACTTCTGCCTTCCCCGCGCAAAGTGCGGCGAATTTTTCTGCATCCTGCAGGGTACCAACAGTTTCGCCATAATGCACAGGAATAGCAATTTTCGGCCGCATGATTTCAACTGCCCGCGCCGCTTCCTCAGCGTCCATCGTGTATGTGCCACCTATCGGAAGTATTGCAATCGTCGGGTGCACCTGCTCCAGTTCAGGGACGAAATCAGTATCCCCTGCAAAATACAGAGATGTGCCTTCGCTCTCTACAAGAAAACCAAGCCATCCTTTTTCCTTTGGATGGTAATGCACCTTGAGGTTATATGCCGGCAGCCCGGTAATTTTGAACCCGATGCATTCTTTCACTTCTCCGACGGCAAGAGTAATTTTATTCCTGGTTTCAATTCTTGATACCACATCAGCAGGCCCTACGAGAATACTTTCAGGCGCAAGAACTTTCTGGACATCTTCAAGGTCAAGATGGTCAAAATGAGGATGAGAAATACAGACAATGTCCCCCTTTGGCTCCCGCTTCAGTTTCCAGGGATCAAAGTAAATAATCTTTTCGTGCCAGACCACCCTTACTGATGCATGACACAACCATTGTATTTCTGGCTGCATAACTCCTTCCTGTACCGAAAGTTTCTTGCGTTTTTAATAATACGACAAAAAAAATGATTTGACAAAAATGACTTTTAATCGGATACTACTTCTATGAAAAAAAACCTCATTATCATGTGCATCATTGCTGTTTTCGTGTCAATTCCCAGATGCTACCCGTACTGGGAATGGACGCCTCAGACGCACAGATGGATCAATCCAAAATACACTCCCAAAGAAACAGCAAAACAGCAGTTAGAGTGGGCTGAAAATATGCGCGCGGCCGGGAAAATGGATGTTGCTATCAGAGAATACAAGAAGGTGGTAAAGTTCTTTCCTCTTTCAACAGAAGCGCCGAAGGCGCTTTATGCGCTCAGCGAAATTTATGAAAATCAGGGAGAAAAAGAGGTTGCTTTTGATTTTCTCCAGCAGATTGTGGACAAGTACCCGAATTATCCCGATATCCAGAAAGTTCTGGAACGCGAACACTTGATTGCCAGAAGTTTGATTGCAGAAAAACGGTTGAGATTCCCGGCCAAGTTCCTGCAGGATCCCCAGAAGAAGCAAAAACGCGTGGAAGGGCTTATTGAATCTGACCCCTATGGCCAAGATACGGCTGAACTCACAATTACGCTTGCGAATTCTTATGCGCGCAACAAGAAGTTTGAAAAGTCGGAACAACTTCTGAATAAGGTCATTCAAGATTTCCCGAACACAGAGTGGGAAGAAACAGCGCGATACGAATTGCTGAAGAAGGAGATCGCATCCATACCTGAAGTTTGCACTGACACTGCACAATTTGCTGAAGTAGAAAGGAAGATTGACCGTTTTATTGCTGACTTTCCGAATACCTTGCACAAGCAGGACCTTGAAAATGAAAAAATCAGATTGCGCAATGTCATTGCCGGGCGGCTGTTCAATGTTGCACAGTTGTATGAGAAATCCGGCAAACACGCAAGTGCGGAAATTTATTACCGGAAGATTCGCTCCCTTTATCCTGAGACAGATTATGCGAAGCGCATCACTGTTTCTTCTCCTTGAGTTTGTACTTCTCTCAGGGTGCATGTACCATCTTGTCAGACCAAATTCAAACTCGGTCTTCGTGGAGGTCTTCTCAAACAAGAGCGTCCAGCCCGGCATAGAAACCGCTCTGTATGCAAACCTGAAGAAAACATTTGCCGAAAAACAGGGCTTTACCCTTGCTGAAAATGCCGCTTCTGCAAACATCGTTCTATCTGGAACGATTACTGATTTTACGCGAAATACTGGATTTTTCACAGGAAATGAAGAACCGGCGGAAGGAAACTTTACAGTAAAACTTTCTCTCTCTGTGTATGATGGAAAAAAGACGGATGTTCTTCCTCTCAGCGAAAACTACAGAATGAATCTTGTTTCCAATCCAGGGGTTGATTTTCTCCTTGATCAAATTGCAAAAAAACTTTCTCTTGACATCTACTTTTTTCTGTTACAGCACTATGGCAACTGACCGGGTGATATTTCTTATCGGGACACCTGAAAGTTGTGAGCGCCGAACACAGGAGATTGAAACACAACTTCTGAAGGAAACCGGCACGCTGGAAAAAAAGATTTTCTATGGGCCGGAACTTTCCGTAGAGACGCTGGGAAATGAAATAACCGGTTCATCGCTGTTTGTGGAAAACACGCTTGTTGTTCTCAAGCAAGCAGAACTTCTTGACAAGAAATCATGGCAGGCACTGGAGAATATCCTTGCTCGCACTCCTGCGCATGTATGGGTTGTTGTGGAATCCGCATCAAAAAAGTTTATACCTGACGGTTATCCGGTGGAGGTCATTGAAAGACAGGAAAATCCTTCGGCGGAGTTGTTTCAGATACTCGGCAGGAGAAGTGTCTCTTCCCGGGAACTCTGTGAGATTGCCATGTCATTCCTGAAAGACAATCCATACGGGTTCCCGCTTGTTCTTGCAGCATTTGAGAAGCACCTTCAAAAAGCACTCATTGCAGGGGATATCAGCGAAAACCAGTTCGCCGAGAAAATCTCGTATCTCCAGGATCTTGATTTCCGCCTGAAGACAGGAGCACTTTCCTCAGCACCCGGGTGGGAGATTTTACTGCTTCGGCTCATTGATTCCGGCCGCTAACTTATTTGCCATTTTCATAAGCCGGCTTTTCTTGCGCGATGCAGTGCGCTTATGCAGAACACCCTTGGAGACCGCCCTGTCTATTTCACCCAGAGCGCTCTTAAGAAATGTTTTTAGTTCCGGTTTATTCTCAATAATGCTCTCGCGGGCCTTCTTGATTGCGGTCTTCACTCTGGACTTGATTGCGCTGTTACGTATGCGCCGTCTTGCATCCTGTCTCTGCTTTTTCAGCACCGAGCGCTTTTTCTTTTTGACAGCCATGCTGCTTCCTCCTTTTCTTGATTTGGAAAGTTATTGTATCATACTTCTGCTTTCGGGCAAACTGAAACAAGTGGCTAAACGGAGCGGATATGTTTCCGTCTAACAAATGATGAGCGAGGATCCGGGTTTTGAAAAGTTTTACCAACAGTATGCGGCACAACTTCATAAAACTGCATATCGTATGGTAGAAAACAATGCGGATGCCATGGATATCGTTCAGGAGGCCTTTCTCCGGGCAATGAAGGGTTTCCCGAAGTTTCGGAACGAATCGCAGGTAAAAACATGGCTCTATCGCATAGTTATGAATCTTTGCTATGACCATTTCAGAAAACGGAAGAAAATTTCATTTCTGCCGGATGACCAGTTGCCAGCAAGACAAACAGCAGAGGAAAATTTTGAGGAGAAGGAGAAAAGAACTGTCAGGGTTGAATGTCTCAGACGTTCACTTGATGCGCTTACAGGCCGCCAGAGGGCTGTTTTCACCTTGAGAATTTACCAGGAACTATCATATGATGAAATCTCAAGAATTCTTGGAATACGGATCGGGACAGCAAAGGCGACCTATTTTCAGGCGGTTGAGAAGTTGAAAACAGCAATGCGTGCAACGGAGGCAAAAGATGGATTGCGAAAGAATGAAAAGGTTGCTACTTGATTATCTGGAAGGAACTATTGATTCTGATATGGCACAGGTGTGCAGCCAGCATTTAGAATCTTGTGCATCTTGCAGGGATGAACTGGAAGGTATCAAGGCAGTAATCAGCACTGCGCGTGAAATTCCTGCACCTGAATACCCGGCAGAGTTCTGGCAGCGCCAATACCAGAAACTCCAGAAAGATGCACACCACTGGAACAGGCACAGACGGTTCGTTCGGGGAGTTCGGTTCGGGCTGGTATTTGCATTATTCATCTCTTTCACCCTTTTTGCATGGCGGATTTTTGTGCCGGCGCCGACAGACGGCTTACACCATAAAGCAGGTATCCAGATTATGCCCATTACGCTTTCCAACATTCCAACTGAACGAACAATTGTTATGCCCGATGAGGACTTCACCCGCATCGCAGATTTTGCAAGCCAGGAAGACCAGATTAGAATCCTTGCAGAACTTCTGCATTGATTTCACTTTTCTGCGGTATTGAGATAAAATTCTACCTGAACGGGCTGTTAGTTCCAATTTCTTCCGGGCAATCTATGTTTTCGCATAACAGGGACAACAATGGAACCGATTATATTGAAAACCCCGCGTACAAAAGGCGCATTGAGCGTGGAAGAGGCGCTGAACCGCAGAAAATCTGTGCGGTCATTTCGACAAGAACCCCTTGATAAGGAAGAGGTAGGGCAGATTTTGTGGGCTGCGTATGGAAAAAATTTATACGGGAAGAAAACAGCGCCTTCAGCCGGTGCCACATATCCACTTGAGATTTACCTGGCAGCAGGCCTCGTTAACGGGATTCCTGCCGTCGTATACCGGTACAGAGAAGAAGACCACGCCCTGGAACTTCATATACCTGGAGATATAAGGCGTGCGCTCGCAGGTGCGGCATTTAACCAGCAGTTTATTGCTGAAGCGCCAGCGTGCGTCATTGTTGCTGCAGAATTTATCCGCACAACAAGCCGATATGGAGAACGCGGCAAGCGGTATGTGTTTATGGATGCAGGTCATGTCGGAGAAAATGTGCATCTTCAGGCGGAAGCGCTCGGACTCGGGACTGTTATGGTCGGGGCTTTTGATGATGATGCCGTCAGCAGTGTTCTCAAGGTGAAAAAGCCGGTTCTGTATCTGATACCGATTGGCAGGATATGAAAAATAGAGAGATTGCAGACCTTTTTGACACGATTGCTGATGCCCTTGAATTCAAGGGTGAAAACATCTTCCGCGTAAATACCTACCGGAAGGTTGCCCGTTCAATACGCGAATTCCCTGAAGATGTGGAGAAACTCGCGGCTGAAAACCGCCTTCCTGACATCCCCGGGGTCGGCAAAGGGATAGAAAAACATATCCTTGAGTATCTGACCACAGGACGGATGACAAATTACGACGAAGCAGTTGCAGGAATTCCTCCACATCTCCTTGAACTTCTTAATATTCCAGGGATGGGCCCGAAAACACTATCGCTTGTCCATAAGAAACTCGGTGTCCAGACACTACAGGACCTGGAGCAGGCAATCAGCAGCGGAAAACTTCTTGGACTTTTCGGCATGGGAGACAAAAAGATTGCTTCAATTGCCAAAGGAATAGCGCTTTTTCGCGAAAAGGAAGGCACCCGGCGCATCTCACTCGGAGAGGCAATACCCATTGTCGGGGAAGTAATGGAATTTCTGAAGCCATCTGTCAAAAATATATCTCCATGCGGTTCCCTGCGACGTATGAAAGAAACAATTGGAGACATAGACATTCTGTGCTGCGGAGAAGACGGCCCGGGCATTATCAAGAAATTTGGTTCATTCCCGGGCACAGAGCAGGTCCTTGAGCAGGGAGAAACAAAGGGTTCAATAATAGTGCGTGAGCGGCATCTCCAGGTTGACTTAAGGGTGGTTGGCAGAAACTCGTATGGCGCAGCATTACAGTATTTTACCGGCTCAAAGGACCATAATGTGAAATTGCGCGGCATGGCAAAAGAGTCAGGATTGAAAATCAATGAATACGGTGTTTTCTCGGGCGAGAAATCAATCGCAGGTGAAGATGAAGAAGGCGTATATCGCGCCATGGGACTGCCCTGGATTGCCCCTGAACTCAGGGAGGACAGGGGAGAAATAGAAGCCGCACTTAAAGGGACACTGCCACGCCTGCTGGAAAACCGCGATGTACGCGGCGATTTACATGTCCACTCAAACTACTCAGACGGCGTGGACACAATTGAGGCGATAGTGCTTGCTGCGAGAAAATACAACTACTCGTTTATCGGTATATCAGACCACTCACCTTCGCTCCGTGTCGCCAGAGGACCGGGTGTGGCACAACTGCGCAAGAAACACCAGGAGATAGATGAAATTCAGAAAAAATACAATGATATTACCATTCTCAAAGGCGCTGAAGTTGACATTCTTGCTGATGGAACAGTTGATTATCCGCAGGATATACTTGCATCGCTTGATTATGCAATTGGAGCCATACATCAGTCATTTTCCAAGAATGTTACTGAACGGATGATACGGGCAATGGAGAACCCCTATATTGACATTATTGCCCATCCGACAGGACGCCTTATCTCGCAAAGGAAGGGATATGATGTGGACATTGAAGAGGTAATGAACGCTGCTTCACATTACGGTGTGGCGCTTGAAATAAACGGATATTTTGACCGGCTGGACTTGAACGATGTCAATATTCTTAAAGCAAGAAAAAAAGGCATCATGTTTGCACTGGGCACAGATTCTCACAACACTGGAATGTTCAGATATATGCAACTTGCTGTTGCTACAGCCCGTAGAGGTTGGCTTGAAAAAAAACAGGTTCTTAATTGTTACAATTGGCAGAGGATGCCATTGCGGCGGCGGAAAAACTGAAAGGGCGTACAGAAAACAAGGTAATATAATTGCCTGAGGGATGTTTCGTTTCATACAAAAACCATGGAGGAACCATGACTTTGCCGGTAATTGTTGCAAGGGGAAAGGGAATTGCAGAGGTGTGGGAAAAAAGCCTTCTTTTGCTCTGGAAGCATGGTATTGGCATGCCGACAGAGTATGACCAGAAAAACGAGCCGCAGAGTTGCGATGCAACAATGATAATGGTTGTGAACAATCCTTTCGCAGAACCGCGGATCCATCTGGGTTTCCCTGGTGGAATTGAAGACCTTGAAAAATACCGTCAGGAGATTGTTGACGGCGTCCATGACCACTGGATAAATCCTGAACAGGGCAAGTGGACTTATACCTATCACCAGCGGCTCTTTAATTACGGTATTGCCGGAAGCGCAAATGGCGTCAACCAGGTGGAATATATTGTGGAGAAACTTGCCCGGGCAACCTATTCCAGGCGTGCGCAGGCAATCACATGGATACCCGGATTTGACCCCAGGACAGACGACCCGCCCTGCCTTCAGCGTATCTGGTGCAGAATGTTTCCTGACAAGAAGGGGAGATTTTTTCTCAGGATGAATACTCACTGGCGTTCAAGGGATGCATACCGGGCAGCATTCATGAATATATTTGGTCTTACAGAACTTCAAAAGCATATCACACAGAAGATATCAGCAAAAATCGGAAAGCCGGTTTTTTGCGGCCAGTATGTTGACATCACAGATTCATATCATATTTATGGCAGCAGTTTGGGCGATTTTCAATCCCGTTTTTTGAGCATCATGAAACAGCGGAAATTTCATGACCCTGCGAACCGGCTCAATAGCCGCACACTTCGCAGTGATGATCCGTCAGTAATCGCTGGATTTGAATACGGAAGGGAACTTCTTGCACGCGAAAAGGATGGGACATAGCAGGAACAGGAAACACCTATGCGTGATTATTTCCGGGCCAACCGGCGCCGGTAAAAGTGCAATAGCATGTACAATTGCAGAGAAACTCTCAGGCGAAATTATCAATGCTGATTCCAGGCAGTTTTTTTCTGAAATATCCATCGGCACAGCAAAGCCATCTCCTGAAATAATTGATAGGATACCTCATCATCTTATCGGCTTTCTCTCCATTAAAGATGACTTCACGGTTTTTGATTTCAGAGAACGGGTTGAAGCAATCATTCCTGGAATATGGCAACGGGGCAATGTCCCCCTGATTACAGGGGGCAGCGGTTTTTACATCCGCGCGCTCGTCAAAGGGATTTTTGACCTGCCTGAAAGCAGCAAGAATCGCCTGAAAGAAATCCGGCTTTCTCTTGAGAGTAAGACAACCGATGAACTTTACAGGCAACTTGCCCTCATTGACCCATGCATTACAGTGAAACTCCATGCGAATGACCGTGTCCGTATCAGAAGGGCGCTGGAAATATGGCATGCTACAGGTCGCCCGATGAGTTGCTGGCAGGCAGAAGCGCGGCCTGCCAGGTTCCTGAAAGAGTGTGAATTGTTTCATTTTGTCGTCTGTCCTGCAAGAAGTAAACTTTACCAGCGGATTGACGCGCGTACCGAAGAAATGTTTGCAGCCGGCTGGGTGAATGAAGTACGCGGCCTGCTCAATCAGGGCCTCGGCGAATACCTTCGCGCCAGAGCGCCCATTGGTTATCCAGAAATTGCTGACTACCTTGAACTCGGGGGTAGATACCAGCAACTGGTTGAAGATGTCAAGAGGAAAACAAGAAATTACGCAAAAAGGCAGATTTCATGGTTCAGGAAGGAAGAAAAATGTATCTGGCTTTCACCGCAGGACGAAACTCCTGAAATGATTGCGCATATTATCCTTGAATACCTGCGCGAGGCATATTTCGCAACTGCTGGTTGATTCTTGTTTTGATTTTATAGTTTTGTGTCTCCAGGTTGGATGAAAAATAGCAATGTATGCAGCGATGCAGGACAAAATCTATTATCCTTTTTTCCTGCACTATCAGTGCAATTTCAAGGCCTGTTTTTTCTGGCCAACAGGAAATTCTGTGCTGATAGGCAGTATTACCATCGGGATGCCTCTATGATAGAGCCGCCTCTGAACAGTAAATATGGTGTAGTTGTGCAAGACCCTTGTGAAAAGCGTCTCATGGGGAAAAACCAGTTGCCCGCCAAAGAATGTTGAGTTAGGAAACCGCTTGAGAATTTTTGGTATCAGTGCTTCTATTTCCTCCACGACATCAATTCCAATGGAGATAAACCCTTCAGCATAATACCCGTACCATCTCATAAGGTCAACATAGTTCTGGACATCATCTTCAGTATAATGGCGCAGTTGGTCAACTTCTTCAATTCCCTTAAACCTGCCGGCGTCAATCACGCCAATCTGAACAAACGCATAGTTATGAAAGGTATCACCGAATATCTTCAGGATATTGTAGACAGTATGAAGCCCGAGTCCTGTAAATCCATTCACAAGCACTACTGCTGTCCTTGCTTCTGGATTATATGTGTTGCACTTTTCCGGGCCGCTGTTATCAGCGGTCTTCATTTCAGAAATTGCAGCAAGGACATGGTCGTCAAGCCGGCTCAGAAGATTTTCTGTGTACACATAATGGTGCTTGATACTCATTGCAAGCGCTATGAGCCCGCCTGTAATCGCGAGCGTCAGCCATCCGCCGTGAGAAAACTTCACCACGACGACAGATATAAGGATAAAAGATGTCAGCACAAGCCCTATGCCGTTGATTGTAATCCCGCTTCTCCATTGTTCAGATGAGTGTCTCACGCTCCACCAGTGCCTTACCATGCCAAGCTGGGAAAGTGTGAATGTGATGAATACATTGATACTGTAAAGAATGACAAGAAAATGCACTGATCCCCTGCTTATAAGCATCATGATGAGTGAAACCAGTCCCATCATCAGGAGGCCATTCTGGGTGACAAGCCGATCGCTCAGGAGAGCAAAACGGGCTGGAAACCATTTGTCAAGCGCCATATTGGCAAGAACCCTTGGGCCATCAAGAAACCCGGTTTGAGCCGCAATAAAAAGAATGAGTGCTTCTGAAAGGAGCAGGAGAATCACAATTGCCATTCCCCACTGCCCCCACGAAGAACAAATCGCCTGGAAAAGAACTGCGTTTAATGTTTTGCCTTCAACAGGCCGCACTCCATAGAATGCGTATGCAACCAGAAGTCCAAGCACCAGCACTGATAGGGAAATCGCCATGTACCTCATTGTGTGGGTGGCTGTTTCCACTTTAGGGTCGCGCAGCATTGGAATTGCGTTGCTCACTGCTTCAATTCCAGTGTAAGTACCTGCTCCCATTGAATATGCCTTAAAGATGAGCGCAAATGTACCAAGCAATCCAAGTGTTGCAACCGAACTTGACAGTTCAGTGGCTGTTTTGGACGCAACAGCAGTAAATTCAATGCCGTGGGATACCAGCACATATAGAATCATGCTCAGGTGGGTTGCCACAAAAACCAGAAAAATAGGTAGCAGCGTCATCACAGATTCTTTAACGCCGCGCATATTCAGCACTGTTAGCGCAAGAACCCCAGTAATTGCAAATGGCAGTTTGAAAGAGAGCCACGCGGCTGGCAAAAAACTGAAGAGAGCATCAGTTCCGCTTGCAACAGAAAGCGTGATGGTCATGACATAGTCAATCAGAAGCGCCGAGCCGGAAACCACACCAATGGTTGGCGATAAGAGTTTGCTTGCAACAAGGTATCCTCCGCCTCCACTCGGGAAAAGCCGTATGATTTGCGTATAACTGGAACTGATGACAAAAATAGTCAGGACAGTTGCCAGCCCGACAAACAGGGAAAGATAAGGATGATGCTGAAGTACGCGAAACGCCTCCTCAGGCCCGTAGCATGACGACGAAAGCCCATCAACACCCAGCCCCACCCACGCAAGGAAAGCAATGAGAGAAATGCGGTGGTAGACAGAGGCGTCGTGGATATCGCGGGGATTCCCGATAATAACATTCCTGAACCGTTTCAACATGTTAGTGGCAGTCCGAATTCCGGATTTTGCTCCGCAGGACTGCAAGGCGCATAGTAAATGATTATAGCCAGGATTCCGGCAAAGTCAAGAGGTGCTGCGCGGTTCAGATTGCAGCCCGTTTGCAGGTATCAGCAAGTTTTTCCATGTAATAGGAATAATTCACAAAAGAAATGTCCGGCGGGGCGCTGTGGTCAGTGTGAGGAATATAGCCGCCATCCCGCATGAGCGGCTCCAGCCGTGCAAGTTCGCGGTCTATTGCTTCTTTTCCTGAAGAAATACATCGTTTATCAACGCCACCCCATATCCTTAATTGCCTGCCAAACCTCTTTCTTACTTCAATCACATCCATGCCTGCCTGCACTTCAAACGGGTAAAGAAAGTTCAGTCCAGCATCAAGCCACACCGGTATGAGAGAATCAATCCTGCCATCGCTATCAAGACCTATAAAACGCACGCCTTTGCTGCGAAGGAAATCCACCACGCGCCTGTATCTGGGAAGCATGTACCTGCGAGCCATTTCAGGGGAAACCAGCGGTCCTGTGCGGTACGCCATATCCTCCCAGAATGCAAATGCGTCTATTGAAATAACCGCAAGTACCTGTTCCATCATTGAAATGATAAAATCTGCCTCGCTGTCCATCATCTCTTCAAGAAAAGACGGGTCGTCATGGAAAAGCAGGCACAACCGTTCAACACCCGTAAGATTGCGCAAGGGGCCAAAAAAACCTCCCCATCGGTCTGAAATAACAATAAATGGCACATCTTTTTTTCTCGCCTCTTTCAGTTGTTTGCGCCAGTCAGGTCCGATGCGCCGGGAAAGGTCAGGCACCATCCTTTCCTTCCAGAACTGCCTGAAATCCTGCCGCGTTTCTACTGGAAACCGCACAAACTGGGGCATGGAACTATAAGGGTTGTCCTTTCGTTCGCGCATAAGGATACCTTCATGGTTCACATAAAGGATATGGCGGTCATCCTCTGACAGTATCTTTTTTTCAAATGGCGGGTTTGGAAAAAACCAGTGGCCAAAGACAATGCGGGTGTCAGCATGTCTTTCGGGGTTATTTGTCTCAGGGTCATACCCCTCATTTTTCCACCTCTCTATCGTTTCAGGCCAGCCGCCCCATGCCCAGAACGGCACACGGTCAACCCTTTGATAATCCATGCACGCAATAAATCTTTCAAGTTCGGTCATGGCGTCAGATTCTCCAGTTAGCCGATTACTTCAAAATTTCATTCAGCCATACCCTGTATCTATCCCCTATTTCCTCCGGTTTGAACGCTACAATTTCCGGGGTTTGATATGGGTGAAGTTTCACAAGTTCCTTTTTGAGTGTGCTGAATTTCTTCTCTGATGTCTTAATCAAACACATACATTCATTTGCTTTTTCAATCCTTCCGTTCCACCAGTAAGAACTTTCAATGCCACTGATGTATTGAACACAGGCAGCAAGTTTTCTTCTGATAAGCCAGTCGCACGCCTTTTGGGCTTTCTTTTTGTCCGGGAAAGTTGTTAAGACCACTAAATACATGCTTGTGTTAAATCAGAGTTTTTTGCATGCCCTGGTAAGAGCGTCTATTGTCTTTTCAACATCCATTTTCATCAATATTTCAATGACGACTGACCGTTCAAGGATGTTCTGGCTTGTCTCGTACTTTTCCTTTGAACCGATGCTCTGGATATTGGCGATAAAATGCCAGTAGTTAAGAACACCTGGCGTTACGCCATGGTCTGCCATTATCTTTTTGAATTTTTCGGCCCTATCCCTGTCAGGAAGCAAAAACGCAAGAAAAGTGGCAATTTCACCGTCTTCATCATAATGCTCTCTGAACGAGATGAAATCATATCCTGCAATGGACTGCTTGATTCTGCGCTTGTTCTCTTTCTGGGTCGCAATAATCCCTGGCAGTTTCGCCAGTTGAGCAATGCCAAGCGCACCCTGAATTTCATTCATCCGGTAGTTGGTCCCTTTGCGCATTCTTTCTTCAAATCCCCTGCCAATATCGGTTCTGTGTGGGTGGCCATGGTCATGATAATAGTCCGCCTGCAGGTAGAGCGCTTCCTCATCAGTCACAACCATACCGCCTTCGCCGGTTGTCAGAACCTTAACATAATCAAAACTAAAGCAGCCATATTCCCCGAAAGTGCCAAGTTTCTTTCCGCGATAAGATGCACCAGTTGCCTGGCAGGCATCTTCCACGACCGCCAGATTGGATTTTTTCGCCACATCCATAATGGCACCCATATTACAGGCAGACCCCATCATGTGCACCGGGAGAATGCAGGCCGTCTTTTTAGTAATCCTGCGTTCCATATCAGCAACCGAGATGTTAAAACTCCTGTCAATTTCACACAGTACCGGAATATGACCTGTTTCTTCAATTGCTTCAATTGAAGCGACAAATGTAAAGCACGGGACAAGAATTTCGCTTCCTTTCGGTAGATTCAGCCCTTCAAGGGCTGTTTTAAGCGCAGCCGTTCCACTGCTAACTCCAAGGGCATAGCGGGCACCCACATACCTTGCGAACGCATCCTCAAATGTCTTGACCTTATACACTCCTTTCCTCTGTGCATCAAATCCATATCTGAAAAGCACTCCTGACTGCAACACCTCTGTTACCTGCTCAAGTTCTTCTTTGCCAAATACTTCGCGCCCTGCCATCATTGCTCCTTTGTTGATTGTCCTGCTGTTGCATTTTTGAGTTCTTCCAACTGCACGCCACTGGTACGGTCGTTGCGATCCGCGCATATGCTTGCCATTGCGTCGCACGCTTCCTTAAGTTTACCGCATTTTTTAAGCGTCTGCGGATAGAGCCGGGAATAAGGTATCGGCGCATAGGCAAAAACCTCCTGATAGCACAATGCCGCCTTTTCCATATCGCCGAAGCACTCCCAGATTTGACCTTCTTCAAGCGCAAGTTCCCACGCGTATGGATTAACCCGTTTTCCTGAATGCAGGGTGGCAATTGCGGCGTCAATTTCCAATTGGTACGGCTCGCCCCGCCTGCTCTTTTCAACAGCATCGCTCCACTGCAGCCATGCCTTTAACTGGTAAGCACGAATATCGTGCCGGTCAATCAGGGCTATGTACCCGAGGGTACGGATTGCTCCAGGGTAGTCACCCCTGCCAAACCGCAAATCAGTAATCTGCCATAATGACCCGAGCACATACAGGAATATGGTTGAAAGAAGAATTATAACAAAAAATGCTGCAAGAAAAAAGAAAAAAATTGTCTTGCCGCCTTCAGAATGCGGATTCATAAATCTGCATCACCTGTTCTCTGGAGAGCGCCTTAGGATGATTATCAAGCGGAACCTTGACCTGAAGCGCTCCATCTGCAAGTTCGGATACCGCGCCGGCGGGTATTCCTATATCTGTAAGTGTTCGTGGAATGCCAAGAGCAGATTCAAATCTGAAAAGTTCGGCGATAAATTCCTTTGCTGAAACATGCCTGCGGAGCAGATTACCTCCTATGTATGCAAGTGGACCTTCTGCCTCGGGCAACGCTGATTCTAACACATAAGGAAGAAGCACAGCATTGCCGGTTCCATGAGGAATACCGTACAAGCCACCGAGCGGATAGGAAAGAGAATGTACCGCAATAACCCCTGCATTTGCAAGGCCAAGACCTGCAAGAAAACTTGCATTCAACATATGTTTTCTGGCTGCAACATTCCCGGGATTGCGATATGCCATGGGCAGATTTTCCCAGATTAAACCAAGCGCCTTTTCTGAGATTGCCCTTGAAAGAAAAGTTCCCCTGCGGGAAAGAAAACTTTCAATTGCGTGGCAGAATGCGTCCATCCCGGTGGATGCGGTGGCACCCGGCGGAAGAGAAAGAGTAAGTTGCGCATCAAGAATTGCTGATTCAGGGTAAAGGTATTGGCTGTTAATCCCTGCTTTCTTTTTTTCTGCCTTCCGTATGAAAACCGCCGTGAAAGTTACCTCGCTGCCAGTGCCTGCAGTCGTCGGCACCATGATCTTGGGCAATCCGGGCTTCGGAACTTTATCAAGACCCTGATAGTCCTCCACTGTCTTGCCGTTGGTAACCAGTACTGCTACGGCTTTCGCAGTGTCAAGGCTGCTGCCGCCGCCAATGCCAACAATGATGTCGCAACTCTGTGTTTTTGCAAATGCCGCGGCTTCGTTTCCAGTATCTGTTGTCGGTTCGCCGGCGATTTTGTCATAAACAGCAAACTTCAAATCTGCCTTTGAAAGAATCGTTTCAATTTCATCCTTCAAGCCCAGTTTGGAAAGCGCCCTGTCCATTATGATGCACGCTCTTGAACCATTAAGCCGTTTAATTTCTTCCGGGAGTTGCTGGATGCTTCCACAGCCGGAAATAACATGCGGCGAACAAATAAATTTGAACATATCCATATGTTTAATTTAAAATGATTTGGCGCAATTGTCAAAAAACCCAACCCGGGACATTTTTTATGGCAGACAGAGCATGGTATCCAGAATTAAAACGGCTCGTCACTTTTTTCCGCCAGCATTTTCCTGGCAGGAACATGTTTGCAGTGAGGGTGCCTGCAAGAATTAACCTTCTCGGAACCCACATAGACCACCGTGGCGGATGGGTCAACTACCTTGCGATTAACAAGAATCTCTGGGTAGTTGCCTCTCCAAGGAACGATTCAACTGTAACCGCCATGAATATTGAGCAGAAATACCCACCTGTACATTTTGATATTCCTGATGTTGCGCCTCCAGAAAAGGTGGTGTGGGAGGATTTTGTCAGAAAGGTGCAGGTTGCGCGCGGTGCATGGGACAATTATATTAAGTGCGCATTCGCATTTTTGCAGAATGAATTTTTTCCAGAGAGGATAAAGGGATGCGACCTTTGTTTCTACGGCGATATCCCGGTGGGGGCGGGTTTGAGTTCTTCGTCTGCAGTGGTCGTTGCCACAACGCTCGCGGCCTGCCGCACCAATCATCTTTCCTATACGAAAGAGCAGATGGTTGAAATCACAGGCCGCGCTGAATGGTATGTTGGGACGCGCGGCGGATGGGGCGACCAGGCAGCGATGTTTTTTGGAAAACGCAATATGATTGCCCATTCGCAATTCTACCCGATGCAGATAGAGTATCTCCCATTCCCTGATGACTGCGTCGTTATCTCGGCAAATTCACTCATAGAAGCGAAAAAATCATCTGAAGCAAGAAATATATTTAATGAACGAATTGCGGTATATGAGGCGGGTCTTTCCCTGATTAGAAAGAAATTCCCTGCCCTCAGGAAGAAATTCTCACTCCTGCGGGATGTCAATCCTGAAATATGCGGCAGCGAGGCGCTTGTCTATGATATCATCGCATCGCTTCCTGAAGAAGCAACAAGAAGCCAGTTGCGGAAACTGCTTGCCGAAGAAAAAGAAAAATTTGACATAATCTTTGAAACGCATCCAGAACCTCCTTCATACAGGGTACGGGATGTTGTTTGCTATGGAATAGCAGAATGCGAGAGAAGCCGCGTATGCGGTAATTTCCTCCGCAATCATGATTTCAAGCGGTTTGGCGAGTTGATGTTCATTTCCCATGATGGCGACAGGGTAGTCAGGTATCTAAACGAAAATCGGTGCGTTCCATGGGAATGGCGTGCAACCGACCGTCTCCTTCAAGAAATGAAAGAAGGCCTCAATTCGGATGATCCTGCAGTTTGCGAACGCTCACGGCTGTACCGTCAGCCCGGTGCATACCGATGCAGCCGGGAAGAACTTGATTTTCTCGTTGACACAGCGAAAACCATTCCCGGGGTGCTTGGCGCCAAACTTACAGGAGCAGGGCTTGGTGGCTGCGTTCTGATACTAACTTACAGGTATGCCCTTGACCGCGTGGTGGAACAATTGAGGGAAAAATACTACCGTAAGAGAGGGCTTCCTGAAGACATTTTCATCTGCGAGACAACAGACGGGGCAGAATTTATTGAACTGGATGCGTTCAACCCGTGATACAATACACCGGAAAGGAAAATATCATGTTCAAATACATTTATGGCCCGGTCAGTTCGTGGCGGCTTGGGATTTCTCTCGGAATAGACCTTCTTTCCGGTGAAGAGAAGATATGCTCATTTGACTGCTCATACTGCCAGGTTGGAAAAACCGGCGTATTTTCCCTCAAGCGCAAAATCTATGTTCCTACTGTTGAAGTCACCCGGGAGATAGAGCAATTGCCCGCCGATATTGCGATTGATTACTATACATTCTCAGGCAGGGGAGAACCAACGCTTGCAGCAAATCTCGGCGAGGTGGCGGCATGGATACACATGAACAGGAATGGGAAATGCGCGCTTTTGACCAATGGCGCACTAATTGGCGACCCCAAACTTGAGAAAGAACTGATGGAAATAGATTTGATTTCCTTGAAGATGGACGCCTTTTCAGAAGGAATATTTAAGAAGGTGAACAGGCCTGCCGAAGGAATTCTGATTACTGAAATAAGGAAACATATGTCTGAATTCAGGAAACGATATTCTGGAACATTCGGGATTCAGATTATGGTACTTCGCGAAAACATACCTGATATGGCAGATATAGCGGAATTCTGCAGGAAACTAAAGCCGGATATAGTGCATCTCAACACCCCGCTTCGCGACTCGCCGGTTTTGCCGGTAACGCCAGAAGAACTGGAAAAAGTTGAGTTGCTATTTGCCGGGCTTCCAGTTGTTTCAGTTTATCGCGCAACCAGAAAAAAAGTGCAACCCTTGACCCCTGAAGAAACTCTAAAGAAAAGAGGCAGGGAGAGCGACGAATGATAAGAGAAAATGTGCAGCGGATACTGAAGGAAATACCCTGCGGGGTTACAGTTGTTGCAGCCACAAAACAGCGGAGTGTCGCTGAAATTGAAGAAGCAATCGCTGCTGGAATTACGGTAATCGGCGAAAACTATGTGCAGGAAGCAAAGGAAAAATATGCAGTGATAGGAAAAAAGGTCCAGTGGCATCTGATTGGTCATCTTCAAACCAACAAGGTGCGCCAGGCGCTTGACATATTTGACCTTATTCAAACAATCGATTCTGAACGTCTTGCCCGTAAATTGAATGCTGAATCTGGAGCAACAGGATGCGCCTTTCCAGTGCTGATAGAAGTTAATATCGCAAGGGAACCTCAGAAATCAGGCGTTTACCCTGAAGAAATCCATCCTTTTGTGGAAAAAATATCCACGCTCGGAAACATAGTGATTCAGGGATTGATGACGCTCGGGCCAGTTGTTGATAAGCCCGCCAATCTTGCACCCTACTTCAGGGAATTGCGCCGAATATATGAACAACTAAGCCGCATAAAAAACCCGAAACTTGCAATGAAATACCTGTCCATGGGAATGTCTGATAGTTATAAAGTTGCCATTGACGAAGGCGCAAATCTTGTACGCATTGGAACAGCGATTTTCGGACCGAGACACCCGTGAGTTTGATAAAACCTTTAGCGACGATTTTTCTCAATACATTCAGAGAGAGCATCGGCATCACAGTCATCGTTTTCAGCACGATGATTCTGCTTGATTATTTCCACGCCGGTTTGAGGGAGCGCTTTGAAAAATTCTTTCAGGGCAGGTTTGCCAGGCCATTTCTCATTGCTTCACTTCTGGGCGCTGCAGGCGGATGCACCGGCGCGTTCATTAGCGTCAGCGCATATATGAGAGGAATTATCGGAATCGGCCCTGTGATATCTGCAATGATTGCTAC
>Ga0315298_1004551_pt1 | contig 20644 bp, 17 predicted proteins | sample WHS_1_MG_FD_203077 | JGI IMG/M metagenome (GOLD analysis project Ga0315298, IMG submission 203077) | Extremophilic microbial mat communities from Washburn Hot Springs, YNP, Wyoming, USA - WHS_1_MG | ecosystem: Environmental > Aquatic > Thermal springs > Hot (42-90C) | place: USA: Wyoming...
CTCTTACATCTCTTACAGGATCGCCTGTTTTTCTGTCTAGTACTCTAACTGTAATCATAATCTTTTTTTCCTCCTTTCAATTTAAATAATAATGATAAGAGAAATATCTCAAAATAATTCAAGCCACTGTAAAATCTCTCGTGTAGTAACTTAGGAAAACAAAAAATCTTTAAAAAGCCTGTTGCTACAAACAATGTCGTAAATTTACACAAATTTTACTCCTTGCTAAATGCACCTTTAGTATTAAATTAAATGTTAAGAATAAGCAATTTCATATAACATATGCATCAATCCTCCCAGTATTGGACACCTCTTTTGTCAATGTATCCATGCTCGTCATTAACTTTAACATATGTAAGACCTTCAAAGAAATCATCTGCGTAATCATATATGGCAGGTATCACCATATTTCCTTTAGTATCGATAAAACCCCACTTACTTTGACTTCAACACATGCAAAACCTTCAGAGAAATCCACTGCTAAATCATATATGGCAGGTATCACCATATTTCCTTTAGTATCGATAAAACCATACTTATTATTGACCATAACAAGGGCTAAACCTCCAGATTTTCGTGAAAAAGGATATGCTTCTTCGAATCTAATTGGTATTACAATCTTTTTGTTTTTATGACAATATCCCCATCTATCTCCTTTTCTATATGGAATAGGATTGTCTTTTATCTCTTCCTGATTATCAATCGTTGGTTCTTTCGCCTGTAATTGTTTATCGCTCCCGTTGCTGTTAACAATATTGGGTTTTATAAATTTAACATACAAAAGAACTCCCACAACTAAGATAATAATAAATGTCAACATAATTTTCACCTCCTTTTTAGTTTAGCATTATTAAAAATACATTTTACCCTACCTGACTACTTTTCTAATCTATCTTATTTACATCTCAATTAAGTAATTTTTCCATCCCTATAAAAGTTTTAGTACTTTTTAAAAAAATTTCAAGTTTTTGAGCATGTTTTTCCTGTTTTTTTGTTTGATTCTACTTAAAGTGCTTCAAATATATGTTGATCCAAACAATTTTAATGATTTGATATATTTAAATATAGGTTGCTACGCCAAATGTTCGGAGAATAAAGTTCAAAAAAATGACTTAGACTTATAAAAACTGCGTTCACTTAAAGATTTATTCGTATCCCAAATATTTTTTAAAACATATCAAAATCTTTCATAGAAATGCCCCTAAAATCGCAAAAATTGGATTGATTGATTATAAATTATACTTTCTACTAATTTTTTTGTTTAAATTTAAGCGTTTTTATGCACAATAGAGAGTAATAAGAGTAAAAATAGCTAAAAACCGCTTCTAATTAAATGAAAAAACAAAAATTTATCTGCCAAGAGCAACTTTTCGCAACAGCAAACCTGACCTTTATGAGGAGGTATAGAATGCCCTCTAAAACGCTCCTAGAACACGATGCAAATGTCGGGTTAGTATTTATTTATACCTTTGAGGTATTTTTGTTTAAATTTAAGCTTATTTTTCTAAATTTTCTTCCTTTTTAAGCAGTTTCAACATATAGTTTGGCTTATTCTTATTCTCACTTTGAGAAGGCAAAAGGGTAAGTATGTGAAAAGAAATAAGTTATCTCTCCCTGTTGTAGATAAGCATATTTAAAAGTGATTCAAAAATATATTCTTATGTTCTTTTACCACAAATGTCTAAAACCGTCCCTCCACTTTTAAAGAATTTATTAACTATATTAATAATTTTTTACTATTTTTTGCAAGAGGTTGTAAGCATTGTCCTCTTTGTAAGCAAAATAATAAACTAAATAAATTTTTACTTCAATCTAATGCATTATAGAGTAATTTCTATTGTTTTTGTTACTGAGTTCCAATTTACATTAGCTCCAAATGCTTCCGATATAAACCTTATTGGGACAAAAGTTCTTCCGTTTACAATTTTAGGAGCCTCTTCGAGAGTTATGTGTTTGGCTGGAGCACCTATTCTCCTTACGCTTGCGATAGTATTTCCTATTTGCAATATTATTTGCATATCCTTAAATACAATCGTTATTGTCTTAGGCGGTTCCCAATTTACAGTAGCTCCAAATGCCCCAGAAATAAAACGTATAGGAAACATTGTTCTTCCATTCTCAATAAAAGGAGGGGCATCTAACTTAATAACTTCACCATTTTTTAGTGCATTAGGATTCCCTATCTGGAGAATGATTATAGTCTTTGCATTGGTAGTCTTTTTATATGTTATTGGAATAGCTACTGTAGTCTTGTTTCCTGCAAGATCCTCTGCAACAACTTCAATTATATTTGCTCCTTCATTTGTAAGTTGTAGAGAGTAAGAGAAGGAGTAATCTGGATTAAGGGTTATATTTATCCCGTTAATTTTTACCTTTGCGTCCTTTTCTGTTTGACCCTTAACCGTTACAAACTGAGTGTAGACTTCCTGGGAGGCCTTAGGTTCAGTTACCGTAAGTACTGGTGGGGTTGTATCAAGAGAAACATTAAGAATAAATTGAGTGGCATTCCCTGCAATATCCTTTGCAATGATTATGAAAGTGGCAGGGCCTGAAATTACCGCATTGTAGGAGAAACTTCCATCCGAACCAACACTAACAGTATTACCATTGATTGTTAACGTGGCACCTGGTTCAGTCGTTCCTACAATTGAGAAGTTCTTCGTATTTAGAATTGCGTTCTGCTTCGGATACGTGACAGTGAGTTCGGGAGGTATGGTATCATCTGATTTAGTACTTACAGTTACTTCGTTTGAATAATTTGAGTTCCCATAAGAATTATATGCTCTTACTCTATAATAATAGGTTGTATTTGACTTTAATCCTGTATCAGAATATGTAGTAGTATTGGCTGGAACAATTTTTATTTCCGCATAAGTTCCACCTATCACTTTTCTTTCAATCTTAAATCCATCTTCATTATCTGAATTATCAACCCAGGTCAGGTTTATTTGAGAACTCGAAATTGATATTGCAGAAAGATTGGAAGGAGTTGATGGAGATGTTCCTTCTCCAGAAGGTGGAAAAACATTAATACCGTCACTTTTAGTTATTTTACCTGACTCTACAACCGCATTAAAAATAGTTTTATTATCAATTCCAATAGCATAAGTTCCAGGGGTAAGATCAAATCCTATAACACCCTGGTCATTTGTTCTTCCAGAATCTATTGGCCAGCCAGAAGTTGTTGGATTACCTGCGCTATCCTTGCTCTGCTTGTATATTCCTACTCCCTGTCCTGAACGAGGTGAACCATCAGCATTCTTAACAGTGACGAGAAGTTTACCTGTTTGAGCATAAACGCTAATGGGAATTAATAAATCAAGGACTAAAATTATAACCAAAACTAAAATAAAGGCATTAGATCTTTCTTTTCTCTCCATTTGGCTTCTCATTCATCATCACCTCTTTGTATTTTAAACAATTTTACGGATTTCTCAAATCTTCTTGTTGTAAATTCCCTATATTGATTCCATACTATAAAATATGTTGAGACACTTCAAATAAGTGGCACAGTGATTATAATAGTTTTTGTGGATGGGTCCCAATTTAATTCTGATACGTCAGGAACTTCACCAATAAATCGCACAGGCACCATTATCTCATTATTTTTAATATATGGCGGTACACCAGAGTCTACTTGCCGAGACCAACCAAGGTCTGGATGCGTATCCTTTATTACTTCCACCTCACTCCCAATTTTCAGTTCAATTACAATTTCTCCCTTTATCAACTTGACACTTTTCGAATCAGCAAACCATTCAAATCTATATCCAAGAGCTTCTGAAACAGGAATTAGAGGGATAAAAGTTCTTCCGTCCTTAATTTCTGGACCAGTATTAATATTGTATGTTTTGTCATCAACAGTAATTATATTACTTCCTACTTGTAGTACTATTTTTTGGTGAGCGGGAGAAATACCATAAGAATGCATAGTAAAAGATTCCTCCAACTTCTCTAAAGTTACTGAGATTGATAAAGTTTTGTTAGCCTCTATATAAACACTTCTGATTGAGTCCTTATACCCCAACATTGAAATTTTTATTGAATGTGAACCAGGTTTTAATGGATAATTATATAAAGGAGTAGTTTCCTTTATTAGATTGCCGTCTATAAAAATATCTGCACCAGAAGGATTTGAGGTAACGGAAAGAAGCCCTACTTTTACTTGAGATATATTTTTTGCAATAAGCTTTGGAGCAATAGATGTTTTCTGATTAGCTTTTATAGTTACACTCGTTTTGTATTCTTCATACCCATCTTTTGTTATTTTTAATGCATAGTTTCCTTCAGCAAGCGTTATCTCTATTGGCGACGTTCCCTTGTAGCTTCCTTCGATATATATTTTTGCACCAGATGGATTTGTATTAACAGAAAGAGTGCCATTTTTAACAGTACTGCTAATAGCAGCTATTGTGAAAACCCATTTGTCTGACCAGGGAGCCCATCTCCCAGCGTCATCCCCAGCTCTAACAGACCAACGGTATACACCTTCACTATTTAAAGTTGTTGTAAAGGCAGTAGATGAAGTTGTTTCATCTAAAACAGGGTTGCCTGCTTCGTTGTAGATCAAAACCTCATATTTTTTAGCATTGTTTACGTGATTCCAGGATAAAGTTAAGTTCCCTGGAAGTAATATTGATCCATTCTTCGGACTTAAAAGCTGAACCTTGTCAAGAACCGTAGAAACAGTTGTCGTAGAGCTTGGAAGACTCGAAGAAGTTCCTTTGTTTTTCAGCAAATTGTTAATTCTTGGAAGGTAAAAGGTTAAAACAAGCATCGACAAAATCAAAACAAAAGTTAATAATGGTCTAATGGGCAGAGGTCTTGCCACATTCTTTGGGGGAATAAAATTAGGAGCAGGAGTTAAAGGTTGTTCAGGGACTAAAAAAATATTAAATCTTTTGGTGTCTCCTCTCAAAATTTTAAAAGTTGAAGCATTATTTTTATATCCATTTTTCCTAATTTCTAACGAATATACACCAGGGTTAAGATTCAAAGTTAACGGAGAAGAGCCTTTAAAAACACCATTTATGTAGACATCAGCACCTGCCGGGTTGGTGTTTATAGAAAGTGAACCAGTTGCAGATATTTGAGGATATTGAGGTATAGGCTTGGGCTTTTGGATTACAGGAACTTGTGTTGTGGGTAATATTGCAATACCACTGGTAAAGTCTACAATAGAAGGTATCTGAGATAGACTTTGATATTTAAGTATCTCCTTAAATTTTTGCAAGAGTTTGTTAAATTCTGTGTTATTAATTCTTTCCAATTCCCTTATAACAGCAGAATGATCAGGGTATAAAAAATCATTCTGCGTAAACAATAGTTGTTTGTTCCCTGCATCAAATTGTTTCCATAGCGAAAACTTGTAAATAAGAGCCATTATAGATAAATAAATAACCCAACCCGAAAAATTATCCAAATAGGGGCCAAAATCCTCACTACTGAATCTCTTAGGATGCTGATAATTAGGTAACCCATATTCAATTGGTTTTTCTCCTTGAAGTGGAGGGACATACATTCCATCATAATCAACTAGTTTCAAATCATTGCCACTAACTATGATGTTCCCCTCTTGTAAGTCACCGTGGGCAATATTAACTTTTTTTAAGTCTGATAGCATTTTCAAAAATTTTTCCGAAATTTTCTCAAGCTTGTTTGCATTAGAAATATTCTCCTCCAAATAGGCGTTAAGCATGTCACCTTCTACAAAATCCATCTTTAGAACTGGATAGTAATCATTGTTTAAGTAAATTCCTTCCTTTTCTTCGAAATATTTGAATTGAGCGAAATATGGCAGTTTGTTATTATTTATGTAGTCACTAATTTTTTTATACCTTTTCTTTTGATCTGAAGGAATTGTCAAAAAGCACTTAAGAGCAATTATGTCATTCTTATTAGATTTGTGCTGAAGTTTAAAAACAATACCAAAACCTCCAGAGGCAGCCATTGGCGTACCATCACTTAATATAATTGGCATAAAATCTTGCAAGTATTTATTAGTAGGAAAACTTATTTGTGGTGTCTGAATTGCATCAATATAATCGTTATATATCGGCATACAGTATAATAAGCTTCTCCTGCACAGAGCTAATTATTTTTTGAGGTAACAATGTGGATAAATGTTACATCGTCATTTTTAACTTTCCTCGCTTCTCTCAGCTTTTTCACAAAATCAATAAATTCATCTATAGAACTTATTTTTGAAAGCTCAATCCAAGGCGGATTACCGGATTCATGCTCCTTTAAAAACCAATGTGCAAGAGCATCAGTTAATAAGTAAAATTCATCCCCTTCATGTAAATCATCTTCATACTTTTCGACTTTTAAATTACCGTAAATTATAGAATCCAAAGAAACAAGGGAAGGAAAATCACTAAAATCATAAGAAGAAGAAATGGGAAAAGCTTTTTTTAGTTCATTATCTCTTACCAAGAATAGACAACTATCACCTACTGCTATCGCCTTAACTTTAGGTATATCGTTATTTATATCAAACAAAATACCGAGGAAGGTAGAGAAGGGACCTTCTCTCAAACCTTCCTCTTCGTACCATTTGAGCGGATTGTTTTCTTCTATTCTCTCTTTAATGTAAGATTCCTTCCAATCTTCCCATTTTTCATAAGCTTTCTTCCAAAATTCATCTCCAATTTCTTTTGTTTCTTTAAAACATTCAACAAGAGCCTCTGCCCATCTCTTACTTTCCACACCAACGCTTGCTCCGTCAGCTATACCAAATGCCAGTTTATCTTTCAATTCTATTTCTTCTCGATCAACAGGAGTAGCAAGAGCATCTTCGTATTCTTCCGGCTTTTTGCTTTCTTTTTCAAGCCAAAAAGTTTTGTAAAATAATTTCATCTAAGATTTGATGTTGTACCAATCCTTAAAAATGTAACTAAAGAAGCTGGATCTCCATTAAATACAAAGCCTCGGGCACCGTCTGGAAGGCGCAAGTCAAAACCCTGAGGATCATTTGCTCTTCTTATCATATACTTTGGCATAACACTTGACATTCTAAAAAGTTTCTTAGCAAATTCATCTGGAAGAGTATCCTCCTTATTCGGAAACGATATTGGTGTTACATTTACTTTAGAAAGATGTAAGTTAAAGAGCAATACATTCCCAAATTGATTTGATAGTTGTTTTATCTCTTCGGCAACTGGTTCTGGGTCTCCATCAGTCGATTCTCCATCTGTAAAATTGAATACTATTGGTGGAAGACAGTTAGGATGAGAATTTACCCATTTTTCCGCAGTATCTTTCGCCATTCTTAAAGCTTTACACATTGGAGTTCCACCTACTAAAACAGGATCAAACCATACAGGAAAACTTATTTCTTCAGTTATATTTTCACCTGCTCCAACATATTTCTGTTTCTTCCTTTTTTCCACTCTAAGAGGATTTTCAGCAATTTTGCTGATAGGTACCATCCCATCTTCTGCAATGTTTTCTCCAAATACAAGTCCAACACTATCCTCTGTGGGCTCGTATCCATAACCAATAATACTAATAAAGAAATAATCATAGGGCGGTTTGCCCATTCCTTTCCTGCTTGCTGCGACAAGATTCTGCAACACTTTGTTAACTGCATCAGCAAGACCCTGAGCCTTACTCAAATTTGGGTCTCCACCAAAAGGCTCACTCATTGATCCAGATTGGTCTAATAAAAAGATTAGGCCAAGAGGATAGGTCCTCTGTATGTTAATTGGCTGGACATCGTAATTTCTAAATTCTTCATTCATCTCGAAATCCACTTTGTTATATCTAAAAAACTTTTACTTGAAAAGTCAGATTGCCTAAAATTATTACATTCTCGTCCTTTAAAATACTTTCCGAAATCTTAACCTTTTTTCCAGCAATTTTTATATAAGTACCACTCTCTGAATTCAAATCAATTATCCTTAGGACACCTTCATTACATTTTATCAATGCGTGCTTAGAAGAAATGTGGCGACTCTTTAGCACTATCTCATTGTTGTTGTCGCTTCCAATTGTAGTTACTTCTTTATCAATGTTAAACCCTCCTAAAGAAGGCTTATCCAGAGATATTAGTTTAGCTATTTTTTTTGAAGTAGGAGATTTTTTGGGTTCTTCTAAAGTCTTTTTTACAACTTCTGACTCTTTATTTTCAGGAACTCCAGAAGTAGATGATTCTTTTTTCTCTATTACTTTTTGAGGTTTTTCAGTTATTTCTTTCTCAGTAATAAATTTCTTCTTTCTTGACAAGAAAATTTTTGGAAGTAACAGAAGGAAAAGCAAGAGTGATAAGAAGGGAAAGAAAATTAGCCATATATTTCTAAAAGAAGGTTTACCTATAATACCACTTACTGCATATGCCCCCTTAACGATATTTTTTATCCCCTGATAATCAACTGCTACTTCAACCTCCCTTCGTGTACCATCAAGTGTTGGTCTTACGCTTGTGTATGATATGTAATATTCGTTCATAATCTGGTTTAAAATTTTGATATAGAGTTCTTTTAATTCTTCGTAAGTCGGCGCATAAAAGTAATCTCCCCCAGTATCTTCAGCAATCATCTTAAGCGATTCTTCATCTATACCTTCATTTGAGAGGTCCCCCTTGGCACCAAGACCAATTGTATAAATAGGAATATTTAGCTCTTTAGCTTTTGCTATAACCTTACCTGCACTATATCTGCTTCTATTATCCATACCGTCTGTTAATGCAATAATACTCTTTCTTCCTTTAACAGGCTCTAACATTTGAAGAGCCTTATAAGTGGCATTATAGAAAGCGGTTCTTCCACCAGCCTGAAGGGAACTAATCGTGTTTATTAAGGTAGTTTTATTATTTGTAATTTGGCTCTTGTCTATTGAGTCTGAAAAGGAAACGATTCCACTCTCATCTTGTTCTCTAAGGAGATCGATAAAGGTAATGGCAGCTTGTTTTGCAGAAGAGAGTTTATTCCCAGCCATACTTCCACTTCTGTCTATAACTAAAATTGTTGTAATTGGTTGTTCAAGATTGGAACCAACAAATTTTTCAATTTTTACTTTTTTACCTTCTTCTTTTACTGAAAAATTTTCTGCACTTAAACTTTGAACAGGGTTTCCGTTTAAATCCGTGAAAGATACATAAAGTTGAATTTCAGGAAATTTAGACTTATCAATTTGACTTATGCATGTGCTATAAGAATAAGCCAATGGAGCTAAGAAAAATACTTGAAACAAAACAATAAGTAAGAGTACTATTTTCTTCATTCTTTTCTCCGACTTTTTTCGTAAAAAATCATGATCCTCTGCCCGATTTTTATTCTATCCCGGTCCTTAAGTGCTGCTTGTCGTAAAAGTTCATTATCATTTAGAAAAGTTTTAGCCTCTGAGGCTAAGGGATATAAGACAAATTTACCTTTTTCTTGCCTTATTTCAGCATGCTTTGGAGCAATTGCAGGGTCACCAAAGAGTCCAATATCACATCTTTCATCTCTTCCGATGGTAGTAATCTCTTTAGTAAGGGTATACTCTCTTCCTTCGTATCTTCCTGCTGTTTCCATTAACCATGCACTCCTCAAAAGGATAGGTACAAGAAAAATGAAATAACCAATACAAGCACCAAGTAATACGAAACCTATTGCCCCACTTAACACTTGATTACCAATGAAGCGGTATATTGCTTCAAAGAATACTCCTCCAATAAAACCACCTATAATACCACCTATAGCACCATAATTTGTCTTTTTTGGATCTCTATTTGCTCTTCCTTCGCTTATTCCAACCAAAAGACCAAAAATCGACCAGCCTATTCCTCTTACAAAAATGCCACCTTTAGCTATTGTCAGAAGAATTTCACCAACAACTAGCCCTAAAGCTCCCCCGAGAACCCCCCACTTTAATCCACTCAATGCACCTTTTAATATCTTAGTGAAAGATTTTGAAAATATCCCTTCAATGGATCCAATTAAGATTCCAATTGAGGCGCCTATCAACCCTCCCCATATTATATCGGTGAAGAAAATATTTAAAGAACTGAGAGCATATGAAAGTTCAACTAGCAACCAACCCAGGAGCCCACCAATACCACCTATAATAGCATTGTAATAAATTCTTTCTCCTCTTCCCATCTTCTCCCCTTAATAGAATTATATGCAAAAATACATAAGTCAAGTGACTTCCTCCCTCAGTTGAAACTGAGGGCTTTCTCGTTCACAGAGGTGTAGATCACACGAATACGCTGATTACTTTCTAATATTCGTGCAGAGGCAACCCTCTTAGAGACGTGACTTCCAGAAGTCCTCTGGTAGGTCTTTAGGAGTTTTTTCTCCCTGCAAGACCATATCTTTTGTTCTGCTTAACAATTACATTATATTCCTTTCTTTAAACCGTCAAGATTGGACTTGCTTTCACCTCCTTAATAAATTAGGGAGTCTTCTCGCAGGAGAATAGTAATTTGGGAGAATCGCTCAATTTAGGCTAAAGTTAGTCATAGTAATCAGTTTTTTCTTCAGAGTTATCGATAGCAAACTGGACATCTTCTAAAAGCTTTAAAAATACTTTTATTTCGCTCTCGAGCTCTTTCCAATACTTTTTTTCAAAGAAATCGCCAACTGAGTCTTTCCATTTGCTTTTCGTATCGTCCCATTGTGTGGCCAATATTTTCCAATTTGTGAAAAAATCTTGACTCTTGCTTTTCAATTGACTCATTATATCACCTTCTTTTAAATCTCAACTGCGACAGCCGGGACACAACATAAGCCAATATCAGCTGCAACCTTAATCCTATGTGCTCCGCTCGTAATAGAATACTTAGGATCGCCCTTTTTCCTTGTTAAATATATTGGGTCAGTCTTACTAAAAAACATATCATAAACACTTTCAAGACTTCCTGAATAATCTATACCCTTTTTCATATCAACCTGCCTTAGGTAGTCAATGGAGAGTTCTGGATCAACTTGCAACATTGGCAACAATTCCAGTATTAGTCTTTTGTAATTTTCCTTAATCACTTCATATGAGGCATGATGTCGAAAATCTTCATCAGAGCTTGGCAAACAAGTACTATCAATTTCCTCAATATTTACCCATTTGAAACCTTTTGGAAGCAAAAAAGTGAAAAGGGGGATACCAGAAATTAAAACATCTTGCTGGTTTTGTTTAGTCTCAATAGTTTTTGCAGAAGCAAACTCATTCTCAAAAGAGATCTCTTTTCCCTCAATAAATGGCAGCAAGGCTTCATACTTTTCATTTAAGAATTGAGAGGCTTCCGGAACTTTGTTTTCCATTAATTCTAAAACATTTTTTGCTTGATGATAATATCTAAAGCAACTTTCATTTACTTCCTTTATCCAGTATTCTACTTCATGCAAGTTCTCTTCTGCTTCTCTAAGTTTTTGATATGTATTGTCCAAATCTTCATCTTCTTCAGCATCTTCAATGATATCACTCAAATACTCGACTTTGTTTTTCCAATAATTGTATCGTGAAATTAGAAGTTCTCTCGAGTTTCTTATTTCTATATCTATTTCAAATAACAAATCTTTTGTCTTGTTTGAAAATTCCAAGAGGACAAAATCCAAATCTTTCAAAGTCTCAATATCTTCTATATGTACTCCTTTTCTCATTAAAACTCCTTTTTACTTTAAATCCAAATATCTTTCTAAAATTTCGGCTTTCAAAATTAAATATTGTGAAGTTTCAATTGAAACATTAACAAATTGCTTTAAAGCCCTTAATGACTCTAAAAGCTCGCTCTTAAATTTATCATGGACAGGGTCTTTCCAGTTCTCAGATAAATTGTTGAATTCATATTCTATGCCCCTTATCTTGTCTTGTAATTCATATGACCTTATTTTAAGATAGTTTGCAAACTTTTTTAATTCCTCCGGATCCGCAATTACTTTAGCCATCTTTCTTTCCTCCTTATATATTACCTTGATTATGATATTCTTCTAATTCGTCTGCTTTTGTTTCTAAGAATTTGCATTCTTTATTCGCCGTTTCAGTAAATTCTAACATAAGCCTCATTGTTTTATCAAATTGCTCCTTGAATTTATCATATTGCGAATCCTTCCATGATTCTTTTAGAGAAAGCAATTGCCCATTTATCATCACTTCAACCGATTCAACGAAAGATAAGAAATCTTTAAGTTCTCTTGCAAAATTCCTTAATTTCTCAGGATCATTATAGATCTGTGGCATTCCAACCTCCTTTTACTAAAAATTTACTTAAAAGCTTTTAAAATGGTCCCAATTTCTATTATATAATCCTTTGTTGGTAAGTCAAATGGTCTAAATTCCTCTAAAATGCCGGGTTTTTCATCATCATAATAAATAAGTCTATTTGGTTTATCGATTTTTGAGCCTACAGAATCATCAATCAAACTCTGTGATTCGGTGCTATTCATTTTACCAATAACGCGCATTGAAAAAAACTGAAGATCTCTCCTTCCAAGAATCCTTTCTAAACTGCTGTAAGTATCAAACCAAGCGATAACATGAATACCAAATTCAGGCCCTTCTCTTAGCAAAAATTTCAGAATTTCATTTAGCGGCTCTTCCTTATTCTTTTCAGGATAAACTGAATAGACTGTTTCTTCCATTCTAAGATCTCTTGCTCTATGTGCTCCCAAAAGGATTAAGAACATCTCAGGAAACTTTGTGTTATCAGAATTTAATCTTGTATTCAAAGAATTTTTAAGGCTTATAAGCAAGTTTCGTAAATCCATCTTTCCGTAAACTCTAATTGTTTGGGGGAGAAAATCTCTCAAATTTTCTGGTAAATCAGCCCAAGATTCGTCTGGATTTGTAAGATCAACAATATGAAATTCTACATCCTGTGGATTGTATTGAAAAGCAAGTGATAAAATTGAAGAAATAGTAAGAGTAACCCCATTTTGCTCTTCTTTTGTAACAATCATTGCATTGTTGCCACTTTGACGTTTAAAACAAAATGAAACTGTCGGCTTTATTGAAATAGGTTCCCCGATATAAGCCTCAGTACTCTTAGGATTTATCAACCATCTACCTCTATTCAAGAAATTTTTAATAACTTCACATTCACGGAAACTCGCTGGAGCATTCCCTTCAAAAATAATCGGTATATTGCCTAAATTCTTGTTATTCATTAAGTCTTTTAGGTGTCTATAATAAATTTTTTTGTCCTCATCTTTGAAAAGAGCAACTTGTATATCATTATTGCCTTCTTTTAATCCTCCTCTATCGTTGTATATTGCTTCACCAAGCCTTGTGAGCATCTTTGCAGCAGGATTGTCATCTGAAAGAATTAGCCTAGAATCTGAATCCATACATTTGAAAGCTATTCGAGTTTCTATCTGAGACAGGGTGCTCCTTGAAATTTCAGAGGCTGCACCTGAAAGAGACTGAGTTGACAAAATATAATGTATCCCATAAACCCTTCCTTGTCTTGCGATTTCATCTAATATCTGCTTTGCTTCTGTTGAAATTTCGTCATTCTCGGCAAAAAATACTTGAAATTCATCAACAATAAGCAAGATTCTTGGCATCTTTTCCCCGGTTTTCTCTCTATATGATTTAATGCTATTTATGTTTTCGCCAGCCTTTTTAAAGAGATCAGACCTTATGGAAATTTCATCTCTAAGTCTCCTTAACACACTAATACCAAATTCCCTTTCGCTTTCAATAGCAATTACCTTACAATGTGCTAGCTTAAGGTCAGCATAAGGTTTAAACTCAACGCCCTCTTTGAAATCGATTAAGTATAGCTCAAGTTCTTCAGGAGAATAGATTAACGCACTTGTTGTAATAATCACATGAAGTAAATTACTTTTCCCCGAGCCTGTTTGCCCAACAACCAAGGCATAATGGTTATTACCTTTACCTAAGGATAAGTATTGGATTTTACGATTGCCTTTTGAACTAAGTCCTATTGGTATCTCCAATGAGTCTTTTGTACTTTGCTTCCACCAATCGCTACTCGAAATACCAGCAAACTGTAACATGGTGTCATAAGATACATCAATTTTCGGGGTAATTTTAGCAACATTACCAACAGTTTCAATTATTTGCTTTGTGATACTAGTAGCCGGTAAATTATCAGGGTTATAATTGAATTTTTGATACGGATCTCCCTCAAGTAATGGTTTATCTTGAAATCTAACAACTCTTGAGTTTTTATACAAATCAGCAATATCAACCCCATAAGGTAACTTTTTGGCAGTATCTCGGACAATTATAGTGTAAACACCACACCTTGGACCGTTATTCACAATACTAACCAATCTCTTTACCGATTCTTCAGTGAAATTAGTTGGAAAATCAAAAACAACCAGTATCTTATATGGCTCAGCAAGTTCTTTATTATCATCATTATATTCCTTTATTGTTTTGTATTGGTTCCTTAGATATTTCTGTATCACAACCTCCATGTGAGATGTGATTTCCTGCAATCTCTTGTTGATGTCATTGGGCTCGGTCCATGCTTGGACATTTACCAAAAACTCATCGTAATCAGCCAATGACATAAACTCAGAAACATTATTCCCCAATCCTACTGGATCAAAAAAAGTAAATCCTATTTTCCCGGGAGGAAAGGAAGCAAGCAATCGTAAAATAATTGATTTAACATTGTCCATCGCTAGGCTTTTATAAATATCTTTGGTTTCAAAAATAAGGTTTGCTTTTTCATCAAATTTTATTAAAGCCGGTACACGCACGCTTTGCCCAAAAAAGTTTTCACTTATCTCCCCTACTCTAAAAAATGGAGGTATTGTTTTTGATGATTTTACATTCTGTATATCTAAATCACTCAATGGAAAATTGCTCCACGGAGCAACTACATCAGGTAAAAGCGACATAAGTTTTTTATTTTTTTTAGGAATGTCTTTTATTATTTCTTCGACTTCATTTTGAAAATATTTTTCATACTCCTTAAGTTGTATATTTAAGTTGTCCATATTCCTTGTGTGCTCAGCTTTTGCTTTTTCGTCCCATTTTTTCAAAATGTTTCTGCACAAATTCAAGTATTTATTGAAGTTTACATAATCACTAGCCTTTCCGCTAAACCGCTTTACTGTGCGGGAAACTACAGCAGATATAATCAATGCGTAGAAAAGAGTCCCAAAAAAAGCTCCAAAAAAAACACCTACTCGCTCCCAAGATGTTCCCCTAGAAAAAATAGCCGAAACTAAAGCTATAAGAAAAGGTATAAGAAAGGTGTAGCCAAGAAGGGTAAGACATCCATCGCCGGAATTGCCTATAGTGTCATACGTTGATTTTTTAATCTCATCACGATAAAATCTAAGTTGCTTAAGATAATAGAGTATCTGATCTTCTGTGTAGTTCACACTTATATCTTTACTTGCCGTTGAATCAGGAACTTTATTCATAAGTCTATTTGTATCAATTCCAATACTTGCTAAATGGCTTTCTACTTCCTTACGACACTCTTCGATTTCATTCTCATACTTTTTTATTTCTTCGATTTTATCTCTATATAACGCTTCTCCTTTTTCAAACGACTCACTTATTTCTTTTGCTTTATTTTCAAATTCAGCTTTCTTTTGTGTAAGTGTTACAAGATCTTGTGCTAACCCGTCGTAAGTTCTTAATGATTCAATATTTGTATCGTAAGGAACGTAATCTGTGATATTTCTATAGGGCGTTTGGTTCACTTCCACCGCGTACGGTTTTCCTTCTATTTTTTTTCCTAAAGCTTCTATCCATGCGTCAAGTGCCCATATCGCATCTGATTCATTTGCTATCTTGCAAGTTACCTTCATTTGCTCCGTTAGTCTTTTGTACTCATCCTCTTTAACAACATCACTGCTTGTACTTATTATGCTCCAAGGTAATCCCGCATTTGATGTTTTAACTAAAACTTCAAACAAAATTTCTTGATCAGGAAATTCCTTTTTGAAGATCGTTTCCAGTTCTGACGGTTTTAGAGCTATTGAAGTTCCATTCTCTTTGATAATATTTTTTAGCCATTCTTTTATTTCTTCTTTTTTGTCCATATCTCCCTCCTAGTCACACACAAAACTGTAGTGTTCCCTAAAATGGATGATTTCATATCTTTCATATTTAATTATACCCCTTACATTTTCACTTATACTAAAATTTAAGATTTTGTCAAGGAGCAATTTATTCTACTGTATAATAGCCATGGGTGATTCCTCCTTCCTAAATTTATTTTTAAGGTGTTATACCTTAATAAGAGGAGTTAACTAATTATAGGATTAGCACATTACTACATTGCACAGCAAATAAGTGTTTTACCAAGATTGTATGAGAAAGTATGTGTAAGCAATGTGAGATGATTTTATGACTATATCGTTTCACCTGTATATCTCACCACGATTTCCTACTTTTACAACTATGATTATAACTTTATCTGTATCAACGAAGTATATTATTTTGTAATCTCCAATTTTTATCCTTCTTAATCCTTTAAGATCTCCAGAAAGCGGTTCTCCCAAGAAAGGAGAATCCCTCAGCTCCTCAACTTTTTCTACAATCCTTTCTCGTATTTCTTTTGGGAATTTGCTTACGGATTTAACAGCACTCTCTTTCCAATTAATCTGATAGGAGTTCTTTCTTGGCTTGTTCATGATCATTTTCTAATACCTCACCTATAACCCAGTTCTTAGATCTTTTCAATCTTCTTGAAATAATTTCTACCTTTTTAAGTAAGTCTTCGTTGAGACGTACGGAAATCACTTTTGTCATTTTTCACCTCCCTATTGTATTAATTTGTAGTATATTGTAATCATTTTCAAAAAATGCAATAGGGCAATCAACCTACATACCTTTTGAGAATCATATGTTCCGTAACATTTCATATCCTTCAGTATACTATTCCTCAAATTTTTATCACACCTAAGATATGTGAACTTTCTCTTTAACAGCCCAAGCAACCCAAGTGACGGGGGTGAACTGCTGTGCATTTAACTCCATTCCTAACTCTTTGAAGGGCGAATTGATGAACTTCGTAGTATATTTGAACACATATGAGTGTTTTCATACACTTTGTAGTGGATGTCTTGTTGGCTAGGAGGGAATAGGGTAATTGGACAAAATACCCTCTAAAATGCCCAAAATAGCCCCTAGGACACGAGGTAAAGATCTGGGTAATATATTATTTATACTTTCAAGGCCTTTATCGTTGAAATTTAAGCGTTTTTGAGGTGAGTTGCATGATGCAACTCACATAAGTTTCAACCCCCAAAATGCCATAGTTTTAATTCCTTGTAGGATTTCAATGTGAGTGACACGAAGTCACTCACTTACCCCCTCATACCCCTAAAAACGCCCCAAAATGAAAAATTTTAAAAAAATGACGAAACAACAACTTGTTTGCAAGAGGTTTTAAACACATAAAATGTCCCTTTACAAAAGACGCTTTTTTAATGTACATAGTGCTAAATTTAGCAACATATACCTTCAAAATATACCTATTCAAAAGGCACTTTTTATATGGTTAAAATTTTGATAAAAATAGTTAGTATGTTTTTATCTCTTTGAAAGCACAAATCAGCCGATTGATATTTAAGAAAGTGCAAATAATGAGAATAGAATAGCCAATAACTACTTCTTGCACCTTGTAAATTCAATAAGACTAAAAGGTAAAAAAATAGAAATTCTTCTATCAGGAGAAACATTTCGCAACAGCAAGTCCGATTTTTGTGTTATAATATTATTGAATTTAAAGTTGTTCTGCACTTTGAAAACTGAAGAACGCAAAAAAGGTGCAAAAGAACAAAACATAAAAAGTTCTTCTTATTTCTTAGCTGTATGTAGCCTACCTGTAAAGGATTGAAACAAAAAATAGAGTTAGCAACATAAAAAGAATTAAAAGGAGGGGGAGGAATGGATAATGACAAAAAAATCAACGGGAGATATTTGAACAAGCAACTACACCTATTGAGAAAGAATTAAGAGAAGCAATAAGGATAAACCCAGATTATGCAGAAGCACACTTTAATTTAGGAAATTTATTAGAATACTTACAACGATATGATGAAGCAAAAAAAGAAATTTTAAAAGCAAGGAAACTCTCTGAAGAACAAGGAAGAATTAAGGATGTGGAATCTTGCGACGAGATTTTAAAAGATTTATGAAACTTTAAACGCTCAAATAAAATTCAATAAGGACTCAGAAAAAAGATAGATTAATTGAATTGATTACTTTACAACGATATTCTGAAGCAGAAAAAGAGTATAGAGAAGTAAAGAGAATAGAAATAACAACAACTATTATTTATACCTTTTTAATTCAATAAGACTAAGGCAAAAACATCTGTTAAGGACTAAAATTATATTTTAGTCTCCATATTACAGTATTTTTATACTCATAAGTATGTATTTTTGTCTGCATATTCAGGTATTTTCCTATGGGTAAATGCGTATTTTTCTATGGATATCGAGATATATTGAGGATGAATATTTGCGTATTTTTCTCATGGTATTTTCGTATTTTAAGGTGGGTATTTTTGTCGTCATATTAGGGTATTTTCAGCATAAATACTTGCGTATTTTTCTCTGCATATTCATCCAACAACCTCTTATTCACTCTGTCATATCTCAACTTCATAAAAATACCAGAACTTTATGTCTTTCGAATTCAATAATATTAAAAGGCAGAAAGAAACAAAAATTTATCTGTCAAGAGCAACTTTTTGCAATAGCAAATCTGATTTTTCTAAGAAGGTCTAAAAATTACTCCCTCAAATGCCAAGAACGCATCATAAAAAATAGGTATAAGTTGGCGTAGTATATGCACCTTTTTACTCCATATTTTTCCATAAAAATTCGAGGCCTCTTTCAAGACCTCGAGATGTTTTTCATTCTTCTTTTCTTCTTCTCTTCTTCTCTTTTTGTGGACCTTGTGGTCCTTCAAGTGATTTTACTGCATTCTTCAAAATCTCAATTGCTTTGTTGTTTTGTTTACTATGGTTCTTTCATTTAGCCATGCAGCAACTTCATCTAACCAACCTTAAGCTATGTTTTTGCGAAACATAGAACTGTGTCTCTGCCCTTTTGTCCATACATGAAAGTCTACAAATAGATAGTCTTCGATACTGTCTACATAAGATTCTCCGCCAAAGTTGTCTAAGTGCACAGGAAATCTACTGATCCATTTCTTGTAGTTTTGCCTACTGCGTTTATAGCCCGTAGGCTATTTATACTGCTTTTATATTTGTTTTCTTCTACCAATGTTTTTGATAGGATTTAACAAGCTAAAGGTTTTTGTTTTCCCTTCATTTTTCCCTTCAGCTGGCTGTTTGCCTTCTATTTTTGGTTTCATATCCATTGTTTCCTGCTGACACCCATTTGCCTCTTCTTCGGGATAAACGCCGTACCTCACCTTGAACCCTTCCCTAATTAGATCATAGAAGTACTCCTCAAAACGTCTGTGCTCAGCAATAGCATGAATACGAAGAACGTCAAGAACAGGTTGACAGGGAGCAAGAAAAGGCTTCCTTAAACTTTTCTGATTTCCATCTTTGCTCACACGGTCGTTTATTGTAGCTTTCCCACTCTCATGTGAAACATCGCTAGTTGTAAACTTTTCTTCCATTTTTATCACCTCCTTTCTGTTGTAATTTTGTAAATATCTGAAGGTATGAAAAAAATACCTTCAGATATTCTTATAGAAAATTTTTTTAATCCTGCAACTAGCTTTTCCCATGTTTTACCACTTCATCAAGAGACAGAGAAAGATTTCTCCTTTGTTTCCCAAAATAGTACAAATTACGAAATTGAAAAAATTAGCAACAAGGTACGATTAGAAAACGCTTTGATAGAAGTTTTGACAAAAGTGGGAAATTTTGTACTCTGTTGGGAAATAAAAATTTTTACCATGTCCAACTAAGCGTTATTATTTATATGTTTGTTGAGGTTCGTTTTGAGTTGGGGGGCGTTGCAAGTGGATCAACGATCTTTTCACCCTAGGTATCTTTGCTGGATACAAATACTATTTATTTCGTCCTCTTGATTTGGCAAACAAGGGTTTGCTTTCGGCCTTTAGTAGGTTCAAATCTTTAGTCCTATACAAAATAGAAAAACATAGGAAAAGCTTGGATGCCGTGATCAGAAAGGTATAATTTTGGATGAGTATTATTAATTGAGGTATTTCTCAGTGAAATTTAAGCGTTCTTATGCAAAATAGAGAGCAATGAGAGTAGAAATAGCCAACAACCCCCTCTTCACCTCTCATTTCTCAACTTCATAAAATCGCAAAACTTCATGCAATGTTTTTCAAATTTAGTAAGCCTAAAAGGCAGAAACACTACAAAATGTTATTCTTGTTTTTAAGAAACTGTCACATCTGAATTATTGATCTAAGGTTTTACAATTTGAGAAAAAAGGCTTTTAAAAACAAAAAAGTAGGTTAGGTAATAGTGGAAAAAGGAGGAGAAAAACCACTACTACCTAACTCTCTAATAGGAGAGCCTTTTACTGCACTTTAGTAACGTGTGCAAACTGGATCAAATATGCAATAAAATGAAGAAAAAGATTAGTTTTCTTTCGAAGATACTGGTTTTAAAAGCAGATTAAATGAAACATTATCTTTTCTTTTTTTAAAAATAAAAGCCTTCTTGGTAGATCTTAATGGTTTGAGATAGTTAATTCTCATACTGAATATCCTTTACCAAGAAGGCTTAAATTATAAATTGGTTAAAAGTAAAAGGGCCTATCTCTTAATATCT
>Ga0315298_1004555_pt1 | contig 20634 bp, 20 predicted proteins | sample WHS_1_MG_FD_203077 | JGI IMG/M metagenome (GOLD analysis project Ga0315298, IMG submission 203077) | Extremophilic microbial mat communities from Washburn Hot Springs, YNP, Wyoming, USA - WHS_1_MG | ecosystem: Environmental > Aquatic > Thermal springs > Hot (42-90C) | place: USA: Wyoming...
CATTCTCGCCTTGCGCGAGCAGCGCAAGGTCATCAGTCAGCGTCACTTCCTTGAAGCGATCGACAAAGTCATTCTCGGCGAGAAGGTCGAGCGACGGCCGACGCGGAAGGAACTCGAGCGAGTGGCGGTTCACGAGGCAGGCCACGCCATCGTTAGTGAGCTGGTGACGCCGGGTTCGGTGGCGACGGTGACCATTGCGCCGCGTGGACAGAGCCTCGGCTATGTTCGCCACAACCCGGCTGACGACAGCTACCTGGCCACGCGCGCGCACCTCGAAGGGCAGATCTGCATCGCTTTGGCCGGGGCAGTGGCCGAGGAGCTGGTCTTGGGCCAGCGGAGCACCGGGGCTCTCGGCGACTACAGTCAGGCCACCGATCTTTCGCGGCGCATCATCGAGGCAGGCTTGTCGCGCCTCGGCATCATTGATGGCGAACTGATCTCAGATCAGACTCTCGCCGAGGCCGAGGCGGAGCTCCTGCGGGAGCTGGAAGAGCGCGTGCGGGCCGAACTGGCGCCCCTCGCCGAGACGGTCAAAGCGGTGGCCGCACGGCTTCTCGCCGCGGAGACGCTCACCGGCGAGGAAGTGCGAACGCTCTTGACGGCGACAGCAACGGCGGCTAACTGAGCCCGCCGCCGCTGCGCTCGCTCATTGACTGAGCGGCGACCGTCACGGTAGTATTAGGTAAGAAGTTTGCGGGCATGGAAATAACAAGCGCGACATGGTTTCGCTGGCACCATATGGAGGAGATTTGACGTGGGTGCTTCCTCTCAGTTTCCACTTGCTCTGCCCAAATCTTATTCCGTGGCACCGCCACCGCTGCCGACAGAGCGCACGCTGGTCGCCATTCACCGTGTGATCCAGGCTCAGCCGTTCAAGGCCAGAGACGAGATCAACTCGTTTTTCAACTCACAAGCAGGACGCCAAGCCATAGAGGACAGAGAACCGCACGGGACGTGGGCCCGCGCGCAGTCGCTGGCTTATGACGCTTGGGAGGCCGAACTGCCCCAGCGCTACGCGTTGGCGCGTGACGCCCTGCAAGTGGATCCGCGCTGCAGCGACGCCTGGCTCATTCTGGCCGAGGAAGAGCGGTCGTGGCTCAAGCAAAAGCGCCTGTTCGAGCGGGCGGTCGCAGCCGCCGAACAGGCATGCGCGGATGAAGGTTGGATGGTGTCACACGACGGAGGGCAGGCCGAACTCGTCGGGAATGGAACACGGCCGTACTTGCGGGCCCACATGACCTTGGCGCGCTGCCTCTTGGACGGCGGCTACTATGCCGAGGCGGCCGTGCACTTCGAGACGGTGCTTCGCCTCGACAACTCATTGGCCTGGCTGCGCGCGAAAGCCGCGGAGGGCGGGGGGAGGAGCTGAAGCCCATGCGCGCCGAGATCATCTGCGTCGGCACGGAACTCTTGCTCGGCCAGATCACGAACACCAATGCGCGTTACATTGCGCGTCGGTTGAACGAGATCGGCATCGACGTTCTGTTTGAGACTACGGTTGGCGACAACGCGGCTCGCCTCGGCGAAGTGTTCCGCCGCGCCATCGAGCGGTCGGAGCTGATCGTCGTCAGCGGCGGCCTCGGTCCGACCGACGACGATTTGACCAAGGAGACGCTGGCAGCCGTGATCGAGCGGCCCCTGGTCATGGACGCGGAAGCTCTCGCCGCGCTCGAGGCGTGGTTCGCGACTCGCGGGCGAACCATGACCGCCAACAATCGCAAGCAAGCATTGATTCCGCGCGGCGGCCGGGCGATTCCGAACCCGAACGGCACGGCGCCCGGCGTTTTCGTCGAGCATGAAGGCAGGCTGGTTTTCCTCCTTCCCGGCCCGCCGCGCGAGCTCGAGCCGATGCTGGACGACGCCGTCCTGCCGGAGCTGCGCCGGCGGGGATTCTCGCAGGTGATTCATTCTCGCGTCTTGCGCTTCTGCGGCATCGGTGAGTCGGAGCTGGAGACGAGGGTCAAAGACATCCTTGACCGGCAGACCAACCCTACGATCGCGCCGCTCGTCGACGCCGATGGCGTCACCTTGCGCATCACGGCCAAGGCGGCGAGTCGCGAAGAGGCCAACCGCCTGATCGACCCCGTCGCCGCGCTTCTGCGCGAGCGGGTCGGCAGCTACCTTTACGGCACCGATGAGCAGGACCTGGCGGGCGCCGTCGGACAGGAACTGCTGCGGCGCGGGGCGACCGTCGCGGTGGCCGAATCGTGCACCGGCGGACTGCTCGGTGGGCGGCTTACGGCGGTGCCGGGCAGCTCCGCCTACTTCCTCGGCGGGATCATCGCCTACGACAACAGCGTCAAGCATAGCCTGCTCGGCGTGCCGACGGCGATCTTGCACGACAAAGGAGCGGTCAGTCGCGAGACGGCGGCGGCCATGGCCGGCGGCGTCCGGCGCGCCACCGGAGCCGATCATGCCGTTGCCGTGACCGGCATCGCCGGTCCGGGGGGCGGGACCGAGGCCAAGCCGGTCGGACTGGTCTACATTGCCTACGCCGGTTCGGGCGGCACCGAGGTCGAGGAGCACCTGATCCAGGGCGACCGGGCGCGCGTCCGCAGCCGAACCGTTTCGCTCGCTCTCGCCGGACTCTGGCGGCGACTGAGGCAGGATTAATGGCTGGCGGGGCGAACATATGAGCGGGGGGATGAGCTTTGCCTGGGGTGCGCTCGTTCATCGCGCTTGAGATCCCCGCCGCCTTGCGATCCGCGCTCGCGGCCGCCGAGGCGCGTCTGGCGCGGACCGAGGCCGACGTCAAGTGGGTCGAGGTCGATAACCTCCATCTGACCCTCAAGTTCCTCGGCGATGTCGCCCCGGAGCGGTTGCCGCAGCTCCAGGAGAGCCTCAGCGAACTGGTGACGACGCGGCGACCATTCGAGCTGTCCGTCGCCGGGCTGGGGGCCTTTCCGTCGCTCGCCGAGCCGAATGTGATCTGGGCCGGCCTCGCGAACGGGGCAAGTGAGTGCACGGCCCTCTGGAGGGCTGTCGAGGAGGCCTGCGCGCGCCTCGGCTACCCGCGCGAACGCAAGCCGTTCACGCCGCATCTCACCCTCGGCCGCCGTCGTTCCGGGTACAACCTGAGCGCCCTGTCGCACGCCCTGCGCACTGACGCCGACACGACGTTCGGGGTGGCCATGATCGACGGCATGACGCTCTATCGCAGCGATCTGAGGCCGTCCGGGCCCGTCTATACGAAGCTTGGTGAGTACCGTTTCGGTGGTTGATAATACTGCTCAGGGGGTACTTGCCAAGAGCAGGCGCAGGTGATATACTGTTGCCAGTGATTCCCAGTCCAGCCGGAGGGGGAGAGGGTAGTGACAGTTGAGAAGCAGCGGGCGCTTGACATGGCGCTCGCCCAGATCGAGAAGCAATTCGGCAAGGGTTCGATCATGCGGATGGGCGAGGCCTCGGCCAAAATGGCGGTCGAGGTCATACCGACCGGAGCGCTCTCTCTCGACATAGCCCTCGGCGTCGGCGGCATGCCGCGCGGGCGTGTGGTCGAGATTTTCGGCCCGGAATCCTCCGGCAAGACCACGGTCGCTCTCCACGTCGTCGCCGAAGCGCAGCGGATGGGCGGGACGGCAGCGTTCATCGATGCCGAGCACGCGCTCGACCCGGTCTACGCCAAGCGTCTCGGCGTCGATGTCGACAACCTGCTCATCTCTCAGCCCGACACCGGTGAGCAGGCCCTGGAAATCTGCGAGGCACTCGTGCGCAGCGGCGCCATCGATGTCGTCGTCGTCGATTCGGTGGCCGCGCTCGTCCCGCGCGCTGAGATTGAAGGCGAGATGGGCGACGCGCATGTCGGCCTGCAGGCCAGACTCATGTCGCAGGCGCTGCGTAAACTGACGGGCGCGATCAGTAAGTCGAAGACAATCGCCATTTTCATCAATCAAATCCGCGAGAAAGTCGGCGTCATGTTCGGCAACCCAGAGGTTACACCGGGCGGCCGTGCGCTCAAGTTCTATGCTTCCGTCCGTCTGGACGTGCGCAAGGTTGAGACGTTGAAGCAGGGCAACGACATCATCGGCAGCCGCGTCCGCGTCAAGGTGGTCAAGAACAAGGTCGCCCCGCCGTTCAAGCAGGCCGACTTCGATATCATTTACGGCCAAGGTATCTCTAAGGAAGGCAGCATCGTCGACATGGGCACGGATCTCGACATCATCGCGAAGAGCGGCGCCTGGTACTCGTACAACGATCAGCGCCTCGGTCAGGGCCGCGAGAACGTCCGCGACTATCTCAAGCAGCATCCCGAAGTGGCGGCGGAAATCGAGAAGAAAATACGCGATGCGCTCAGCATCGGCGCCATCAAGGCGGCTGCCGCCAGCGAGGACGGCGGCAGCGAACAGTGAAGCGACGACAGACTGAAGGGACGGGCCGGTCTCCGGCCCGTTGCGCGCATCTTCATGCAGTCGTGAAACAACTCCGCGTCGCAGCAGTAGTACTGGATGATGCAACAACACGAGCGCGAGGTGTCGACGGATGATTGAGATCAACAGCGTCACCAAGACATACGCCAAGGGGAGCGCACCGGCAGTCGACGGCCTGACGCTGCGAGTCCGTCCCGGCGAAATCTTCGGCTTCCTCGGCCCGAACGGCGCGGGGAAGACGACCACGATCAAGATGATGGTCGGACTGCTGCGGCCGGACTCCGGCACGATTACGATCAACGGCTACGATGTGCAGCGCCAGCCGCTGGCGGCGAAGAGACAGATCGGCTATGTGCCCGACACCCCGGCCGTCTGGGACAAGTTGACCGGACTCGAGTACCTCGGCTTCATCGGCGATGTCTTCGGCATCCCCGCCGACGCGCGGCGCGAGCGGATCGCCGAACTGGCCGAAGCCTTCGAGCTCAAAGGCGCCCTGACGGAGCAACTGGGCGCCTACTCGCACGGCATGCGACAGAAGGTATTGCTCCTGGGAGCGCTGCTCCACCGACCGCCGGTCTGGATCCTCGACGAGCCGCTGGTCGGCCTCGATCCGCGGACGGCGCATCTGCTCAAGGAACTGATGGCCGAGCACTGCCGCCAGGGCAACACCGTCTTCTTCTCCACGCACATCCTCGACGTCGCCGAACGGCTCTGCCACCGCGTCGGGATCATCCGGAAGGGGCGCCTGATCGCCGAGGGAACCTTGGCTGAACTGCGCGCGCAGCAGGGCGAAGGGACGCTGGAAGAGATCTTCTTGGAGCTGACCGAGTCATGAGCGCGTTCTTCAGTCTGCTTAAGCTTCAGCTCAGCCAGCAGTTTCGCCCGCGCCGGGGGCAGAAGCTCGGCTCAGTGGCATGGCTCTTGCTCCCACTGGCCTTCCTCCCGCTGTTCGCCGTGCTGGTGGCTTTCTACGGGAGCGTCGCACAAGTCGGCGCGCTGCTCGGCGCGCCGGGCATTGCCATTGAGCTGGCGATCCTCGCCTCGATGCTCGCCGGCGTCATGTTCGGTCTGAACTACATCATCGCCAGTTTCTACTATGCAACTGACCTGCCGCTGCTCATCCCGCTGCCGCTGGCGCCAGAAAGCGTGCTGTACGCCAAGTTCGCGGTGCTGCTGGTCAATGAGCTCATCTCGATTGCGATCCTCTACTTGCCGGCGGTCGTGGGCTACGGCCTGCGACTGCACCCGGGTGCCTCGTTTTGGCCGCTCGCCGTGGCCATCTTCCTGCTCCTGCCGTTCATTCCGCTCGCCGTGGCTGCCCTGTTGGCGCTGGGGCTGATGGCCATCACCAACGGGCGCGTCAACCGCGACGGGCTGCGGGTCGCGGGCAGTGTCTTGTTCGTTCTCCTTTGGCTTGGCCTGCAGAGCCTACAGCGCTACTGGGTGAACCGAGACTTCGCCAGCGGTCTCACCGCCGAGGGCGTCGCCGCCGTGCAGCGCCTCGCCCAGCGAGGCGGCCTGCTCGACCTGATCGGCCGCTATTTCCCGCCGAGCGTCTGGGCGAGCCGCGCCATTCTCGGCGAGTGGCCGTCGCTGCTGCTGTTCGTCGGCGCGACCGCGCTCATTGGCTGCGCCTTGGCCGCCGCTGCCCGGGCGTTCTTCTACCGCGGCCTGGTGGGCGGCGACGAAGGCCCGCAACGTCGGCGCGCGTTCAGCGAGGAGCGGCTGGGCGCTGCCGTCGGCCGGGCCGGCTCGCCGACGTTGGCCGTCTTCTGGCGCGAAGTTCGTCAGTTCAACCGGACGCCCGCCTTCCTGATGCAGGGACTGACGCCGGCGCTCATGGCGCCGATCTATGTGCTGATGCCGTTGATGTCCGAAGGAGGGTTCACCGCTCTCCGCGCCATCGCCGGGCGTGCGGCGAGACCGGGACTGCTGTTCGCCGCCGTCGGCATGACGCAGTTCCTGCTCGCGATGGCGCCAATCGCGTCCACCGCCTTCAGCCGCGAGGGCGCCTACTTTTGGCTGTCGCGCGCGCTGCCGCTGAGCGGGCGCGATCAAATCCGCGGTAAGCTGCTGCACGCCATGGTTGTCTCGGCCGCATACGTGTTCCTTTTCACGGTCGCGGTGGCGATTGTCTTGCGGCCGCCGCTGTTCCAACTGCTGGTGTTCGTGGCCGCCAACCTGCTCGGCGCGCTGATCTGCGGCGCCATCGGCCTGCGGGTGGATCTTGCGTCACCGCGACTCTCCTGGAGCGAACCGCAACAGGCATTTAAGGGCAACTACAACGTCATTTACACCATGCTGTTGTATGCGCCGATCCTCTTGACGATCGGCGGCTTCGCGGCCCTGATGCTTCGTTTTGGTGAGATTGTGGCGTACTCCTGCGGTCTCGCTCTCCTCGCCGGAGCCGGGGCGCTGGCCTATCGAGAGGCGCTGGCTTACGGAGATAGCCACTACGATCGAATCGAGGCCTGAACGCCGCACAGGGTGCGGGTGGGGACCAGCCACGACGCGATTGCGCACTGCCTGGCGCTGGGAGAACAGACCAGCCGCGGCCAACTTGACAATAAAGGAAACTAGAGTTAAAATTTCGCTAAGGACAAGACTTTAGCGCGACTTCTGCTAACCAAGTTGCCATAGATTGCCTTTCCGGCGTGAACGGTGATCATGTTTCCGCGATACTGCGTGTGGCGTTCGCCTGACCTGTGCGGCCGTCTGAGCTGCTGCGCCCCGGTATTCGCGGCCTCTTGGGTATACGCATAGTAGGTCGACAAAGCCGAGTCCACGCTCGGCTTTTCTTCGTTACCGACCCGTGGGCAGAGACGCGCAACACTCGGATGCGGGAGGTGACCGATATTTCACCGCTGGTAACTGTGCTTGTGGGAATTGCCGCCGCCGGCGCCGGATTGGTGGCGGGGTACGCGATCAGAAAGAATGTCGCCGAGGCGCAGATAGGTTCGGCGGAGGACGAGGCGAGGCGCATTGTTGCTGAGGCCCAGAAAGAGGCCGAAGCCAAGAAGAAAGAGGCGATCATAGAAGCCCGCGAGGACGTCCACCGGTTGCGGGCGGAGCTCGATCGCGAGACGCGCGACCGCCGCAATGAGCTGCAGCGCCTCGAGCGGCGCTTGCTGCAGAAGGAAGAGAGCCTCGACCGCAAAATGGATTCTTTGGAGAAGAAGGAAGAGGCACTCGCCAACAAGGAACGCGAGATCGACCGAACCCAGCAAGAGGTCAAGGACCTTTACGCCAAGCAGTTGGCCGAGCTCGAGCGGATCTCTAACCTGACCCAGCAGGAAGCACGCGAGATCCTCATGCGCAATGTCGAAGAAGAGATGAAGGCCGAAACGGCCAAGATGATCCGCGACATGGAGACGCAGGCCCGCGAAGAAGGCGAGAAGCGGGCGCGCGAGCTGATCTCGTTGGCCATTCAGCGCTGCGCGGCCGACCACGTGGCGGAGACGACCGTTTCGGTGGTTCCGCTGCCAAACGATGAGATGAAAGGGCGGATCATCGGCCGCGAGGGCCGCAACATCCGTACGCTTGAGACCCTGACCGGCATCGATCTGATCATCGACGACACGCCGGAAGCCGTCATTATCTCCGGATTCGACCCAATTCGCCGCGAGGTGGCGCGACTCGCCCTCGAGCGGCTGATCGCCGACGGGCGGATCCATCCGGCGCGCATCGAAGAGATGGTCGAAAAGGCCAAGAAGGAAGTCGAGCAGCAAATTCGTGAGGAGGGCGAGCGCGCCACCTTCGAGGCCGGGGTCCACGGGCTGCACCCCGAGCTGGTCAAGATCCTCGGGCGACTCAAATTCCGCACCAGCTACGGGCAGAACGTCCTCAAGCACTCCCTCGAAGTGTCATTCCTCGCCGGCGGCATGGCCGCCGAGTTGGGTGCTGATGTCGCGCTGGCGAAGCGCGCCGGCCTCATCCACGACATCGGCAAGGCGGTCGACCACCAAGTTGAGGGGACGCACGTCAACATCGGCGTCGAACTGGCCAAGAAGTACCGCGAATCGCCGGCTGTCATCCACTGCATCGCCGCCCACCACGGCGACGAGGAGCCGAAATCGGTGGAAGCCGTCCTGGTCCAGGCCGCCGATGCAATCTCGGCCGCCCGTCCGGGAGCGCGCCGCGAGACCCTCGAGACCTACATCAAGCGCTTGGAGAAACTCGAGGAGATCGCCGATTCGTTCGAAGGCGTGGAGAAGTCCTACGCGATTCAGGCCGGCCGCGAAGTCCGGATCATCGTCAAGCCGGAGAAGATCGACGATCTGGCAGCCGTGCGGATGGCCCGCGACATCGTCAAAAAGGTCGAGTCGGAGCTCGAATATCCGGGTCAGATCAAAGTCACGGTCATCCGCGAGACGCGCGCCGTGGAGTACGCTAAATGAGCCTGCCTGACCCCGGCTGCGGCCGGGGTCGCGCGTTTTGGCAGGAACGGGCTTGGCGCAAGTTGAACCATCATAGCTCATGAGACCCACGGTTGCATGGCCATCGGCCGCGCAATCGGACGCAAGGAGGGATCTCTGTGTCGCTTGGGACTGACCGACGAGACCTGTCCAGCAGCGTCGGCCTCTTCATCTCGATTCTCGTCCGCTATCCGGAGGTCGGCACGATCAGGTTCGATCCGAAGAGTCAGACCCTCAGCTTCACCTTCCTGCTGCGCTCGACTGGCTGCATCAGCGACGAGCATTTCGCGGAGACGGTCCGCGAAAGCCTGGAGGCATACAGCATTATCGAAGGGGCGCCAATTGGGACGTTCGCGCTCCGCACCGTCGCCGAGAACGGCATTGCCGTCCTGGAGATCACCCGCGATGCCGCTTCGCTGAGTCAGGCCGAGCTGGCACTGCTGGTTGGGCTCGTGCGGGAGCGCTTCGCCGACGAGCTGATCATTGACGACGCGGATGCGCCAGGCGAAGAGGACCTCCTCGAACAGGACGAACTGATCCGGGAAATGCTGGCGGACCTCCAGGACGGCCAGCCAGAGCGCAATTTGATCGCTTTTCGCGATGGCGGGCGCGTCTTGGTCTTCAACAAGTGATCTTGGGATGGCGCGGGACCCGGGCGGGAACGACTTTGGATGCCCGGGTCCATTTGTCACTGGAGGCGATCGTATGAAGGTGCTGTTCATCGGCGACGTCGTCGGCCAAGCGGGCCGTGACGCCGTCCGGTCAGTTCTGCCCGAGTTGCTGCGCAGCGAGGCATACGATTTTGTCATTGCCAACGGTGAGAATGCCGCTGGCGGGGCAGGCATAACCCGCGAGACCGCGCAAGAACTGTTCGACGCCGGCGTCGACGCTCTTACCCTCGGGAACCACGCTTGGGACCGCAAAGAGGCCTGGCGTCTGCTGGCGGAGGATCGCCGCGTCATCAGGCCGGCCAACTATCCGGCCGGAGCGCCGGGCTGCGGCGCCGCTGCTTTGAAAGTGCGCGGGGATCTCAAAATCGGCCTGATCAACCTCTGCGGCCGCGTTTTTTCCGTTCCCAATCTCGACTGTCCGTTTCGCGCGGCGGACGCTCTCGTCGACGGTCTCAGCCGCGAGACCAAGTGCATCCTGGTAGACATTCACGCGGAGGCCACCTCTGAGAAAGCGGCGCTCGGGTGGTACCTTGACGGGCGCGTCTCGGCCGTGCTGGGAACGCATACGCATGTGCAGACGGCCGACGAACGAATCCTCCCGCAAGGCACCGCATATCTTACTGACGTCGGCATGACCGGCCCGCGCGATTCAGTCATCGGCATGGCGCGCGAACAGGTTGTCGAGCGCTTCATCAGCCAGCTCCCGGTGCGCTTCACAGTGGCGGACGGCCCCGCCATTTTCTCCGCCGTGGCCCTCGAATTCGACAATTTCTCCGGTCGCGCCACCGCGGTGAGGCGAATTTCCCGTATCGTGCCTTAAATGATGCGTTGTCAGATAATTTTCTGTTGGAAGGGAAGGAAGAACGAGGAAGGGTGGCGAATACTGCTTTCACCAACCAACAGGAGGGGCTGCAATTGGACGTACTTAAGGTATCATCGAAGTCGAATCCGAACTCCGTTGCCGGGGCTCTCGCCGGCGTAATCAGGGAGCGCGGCGGAGCGGAGATCCAGGTCATCGGTGCGGGAGCGCTCAATCAAGCCGTCAAAGCCGTTGCCATCGCCCGCGGCTTCGTGGCGCCCAGTGGCCTTGATCTCGTTTGTATCCCGGCTTTCACGGATGTCGTAATCGACGGTGAAGACCGCACGGCCATGAAACTGATCGTCCAGCCAAGATAAAGTCCATCTCGACTCACCCAGCGAAGAGGAAATCGGTTGGCCTGGCCAGCCGATTTTTTGTGGCGGTCGGGCCAGCTTGGGCGCACTCGCGTCCGGCTTGCAGCAGGGATTGTCCTTCGAGTGTGGAAGTATTCGCAAAGGACTCAGCCCGCTTGGGCAGGAAAGGAGCTTCCAGCGATGGCCGAAACGGACAGTCTCAGCTTGCACCGCGACGCACTGATCGTCGACACTCATTGTGATACTCTTCTCGGTCTCATGCGTGGGCGGCCGCTCGGCGAGCGCAGGGATGAAGGGCACATTGACTTGCCGCGCCTGCGCGAGGGAGGCGTCGGTGTGCAATTCTTCGCTTGCTACATTGAGCCGCAGTTCAAGCCCGACCGTGGTCTGAAGCGCGTTCTGCAGCAAATCGACGCTTTCTACCAAGCAGTTGAAGCCAACCGGGATCAGATCGAAGTCGCCCTCACGGTGGCCGATATCGAGCGCATCCGCGCCGCCGGCAAGGTGGCCGCCGTGCTGGCCATCGAGGGCGGCGAGGCGATCGACGGCGATCTTGCGGCGCTGCGCATGCTCCATCGGCTCGGTATCCGTTCGTTCGGCCTCGTTTGGAACCAGCGCAATCTCCTGGCCGACGGCATCGGCGAGCGGCACACCCACGGCGGTTTGACCACGCTCGGGGTGGAGGCCGTGCGGGAGATGAATCGCCTCGGCATGGTCGTCGATGTATCGCACCTCAACGACGAGGGGTTCTGGGATGTCATTGAGACCTCCACTAGTCCGATCATGGCGTCTCATTCCAACAGTCGGGCGGTCTGCGACCATCCGCGGAACCTGAGCGACGACCAGATTCGCGCGCTGGCCAAGAACGGCGGCGTGATGGGCATGAATTTCTGCCCGGCATTTGTGCGGAGCGAAGGACCGGTCACGGTGGACCACCTGATCGATCACATTGATCATATAGTCGATCTCGTCGGTTTCGACCACGTTGGCCTGGGGTCGGATTTCGACGGCATCAACGACGTCCCGCAGGGGCTCGAAGACGTCTCGCGGCTGCCCAACCTGACGCGCCGCCTGGCGGAGCGGGGCTACAGCGAAGAGAATATCCGGAAGATCCTCGGCGGCAATCATCTGCGCGTCCTGAAGGCCGTCTGGCGGGCCTGATTCAATCGGTCGGCCGACGCGGGCGGTTTCCGCGGCGCTGACACGACCGCGCCGGTCGGAGAAGGAGGGGTTGGGTTGGATATCCTCGTCGTACAGAAGTCGTGCGTCGATGTCGACTGCGATGGGCTGATCGTCAATCTGTTTGAAGGCGTGACTATCCCGGGAGGCGCCACCGGATCGGTCGATGCGGCCCTTGGCGGCGCGATCAGCGACCTGATCGGAACGGGTGAGCTCACGGGGCGACTTGGCCAGGTTGCTTGTCTTCATACCGGAGGCAAAATCCACGCCCGCCGGGTCATTGTGGTCGGTCTGGGCAAAGTCGATGAGTTCGATCTCGACCGCGCACGCCAAGCTTCCGCCATTGCCGCGCGGGCGGCGCGGACGGCGCGCTGCCGGAGGATCGCCAGCATCGTGCATGGCGCCGGCGTCGGCAGCCTCGACGCTGAAGCGGCAGCGCAGGCCACGGTGGAGGGCGCAATCCTCGGGTTGTACCATTTTCCCGCTCAGCGGTCGGAAACTGCGGAACCACAGCCGCGCGAGTTCGCGCTCATCGAGCGCGATGCCAAGAAAATCGAGCGCGTGGCGGCCGGAGCGAAGCGCGGTCGAATCACGGCCGAGGCGGCCGCGTGGGCGCGCGACCTCACCAATGCTCCCGCGAATCAGCTGACGCCGACGATGATGGCGCAGGCCGCCGACCAGATGGCACGCGAATTTGGCCTCAAGCTGACGGTGCTTGAGCGCGCCGATATGGAGCGCGAGGGAATGGGGGCCCTGTTGGGCGTGGCGCAGGGCTCGGACGAACCGGCCAAGCTGATTGTACTCGAATATGCGGGCGGGGGACGCGAGTCGCTGGCCATCGTTGGCAAAGGGCTGACCTTCGACAGCGGCGGCATCTCGCTCAAACCCGGCGAGAATATGCACCTCATGAAAGACGATATGGCGGGCGGCGCCGCGGTGCTGGCGGCGATGCGCATCATCGCCCAACTGGCGCCCCGCATCACCGTCTACGGGATTGTCCCGGCGACAGAGAACCTGCCGTCGGGGCGCGCGCTCAAGCCAGGCGACGTAGTCAGGGCAATGAACGGCAAGACGATCGAAATCATCAGCACCGACGCCGAAGGTCGCTTGATCCTGGCCGATGCGGTGGCATACGCGGCCAAACTCGGCGCTGACCGCATCGTCGACATCGCCACGCTCACCGGCGCCTGCGCCGTCGCCCTCGGCAACCAAGCGGCAGCCGTGATCAGCAACAGCGACGAGCTGACGCGCCAGATCAAGCAGGCAAGCGCCCAGTCGGGCGAGCGGGTTTGGGAACTGCCGGCATTTCCCGAGTATAAAGAACAGTTGAAGAGCGACTTTGCCGACCTCAAGAACAGCGGCGGCCGAAACGCCGGCACGATCACGGGCGGCCTCTTCATCGGGGCGTTCGTGGGCGATCGTCCATGGGCGCACCTCGATATCGCAAGCATGGTCTGGCAGGAGCAGGACAGCGGCTATCGCGTCAAGGGCGCAACCGGTTTCGGAGCGCGGCTGCTGGCGCAGCTCGTGATGAACATTGCTGGCCGCTAGACTCTCCGTATCAACCGCTCCTTCCGCCTCCGCCGCGGCAGCCGACCTGCATGTCCACACGACCGCCTCCGACGGGAGTCTGTCGCCGGCCGAATGCGCGGCGCACGCCCACCTGGCCGGCTTGCAGGTCCTTGCGATCACCGATCACGATACTATGGACGGCGTCGCGGGCGCGCGCGCAGCGGCGCCGGCTGACCTCCTGGTCATCCCGGGGATCGAGTTCGGCTGTCGCTGGCCGGGGAGCAGCAGCGAAATCCACATCCTCGGTTACGGCTGCGACCCCGAGCAGACGGAGTTTGCCGGCGAACTGCGTGCGCTGCGCGAAGCGCGCACTGAGCGGGCGTCAGCCATCGTGCGGCGGCTCAACCAACTCGGGCTGCCGATCACCCTCGCCGATGTGCACCGGCACGCCGGTCAAGGGACGATCGGCCGCCCGCACATCGCCCGCGCGCTCGTCGAACGCGGCTGCGTCGCGGACGCCGCCGAGGCGTTCGCGCGCTATCTCAATCCAGGTGCGCCCGCGTACGTTGATCACTATCGCCCCACGCCCGGGCGCGCGATCGCGCTCATCCGCGCCGCCGGAGGAGTGCCGGTCCTGGCGCACCCGGGCACGATCGCCGACGACGCAGTCGTCCGTGCTGTGCTCGACTTGGGATTGGCGGGCGTCGAAGTCTATCATCCCGCGCACGGCGCGGACGACGTGTGCCGCTACTTGGATATGGCACGCCGGCGCGGGCTGCTGGTCACCGGCGGCTCCGACTTTCACGGCCCCGGGTCTGAGGGTGCCCCCATCGGCAGCCACGGCGTCTCCCGCGCCGAGGTCAATGCGCTCCTGCGGCTGCTTGGCTTGGCTTGAGCGCTCTCCACCCGCCAGCCAGTTCCCCTGCCCCTGCAATTCGCTGAGTCCCTGCGATCACCGCAGGGACTCTTTTTGTTGGCCGCCGCCGCATCGTCGGCATGTTCGTCCCGGCAGGCGAGTCAGAGGTCGGCCGCTGCGCTCCGACTCATGTGCGAGGGCGCTTCGGGACATGCTAAAAGCGGTCCCCGCCGCCCGGCAGCGCCAGCGTTCGAGGCGCCGGGCCAGAGCCACGGGGAGCAGAGGGGGTAGGCGCTCTGGTCGGGCAGGCCGGGCCATACCGTTTTTACGCCGTCGCCTCGGGCCTCGTGGGCGCCATGGTCGGCGCCCTCGCGCTCGGCTGCTTGGCCGGGCGTTGGCTCGACAGCCATTTGGGCACCCGGCCGTGGTTCACGTTGGGCGGGACGCTGTTTGGCCTCGTGGCGGCCATTGCAACACTCGTGCGCATTCTTCTGACGGGCGGTGGCAGGGCGTGAGCGGACCCGACGCGGACGTCTTGTTTGTCATCCCGGGACTCCGCTGGGGCGTCACCAGCGCGGTGACGACAATGTGGATGATCATGATCGTCCTGTCCGGCATCTCGTGGCTGGCGACTCGGCGCCTGATGACGGTACCGGGGCGACTGCAGGCCGCCATCGAGCTGACCGTGGAGGGACTGCTGGGCTTTTTCGCCAGCGTGCTCGGTCCGGAGCGCGCGCGGCGCGCCCTACCGCTGCTCGCTAGCCTGTTCCTGTTCATCCTCGCGTCAAACTACGTCAGCCTCATCCCCGGCGCCGGGCACGTGCCAGGTCTGGCGGCCCCGACTGCTAACTGGGGCACGACCGCAGGCCTGGCGTTGGTCGTGTTCGCGGTCTCGCTGGCCTACGGTCTGCGCGTGAAAGGACTCGGGTACTTCCGGCGCTTCATAGAGCCGCACGTCTTGGCGCCGCTGATGATCCCGCTTGGCATCATTGAAGAGTTCTCACGTCCCTTTTCTCTCTCGCTCCGCTTGGTCGCGAACGTCTTCGCCGGCGAGACGCTCATCCAGTCACTTCTGGCAGTGTTCCCGTACGCGCTCCCGGTCGTGCCGATGCTCCTTGAGACCTTTTTCGGGTTCATCCAAGCCTTCATTTTTGCCTTTTTGGCTGCCCTCTACCTGAACATGGCGACTGAGGACTAGCAGGTCGCTGCAGAAGGCTTCACTCCACGGGAGCTTCGGCCCGACAACAGCAAATTGACCCAAGGAAGTCGGGCCGAGCTTCAGTTCCGTTCATCCATCTGCAGCGGCCCGGACAGGGAAACGGGGCTCTGCGGCAGACTCCCAGCCCGCAATCAGATCACGAGAGGTGAGTTCGCAGTGACACCGGCAATGGCCATGGCCGTCTTCGCCGGGCTGGCCGTCATCGGCATCGGACTGGCCGCTTTGGGGTCGGCCACCGGGCAGGGGCGTGCGGCGGCGGCCGCCCTCGAGTCGATCGCTCGCCAGCCCGGATCCTTTAACGAGGTTCGCGCCACCCTGCTGATCGCTCTCGCCTTCATGGAGACCCTGACGCTCTTCGTCTTCGCGATGATCCTGCTCTTGACTTTCCTTGCGCCGGCGTGGCTCCGGTGATGCACTCCTGCGAGGTGACCTGCGTTGAAGTTCGGGCGCTGGGAACTCCTTTGGTCGGTGATAAACTTCATCGTCTTCGCAGCTGTCCTCACCCGCCTGCTCTACCGGCCGGTGCTGGCGCTGCTCGACGACCGCGCCCGGTTCGTCAGCGAGCAGCGCGATCGGGCCGAGCGCGCGCGGGCAGAAGCAGAACAGGAACTGCGCGCAGCGCAGGCGAGGGAGTCCGAAGCGGATCAGCGCGCGCGCGAGATCGTTGCGACCGCCGCCGAGCGGGCGCGCGCGGCGGAGGAACAGGCGCTGACGAGGGCGCGTGCGGCCGCGGAGCAGGTGCTGAGCGAGGCGCGCGCGCGCATGGCCAACGAACGGCAGCGCGCCCTCGTGGATCTGCGGCGGGAAACGGGCGAACTGGTCGTCGCGGCAGCCCAGCGCGTCCTGATGCGCAGTTTGGACGAGGGAATGCAGCGCAAACTCATCGGCGAGGCCATTTCGGCCCTCGAGATGCTCAAATGATTGACGATGCTGTCGCGCGCCGCTACGCCGACGTCCTTTATGAGTTGGCAGCCGAGCGGGGCTTGGAGGATGACATCTTGGCTCAGTTGAACCTCCTGCGGGCGGTGGCCGCGCGCGTACCAGAACTCGGGCGTGCCTTGGCGTCCCCGGCGATGCGCGACAATCAAAAGCGGCGCCTGATCGCTCTCTGTCTCCCCGACGCACCTCCCCTGCTGATGAACTTTTTCGCCGTCCTCATCGACAAACGCCGCATCGCCTATGCGCTCCGCGTGGCCGAAGCTTTTCGCGAGCGCATCGAACGCGCCCGCAACATCAGGACTGCCATTGTCCGCAGCGCGGTGCCGCTGACCGAAGGCGAGCGGGAGGCCGTCCGGGCACGCCTCGAAGCGATCAGCGGCGCCAAAGTCCACCTCTTGCTGGCCCTCGACCCGACGATCATCGCCGGCTTGGTCGTGCAACTGGGCGATCGACGCATCGACCTCAGCCTGCAGGGCCGGCTGGATGGCCTCAGGCGGCAGCTGACCGCCACAGAACCCGGCTGTGAGGTGAGTTGAGTGGCCCGCTTGACAGCCGAAGAGATCAGCTCGGTCCTGAAGCAGGAGATAGCCGCTTACGAGGCGCGCGCCCGGGTTAGCGAAGTCGGACGAGTGATCCAGGTCGGCGACGGCATCGCGCGCGTCCACGGCTTGGAGGGGACATTGGCGGCTGAATTGCTGGAGTTCCCGGGCGGAATCCACGGCATGGCGCTCAACCTTGACGAGGACAGCATTGGCTGCATCCTCTTGGGCCCGTATGAAGACGTCAAAGAGGGCGACGAGGTGCGCCGGACCGGCCTCGTTGCTGCCGTCCCGGTAGGCGAAGGGCTGCTCGGGCGGGTGGTTAACCCGCTCGGCGAGCCCATCGACGGACGCGGACCGATCGTGGCCGACGGGCGCCGCCCAATTGAGTCGCCAAGTCCGGGCGTCACCGAGCGCCGCGCCATCCATGAGCCCCTCCAGACCGGCATCATGGCCGTTGACGCCATGACGCCGATCGGCCGCGGACAGCGCGAACTCATCATCGGCGACCGTCAGACCGGCAAGACTGCGCTCGCCATAGACGCCATCCTCAATCAGCGCGACACCGGGGTAAAGTGCATCTACGTGGCGATTGGGCAGAAGGTCTCGGCCGTGGCCGGATTGGTCGAGCGCCTGCGGGCGGCCGGCGCTCTGGCCTACACTACGGTAGTAGTGGCCTCGGCCAGCGACCCGGCGCCGCTCCTTTACATTGCCCCGTACGCCGGCACGGCAATGGGCGAATACTTCATGTACAATGGCGGGCACGCCCTGATCGTCTATGATGATCTCACCAAACACGCCGTAGCCTACCGCGAGCTGTCGCTCTTGTTGCGCCGCCCGCCGGGCCGCGAGGCGTTTCCGGGTGACGTTTTCTACCTGCACGCGCGTCTCCTCGAGCGGGCGGCCAAGCTCAGCGACGAGCGCGGCGGCGGCTCGCTGACGGCCCTTCCTATCGTTGAGACGCAGGCCGGTGACATTCACAGCTACATCCCGACCAACATCATCTCGATCACCGACGGCCAGATCTTTTTGGAGTCCGATCTCTTTTTCGCCGGGGTGCGCCCGGCGATCAACTACGGCATCTCCGTCTCGCGCGTCGGCAGCGCCGCCCAGGCCAAGCCGATGCGCCAGGTGGCGCCGTCGCTGCGCGTCGACTTGGCCCAGTACCGCGAGCTCGCCAATTTTGCCCAGTTTGGCGGCGACCTCGACGCGGCCACACGCGCGCGCCTCGAACGGGGTAAGCGCGTCACCGAGCTGCTGAAGCAAGATCAGTATGAGCCGCTGCCGCTGGCAGCGCAGGTTGTCCTGATCATGGCCGGCGCCCAGGGCTACCTCGACCGTGTGCCAGTCGACCAGGTCCAGCGCTTCAAGCGCGAGCTGCTCGACCACCTGAGGATCCGTCACGACGATCTCCTCACGCCCATCGCGCCGGACGAAGAGATCAGCGACCAGCATTTGAACCGCATCAAGGAAGCTCTCGCGGAGTTCCGGGACAGCTTTCTCGGCGTGGCGCCGGTCGCGCAGGGAGGTTGATCGCACTGCCAGGCGGCATTCGCGAACTCAGGCGGCGCATTCGCGCCATCGAAGGCACCAAGCAACTTACGCAGGCGATGAAAATGATCGCCACCGCGCGTCTCGGCGCGGCCCGGCAGCGCATCACCGCGGCCTCGGCTTACGCCTCGGCGGTGCGCATCGTTCTCGCCGATTTGGCGGCCGCCGGCGAGACGCCGCGCGCCCTCGCCAGTCTTCTTGCGGCGCGCGAAGTCAGAAGGGATCTCTATGTGGTGTTCGCCAGCGATCGCGGACTATGCGGCAGCTTCAACCACAATCTGGTCCACCTTGCGTTAGGAGCGATGGACGACCACCCTGGGGCCAGCCACTGCGTCCTGCCCGTCGGCCGGCGCGGGCTGCGCTACTTCAGGAGGCTCGGCGTCGAGTTGCTCAAGGGCTATACATCCGTCGGCGACGACATCCCGTATTCGCTGGCGCGCGCCATCGCGTCAGAAGTGTGCCAGCTCTATTCCAGCGGCCAAGTCGATGCGGTCGCGGCGGTCTACGGCGAGTTTGTCAACCCGCTCGTGCAGCGACCGAGGCTTCTGCGCCTGCTGCCGCTATCGCCGGGGCAGTGGGGAGAGGACAGCGACCCGGGACGTGCCTGGCCGCGCAACGAAACGCCGAAGCGCCTGTACAGCTATGAGCCGAACCCGGCTGCGGTGATCGACCGCCTGATGCCGCGCTTCATCGCCGCGCAGATCTACTGGGCGGCCGTTCAGTCGAAAGCGAGCGAACACGGCGCCCGCGTCACGGCGATGGAAACCGCCACCGAGAACGCCGACGACATGCTTCATCGCCTGACGCTGTCGCTCCACCGGGCGCGCCAGACGCGCATCACGACCGAACTGGCCGAGATCGTCAGTGGAGCGGTCGACTGAGCCGGTCGTCCCGTTTTCACTCCGGATTCAATGTGGGAGGTATCCACTTTGCCCGGTCATGGCCCAGAGTCGCTGGGTACCGTCAAACAAGTCATCAGCGCGGTGGTCGACGTGGCATTCGCGCCCGAACACCTGCCGCGGATTCACGACGCCTTGGTCATCCTCGGCCGAGATCAGGACGAGGGCGCCGGACTCGCTGCCGACTACGCGCTGACGCTGGAGGTTGAGCAGCACCTCGGAAACGATATCGTCCGCTGCGTCGCCCTGGCCTCCACCGATGGCTTAAGGCGCGGGCTTCGCGTCCGCAACACCGGCGCCCCGATCAGTGTCCCGGTCGGGCGGGCAGTGCTCGGGCGCGTGTTGAACGTCCTCGGCGAGCCCATCGACAAACTGGGCCCGCTCGCCGATGCGCCGCGCCTTTCGATCCACCGGGCGCCGCCCCCGTTCGCCGAACAGGTTCCGGCTGAGGAAGTGCTCGAGACGGGCATCAAAGTCATCGACCTCTTGGCGCCGTTCCCGCGCGGCGGCAAGATCGGCCTCTTCGGCGGCGCCGGGCTCGGCAAGACGACCATCCTCATGGAGCTGATCCATAACGTCGCTTATCACCACGGTGGGTTTTCCGTCTTCTGCGGCGTCGGGGAGCGCACGCGCGAAGGCCACGCCCTCTGGGAGGAGGTCCGCGCGGCGGGCATCATCGACAAGACAGCGCTCGTCTTCGGCCAGATGAATGAGCCTCCGGGGGCACGGTTGCGCGTTGCCCTCAGTGCCCTGACGATGGCGGAATTCTTTCGCGACGAAGAGCGCCAAGACTTGCTGCTCTTTATAGACAACATCTTTCGCTACACGCAGGCCGGGGCGGAAGTATCGGCCCTGCTCGGGCGCATGCCGTCGGCGGTCGGCTACCAGCCGACGCTGGCGACCGAGATGGGCACGCTGCAAGAGCGGATCACATCGACGAGGAACGGTTCGATCACGTCGGTCCAGGCGATCTACGTCCCGGCCGACGATCCGACCGACCCGGCGCCGGCGACCACCTTTGCCCACCTCGAGGCGTCGATTTATCTCTCACGGTCGGCGTTCGAACTCGGCCTCTATCCGGCGGTCGACCCGCATTCCTCGTTCTCCCGCATTCTCGAGCCGCAGATCGTCGGGCGCGAGCATTACGAAGTAGCCCGCAGCGTTCAGCGCCTCCTCGAGCGGTACAGTGAACTGCAGGATATCATCGCCATCCTCGGCCTCGACGAGCTGTCGGACGAGGACAAACAGACGGTCGCCCGCGCGCGGAGAGTGCAGCGCTTTTTAACGCAGCCGTTTGAAGTGGCGCGAGTTTTC
>Ga0315298_1004558_pt1 | contig 20632 bp, 11 predicted proteins | sample WHS_1_MG_FD_203077 | JGI IMG/M metagenome (GOLD analysis project Ga0315298, IMG submission 203077) | Extremophilic microbial mat communities from Washburn Hot Springs, YNP, Wyoming, USA - WHS_1_MG | ecosystem: Environmental > Aquatic > Thermal springs > Hot (42-90C) | place: USA: Wyoming...
GTGAGCGACCCATCTGCCAACACTTTTTCCTCTGCTTCTGCTATGGCATCCAAATAGCGCAACTTCTCCGTCTTCATCCCTCGCTCCAATGAGCTCTGCTCATGTTTTGCGACATCTCGTATAAGTGGTGTATGAGGTACAAGAACCTGACAAGAATTGCAAGGCCGGAGAGAAAAGTGCGAACTTTTTTGGCTGTTGGTTGACAAAATAGCAAAAGAAAAGATCACGGGCTTGACAGAGCGTGAGACCGTGATTAAACGTTTTCGGGGCAAGTCGGTAACGGTCAATCATCACATTGACCGCGAGAAAGTCTAAGGGCATGGAGAACGTTCAAAGAAAGGGGGGCAAGCGATGAACTACCCAGTCCTGTCAAACAATCTGGAGTCATTTCTCGCCCAAGTCAGGGAGATTAAACCTTTGTCCGCAGAGCGAGAGTTCGAGCTTGCGGTTCGTTATAGAGAACACGGTGACATCGAAGCGGCGCATGAACTTGTGGTGTCGCATTTGCCTTTTGTGGTCAAAGTCGCGTTCCAGTATCGGCATTACATGTTACCAGTCCAGGACTTGATCCAGGAAGGGGCCATTGGGCTCATGAAGGCGGTAAAGAGGTTTGACCCCTACAAGGGGTACAGACTCGTCTCATTCGCGATCTGGTGGATAAAGGCATACATCAAAAATTTTATTCTCAAGTCCTGGAGCCTGGTGAAGCTTGGTACGACACAAGCGCAAAGAAAGCTCTTTTTTAGAATAGGAGATATCGGCGAGCACCTCGATGACGCTGAAAGAGAGGCGCGAATAAGCGACTTAGCAGAAGAGCTTAAAGTGAAGGAAGATGAAGTCATAGAGGTAGAAGCTCGTGTGAAAGCTCGTGAACGCTCCTTAAACGAAAGTTTTGGCGAAGACCGTGACATGACGCCCTTGGAGCTCCTTGAGGACACGGCCCCAAATCAAGAGGCTGCCCTCATAGAGAGAGAAGAAATGGTCAACTTGGAGAGTGTCACGAAAAAGGCGTTGAAAAAGTTGGATAGTCGGGAGCGGTTCATTATCTCCAAGAGATTCATGGAAGACGAGCCTTGGACGCTCCAACGCATCGGAGACCACTTTGGAACGAGTCGGGAGCGGATAAGGCAATTGGAGTCACGCGCGCTTTCTAAGCTGAGAAAAGAGATAGGGCCTGTTCTCCTTGAAGGCGCCCCAGCAGCCGCTTGATGATTGTATAGTCACTGCCAACAATATTAATGAAATGCTCCGCCGTGTCGCACGAGCCAGCCCCGTGTTATGATGAGCATTGACATTGTGAAGATGGGGTTGTAGGAAGTGCAACTTTTGTGTAAATGTTCTGCGGAGGCTAACAGGAGGCTGGCAGAAAAGGGGCCGAAAGGCTCACGAGTCGTTAGCTTGTGATGGCATGGACCCTGCGGCTGGCCCTCGAGGAGGTTGTTGTTGATGCGGGCAAGACCTACGGCATGGCTGTTGCGGCTGGCTGTCATACTATGTTTTTTACTGGTTGTTGAGCCTTTCGTTCTTTCGGCGCACGCTGGTTCTAGGGGCGGCGGCTTCCGCTCCAGTTCTTCCTTCTCCCGCTCATCATCGTCGCACTACAGTTCAGGTCATTCTTGGTCTTCACGGACACACGATACGTGGACGCGCAGTGGAGGCGGCTTTTTTGGGTCGGGGGATAAAGGGTCCGGCTACACAAAACCAGTCTCTCCGTCTTCTCAGCCGCCGCAAGGATCGCCGCCTGCTTCAGGGACTGGATCGACTGGTTATACAAAACCCTCCTACAGTCCTGACCAATCCAGTGGTTATTCAAAGCCTATCCCCTCGTCGGGCGCGCCGGCGGAGCTCAAACCGTCCTCTCCGTCAAGTAGTTCGGCAGGATACTCAAAACCCTCGACAGCGCCCGCTGGCTCTCAGCCTTTCCAAGGAGGGACTAGATTTGACAAAGAGACGATCAAGGGGGAGCAGAAGAAGGCTTCTCAGCAGGCTTTGGAAAAGTATAAGGCCGAGCGTTCGTCTTTTTCTAAACCTCCGTACCAGGAGGGACCGTTTTCAGGACCCTTAGCGGATCGGGCGCGGTCTCAGACAGGTTTTGATTACGGCAACATCGCGAGGACGAGGGACTTTTATTATAGAAGTCAAGGGTACCAGCCGCCTCCTTACGTCTTCGACACTTCGCCCAGTTTTGGGATATTTAATACGCTCTTTCTTTTTTGGATGCTCGATCACATCACCAACAAGAATGTCGCCAAAGCGGCGTACAATTACTCTGATGATCCAGCATTCCAGAAGTGGCGCCAGGAAGTAGAAAATCTGTCAAAAGATAATGCTGAGTTGCGGTCGAAACTCGCGGAAATGGACAAGCAGATCAAGGCGTTAGAGGGTTCGCCAAAGGATCCTGCTTATCTCCCACCGGGCGTCCCTGTGGAAGCTGCTCTGGCCCCAGGGGTGTTTGGCAAACGAGAAGGTGAAAAGCCTGTGCTGCGATTCGCTGGGGGACGACCCGGGGGATGGTACGATAAGTATGTAACATTAATAGAGAAGAATTGTTCCGCCCTTGCCATCAAACCGATCTCTACCTCGGGGTCTGTGGAAAATCTTAAGCTCCTGGCAAGCGGTCAAGCAGACATAGCTCTCGTTCAATCAGACGTCCTTGCGATGCGCGAGTTGGAAAACCCAGGGCAAAACTTGGTAACAGAACAGACGACCCTGTTCCTCGAGTATGTGCAACTTTTGGCTCACCGGGATGGGGGCGTCAAATCTTTGCGAGACCTCGACCCTGCCAAACACGAGATTTTCATAGGCCCCAAAGACTCCGGCACTGCCCAGACGTGGCAGTCTTTATGCAAACTGGATTCCAGCCTTGCTCGCATCAAGACAAGACACGCTGACTACTTTGAAGCATTGGAGAAGGTTGAAAAGAATCCCAATGTCCTGATGCTTTTTGTCGGGGGATTGAGGAGTGATTTTCTAAAAAAGGCAGAGGAGGCGGCTTCAAAAAAAGATCGACTTCGTCTCGTTCCCATCGATGACAGGCGTTTTACTGAGCTTCGTGACAAACACGGGAACACTGTATATCATCTTTCGACGATCCCGGCCCGCATATATCCGAACCTGCAGAGCGGATGGATATTCGCGCATGATGTCAAGACGTTAACTGTTCAGGCTGTACTCGTGCTGAGGAATGAATGGGCGGGAACCTTTGGAAGCGAGGCCATGGACGCCCTTTCATTAGCGATCCTCGAGACTCGCCCCAAGATAGAAAAAATGGTGAATGGCTGACTGCGGCGTCCTATGACGAAGGCCGTTCACGGGGCCACAGCCGCTGCATAACAAGGGAGGTAGGGAGATATTATGGCCTCAACATTCGACATCTTGCGACATTTGGGTCAGAAGAAATATGAGGATCTCAAGGGGGCATACAAGCGAATCGGGGCAAAGAGGATTGACGAAAACTTGCCCTTGGGGTTGCGGGTAAACGGCATGATTGAGGTAGATGAGGTAGATTTTATTCTGGGGGGATCTGATCTCAAGGTGAAACAGCCGAAAAGTTCTGAAATCATTCTATCCTATGGGCGTTTTGTTATTGGTTCGAGCACAGTCCACAGATGTTATTTTTCTTCCGGAGACATACCGTACATGTTGCAGATAGTCGTTGATGGGCAACAAGGAGCATTGGAGGAATGCAAACTCTTCATGGCCCATGATGAGATATACCCTCAGGATTGGGACTTCTGGCTCTCCGAGAAGGACGGATATATCGGTCTTAGCGTTTTTCAGATCAAGGACGGCACGCTCTATTGGCGCGTCTGGGAGAATGACGACGCGCAGGTAGTCGTTCAGCAAGATTCCCAAGGCGAACCTATCACTCATATTCCGCCTGTCCAGTTTATCGAGACGATGTATTATGACGCTTACGGGGAACGGACAGAGACTTTGAAACATGATGCAATGCTTTACGGCCGTCATGTGAATCAAGAGGTGGATGAATATCTTCTCATTTCGGCAGTCAACGAGAGAGATGGGGCGTCGGTACAGATTTGGCTTGGCCTGGAACTTTCTCCGTCGGCGCTCAAGATCATCTGATAATAAGTAACACACAAGGAGGCTACAACAAATGGCTGGACTTTTTGGATTCTTACGATCGTTTGGCAAAGAAAAATTAAGTCAAACAGGCGAACTGTTGACGCAGGCTATTGTTTCTTGGGACCCTGAAACGGCGTCAGAGGCAGAAATCCAAGAAATGATAAGGGAACTGGACAAGATTACCGTGGAGGCCGGCAAGGCCAAAACCATGTTTGAAAAGGAAAAGGCCGAATCCGAAGCTGCCGTCAAAAATTATGACCGACATCTCGCTGCTGCCGAGTTGCTTCAGAAACAGTATGAAGAAGCGCAGTCTGCCGGAGACCAAGCGAGGGCTGCGGAGCTCGAACAAAGCTTGAATAAGCTGCTCCAAAAATTGGAAGAGTTGCAGCCAGAGGTAGAACGTGAGAAGACTGAAGCAGAGGAGGCGCGGGCCTACTACGAAGAAATCAAACAGTTGGCAGAGTTGACTGCGCAAAAGGTGAAAACAGCCAGGGCGCAGTTAGAGCGCGCGCAGCGGGACATGAAGATGGCCGAAATAGAGCGAAAACGGGCAGCCGAGCGCGCGTTGCGTTCCGAACAGCTCGCTGGCCTCAAGAAACAATCCTCGAGCCTTGGGGTCGCTCTGGCTGCCATGAATAAAAAGGCGGAGGAGGCGCGGGCATCTGCTTCGGCATCCGACATGAAAGCCAAGCTCTTGACGCCGGAAAAGGACAGCCAGGATCAGCACATCGAGGAGGCCTTGCGAGAAGTCTCAGGCGAGAAGCCGCGGGAAAACTTGAGCATTGCAGACCGCTTGGCAGCGCTGAAACGTAAATGACATCGGACTATAACACACCCGAACGGCGAGGAGTGTAGTATTTGGATTACGGCCAAGACCCGGCGCCGGGGAGTTCCCGACGCTGGGCTATTTTTTTTATTGGCAGCGCGAACTTCGTGCTGTCAATGTTTACTAGGGTCTCAACCACGGTCATCAGCGTCCCTTTGGGCGATGAGATGGGGCTTACGAGCTCCCAACTGGCTGGTGTTGCGGCGGCCTTTTATTACGCATTTGCCTTCAGCCAAATTCCGCTTGGCGTGGCGCTCCGACGAATAGGACCGAGGCTCAGCGCAGCAGCGCTGGTATGCATTGGTCTGGCAGGTACGATTTTCTTTTCGATTGCAGCCACCTATTCCGGTCTGGTATTCGCTCGAATCCTCATGGGAATCGGGATGAGTGGTAATCTTATGATCGTTCTTGCGTTACTGGCTGCATGGTTTCCGGCAAACCGTTTCGCTTCCCTCAGCGGAACCGTAGTGTCAGTCGGAGTGTTGGGAAATCTCCTTGCAGCGACGCCGCTTGCGCTTCTTAGTCAATCCATCGGGTGGCGTGGCAGCTTTTATGTGGTTGCAATGGCCCAGGCTGTCGTAGGCTCTGTTTTTGTTCTCACTGCCCGTGATAGTCCCACGATGGCCTACACGCTCTTAAGTCGGGACCATGGGACATCCTCGCGGAACTTCGGACATTTCTTCCTTACGTATAGTTACTGGGCTATAAGCTTCAGCAGCTTCGTGCGGTATGGTTATTTCGCGGCGCTGCAGGGACTTTGGATAATGCCCTATCTCGCTTTCGGTCTAGGTCTTGGGGAGATTGAATCGGCCAATGCGCTTCTTGCCATGGGACTGGGTTACATGGTCTCGTTGCCAATATCAGGAGTTTTGAGTGATCGAGTTGTGAAGTCGAGAAAATGGGTGGTCTTAGCCACGCTCGTGGGATTCTGTTTGCTATGCGTTGTCATGGACTTATGGGGTCACGTCTTAGTTGGTTGGGGGATAGTGCTCGTGCTGTTTTTGTTGGGGATGTTTGCCGGACCCGGCCAGATTATGTATGCACACATCAAGGAGCTCGTCTCCCCAGAATTCACGTCTCAGGCGATCACCGCAGTAAATTTGTTCACCGTATTGGGGGCCGCTGCCATGACCCAAGTCATCGGTCTCGTCATGCCGTCTCAGCCGTCCAATCTGAACGCCGCTCTCAACTTCTCACCTATGTGGTTGGTCGGGATAGTCGCCTTGGCGCTGGCATGCGTTTTCTATATTCGTGTGCCAGAAAGCGCTATGTTCAAGACACGTTAGCTCCCTCTCCACCCTCGCGCATCACCCTTCCTCATTATCAAATTTGTATCAGACCCCATTCCCGCTCTATGGCGTAGTCGATGAGTTTGTTAACGAGCTCTTCGCTAATGGGGGGTACGTTTAATCCAGGAACCGCGTGATCTGTGTTTGTGCGATCGAAGACCGGGTTGTTTGCAAAATGGAGCAATATAGTTTGCATTTGTCTCCAAGCCATCCGTTCAATACGATTGCGGGGTTGCATAAACGGCGCATTCGGACCAGCAAAACCGAAACCTCCCAGACGAAATCGCCGACAGATGAGTTCGAGAGTCCATTGGTGATTGGGAGGGTTTGGATGTGTAAGGTGAAAAATTTTGTTGTGATTTTTGGGATCCTCGATGATGTCTATGGCGGCTCTGGCAACGTAATCCACTGTGATAACGTTGCTCGTCGCCTGGGGATCCGCAGGTATCTCGATTCCCAGACTGAATCTTGTGGTTTCAGAATTCTCTTGCATAAGCCGATCCAATAAATGGGCTGCCTGGAAAAGGATGTACCACCCGCTAAAGGACGTACAGCGAGCCGTTTCGCTATGTCCCAATATGATCGACGGCCTTAGGAAGGTAGCATGTCCCTCCCATATTCGCTCGGCCTCCCATTTGCTTTCTTCGTAAACAGTCAAGAAATCCCCTTTGGGATGCATGACCTCTTTCACGAGTTCCCCTTGTTTGAGGCCGCAGACATAGGCAGTGCTAATGAGGTGCACTTGTACAGGGTGGACGTCATAAAGCCTTCGCAGTGCCTTTGCGCTGCCTACATTTGTCTTCAGGGGGTCTCCACATTCATCCATGTGCAGACGAGTTGATGCTGCGCTATGAATGATGGTATCTATTTCGCGGAGATGAGCAAATTCGGAGCAGAGTTGGGGCCATTCCTCGTCTATGCGCAAAAGGTCTCCTTTGATCCAACGGAGACTGTCTGCGCTCCGTGGCAAACCGAGACTACCGAGAAACCTTATGGTGTTCAGCCTCTTCATGTCGCTCCTGAAGAGAGCCGACACAAGATGTCCTCTTTCGAGGAGCTCAGCGATAAGATATTCACCGAGGAAGCCGGTTCCACCTGTAATAAGAACGTTCATAAAACTAATCGCTCTTCTCCATTATGTGTGAACCGGATATTACCTGCGAACTGCAACGGACATATCACCAGCCCAATCACAATCGATCAAATCACTATAACGCCTCGCAGGGAAAAAGTAAATTCTGAAGTTATTATTGGAGCTTTGGAATTTCTGTCAGAAAAAGAAAAAATGTGCTATTTGATAGGATTGATTGCTGACTTCCCCACGGGTACTAAGGAATGGATGTTTCTGAAATAAAACATTATTTTGGCTTCGTGTGGCCGCGTTCGTCAATTTCTCCGGCGGTAATAAGCACGCTAAAAAACGCCGGCTCTTCTGTGATCTTTGACGTGTCCAACGAAAACCTCTCTGATTTTACGAAACAACTCATGAAATATAACGCATCTGCGAGGGTGGTAGATATAAAAATCCCCCCGGCTCTTTTGGCATCGCCGGAGTTGCCTTCGGTTTTGGCAGATACCCCCATCGGACATGTGTGGGTTGAACTCGGCCCTCTCGATACGGCCGATACCCTTTATGATATGACGAGAGCCTCAGAGGCACTTTCCGAAACGATTGACATCATCCCGGTTGTATCGTCCCTCGAAACGGTTTTCCACATCATTGATGATATGTCTATGCTAGGCAGCCTTGCCATCAAAGGAAACGAGGCAGGCGGCTTTGTAGGAGCTGAGACTACCCTGTCGCTGCTCTGCGCGGCGCGGACTCGACTAAAGAAGGTGGAACGACCGCTGGACGTTTTCGTCTGGGGAGCGGTCGGAACACCGGAAGCTGCTGCCGGTTTGCTCATTATGGGCGTCAAAGGCATTGTCTTTGAGACACTACATTGGTTGACAGACCTGCCTGGCTTGAACCCTGATTTGCGTGACCGAATCCGAAAGCTACGGCCCGAGCATACTGAGATTGTGGGCGCGGGCTTGGGCGCTCCTGTGCGTCTCTTCAACAAGGGCAATTCGGTTATCGTCAAACGCCTCAAGGCCCTGTCCCATAGACTGCTGGCCGAAGGAAGTCCAGATCAGGCCAGGCGCGCATTTGTAGCCGAGATGACGCGATGCGCTGTGCCTTTGAAAAAAAGCGCCTTGGGGCCGGAGGAGGCGGTTCCATTGGGCGTGGAGACAGCCTTTGCGCAGCAGTTCGCAGAAAGGTTTGGCGAAGAAACAGGCGCCGCAGTGCGGTCTTTTCTCGAAGCTGCCTATGAGTCTTATACGCGAGCATTGCTTTCGCCAGACTCGCTCAAAAATTCTCCGGCAGCCAAGCATCTTGGCGTTCGATATCCCATTATACAGGGGGCCATGTCCTGGATAACAGACGAACCATCGTTCGCAAAGGCAGTCGCAGAAGCAGGGGCGTTGCCAACTATCGCGCTGGGCGTCCTTGACCCCACGACTGTCGAAGAGAAACTCGGTAATTTACATGAAATCATGCAAGGCCGTCCCTTCGCAGTCAATATCGTGACGTTGCCCGATAATCCGTACCGAGACTTTCATTTCGACTGGGTGCTGAAAACAAAACCCAGTTTCGTAGTCATCGCTGCTGGGGACCCTTCTCACGCGCCTCGATTTCTCCAAGAGGGCATCGAGGTAATTTATGTCACGCCAAATCTTGAGCTCATGAAATTGGCGTTTGACTTGGGAGTGAAGTTCGTGGTGTGTGAAGGCAACGAAGCCGGCGGTCATGTGGGGGCGAACAGCACGCTGACTCTGGCCCAAATGATCGTGGGACTCCGTCGCGCCTCTCCCCAGTTGTTTGAGGGGAAAACAATAGCGCTCGCCGGGGGAATATACGACAGGGACACTGCGTTTTTCGCACGCGTTCTTGGCGCCGACGCGATTCAGGTAGGAACAGCCTATCTGACCACCCGAGAAATTGTATCCACGGGAGCCTTGTCAGAGCTGTACCAGAAAAGGATTTTGGAGGCTCAGCCTGGCGACACGACTCTCACGGGCGAGGCGGTCGGGCTGAGGGTCCGGTCTCTGACATCCCCAAAGATATGCACGCTTTTGGATCTTGAGAGGCAATTCGCCTCTGGAGCGGAGCCAGAAGAGACTTTTCGGCGAAAAATTGAAACCCTGACTGCAGGGAGCTTGTACATCGCGGCCAAGGGCCGTGACGCGACGGGTACGCGAGTCATGACGGAAGATGCCTGCATAACCGAGGGGCAATTCATGAGCGGCGTGGCTGCCGGCTTTCTTGAACACGCCGTTACGCTCGAGACTCTCCACAATGAGCTCGTATCAGGACCGACGGCTGTGGAAAAGGACTCCTTGGCCGCTGGTTATGGAAAAACTCAACGTCAGGAGCAGGCGCGCAAGGAAGCGACTTATCGTGGGCCGTCGGCGGCGCACATGGCCATGCCGACGCCTGCGCCGAGAAAGATGCAGGAGCGGATCGCCATTACTGGGATGAGCATCGCAAACTCTTTGGGCGTTGGGTATGCTCAAGTTCTAAGGGCGAGTCTCGCCAAGAAGAGCGGCATAACGTCAGTCCCGCCATCCCGGTGGGACCATACTATTTATTACGACCCCAGGCCACGAGTTCCGGAAAAGACATACTGCTCTTTCGGCGCGTTCATGGATGTTCACATCTCCCGAAAGGACATTGGAGTAGCTCCCCACGATTTTCGCACCATGACAGGCGCGACGCGGATCACCCTGCTGTTGGCCGAACAGGCTATTCAAGAATCTGGAATACTCGCCTCCGACATTCCAAGGGAACGGATCTCTGTTCTGATTTCCCAAAATTCTGGAGAAGCTGCCGGCACCCTTCAAGACATGATTGTGCGCGGCTCGGTCGACGCCATTGCCAAAGCGGCCATGCGAGCATTGGAATTGGAGCCCGCCCACGTCAACGAGCTCGAGAAGGAAGTCAAAAAAGGGAGGCTCGCCGTCGATGACACCACGCTGCTTGGTCGATTGAACTGCGCTGCTGGCGGATTCATTTGCAACAAATACGGATTCATGGGACCGAGTTTCGCATTGTCCGCGGCCTGCGCAACGTCATTGGCGGCGCTATACACGGCTATTCAGTTCATACGCAACGGGATCATCGACGCTGCGATAGTGGGTGGAGGCGAGGAATTTCTCAGCCCCATGCATTTCCTAGAATTTTCTGCCCTGGGAGCGCTGGCCGGTATTTCAGGAATCGAGCGACTTCCTTCGACAACGAGCAGACCTTTTGATCGGGATAGAGACGGCATGGTGCTGGGCGAGGGAGGAGGAATGCTCGTCATCGAGAGAGAGTCCTCGGCGCGCAAGAGGGGCGCCCACATCCATGCATTTATAACGGGAGTGGGAGCTACGAACAACCACCTCGGCATGGTCGAATCGTCCAGTCAAACGCAGGAACTGGCGATAAGCTCATCTTTCAACGACGCGCTTTACGGTCCGGACGAGGTCGATTTTGTTGAATGTCATGCAACCGGTACAAAGCAGGGAGATATAGAAGAAGTTCGGGCGCTGCGAAAATTTTTCCACAGAAGGACGGGACCGGTACTGAGCTCGTTCAAGTCCCAGATCGGTCATACTTTGGGAGCCTCAGGCATTAACAGTCTTATTCGTGGCGTATCGGCGATGAACGAAGGGGTGTTTCCGCCAACCCTCAATTACGAGAAGCCTGACAGCGAATTAGCCATAGAAGAGTCTGGCATGGTGTTGCTGGGCGACCCGGATGAATGGAGGCAGAGAGACGGGCTGCCACGGAGGATGCAGGTAAACGCATTTGGTTTCGGAGGCTCAAACTATGTCATACAGATTGAGGAAGCCCTTGACGGGAAAGACAAGATATTGGTCGATACGGAGGCGCGAGGAGACGCCCATCAGCCTTTCTCAACGCCAGTCTGCCATTCGGCTTTGCCTGTCAAAGGTTTAGTATTTTTGGAGGGGGTTCTTTCTGGCGTTCCGTATCGAGTCGCTGTACTGGCTGACGATGAAGATGCAGCCAGAAACATTCTGAACGAAAGCGAACTCCTGAGAAACGGGCCGATAGTGGCGCCACAGCGAATCAGGAGTCTGGCAAAAAAGGGCATTTATGTCGGTCCGGTCAATTGCGACCCAGACAACATGGCATTTGTATTCCCAGGCCAGGGCTCGCATTACGCCGGCATGGGAAGAGAGCTTTATGACAACTTCCCGGTCATCAGGCGCTGGATGGATCAGGCCGCTGACGTAGCAGAGTTTGACCTCCTCCGTCTCCTCTTTCACGACCGAGAAGAAGACTTGCAGAAAACTCGCTGGCAACAGCCCGCGCTCTTCACCCTTGAATACGCTGTCGCTCAGTATCTCTTGTCCCTTGGGGTGAAACCCAAAGCGCTCGCAGGGCACAGTTTGGGCGAGCTGACTGCTTTGTGCCTTGCCGGTGTGTATTCCTTTGAGGACGGCTTCAGGCTGGTGAACAAGAGAGCTGTCTGCATGGACAAGGCCTGCTCTCAGGGGGTGGACCCCGGAGTCATGTTGGCCTGCGACGCACCCACTGATGTACTCAATGACATCTTGAAAAGATATCCAAATACCTTCATCACAAACGTCAATTCGCCCAAACAAGTGGTACTTGGGGGCGGGTCCCATGCAATGCGATCTCTCGGGTTGGAATTGAAGACATTAGGGTTTCGCAGCACCCTGCTGAGAGTGAGCATGGCGTTTCATAGTCCCATTATGCGATGTATTCGGGATGAGCTCGAGGAATTCGTTTCCCACATTGAGTTCTATCCTCCCACCATGCCTGTCGTCTCCAACACGACAGGGCAACCGTTCCCCGACGACCCTTCACAGATTAAACGCACTCTCATGGATCATTTGGAGTCGCCTGTCCTTTGGATGCAGGACATCAATGTGTTGGCCCAAGATTTTGAAATAACTTGTTTCGTTGAAGTCGGCCCGAGGGAAATATTGTGCAACCTCATTCAGGACACCCTGGAAGGGGTAGAGTGCATCCAGACCTGTCTTCCCTCGGCAGAGCAGCTCGTGTTCAAGACCGCTTTAGCTCGGCTGTATGTAAAAGGCCATCTCATACCCGTAAACCGACCACTGCCACTGGATGCAGGTGGACACGCGTTGCCAGCCAGCAATATTGAACCGACTCGGCTTGTCTTGCCGGCGCACTCCGAGACCGAGAGAACCCCTGATGAGGAAATTCGATCAATCATTCAGAAGCACGTCAACGCGTTCATCCTCGAGTCCTTCGGGCGATTCATAAAGCCTGCCATTCTCAAGAGCGTTCGAGAAACAATTGATCCGTCTTACACGGAGGACCGGCTCGAAACCTTTCTCCGCGAGGAGTCATTGGAGGAGACCCTGGTTCCAGTCAGAGAGACGCCCCCCTTACGGATGGAGCCGACGACCACAGCGCCTATGACTGGGGATCACTCGGCAAAAATCTCGGCCGCGTTGAACGGCCTCGATGAATCGGACGTTACAGAGCGCGTGATCAGATTGATCATGGAAGCTACAGGGTATGAACGAAACGAAATAGAGCCGGATATGGACTTGAGAGAAGATTTGTCGATTCGTTCAAGTCGTCTGCCGGTCATCATGGACGCTGTCGAAGGGCATTTTGGCATCAAGATCGAGCTAGAAGACTTTATGGATGTCAGGACGATTAGGGACATTTCAAACCGTATTGCCATGGTGATGGCAAGACAGCAAGGCGAGCAAAGAGGCGAAACATCTGCCTCTTTACGGCCGCTTCAGGACAACCTGGCGCATGCGGTGGATAGCCCTCGCCAAACTATCAAGCGCGTGATTTTCAAGGAACGTTCCATTGATACAGTGGAACTGAACCCCGTGGAGATTACACCGACAGAGCCTCTGCTGATCATATCAGCCAAGGGCGGCGCAGGCTTTCGAAAAAGCATCGGCGACGTCTTTCGCCGAGATTACGGCGCAACGATCCTCACGGGCCAATTCCTCTCAACTGAGGCGGAGCAAGAACTTTTCGCTGTTGACCTTCGCTCTGAAGACCAGATATCTGAAGCTCTGTCGGCAATGGAACAGATGATCGAAGCGCCGTCGGGGCTGGTTATCGTCCTGGACCAGACGCTTAGCGATGAACTGCGCCAGCTAGAAGATGTTCCAGTGGTGTTAGTGGGGTTGTTCGCAATCCTCAAGACCTTCCTTCAGTCGCCTTCGAAAAAATTTGCCCTCGTCATCGAGAATCGGTCTCATGAGCCTTCGCCGGCCATGGCGACCCTCCAAGAAGGTCTTCTCGGGGTATTCCTATCCGCATCGCTTGAACTGGGGTATGTCCTTTTTCGCAGCCTCACGCTTCACCAAGGCGGCGATCTCACGAAGGCTGTCCGATGGGCGCTGAATAGAGAAATCAAACCTGTGCAGCTCATGTGCAACGCAGCAGGTCTATATACCAGCGAGGGCAGAGTTGCGCCGTTGGTGGAATTCGGTGACAGTCTGCGGAGCCTCGATCCTTCGGATGTCATCGTATTTTCCGGTGGGGGGTATGGCGTCACGAGCCGATTGGCCCGAAGTTTAGAGCCGTACGGCTGCAAGATTGTGCTGCTGGGAAGGACTCCCATCGATGAAAAACAGCCTTGCTTGAAAAGATACGATGAACAAGAATCACCTGATGCGATATCAGGCGACCGAGAAATATGCACCGATGAAGAAGGCTGGGCGCAATCACCCGGCGGAGAAGAACTCGTCACCACCGCGCAGCGAGTGAGAGAAACGATACAAGAGCTTGAATCACGCGGGATGGAAGTTTCTTATTACCCGTGCGATGTTACGGATCCACATGCCGTCAAGGTTGTTTTCGCCCGGATATACGAGAATTATGGCCGCATTGATGGCATCGTGCACGGCGCGGGCATATTGAGGGACAACCTTATCAAGTCCATGAATGCAGAGGATTTTAGGAAAGTCGTGGAGGTAAAATTGCTCGGGGCGTGGAACCTTTTCCAAGCCCTTGGCGAGAACCCAATAAAATTCTTCGCATGCTTGTCGTCTGCTGCGTGCATTCAAGGTAATCCGGGCCAGAGTAATTATGCAGCGGCCAATCGCATGATGTCTGCGCTCTTGCCCTATGTCATGCGACAGAGGCCGGACACTATATGCAAGTCGTTTATGCTGCCGCCCATAGAAGGTACAGGCATGGCAGACACCCCGGAGATCAGGGCTCTCATGAAACGGGCCCACACCGGTTACGTCCATGTGGACGAATTCGCCGTTCTTTTTTGGCGGGAGCTTTTCTTGTCCCCTCGAGAGGATGCGTGGGTGCTCTACATGAGGTCTTTGCCGGACCTGAAGACTTCCCCCATCCGACTCGCCGAGAGCCATGATGAAAAGGATTTTCTGCTCGTCCACGGCATGGCCATCCCCAAAGATCGGGCGCCTCTGATCGATACAGTTCAGGAATTGGATTTGAGGACTGGCTTGCTAAAGGCGTCGAGGAAGTTCTCGACGGAAAGGGACCTGTGGATAGAAGATCATAAGCCCTTTGTCTTCTTGAGGCGCCCCCTCTTGTCGGCCATCATGATCATAGAGGCTATGTTGGAAGCGTGCCACATTCTCTATCCGTTGCTGGAAGTGGTCTCAGTGAAGGATGTGTGGTTTTTTGATGTCATTGAGTGTCCCCCACGCAGCGAGCAAGACGTCGTGATCGAATGTGCGACCGTCGAACGCAAAGGGAGCCTAGTAGTCTGCGAGGCGCAGATTTACACGGGTACCCAAGTGACATCTTTGGGAACCGGTCGAACTCATCCACATTACAAGGGCGCTTTTGTCCTCGCTCCACACAAAGAGCGTGCAATCATGGAACGCATCAAGGGTCCGCAAATTTCCCAATCTAAGCTCACAGAGCCTATTACGCGCTCTGCCATCCTCGCCCAGTACGAGCTACGCTCAGGCATGAAAGACCGCTATCGAGTCATCGACTCCGTTTCGGGACTTGGACAAGGGACGATAAGCGCTGCGACCGTGTACAAACATTCAGTGGACTTCGTAGATCGGCCAGACGCGAGCTACCAATATTCCCCTTATTTGCTCGAAGCCCTCATGCAGTCTGCGCACTTCTACCTCGTGGGACGAGGCGACGCGACGAATGCGGCGATTATTCCTCATCGCGTGGAAGACCTGATCTTCACCCGGAATTGCCATGATGGCGAGCGTGTTGCTGTTGAGGGACGAGCGCTCAAAGAGGACAAAGAGGGTCTCGAATGGGAAGCATGGGCTGTCGATGAGGCTGGCGAGACAATTATGTATCTGAAGAAGGCCACTTTCCGCTGGTTTTCTTTACCGGAAATCGTCCAGGCCGCCGAGTAACTTCTTGTAGCATGTTGAAGATAAACAAACCGCTACCTTTCGCATCGTTTGAGCTTTTCGACAGACGAGTGTATTGCGTGTGCTGGGAAGACTGTATCCAGGGCAATAAGATGAGTCGCAAAGAGCGCGTCAAAGAGCGACTCGCCTCTTATCTTGTGGGCCTCTTGAACAAAGACCGGCCCCATGAGCCAGTCAGTGACGCCGTGGGCAGCGAAACGCTCAGGCTTTCAAAGACAAGATTCGGGAAACCCATTTTCATCTCAGCTCAACAGGCATCATTCACCGTTTCATTCTCTTATGTCCAGACAGACGCGTGGGCAGCGATAAGCGAATTTCCGTGGGTATGCGGCGTAGATGCGGCCTCAGCTTGTGAGTTCGATTACAAATTTCCGGTGGAAAAGGTCTTTTCCTCCGAGGAGTTTGAAGCCGGCCGGCTGGTGGAAAAAGATAAGAACTCGGCCATCGCCCTCTTGTGGTCCGCCAAAGAATCCGTCGTGAAAGCAGTCGGCTGTGGTTTTCATTTGATTTCCCCGCGTGCAATTGAACTGAGTGTTGTTTCCAGCTCCCCTGAAATACTCCGTATCACAGCCAGACTCCAAGACCCCCCAAGTGCTCGAGGTTTCATCTGCGCTTCGGCAAATGTTGACGTCGAATCCTTTAGGCGCGGTTCAGCTTGGATATCGGTGGCTTTGCGCCAAGAGACTCAGCCAGAGAGGACTTTTTTGTCTTGAGGCAGTAAGGCAATTATGCGGCGTTGCGTCCCTTTCCTGAACCGCACTCCTGAATGTGACGGCAGCTTAGGATAACCCCTCAAGAGGCCTGAAGAAATTTCTTGCTTTTTTGACACGACACTGCTAAGAATGCCATATTAGAATCAAAACAAGTTGCTGGAACGGGGAGATGACGTATGACGCTCACAAAGGCGGACATTGCCAAGAAAATCGCCGATGACTGCGGATTCATGAAGGGGGAAGCGACAGAAATCATTGAAAAGATTCTTGACATAATCAAGGCAAGACTTGTCGAGGGAGAGGATGTGATGATTTCGGGATTCGGCAAGTGGACCGTGAAATCGAAGCATTCTCGCAGAGGCCGTAATCCTCAAACCGGCGAGGAGCTCATATTGGACGCGAGAAGAGTCGTGACATGGAAATATTCGCCGGTGCTAAAAAAGGCAGTTAACTAGTGTTGATGTCCTGGTCATAGACCCTGGACAGTTCGTGTTGAAGATTAAAAAAGGCTTAGGGCCAAGCGCCTGTTAAGGCGGGGTGATGGGGCGGTAGAGTTTTCCAGCTGGCAGCAAGGCAGGAACGTTCTGGGAGCGTGGTTGCATGATGAGGCCAGGGGGAATGGGTAGGCGGCTATGGGAGATGCTAGGGTGACTGGGGACCCCAGGCGGGGTGAATATTTTGATCAACGCAGGAAATGCATTGAGGTGAGGCAGTTGTGACGGTAGATCTCCCGTGGGTCATAATCACAAGCGTGTTTGGCTTTGCCGTCACTGGTCTCGCAACCCCGGTGATGAAGGACTGCGCTGTGCGTTGGCGCGTTCTCGCCGTACCGGGCGGCAGACGAAATCATCATGGGCCAACTCCTCTATTAGGTGGTGTGGCCATATTCTTACCTTTTGCCATCGTCTTTACCTTACTGTTCATCCTCGTTCTGCTCGACGAGGTCCAGTTCTCTCGTCCATCTACCCTGCAAATGCTGTCACTCTTTTTGGCCAGCGGCTGGATCACCTTCCTTGGCGCGCTGGATGACAAACTGAGGTTGAACTGGAAGAAAAAGCTGGCCGGTCAGCTTTTCGCCATAGGCATTTTGGTTATCGGTGGCCATCGTATCAACGTCGCAAGCATTCCATTCTGGACGACAGTGGATTTCGGGTGGCTCGGTATCCCGCTTTTTGTTGTCGTCGTGCTTGTCGTGGTGAACGCCATCAACATTATCGACGGAGTTGATGGACTCGCAGGTGGTATATGTTTTTTTGCGGCATGTACCTGCGCTACCATCTGTTTTTGGACAGGAGACATTTTCGGGGCTCTCATCGGCGCTTGTGTCGCTGGCAGCTTACTCGCATTCCTGTTCTTTAATTTCCCACCGGCCAGCATTTACTTGGGTGACGGCGGTAGTCTGTTCTTAGGACTGCTGCTTGGCACATTAGCCGCCAGCAGCGCCGCTGCGTATCCTGGTCAAAGGCCTTCAACGCTGGTAATGGTTGTCGTTCCTTTTGTGCCTTTTACGGCTGCCTTCTTAGACGTTGTCCTTGCGATTGTGAGGAGGTCGTTAAGCGGCAGAAAAATTTTTACGCCTGACTCCGATCACTTGCACCACAGGCTGCTGGAGAAATTCAAGAGCCCCAAGAAGGTGATAGCAATCTTCTACGCGTTCAGCGCCGTGCTCTGCGTTTTGACGATAAACGTTTTCGTGACGCCCCATTCAGACATAGCGACATGGAGCTGGCTCCTTTTTGGACTTATCCTTGTAGGCGTCACGACGGCTATTCTAAAGATGTACAGAGTTGGGGAATTCAAAAGAACCATCGAGAACCGCCCGCATTTTCAATTTATATCGAGCTACAAATCCTTCATGTCTGCCAAGATACGCACCATAAATTCTCTTGAAGAGCTCTTGGCTCTCCTATCAACAGGGGTCACGGACTTAGGATATGACAGCGTAGAAGTTATTCGAAATGGCAACACCTTTTGTTATTGGGGTAATCCCTCTAGAAAACATCCGGAGGCGCCTCGTCTCTATCAAGAATTGAGTTTCCAGGAGCTTGGACTCGTGGTTAAATGGATCGTCCCACAGCACGAGAGCAAGACGTATCAGAAATTTCTCGAAATTACATGGTATCAGGTTGCACGAGACATCGGAGAACGAGCCATGGCCATCGAACGATGTCCTTGTCAGCTCGACATTGCCTTTAGAAGCATTGATTTCTCCCAGCAAGCCATCGGCAACATTCCGAAGCACTGAACCGTCTGAAAATACCGTACAGTGAGCTTGTCTCGTCCTAAACACCTTTTTCAAGATTAGAGCCGGACGCCGCTTTAGCGAAATCCTGTCATTTCGATGGCGCGAGGCTCACACGAAGTGAGACGCCTTGCAACGGGAAAATCTTCGCCTTTGGCTCAAGATTTCTGGCTGCGCTCGAAATGACAGGATATGGAGGTTTACGAAGCGATAACGTCAACCTAGTATCGCATCTATCTCTTTCTGGTCGCATTCCATGACGTAAGGTATGCCTGAAATGTCCGCTGCATCCCTGGTCAGACTTACGATATCATTCCTGTCAATGTATGGGAGCGCGAACTTTCTTGCGCCTGCCATAAGCTGCTGAAGGCCCTGTTTCAGTCTATCTACATAAGAATAAACCCCAATCGCGCCTGCCGGCAATTTCATGAAATCGTCGCCGTATTTTTCCTTCAGAAACGCAGCCACTGCAAAAAGACCTATGATACCCTCTTCAACCGGTTTCCCTTCGAGATCCATTTTCTCTGCCGTCAATTTCCCGTTGGTTTTTCCCACCATGGCCGCAGTCATGAGCGCCCTGCCGAGGCAGATCGCTTTGACGTAGGGGGCTCCCAGGGCTAGCGCCTTGAATATATGGTCTTCCAGTGAAATGCCGCCTGCAACCGCCAATGGCGGTAGGTAGGCGCCGCGCGCCGCGAGTCTCTCGTACATTTGGTAGGCCAAGCACTCCAAATACACCGTGGGGATACCCCATTCGTTCATCATCCGCCAAGGGCTCATACCAGTGCCCCCTCCGGCGCCGTCGATGGTGAGCAAGTCGATGCGGGCGTCAGACGAGAACTTGATCGCTCGAGCTAAGTCGGCCGGCCGATAAGCCCCAGTCTTGAGGGTGACGTACTTGGCGCCGAGTTTTCGCAAATGCTCTACCTGCTTGTGAAATCCCTCTTCCGTCACCATACCGAGGCGAGAATGGCGTTCAAACTCAGATATGCCTCCGCTTTGAAAGGCCTTTCTCGCAGCCGAGGTAGTCGGGTCTGGCAGTACCACATACCCTCTTTCTTTGAGTTGCATGGCCCTTTCCAACGTGGTGAGCTGCACCTCTCCGCCAATGTCCTTGGCGCCCTGCCCCCATTTGAGTTCGAATATCTCCACGCCAAGCTTTTCAATGACGTATTCAGGCACCCCTAAATTCGTGTCTTCGACATTCGCCTGGACAATGAGGCCGCCTGTCCCCTGGTACCAGCGGCGGTAGATGTTGATCCGTCTTTCCATCTCCGGAGATTTCACGATGCGACCGTTCTTGAATTCTGCGTCTTTATCCATGCCGCAGATGTTTTCACCGGCGGTGACCATAATCCCTGATATTGCCGCGCCGACGGCCATTTCCTCCCAGTTCATCCGACCGATGTAGGTCGAGCCCACCGCCCCGGTAAAAACCGGGAAATCGAGCTTCAGAGAACCGTCAGCTCCCAATTTTGTACTGCAGTCCACTGCGGGAAACAGGGCTTGGTCCGGGTCCGGAGCAACTCCCACGGCGCCTACGCACGTTCCCTGGATGTTGAAGTGTGAAAAGTCTATGGGGTAGTCCTTGTCGGCTCCTGCCGTTATCTTGCCGTAGGGTTGGGGATAAATCGTCTGACGGCCCTTGATTGCCGACCGTCCGATCTCACACGGGCCGGGACAGCCGTCGAGACATGTTACGCAAATACCCGAGATGGGCGCAGGTTCGACCCTTGTTTTGGTTTTTGTTGCAGTGCTGCGATTTGGCTTGCTGAAAGACATGGAGATCCTCCGCGATGTGGTGTAGGGTACGTCGTTTGATTCTTTCGTGGAGCTACGACGTCGTGCTGTGTGGCATCGGTATGGTTAGCGTCACTTACCGAAAACAGTACGCAACAAATCAGACTATCAACTCGGCTCACTCATTGTCAAGTAATTAGTCCACGAGTGTTAGGAGTTCATGAATTGTCCGGGGTTGTAGCACATAAACTGTCCGGTTAAAGAGTTACCATGGAGGTGACTCATGGCGCGGGCAGGAGTGTTACAGGAGATTCGGCAGATGAGATTCAAAGAG
>Ga0315298_1004562_pt1 | contig 20616 bp, 20 predicted proteins | sample WHS_1_MG_FD_203077 | JGI IMG/M metagenome (GOLD analysis project Ga0315298, IMG submission 203077) | Extremophilic microbial mat communities from Washburn Hot Springs, YNP, Wyoming, USA - WHS_1_MG | ecosystem: Environmental > Aquatic > Thermal springs > Hot (42-90C) | place: USA: Wyoming...
CCCGTCAGCCCCAAAAGGTGACACAGAAATTTTTATCTCAGCACAGGGCTTAAAATTTGCCAAAGTTCAGTAAAATAATTTTTTAAGCATTTCAAGGGGATTAACCACTTAAGACCCAAATGGTTATAGCCTTTAATTACGAATGGTTCACGGTCGATAACATGGGCAAGAAATGGGGCCATTATAAACCCGGTGGGCGGAGCCAACCAGTGTCCTGTGTGTACTGTGGCCGCATGACGCCGCGCATCAAGGCAGTCCCGGTGAGAAGGCACTATGGTGTCGGAGATCTGCGGAACATCCCTGGACTCGACCGCAGGCGCGTTTTCCTGCCGCACATGAAGGAATATGCTTGCATCTCCTGCGCCAAACACCGTAAGATGATTTGAGGAACTCAATTTTGCGGCGTTCATCGGGTGTTGGCGCTAGGCTTGCGGGCAGATTTAATTGCTCGAACGATTTCTCCGATCTTTGCCCGTCTGTCCTCAGATTCTTCCACAACCGTCCCCGTCACAATGATATCGGCACCGGCTTTCACACGTTCAGTAGCTGCTTCAGCAGTCCTTATTCCCCCTCCGACAATCAAAATCGAGTCGGTGACCTTCCTTACCGCTTTGACCATCTCAATGGGCACTGGCCTATCTGCTCCTGAACCGGCTTCCAAGTACACCAGTCGCATGCCGAGGTACTGGGCCGCCAGCGCGTAGGCGACCGCTAGCTCCTTATTGTTTCGCGGGATCAGATCGGCCTTGCCGACGCGCCCCACTGCCCCGCCCGGCTCCACGACCAGATAAGCCATCGGGAGGGGCTCTATGCCAAAGTGTTTGACGAGTGGTGCCCCGAGCCTTTGCGCTCCGGTTATAAAATAAACGTCGCGGGAGTTGAGCATGCTCATAAAGAATATCGCGTCCGCATGCCTGCTGACGCCTGCAACGCTGGCAGGGAAGAGGATGACCGGCAATTTCGTGGTTCTCTTTATCGAAACCACAGTGTCGTCGAGCAGTTTGCCGCCAGCGCGGGTGGATCCACCGACCATAATTCCATCGGTGCCGGCGGCGGCCGCATCAAAGGCGATTTTCCCGGCCTGTTTAGGCGATTGTTTTTCTGGGTCTATGAGTGTGAGATGGGCTGCGCCATCCCGCGCTATGGTGCGCTTCAGTCCGTCCTCCACCTTCATCCTCGTGGCTCCTTGGTCTTTGGCCTGAGCCCAGAGTATCCGCACTTTCGGCATTTTGTAGCCTTGATTGGGTTGTGCGCGTTACAGTTATGAACCACAAACGGAAGGAGATAGATATTTTCAGATGTTTCTAAATTGTAAACCTCTCCGTCAAAATCTACCATTTTTTTGGCAACTACCGGGAAATAGTAGAACCCATCATCTTCAAAATACAAGCGTCGTTTTGAAAGTGTTTTTCGGAGGGCGTAGTGTGGGTTGGAGCTCACTTTTCTGCTACAAATAAGGCTTCCACCATCGTGTTCTTTTACGGAGAGCCCCCAAACTTGACCTAGCTTTTCCAATAGCAATAACTGAAGCTGTTTTGTTAGAACCGGCGAAGAGGTGGAAACTGCTTCATAGCTTCGGTTGAGTTGAACTTTTGCGCCGTTTCCCTTGAAATACCCGTCAATGAAAGCCCTGAATATTTCTGGCGAAGTTTCAAACATAAAATGCGGAAGTCTTTTATTTTCCGGTCTTGTGCCAAACCACGCTTGAAAAGCACGGGCCAACACCCTGCAGGGGAGCAAAATTCTAAGGCAGCTTTCACCCTTTACCGGTTTACAGTTTGGTTTGTATCCTAGATCTTGAATTGCCTTTTTCAAACTTTCAATGTTGTCCGTCTCTTTTGAGGAGAGATAAAAGGCCACGCCTCCAGCGTCAACGCATCCCTCAGCCACGTACCAGCCCATCACATAAGCTAAATTCTTAGATAGCTCAGGTTTTTTCTCGATGCAGGTCTTTCCCTGCTTTTTCAAGAAAGGTGCTAAATCAAGGGAGATATTATCCCCTGTTTTTGGAAGCTTGGGTACCATGACATAATGGGCGGTCTGCTTGCCCCTTGCAGGAATTAAGTCACCTGCTTTTTGCCAGGAGGTTTCCTCTGGGAACCTTTCTCCGGTTTCAGTGTCTTCTTTAAATGAGGCAACGAAGATTTCGTGTTCTGGTGTGAAAATGAACTTGCCCAGGTATCTGATGCCGAGTTCGATAACTTTTCCCGAATATCTTCTGTTGAATGTGTTCAGTATTTTTTGATAACCCTTCAAGCCTTGAATCCTGTCGCCGACTTTCATAGATTCTATTGGCCTTGGTGAACTGTTGCCCCACACCAAGGTGCTCGCGGGGACGCAGCGCATACATATCTTAGTGTTGAACAGGCGCTTTTCTGCCACCTCAAACCTAGCCATGGAATCACCTGTATGAGTTTTCTCTCCTTCTTTAAACTATTTTCTAACACAGGCGCGACCGGGAGAAATCTATCGTGGATGGTTAAAACGCTTGATTTGATAACGGTGCGTGAGACATTAAAGCTGAGTGGAGAAGCTGGGATGGACGCCAATTCTTTCTGATGAACTCATGAGCACGTGTTTTGTATGGTTCATTTCACTTACTCCTTACCTCCTTGAAGACCTCGGGTATTTTATCGATTACATCAGAGGCTACGAACTCATATCCTTTTTCCCTCAGACACAGGTCCCCGGCCCGGCCACAGACCCAGGCACCGGCAGCCGCAGCCTTGAAGGGAGGTACCCCCTGAGAAAGAAAGGCTCCGACTATTCCGGACAAAACATCACCAGTGCCGCCGACGGTCATGCCAGGATTGCCGGTGTGATTCAGCTTTAGGCCACCGTCCGGCGAAGCGATGATATCCACATGTCCCTTCAGCAGGATTACACAACCCAGTTCCCCGGCAGCCTTCTTAGCCATCTCGGCGCGACCCTTCAAGTCGGCGGGCAAGTCATAACCGGTCAGGATTTTGAATTCTCCAGTGTGCGGGGTCATCACCCATGGCAGGTCTTTAAGCAAATCTCGCTCGGTGGCCAGTGCTTTGAAAGAATCTGCGTCGAAGAGGACCGGAAGCTCCGGGTGGGTTTTCCTTAACATTCGCGCCAAGTTGATGACTGCTTCAAGAGTTTTCGGAAGCGGGCCCAGCCCAGGTCCGACGACGACGGCAGTTGAACTTTCCAGCTCTTCAAAAACTTCGGATAGCGCTGTTGGCTCAAGATCTTGGCAGTGAAGTTTGACTGTGATCAGGTCTGGCGAGAGCGAGTTTATGGCCCAGGCCGTCTTTTCTGGAGCGGCAATTATCGCCAGATCGACACCGGAGTGTAGCGCAGCCAAGCCGACCAGCGCCGGAGCTCCGACGTATCGAGACCCGCCCCCGACAACGAGCAGCCTGCCAAAGTTTCCCTTGTGAGAATCAGGGCGGCGCTTTGGCAAGACGGCCCTGACATCAGATTTACCGACTCTAGATAGTTTTGTCATAATTATCTTCACTATGAAAACGCCAGCCATGAGCTAAAAAGGTGCTTGTCTGGGGTTTGAAAGTGCCGGGGGCGGGGATTGAACCCGCGACCCCTAGATATCTCACATCATCCCGTGGATCAGCACTCACAGCCAACATCGAGGCTATGAGTCTAGTGCTCTAACCACTGAGCTACCCCGGCACATGAAAACATCTTTTGTTAAATCCTTAAGCCTTTTTTGGTGGTGGTTGTTTGAATTGGAGAATTTGAAGTCAGCTTTTAGCCTTCAAAAATTTCAGGAAGTTTTTTTTGTCACGCAAGATCGTACATCCTTCCTCGTGCCCGACGAAAAGAACGTCTGCCACTCCGGCGAAAAGCCCATTGTCAACCACTCCTGGTAGCTCATTGATTTTCTGTTCTAATTTTGCCGCGTTGTTAATTCCTTTGAACCAGACTTCAACAAGATAATTTCCGTTATCCGTTAGGAGTGGCACGTTGTCTATGGTCTTAAGAACGGGTTTACCGCCGAGTTCAGCTAGCCTGTTGATTGTGTAATCTTTGGCGAAGGGAAGAACCTCGACCGGTACTGGAAAACGCTGCCCGAGCTTTTTAACTAGTTTGGTCTTATCGACGACGATCACAACCTTTTTTGCGGCTTCGGCGACGATCTTCTCGCGAGTCTGGGCTCCGCCATGGCCCTTTATCATGTCAAAATTGGGATCTACCTCGTCGGCGCCGTCGATGGTCATATCGAGCTTATGGTAGGCACCGAGCGAACTCAACCTCAGGCCCAGCTTTTTAGCCAACCTTTGTGATGATGACGAGGCGGCAACGTAAGTCGCGTCGGGGTTTAGCTCAGATAGCTCCTTTATCACCTCTGCCACGGTGGTTCCGGATCCCAGACCTACCACCATACCATCACGAACAAGTTTGGCCGCCACGCACGCCGCCATTTTTTTCCAAGATTCGACATCCATGCAAATCTGAATTAAATGAACGTTCGCGCCTTAAAGAGTTTTAAGTAGAAATGTCGATATGAAATCGGTGGCACGATGAATCGTGTTGTTCCCGTTCGAGAGGCCATGAGAACAGATGTTTTGACGGCAATAAAAGGGACCAACGTCGCGAAGGTTGCCAAGCTTATGGCAGAACATGGTGTTGGTAGTATTGTGGTGGTCGAGGGTAAAAAACCCATAGGAATCCTCACCGAACGAGATCTTTTGATGAAGGTCGTCAGCGAGGATCTGAAACCGAGCACGGTACGGGTAGGGAAAATAATGTCAGGCCCGTTGGTCACGATTGATCCCGATGCGGATATAGTTGAAGCCGCGAAGATCATGGCCAGCAACAAGATTCGCCGGCTTCCGGTGGTCAAAAACGGAAGGTTGATTGGGATAATCACATCATCCGACATTACCGCGATTTCGCCAGCGCTCTCCGAGATAGTGGCCCATCCTGAAAGGCCCACGGAGGAACGGGTCGATCACAGCGTGTGCGAGAACTGCGGAGAGGTCACCACCGAACTGTATGAAGTTAATGGAATGTGGGTTTGTGAAAATTGCCGTGACACGATAGGCGAGTAGATGGTGTAATGGCATGCCGTGACATGCTCACCGGAGTGAAAGTTGAGGATGTGATGCATCCCTGCTCCATATTCGTAAGCTCCAATGATTTGGTGACTAAAGCAAGGGCAGTCATGCGCTCAACAGGTTTCAGAAGTTTGCCTGTTATAGACGGTGGGAAACTATCCGGGATCATAACAGTTAAGGAAGTCATGCAAGTGACGTCAACTCGTTCGAACATCACCGTTTCCGGAATAATGTTCCCATCGAGGCTCATCGCCACCCCGATAATGCCGCTTGTTGACTTGGCCAAACAGATGGTCGATCTGGAGGTTTCCGATGTTCCTGTGATCAGGAGCCAAAGCGACAGGACGGTGGTGGGGTTAGTGAAGCTTGATGATATTCTGGGTAGAATCGCTGGTCGGGTTCCATCCAGTCAACTCGTGGAAAACGTAATGGTGAGAGAGGTGGTCACGTGCGAGCCCGAGGACGAGATCTCTAGGATCTGGGACCTGATGGAGAAGACAAATTACTCTGGCATACCCGTGATCAGGTATGACAAAAGCAGAAAGGTGAAGCTGGTGCTGGGGATGATTACGCGCTCCGATATTATCAGGTCCGGAACAATCAGACTCTCTGAGGAATCCGACAAAGGGCGTTTCAAATCATCGCCGAGGGTGAAGTCGGTGATGAGGACGCCCGCGATATTTGTTTCCCCCAAATCACCTCTTTCCACCGCTATCGACTTGATGTTGAGAAAAAACATCGGAAGGCTGGTGGTCGTTGAAAATGAAAATCTTGTGGGCGTTTTAAGCCGTTCGGACATCATAAAGTTTGCCTGTGGTTGATCAAATGCAGAGGATCCCGCACTACAAGTCACTCGATCGCGGCCCGATTGGTTTCAAGTCCCGCATTCATCACAAGGAAGGAGATATCATGACGATCGCCAAGAGATCCGTCGTGACAGTGCCCCAGACAGCCAGGATAAAAAATACTGTTGACTTGATGGTGAAAGAGGGCATCAGGAGGCTGCCGGTCACCGAGCCCGGGACGAAGAGGTTGGTGGGAATCATCAGGACCAGGGACATCTTGGAATTCCTCGGCGGTGGCGAGAAGTACAAGATCGTCAAGGTGAAGTTCGGCGGGAACTTTTTGGCCGCAGTGAATGAACCGGTGAAGAGCATCATGTCAAGAGATCTAACATGTGGTATCAGCCACATGTCGATAGTGGATGTCGCCAGGCTCCTACTCAGCAAGGGCATCGGTGGCGTTCCGATTTTGGACGACGACGGGAAAATTGTCGGGATCGTATCGGAGCATGATTTCATTTCATTTGTGCCCAGCACTACCGGGTCAAAGGTAAGTTACTATATGTCTCGGCACGTTGCCACCGCCGACCCATCTTTTAAGATTTTAGACGCCGCGCGCACCATAGTTTCGCGCGGCTTTCGAAGGCTTCCGGTTGTGAGCAGCGGCAGACTGGTGGGCATCGTGACGAGCATGGACATACTGCGCTACTTCAGCTCGAGCAGGATCTTTTACCACATGAGTTCGGGCAGGTTCGAGGACGCGATGTCTGTCGGTGTGCAGGAGATCATGACAAGGGATGTTTTCAAGGCCACGCCGGAGATGGATGTCGGAGAAGCCGCCGGGCTCATGCGCGAGAGGGATTGCGGCGGGCTGCCCGTTGTCTCCGGGGACGAGCTGGTTGGGATAATCACCGAACATGATCTTATGAGGTTGTTGGTTTGAAAGTAGAGGAGATAATGAACTCGCCCGTCCTGGCGATTAAGCCGACCGACACCATCGCCCACGCGAAAAATCTGATGTTGAGAAGCAAGGTAAAAAGGTTGATAGTCATGGACAAGGGCAAAGCCGCCGGCATTCTGACTATGCATGATATTGCTACTCGTCTAAGGGCCGAGTCACCCACTTGGCGTATGCGCACCTTGGACAACATCCCGGTGGCCCGCGTCATGAGCAAGAAGGTCCTGTCGGTATCCTTGGGCACCGATGTCGCCAAGGCAGCAGCCGTGATGCTTGACCGTGATATAAGCAGCCTGGTGGTAACAGACGGGGATGAGGTGGCCGGAATCTTGACAAAGACTGATATGGTGAGGTATTTTTCCGAATCGTTGGTGAATAAATTCAAGGTCAGAGAACTGATGAGCAAGGATGTCGTGACGGTCAACCGCCTTCACTCGATCACGCGCGTCGTGGAGCTGATGGAGGAATACGGGGTTAGGAGCGTTGTGGTGACCCAGGGCAACAGGCCGGTGGGGATAATAACGGAAAGCGATTTGGCGTTCGCACAGCTCGAACATGCTGACAAAGGGTTGAGGGAGAGGGAGGTCAGGTACACGCGAAAGATCGAGAGGGGCGGCAGGCCGCGGGCGCGATATGTTAAATATGTGGCACTACTTACTGCTGATGATATCATGCGCAGGGATCTTATAACAATTGAATCAGAGGCGGACGCTGCTCAAGCAGCTTCCCTCATGATAGAGAATGGAATAAGCGGCATACCTGTGGTGGAGGGGGAGAAGCTTGTTGGTATCCTGACAAAAACCGACATCACCAGAGGTGTGCGGAGGTCCGGTGGCTAAATGAGGGTCAGCCACATAATGAGTTCGCCGGTAATTGCCTTGGACAAGGACAGATCTTTGGCCGATGCCATTGACTACATGAAGAGGGAGCAGATCTCCAGAATAGTGGCTGTCCAGAATGGTCGTGTAGTCGGGATACTTACCGAGAAAGACATCGCCCGGGAACTCGGCTCCATGCATGCCTACAGGTTGCCTCCTGCCAGGTTGCACATCTCGAGCGTTATGACGCCTGATCCCATCAGCGTCGCCCCGGATGTTATGGCGAAGAGAGCGGCTGAGCTAATGCTGGATCATGACATAAGTGGTTTGCCCGTTCTGGAGGGTGGAAAGCTGGTCGGCATTGTCACCAAGATGGACTTTGCCAAGATCTGTATGGAATATGAGGATGTTTATGTGGGGCAAGTCATGCAGGCCAGCCCCACCACGCTCTCGCCCGGCGACAGGGTGATCCACGCACGAAAACTTCTTCTTGAGGAAGAGATACTGGCCCTACCGATCGTGGAAAACAGAGTCCTCGTTGGAATAGTGACCGCCAGGGATGTGGCGATGAAGCTGGCGGCGTTCCAAGAAGTCGTCCCAGACAAGTACAAGAGTGAGCGCATCAGAAATCTCTTGGTCGGGGACATCATGACGCAACCCCCCATGACGGTCCGGACGGACACCAAGCTTCCCGAGGCGGCGAAGCTTATGCTGGGGAAGAGGTTTTCCGGGCTACCCGTGCTCAACCTCGACGGCGAGCTGGTCGGGCTGCTAACCAAAACTGAACTGACCGAAGTGGCGCGCGAAAGGCTTTAGTCGAAGTTTTTAGTCTTCTCTGGGTGGCGGTTTTCCGAGCTATTTTAGATTTTCAGAATACTTTCAGTGACCTCTCTCCAGAAATCGCCTAAGTAAATGATTAGATTTAGTTGATGGCGAGAATTTGATGAAAAATAGATTTCGTTTCACTGTTAACCACCAATCTAAATTTTTACAAAAAGTTAAAACTAATTTAGGTTTAAATTGGGTCGATTTTGCAAGCAGGTGCAATATTTCCAGAAGCATGCTTTTTTATTACTTATCCGGAAAAAACACTGTGCCTTTATCATTAGTTGAGAAACTTTGCAGCGATTCCAACGTTAAAATGGTAGAACTAGACGGTGAAGTAGAGTTATTTGAAAGTCCAACTTTAAAGAAAATTTGTGAACCAAAGATAGAAAACCCGCTTTTAGCAGAATTTGTAGGTATAATGTTGGGAGACGGATACATTGCCGAATGTAAAAACTATGAGGTTTCCGTAGTATGTAATAGTGAATATGACTTGCCTTACATAACTCGATTTATTCCATTTCTATTTAGAGAACTCTTCGGTCTTGAACCTAAGTTTAAGAAGTATCCTGATGAAAATGCCATCAAGGTTTACAGTTATTCAAAACAGTTGGTGAAGTATTTAACTCAGCGTGTCGGATTACCACCTACTAGAAAACGCTATAAAAAATCTTAAAATTCCCAATACATTTTTTGCCAGAGATGATCTTCTTAAAGCATGCGTGAGAGGTCTTGTTGATACTGAGGGCGGTATTTATCGTCATCATGAACATTTGGCCGAGATCTCTTTCTGGAACAGAAATGAATCATTAAAAAAAGAAGTTTTTGAGGCATTTAAGATGCTTGACCTATCACCGAATCTAGGTAAAAAATGTGTAAACATCAGAAAAAACAATGTGTGATATGTTATTCTGTGGGAGTAGGGTTTTCTAATCCAAAAAACAACTACAAATATCTAATATGGCGAAAGACTGGCAGGATTCCTGCTATCACGGAAGTTAAAGATTTAATTATGACTAAAACTGATACCAGATTTAGTGCGGCCGTGGTCCAGCCTGGTTAAAGCTAAATGCTGCCAAAAGACTCAGGCTTCCCATGAAAAATCGGTAAAAGCCTGCTACGCGGGTTCGAATCCCGCCGGCCGCACCACAGTCAGCATTTATGTGTTTTGTCCACAGAGGAGAAATTTTCCTAAATTTTACAGCTTAACCCCCCACCGAAGAACTGTTAACGTATATAAACAATCAGCGATAATTTTTGATCGTATGGGGTCACAATGGACATTGCGTTTGTCATTGAGTTAGTAGTTCTGGTTGTAGAAATTTTTGTGATCATGCTAATTCTGGTTCATTTCCACAGGTTGGAATCCAATACTGAGGCGGTCAACCGTCTCATTCAGAAGCTGGACAGCCACCTGACTGAGCTGGACAAGGACTACGAACGCATTGAAAAGTGTGTTTGCCAGCTGTTGGGGTCGAGGTCCAAAAAGCGCGGGGATCTGGAGAGAAGGAAGTGAGCGGCACCTTCATAGTTCAGGCTTTAAAATTCAGCGGCACGGTTCTGCCAAAATCTGTTGCTTTAAAGTCCATTGTTTTAAAATAACCCGATCGGCCATTCACCGCTGGCGCCATTGGTTAATAACCCTAAAAAATAATCGATTATTGATGGTCGAACGTCTGCGCGCGCTGTCCCGGATTCCCAGCTACTCACGTGAGTTCGGGCTAGATCTTAGACAGCCTGGTGATCGATTCAAATGGTTCCTAGCTTCGTTGCTGTTTGCCAAGCGAATCTCCGCGAACGTGGCCAAGAAGACCTACAGGATGTTTGAGGCCGAGGGACTGGTGACGCCGGACGCAATTTTGGCCGCTGGCTGGGACAAGCTGGTTGAGGTGCTGGACGCGGCAGGTTACGTGCGTTACGATTTTTCCACGGCCTCCACGCTTCTGGAGACGATGGGAAAAATAAAAGAACTGGGCGGCCTTGAGCGCATACACCAAGAGGCGAAGGATCACCAGGATCTGGAGCGGAGGCTTCAGGAGCTGAGGGGCGTCGGTCCAGTCGCCTGTAGCATCTTCCTGAGGGAGCTGCGGGACATCTGGTCCAAGGCAAGGCCGCAACCATCAAGTGCGGCCGTTGAGCTGGGGAAGAGCTTGGGTCTCTCCGAGCCAGAGATCGAACGGTTTGAATCGGCCTTGGTTAGAATTCATCTGGAGTACTGTAAGCGACGGGCGTGCGTCGGGTGCCCCGTGGGGAAGGATTGTAGAAATTTTAGGCTGCAGAAACCCAGGACACGAGGCTGAATCTGGTTCATTCGACGATCGGGAGTATTTCCGTCATGATAAAGTCAACGAACTCCTTGACCGTGGATCTGCTGAAGAGGGTAACAACGGTATTTCTGGTGATGCCGACGACAAGCCCCCGCTTGGCCACTTCCCAGACCACGTACCACAGTTTCCCGTGTTCCAGGTACTCGCGGTAGAGCTTGGTGTCCGCCAGCCCCGAGCCGGCCAGTGCCAGCTTGCCCACACCGGGGATGTCCACATTGTCGAACCAGATCAGCTTGGTCGCGTGCGGGTTGGACTCGTGGAGTTCCTTCAGCGTTTCGTGGGTGATCTTGGTTTCAACGATGGCGCCAGTCTTGATGAAAAGGATGTCGCTGAGCTTGTTGGCCACGTAGTTCGTCAGCAGCTTCTTTACTCCCCGGGCCTTAGACGGGGCGAGGACGATCAGGAATAGGCGCCCCCGGTGCCTCTTTATCCAGAAGGGTACTTCCTCGGTCACCACCGTTTCGACCAGTCCCCTCTTATAGTAGCGGCTGATGACGAAGTCCTTGCTGAAGATCGCAGAGAAGGCATCGTCATCTAGCTTGGGCTCCAGAACCTCAGCAGTCAGCTTTTTGGTTTCCTTGCCCGAACCATGGGGTTCCTCCTCCCTGAAGGCCTTGAGCTTGCGTGCGGTTAGCGTGAGTTCAATCGGCTCTTTCAGTTCGAATATTTTTGCCACCAAGACCATGGCCATACCCCAAAATTTAAACGCAGACGTTGTCTTATATAGGAACTACAAAGTTTAAACTGATTTCCATGTCGGCCGCCTTGATCCAGGAGATAATACTGGAGAACTTCATGTCCCACGAGTACTCGAGGATCCCGCTCAAGTCAGGCCTCAACATCATCGTCGGGCCCAACGGAGCCGGAAAGTCCTCAATACTTCTGGGTCTGGCGGTGGCCCTCGGGCAGACCTATACCGAGCGCTCGCGCAGGCTTAGTGACCTGATCAGAAGAGGCAAAGATCTGGGCCGCGTCAGCGTGGTCTTCGACAACTCAGTCCAGGAAGGTAAACGGCCGATCGCGAGTATAAATTCCGACACCATCGTCCTCTCCAGGTACCTGAGCCGGGACGGGAACTACTGGCACGAGATTAACTCCCGGACATCCACCAAGGGGGAAGTAGTGCACCTGCTGAGGCGGCTTTCCATCAACCCGGACAACATGCTCATCATCATGCACCAGAGCATGATCGACGTTTTCGGCGCCATAGATGCCAAGGAGAGGCTTAAGGTGGTGGAGGAGGTCGTCGGGCTGAAAGAGTACCGGGACATGATTTTGGAGGCTAGGGAGAAGCTTTCCCACAGCCTCAGTGAGGAAGAGGCGATAAAGAGTCTGCTGGAGAAGGCGCAGGAAACTCTTCGCTACTGGGAGGGCGAATATCAGCGATTCAGGAGGAAGCAGGAGCTCGGAGCTAGGAAGCAGGAGCTTGAACTGGAACTGGCTTGGTCGAAGTTCTTCCGGCAGATGGAGTCGGTGGGCAACCTCCAGCAGCGGCTGTTCGAACTCGAGGGTGAGTTGAAGGAGGTCAAGGATGACTTGGCTAAAAGTTTCCGGGACGAGCAGGTGCTGGAGAAAAAGCTGAAGGAGCTCGACTTCGAGATAGACTCAACCTATCAGAGGCTCATCGAGCAGGAGAGGGCGCACGCCGAGGCCGAGGCGCGCGGCAAGCTACTCGAGAGCTTGAGGAAGACATTTCAGAGGGCCAGTGCCGATTTCAGGGAAGTCCTAGCGGGATTTGAATTAGACCTGAAGCGGGCCCACAGGGCAGCGATGGAGGCCGCAGAGTGGATGAAGGAAACTAGGTCGAAGTTAGTCGCGGCCAAGGGGGAGGACGAGCAGGCGAAGGAAGCCTATGTCAACGCTAGGGTCAGGGAGGCCGTCCTCAACCTTAAGCGTGAGCTGCGGGAGAAGGAAATCTCGGAGGTTCAATCGGAGCTGAGAAGGGCGCGGCGGGAACTCGAGGAGATCGAGGCTGAGGCCAGCAAGGTAGGGCCCAGGGTCGAGACCAAAAGGAAGCCCCAGGAAGTCATGGACGAGCTGAAGATCACCAACGTGCAGCTGGCCAGCCTCGCCGACGTTTCACCCGATGTGGAGCGGATGTATCTGAGCTACCAGAGCACCCTGAAGGAGCTGCAGGCTAAGGCGGAGATCGCCGCGGCCAACCGGAAGCGCGCCCTCGAGGAGCTTGAGTTGCGCAGGCAGAAGTGGAAGAGCGAGATCAACAAGATGCTGAGGGAGGTCAGGGTGAGGTACGTGGAAATCCTGAAGAGGGTCAGCGCCACCGGCGATGTTCGGCTGGAGAACCCGGAGGACATTGATGAGGCGGGCCTGCAGCTGCTGGTCGGCTTCAGGGGTGCCGAGCCGCAGGTGCTGGACCCGCATTCACAGAGTGGTGGCGAGCGCACCACGGCGATCATGTGCTTTTTGCTGTCGCTCCAGCAGAGGATCAGATCGCCCATCAGGGCGATAGATGAGTTCGAGATGCACATGGACCCGAGAAACCGCGAGCAGATGTTGGCTGAGATTCTCAACTCCATGCGTGAGGAAACCGCGCAGTACATCGTGATCACGCCGGGGAGGTTGGTGAATGTGGAGGGGGTCCCAAACGTGATAACCGTGCAGAACATCGCTGGCCTGTCCAGCGTCAAGGTGGCCGCCTGATGCCGAAGGAACGACAGGAGCTGCTGCTGCGCATCGTGGAGCTGTGTGATTCCGTGAGGAAGAGCGGGCTGGATCCCTTTGACGTCGAGGTCAGGGAATTCTTCGACAGGCTAAGGGAACTGCTGCCTAAGCTGAAGACCAACGAGGAGCTCTATCTCGATGTTCAGGCTGTGCTCGGGCTGGCAGACGTCGTCTTCCAGCAGGGTGAGTGGATCAAGCACAAGTCCTCCCTGCTCTACTTGGACCCGCTACTGATCACGCTCAAGCTTTATGCGCTTCCGGCGCGGGATCTGGCCGAGTTGCTCGTCCGCTCCTGGCACCCGATAATTGACCTGGAGAGCCTGACGCTGCCCGGGATCAGGGAAGGCCTCGACTACTGGCGAAACCTGCCCGGCTTGGACGAGAGGTTCAAGGAGCTGGAGGTTACCGAGGTCATGACCGGGGAGATAGCACGCCGAGAGCTGGCCAAGATGGGAATTCTCACCGACGAGGACCTCACTGCCCTGCTCGACCGGACCTGGAGGGAGCTGAAGGAGGCGGTCGGGGAGAGAGAATTCATCTCCTACTGGAAGTTTATCCAAGGGAAGAGCTTCGAGGAAACGGTGTTCCGGGCCTGGCTGGTCAGCTTCCTCGTGAGCTACGGGTACGCCACGCTGGACATCAATCCTCTTGAGGAGGAGATCAACCTGAAGCCACTGGTCAAGCCGCAGGTGCTGGAGAATGTGGCTACCTTTTCTGTTCCCATTGCCATCAGCCGCGAGGAGTGGTTAAAGAGGAGGCGGAAGCGTGCCTGAGGCTCCCGATGTGGCCGAACTCAGGGAGAAGCTGTCGCGGGCGGCCCAGCTGCTCTTCTTCAGGCACCACATGCAGCCCGGAGCCAAGGCTTGGGAGCTGAGGCGGGCGCTGGGTCGGGACTATGAACAGATCCTGAGGTTGCTGGACGCGGAGCTGGAGAAGCTGGGACTGGCGGTGAAGAAGGTCAGCGAGGGCGAGGAGAGCCCGGAGTCGGACCGCTATTTCATCACCCTCAGGGGACACCCCAGACTTTCGGACGCGCGCACCTTTGGCTGGCGGGTGGACGACATGGCGATGCTCACCGTGGCCATGGCCCACATCCTCTCAAAGGGCGGCAAGGCACCGCTGAAGGAAGTCGAGCGTATGCTCCAGGAGAAGTTCCCCAGATGGCGGGTGGAGTCGACCATCGACCGCTTCATCAGGCGGGGTTACCTCTCCGAAGACGACCAGGGGGTGCTGTATCTGGGCTGGCGGGCGATGGCGGAGGTGGACCAGAGGACGCTGCTTGGCATGCTTTTGGGGAAAGAGAAATCGGAGGAGGCTGAGGCTAGGAAAGCAGGGGGAGCGGAGAAAGGAGAGGAAGAGCGAGAATATTAGCTAAAATTTAACTTATAATTTTTGCATTTTCATCTTTGACTTTATACCACCCGGGGATGTTCAACATCTGTTTTTACTAAGCGCAAACTATTGCATTCAGATAACGTTAAAACCTCACCTAAAATCAATCCTTTCAAATTTTGCTTGGCCTATTCTTACTTCATCTGGCCTAGCAAAAACTGAAAATCAAATTAGTGTCGGGTAAATGAGGGTTTAATTTGTTCATCAGTGAGGATGTGGCCTATTGGTTTGCCAGAGATCTTGCTTTCATGAACAATGGAGAATAGCGAGGCATGTCAGAGGATCATGATGATTCAATTTTCACTTCTCGATCTGCTTGTTACTGGGCTCTTCTCGTTCCACCTTTATTAACCCGCCCACGTAGAGCCGGGCCCAGCTGAAGACGACCAGTGAGCCGATGATGTTGGCCAGCACGATTCCCCACCAGACGCCGGCCAGACCGTAGTCGAGGACGAAGGCGAGCAGGAAGATGAAGAACAGCGTCAGCACCAGCGAGCGCAGAACCGTCGCCATCAGGGAGCTGACTCCCTTGCCCACCGCCTGGAACAGCGCCGAGGACTGCATGCCGAGGGAAACGAAGGGCCAGAACAGGCAGGCTATCCTGAGAAACAGCGTCAGGTCACCGGCGATGCGGGCTGCCCCCTCGGAGTAGGTGAACACGGCCGCTATCTGCGGGGCGAAGACAAACGTCACCGCGGACACGGTCGTTTCAATGGCCAGGCCTATCTTCACCGCATGCAGGTGTGAGATGCTTATTTTTTCATAGGATTTTTCGCCGAAGGCCGCGCCGCAGACCGCGACCACAGCAGTGGCGATCCCGTTCAGCGGCAGCGTGCCCACGGTGGCCACCCTCCAGCCCGCCGAGTAAACGGCGACCCCGTCGGTGCTCCCCTGGGAGATCAGAACAATGAGGAAGTTGATCAGCATCATCGATATGGACATTGAGAGCTGGACTATCGACGAGGGTATACCGACCCTGAGGATATCCTTTAGTATTCTCCCGTCAAATCTGAAGCCCCTGAACCTGATTAAGAGGTAAGTGTCGTTTTTTATCGCCAGCCAGTAAAGCAGCAGGGCCGAGGAAACGGCCAACGATAAAATGGTGGCCAGCGCTGCACCGGCAACACCAAGCCCTAGGATGTAGATAAAAATTGGGTCAAGAATGATGTTCAGGCCGGCCCCTAGGGCGAGGGCATACATCGCCCTCTTGGCGTCCCCCTCTCCCCTCAGGATTGCGTTAGCGACGTTGTTGAAAAAGAGGAAGATTGCCCCGGCAAAGATTATCCTCCCATAAGCCACGGTCATACCGAGTGCCGCGCTGGCCCCGATCGAGCTGAAGATGGGTTCGCTGAAGATGACAAGGGGCACGGTGAAGGCCGCCACCGCCATAATCGTCAAAATTATCGAATTGGTGGCAACGCTGTCGGCCCCGGCCTTGTCCTTGGCACCGATCCTGCGCGCGATGGCGGAGCTGCTCCCGACACCCAGCCCCGTGGAGATCGCCATCATGATGAAGTAAAAGGGAAATACAAAGCCCACGGCGGCAAGAGCGTCGGCGCCAATGCCGGCGACCCAAATGGCATCGGCGAGGTTGTAGGTGGCCTGAATCAGCATTGCCATGATCATGGGCAGGGAGAGCTTGACAATGGCCTTCTTCGGCTCCCCGAGGAGGGTCTTGACGCCCTCGGTGTATCCTTTCTCCGGAGCCAGCAGCTCTTCAGACATGAGCGTCATCGCCCTGTTTTTTGGCCGCGGCGTTGGCGACCAGCCTCTCCAGAAAGTTAAACAGCCTTTCCTTTTCTTCTTCGGAAAAGCCGGTTAAGAGGTGTTTCGTCCAGTCCCCAAGTACCTTCTCGATGATTGGCCTGAGCTTTCTCGCTTTCTCGGTCAGGTGGATTCGATAAGCCCGTCTGTCGGACTCGTCCGCTGATCTCCTCACATATCCCGCCTTTTCCAGCTTCTTTATCGCCCGCGTGCAGGTGGCCTTGTCTGCCCTGACCTCGCGCGCCAGTTGATCCTGGTTGATGTTGTCACTGCGATAAAGCCCCATCAGAAAAAGAATTTGGCCGCTGCCGATGCCATATTTTTCCAGCTGGCCGTGCACATGGCTGGCCGTGAGCCGGTGAAGGCAAGAGACTAGTCTCCCGATTGACCTGCGCTCTATCATGTTGATGCCTCTCTCTGCAAAGGCTCGGCTCGGCAATATAAAGGTTGCTATTGCAACTATTTTAATAATAATCTTTGGCAGCAGCTTAAAAACCGGAAAGGGCACGTTCAATTCCAGCGATCGCGCAAAAAATACTGGATGGACAAGATAGAAGAGGTAAAGAAAGTTCGGCATCGTCGGTAGGTAGAAAGAGCTGGAGAAAATTCTGTGGGTGAAAGGCCGGCAGGCACCTTTTGAGAGAGGGCCCGGTCGGCGTCGGCAAAACTTTTATCGCACTAGCCATTTTTCAGTACTTGGACAAGCAGGTCTACCGCGTCAACGGCGATGAGATGCCCGGAGCAGAAGCTCAGGGGATGGTTTGACCCGCCGGTGATCCTGAAGATGGATCACGTCAGAGGCCTTCATCCCCGGTCCTCTCGCGATGCAGGGCGGCGGGGCTCTTTATAGACGAGCTGGGCAGGAAACCTGCGGCGGTACAGAACGTGCCGCTGCTTGTAAGGGATGAGTTTGAGATACCGAAGATCGGCAGGGTAACTGTCGAGGGTGGCTTCGTCATAATGGCGACGCTGAACTCGAGGTAGTTAATTGCCACCAGCCCCATCTGAGACGCTACGTAACTGCATCGAGCTGGTCAGGCTTGGCTACCCGTCCGAGCGGAGGAGACCGAGATAGTCGATTAAGTCTTGAAAAAGTCATCCCTGTCTGAAAAAGCCTCAAGCCCGCTTGGTAAGCTAAAAACCCAGTGAAATTGCCTCCGAGCCACGCCGAAACTCTTTCTAGGCACATCGAACTTCCATCGGAGATAAAGAAATCGGCTGGTTGATCGCGCAGAAATACGCAACGTCAGGAGCCAGTTGGACGGGAAACAGCTGAGGGCGATCAAGAAGATAGCGATAAGGGCAATTTCACGCCGGGCGCTGGACGCTCTCGGTCTGACGGAGATCCGCCGGGTAAGAGGGAAATCTATCGATTCGGCGCCGATGAAATCGACTTGGAGTGCACTTTCGAATAAATTCTTGGGAGGGCGGAGTATCAGGTTGAGGAAACAATCGTCCAAACGAGAGGGAAAAAGAGACTGGCCTGCACTTTGATGGTGGACACGAGCCTGTTCTTGGCCGGTGAAAGCACGCCGCGGCCACTATTGGAGCGTCCACGTTGGCCCTAGAACTTGATAGTTATGCCTTGGTGAGGGTCCTTGGCGTATGTCAAGGCCATGAAGGAGAGGAAGGACACGCAGTCTGTAGTAGAAGAACTCGGAAACTCCATCCACTGGGGACACATATATTGAGGGCGGGTTAAGGGAGGGCATAAATGAGCTGAAAAAGTTTGTGACCGGTGAAAGGTTGGGGGATAATAATAACTGATGAGCAGTGTACAGCGGCTTTCACTCGGAAGTTCCCAAAGCCTTGGGTGAATGATTGAATCCCCGGTTTCCAATCCTAGAATCTGGTTTGCCCGCCAGTCTGGGTAAGGGCAGGGTCAAGGGTGAAGGATTACTGAAGTACCGCGTGCCAGCAACAAGCTGCTTAGGGATTTTGCCTAGCGCTTGCTTTTGAAGTCCCGCATCCGCAGCGACAGCACCGAGGCCAGGCCCGCGATGGCGGCCAATCCTATGAAGGCCCAGTAGAAGCCCAGGACATCCGCCGTATACCCGACCGTGACTGTGGAGATTAGGCTCATCCCCTGTGCGACACCGAAGACAATGCCCACGCACATACCGGCACTCTCGGCCGGTGCTAACTCAGTGGTGTAGGTCATGCCAACGGAGCGCGTTGACTGGCCAAAGAAACCCACCATGGCCAAGAACAGTATGGAGATCGGTCCGGACGAGTTCAGAAATCCAAACAACGACAGCATCAGCAGGAACAAAGAAACCGTGAACGTCTTCCTGCGGCCTATGTAGTCGGATATCGTGCCTCCGAGAGGTTCCGCGATTATCCCCATCCCCATGACGAGGCTTGTTAACAGACCCATCTCGATCGCGGTGCTGCTCTGGACGGAGAAAAAGTAGACGGGCATGAAATTTGCGAAGCCCCTGAACACGAACAGGGACATGCCGTAGACCAGGATCAGCAGGATTATCGGCCGCCACACGATCTTCCCACCATTCCTGACGGGCTCGACCTCCGGCTCCTTGAGGGTCATCCAGAGGACAAGTGCCGCCACGCAGGCGGGCAGGAACAGAAGGGAAACGGTTGGCCTCCAGCCCATGCTGTAAGCCAGCGGTGTCAGAAGCAGCGGCGAGGAGAAGAACCCGACGGCACCCCCGATACCGTGAATTCCCATGAACCTGCCCCGGTAGTTTCTGTATATGGAGGTGATGATTTTTGTGGCCTGAGGATGGTATGAACTGAACCCGATTCCCATCATCACGCTGAGGAGCAGAAGCGATGGGTAGTTCTGGGCGAATTGCAGCGCCGACACCGAAATTCCGTAGAGCGCCAACCCTGAGCACATGACCAGCTTCCTTTTCCGGTACTTGTCAGCCAAGTGTCCTATCAGGCCGTTAAGGACCACCGCGGAGCCGAGGTAAACGCCGAGCAGCAGCCCACCTTGGAAGTAACTCAGGCCGAACTCAGGGATCAGGAGCGGTAGGAACAGAGGGAGGGTGTACTGGAAGAAATCGTTGAAGAAGTGGGCGAACGTCATCACTGCCAGCGGTGACCACCGGCTCTGCATTCAAAGCACCTTTTTGAGTCTTGAATATTATCTGACCAGGTATTAATAACCCAAGCAGTTGCCAGAGAGGTCTTCTTTTAATGTTTCATCAGCCGGTGGACGCGTTTTTTCAGTCCTTCCTGTGGGCCTTTTTTGTACACCTCCTTCATGAGTTCGGCAACCCTGCCCATCTCGGAGGGACCCATGCCACGGCGGGTGACCTCTGCCACTCCGATTCTACCGGTAATGTCAACAAAGATGCCTACATTTTCGAGCTGGCGGCAGAGCTTTTCCGCAGCTTCCGGGCTCAGGTTGAGGAGGATCTGGTGGCTCTCGGTATAACCACGCTCCCTGAAGCGGACTGGCACGCCGGATTCATCGAGGGCCTTAGCCAGTGCCTTTGCATTCCTAATTACGCGCCTGCCGTAATTCCTGTTTCTTGACATCTCCTCTAGGGCAATCCCGAGCGCGGCAATTCTGTTCACGTGAGGATTGTCGACGAGGGCGATACCGGCTTCAAGGTCAATCTCAAGGAAGTTTCTGAGTATTTTTTCATGCTCCGACGAGTTCGTGAGAACTATCCCGCCTTGTGGCCCGTAAAGCGACTTGTGTGTGCTGCCGAACAGGACTTTAGCTCCTTCCCTAAGCGGGTCCTGAAACTCCGCGCAGGCGATTAACCCAAGGACGTGGGACCCGTCGTATACCAGCAGGCTTGAACGACTTGAATTCCCGATGAATTTGCTCAGCTCCCTTACCGGGTGTGGGAACGGGATATACGATGCACCGAGAATTGTCAGCCTCACGCTGGCATCTGTTATCAATTTTTTGGCGTGGGCGGGTGTGGGACAAAATTCCATATTAGCTGAGCCAGAATAAGTTGTGCCACAGCGCCGTGCAGAAGGCAGCCGTGTCCACCCGGTCTTCTCTCCTCTGCGCGATCCTCCATCCAAACCTGCGCTTGT
>Ga0315298_1004576_pt1 | contig 20548 bp, 19 predicted proteins | sample WHS_1_MG_FD_203077 | JGI IMG/M metagenome (GOLD analysis project Ga0315298, IMG submission 203077) | Extremophilic microbial mat communities from Washburn Hot Springs, YNP, Wyoming, USA - WHS_1_MG | ecosystem: Environmental > Aquatic > Thermal springs > Hot (42-90C) | place: USA: Wyoming...
GCTTCTTCTGGGATACCTACTTTCACAGCCTCGTTAAAAGCTTCCCTCATGAGATATGATGCTACGCCTACAATAACTTCCGCCGCTATTGGCTCAAGAATAGCGATTTGGTCAACTCTCAGCCTATAACAGTTAATCACAGGGGCAAATATCTCTCTACAAATTTTCTCAACGGACTCGAGTTTTTCCTCTTCTCCTTGCAGTAGAGCCATCACTATATCTTGTTTAGCGACTCCTCCAAAATAGTCTTCATATGCTTCTGGTGCCTCTTGCTTTTGGAAGAGTTGTGGATGGCATGGGTGAGCAATGACGAAAGTGCAATCATCACGTAAGAATACATCTCCTATATATGCAGCGGCAGCATCTAATAAAATCATAATAGCGTCTTTTTTCATAATTGGAACAATAATTCTAGATACATCACTGATCTTATCATCTGGAACAGCCATAATAATAATATCACTTATCGGAATGGCTTCCTCGGTTTTAGTAGCTTCAAATCCTCTTTCCCGAAGCCTCATAATTCCTTCATCCTTTTCACAGAGAAGGACATTATAGTTTCCTTTAAGAAGTCTTTCCGCAATAAAACTGCCAGCAATTCCACCAGCACCAATAACTGCGATTGTTAATTTATTATCTTCCCATTTTGTCGTGCTTTTCATTTCTGGGCCTCCCTTTATTAGATCTATTTTTAAGTCTTCCTTTTAAATATTCGATACTTTCAATAGCCCATTTTTCTTCCTTAGATATTGTTTTCTCTATGGATCCTGAGAATGGCACCCATAACTCCACTATTACACTTGGCTCTCTACCCTTATTTTTCAAGACTTTTAAAAGCTGATCAATATTCAATATTCCTTTGCCTAATGGTCGACCAATTATCCTAAACCCCATTCTATGTTTGAATCTTTCGACAACAAAATCTTTTAGGTGCAAATTTATTGTAAAGGACGCAAGCCTATTTACAACATCTTCTAAAGATTCCAGAGCACCAAGCGAATTAGCAGTGTCTAAGCAAACGCCTACAAAAGGGCTATTCACTCTCTTTATAATAGATACCAGTTCCTTTGACCTAAATTGTTCATAGTTCTCTAAAGCTATATAGACCCCTTTTTCTTCAAATGGTGGGAGAACTTGTTTAATCTGCTTTATAATTTTATTTAGACTTGGCTTTTTATCCGGTGTTTCAAATGTTGTACGTAAAATTTTTGCATTCAATCTATCTGCTATACTTAAGTACATTAGCAGATTTTTTGGTTCGACGCCACGTGTACCTACCTCAATAGTGATTCCCATTTCTCTGGATAAATCTGCAATTTCATCTAATACTTCGGTTGCCACTTCATGTAACGGGTAATTATCACATATCTGAACCACTTTAACTCCTAGAGACTCCGCCCTCTTCAACAAACCTACAGCATCTAAAGGATTCTTGGGCTGAGCATATCGCTTAACGCCAAAGGCCCACGGAAATGTATAAGAACCTATACCTACTTCCATCTACATCACTGTTGCTGTCAATATCCCAACGCCCTTTAATAAGATAACGCGCGCTATTTTATGGCTTTTTCTTATGTTTATTTATGGATGTTCCTAATCTTCTTTCGAGTGAGTTTGCTTGCTGAGGGCTTTTAGGGCTGTTAGCGGCATGATGATGTTTACGCCTAGATGCGGCTCTAGCTTGTTAAGGGTCATGGATGCTATAGGCATGGTCTTAAACGCTACCTCTGTGAGTCTTGTATTAGGACTTTTAACGATAAGACTGGTAGATTCAAATAATACTTGGGCCTAAGCAAATTAGGCTATAAGCATGAATACGTAAACCACTCGGAGGGAGAGTGGGTAAGGAGTGAATACCACATAAACGGGTGTGAAAAATGGAGCATCACTACTAAGACCATGGCTACCCGACCACCAAGGCGTATGCAAAGATAACATAAGCCTATGCCTAGCCGTGTTTAAAGCATGTAGAGCATTAAGAAGGGAAAATCAGTAAAAACAATAGACAAAATAGTCACATAAATCTTATTAAGGAGCATGCTCTTGCTTGTTGGCCGGTATGGAAGCGTCTCAATTAAGTTTTATGCTCCTAGTAGTTCCAAATCGGTGTCGTGGATGTGGATTATGTGAACTTGTCTGCTCAATTTTGCATGGTGATGGTGCGCGTCCATCTGCATCAAGAATTAAAGTTTTTAAGGATAGAGAGAGTTATGCATTTAAGCCGCTGGTTTGTCTTCAATGTTTTAATCCTGAATGTGTGAAAGTGTGTCCAAAAGGAGCTATATACGTGGATAACAGGACGGGTGCTAAGATTATAGATGAAAGGATCTGCGATGGATGCGGATTATGTGCTGAAGCTTGCCCATTCAAGTCTGAAGATTCTGTGATTTTTAAACATCCTTCGAAAAGAGTCTATGTAAAATGCGATCTGTGTTATCAGCGTGAAGGAGGACCCGGATGTGTAGATTTTTGTCCTTCACGAGTTCTGGTCTTGAGAAGTGGGAGGGTTTAATATGCAATATGGGTGGATAGGCACCCTCCTGCTTATCGATCTATCAGCAGAGAAAATTAAAACCGTAGACACGATGAAGTACGCAGAGGATTATGTGGGAGGTAGGGGGTTAGCGGCAAGATTAGCTTGGGAATATGTACCAAAAGAGGTTGATGTTTTTGATCCAGAAAATCCATTGATAGTGATGACAGGCCCTTTAACGGGTACGCCTGCACCAACATCCGGTAGAGTAGTATTTGCCGGAGTATCGCCTAGAGTATATCCCAAGCCCTGGTATACGCATTCTACCATGGGCGGCTTTATAGGATCAGAGTTGAAATATGCAGGCTTTGATGGACTTATAATTATTGGGAGAAGTGAGAAGCCGGTTTACATTTGGATAAAGAATGGGGAAGCCAACATAATGCCTGCTGAAGACTTATGGGGCCTAACTGTTAGGGCTACGGTAGAAAAAATTCGACATAGACATGGACGCAGAATTGAGGTAGCTTGTATAGGGCCTGCTGGAGAAAGACTTGTTAGATACGCAGCGATAACTCATCCTCCTGAGAATGCTTCAGGTCATAGTGGTTTTGGAGCAGTTATGGGCTATAAGAAGATTAAGGCTCTTGTGGTTCAAGGTACTGGAGGCATAAACGTAGCTGAGCCAGAACATTTCTTGGCAACTTGTAAGTATGCAATGAAACTTTCATGTACAGGTGCAGTTGACTATTTTTTGCGTGAAGAAAAAGGTTGTAATCCGATATGTAGTCACAGCTGTAGCGTTAACTGTCGTATAGGTACCTTAATATCAAAGGTTCCCCGAAGATTCGGTGATGGCGAAATAGAGGCTTATCAAGTTTTTTGTATAGGTAATATATGGGTTTCATCTAAACCTCTTGCTGAATACGAGGGTGGAGGACTTAGAGTGCCACCTATAACGGGGTGGAAGCCAGAAGATGGTGGAGTGGAGCTTCATATGCTATGTGATGACTTAGGGCTGGACTTGTGGGTTCTTCTAACTTTACAGCCATGGCTAGTTCGCTGCGTAGAGATCGGCTTAAACTCGCTTGAAGGTCTAATTTTAGATCCTAGGAATCCCATTTGGTTTCACCGTTTACTAGAAAACATAGCTTACCGAAAGGGTCTGGGGGATATACTGGCAGAGGGGCTTAGAAGAACTGTCGACAGACTCCGGAAGAAACTGCCAAACGAACTGATTAGATTGGCTGAAGCCTTAGAATTCGCCTATGGTTTTCCAGCTCATCGAGAGGGACGAATATGGGATCCGGAGCCTCTACCATTTTGGATAGTTTCAGCTCTAATGTACGCTACGGAGAGTAGAGACCCTACCATATGTACACATACTTCCTTTCTGCATTTGGCCGAGCTATATCTGGATAATAAAGAGGTCTTTCTATCCAAACTTAAACCTATAGCAGCTAAACTATGGGGATCAGAGAAATCCATTGAGCCAAGTTTTGAACATAAAGCTCAGCTAGCAATATGGTGTCAACATAGGCATATAATCCTTGACTGCCTGCCTCTTTGCGATTTTGCTTTTCCAAGATTGATTAAGCCTTTCAGAAGCAGGGAGGAGTGGTTAGCTGCGGAAGAGATCTACGGAGATCTAGGTGTAGAAGCTAAACTTCTATCCACATGCACTGGCATGAAATATTCAACAGAAGACCTAGAGATTATAGCTGAGAGAATCTTTAACTTGGAAAGAATGATCTTAATGGAGAAGTTTGGCAGAAATAGGAAGATGGATGAAATTGTAGCGACGCATTTTAAACTCCCATGCAGCACAGATGGAACATCCATAACCATAAAAGAATTCGAGAAATTACTCACAGAATACTATCAAGCAAGAGGGTGGCATAAGGAAACAGGAAAACCTCTCCCAGAAACCTTAAGAAGGCTAAAACTAAATGTTTAGCTCCGCGCTATATTTTCCGGAAACGCGGTAAAAATTCACTGAGCCTTACTGTCCGCTGCCTGCTGTTTCAGACGAAACTATCTTCTCAACCAGGCTCTTCTCCGCAGCCCTGAGAACCTCGACCTCCGATTCAAGCACCTTAGCTTTCTCCTCCAGCTCCTTTATTTCCAACTGAAGCTTAAGGTCCTCTATTCTCTTTATAAGCTTCTCCTTCTCCCTCACTAGAGAATTGATTTTTTCCTCGAGCTCAGCCCTCCTAGCTTTAAGCTCCCCCTCCATAATACCTAATGGTCCTCCGATACTTTTTAAAGTTTCTATATCCTTAAAAAGAGCGCTTAAATATCGGGTGGAGTAAGGAGAATAGCTTCAGCTACGTTTTTACCGTGTATTCGCAGTATGGGTCTCCTGTCGCTATGCATTTTGTCTCAACGGCCTTGGCTTCCTCCCCGAATATTTCTGTGAAGAAGCCTGCTAGGATTCCCCGGATGAAGTGTCCATACGGCGTTTCACTCCCCCTGCCTGTTTCACACTCAAAGCTCTGGTAAACGCGTACCTGGGCCTCCCCTGCTTCAAGGCTCATTTTAACAACATCCAATATCCCCCAGCCTACTGTTCTAAAGTAGGCCTTACCCAGCCCAACTAGTGCCTTGGGATCCTCTAAGCCGGTGTCCTCCCTGTATGCTTGACACATCCGCCGCCCGATGGCGAAACCCTGGTAGTAGAGCATTGCCTCGCCCGCCGTGCCGAACGTCTCCCTAACCCCTTTGAAAAGCGACTCGTAGACCCTCCTTCTGAATATTACTGCTCTTTTCCCACCTACGACAAGCGGAAAGAAATAGTTGTCGTAAAGGATTTCCTCCGCGCTCGGGGCTATTAGAAGAGTCTTCTTGACGAAGGGCTGCTTCCTGACAAGCCTCAAGGCATCCCAAGGTGAAATACTGGTGTTTGAAAAATCAAGGAAAACCAGTGCCCTCGCGGTTAGCGCGCGCTCATTTTCCTCAAGGACGGAGTATTGGATGAACCTTATTATGATTCCGGCGTCCTCAGCGATCTCGGCAAGCCTCCTGACAACGCCCTTCTCAACATCCGCCTCCAAAACAACGCCATACCATTTCTGACCCGCATCAAGAACCACCATCCTACCTAAGTCTAGAGGGTTGAAACACTTATCCCGCTGCAGTCCCAAAGAAGCCTCTTCAACGCTTGGTTCTACTACCCGGGTTTCTTCCGTTACTCCCAATTCCCAAGCTACAGGGTTACCGTAGGCTTTAAGACGTATTTCAGAAAAAGAAATACATACAATAAAAACTAAGAATTGGGGGTTGCCGATATTAGGCACATATTTTTATGTGGGAAACCTGTTTTCCAGCTTCTTCTTTAGACGGAGGTCCATATGAGTCATATGCGACATCCTCTTTCAGAATCTTGAGATTTAAAGCCAAGAAGGGCAGCAGCGCCATAGCAATAGCAAAAACTCAAGCATAACGGGTAAAACTGCTTCGAGAAGCACCTTCCATAAGAATAAGTGGGCCAGGCCGGATTTTCGGCAGCCAGAGCCTTCGAACCGGCGATCTCCCGGTTATCAGCCGGGCGCCTTAACCAGGCTGGGCCACTGGCCCTTATCCATCCCATTCTTAAGCCGGCTATTAAATTTTTCCTGAACACTGATAGCGTCTGAGACCAAGGTAGGAATAAGGGGTTGTCGACATAGGCATAGTTGTCCGGAACCATCGCGACATCGGGCCTAAGTTTTTCGATCAGCATTAAGTCCTTCGCTTCAAGCTGTCAACGAGCTCGTCAGGCATAACTATGGAGAGGAAAATCCTACTGTTGAAGAATTACTGTCCGAAATTTCCTTATTAGGTAAATCTGCCAGAGGGGAGTGGAGACCCAGGGCAATTCCAATCCATACCTTCAGAATCGCGGCCTCTCATCAGTAACGTCTATCTCAAGCACGGAACATTGAAAGCCAGTCTTAGCTATAGGCCTCCTGCCCAATAAGGGTATTTGAACAGGTACTCTGCGTGTTGTTTTAACCGGGCAATAGGGCCTGAGCCTGCAGAAACCCTGGGATAAGTTATCCCGGTTTAGTGAAAGCCTCTTTGGCGTTGAGACGCATTTTAAAGAGCAGCTGCGCAAAGCCTTGAAACGGGATAGTGACAATCCCTGCAACCGTCAAACCCGCACCAGCTCTTCCTGGACAAGGAATAATATAGCGTGCGATGTAAAGCGGGGAGAAAAGAATATAAAGCTTAGAACACATATCTGGAAAAACCGGGGCTGATAGTCTAATGGCAGGATGCCGCTCTTACGAGGCGGAGGTCCCGGTTCGAATCCGGGTCAGCCCATTTTAAACCATATCCTTCTTGCGTTTCATCGGCGTGCGCTCAACGTGACTTCAAAGGGGAACCACTATAGAAACATATCTATAACTATAATTAATGCGGACCCGGCGGGAATTGAACCCGCAACATCTGGGTGTCGTCAACATTTCTGTTTAAAAGCCCAGCGCTCTAACCAGGTTGAGCTACGGGTCCTGTTTGCTTACTATTCACAGGTGGTTAAAAATGTTTCTCTTTCTAACGTTGTTTAAAGCGGGTTTCCCTGTTCCTTTTCCAAAAGGGTTTCTTTGAAAAACGCGTCTAAGTCCTCAAGCCTTTTTATCGCGGGGTGTTCCGCCCCCAGCTTCTCCTTGAAGTACTTCAGGGTTTCAGAGAACTCTACTCTCCTGTCGCCGTCTACAAGCTTGTCGGCGTAGCAGACTATTTTCTCCTCAAGGGTTTCGGGAACAAGGCTTAGGGAGCCCAGTTTCAATTCTACAGCCTCCTCCCTGGATATTCCTCCTCCCACATGCCTCTCCACTATTCTCGCAAGCCTCTCGTCCAGGTTTCTCCTCCTAACTATCCTGCCGCCCACCACCCCGTGTGAAACATCGTGGGTGACTGATCTGCCAACGTCGTGGAGCAATGCTCCAGCAGTAACCAGCTCCTCATCCACGTCGTATCCCTTCGACTCCACTCTGCCCGCTATGTCTCTAGCGACCTCCTCAACCTTCAACACGTGTCTGAGAACATTGCTGTTAACCCCTTCCTCCAGGAGTATTTTAAGACACTCCTCCCTGCCCGGTATTCTACTCTTTCTCCTCATTTTCAATCGTTTTTATTAGAGTGTTTAGTTTCCTAATGTACTCCTCCTTGTTCATCCTGAACAACGGGTCGCCGCACACCGGGCATTTGAAAAGGTTTTCAACAGCCTCGTCGAAAGTGAGTATTTTATGGCCCTCCTTCCCGCAGTGGTAGAGCTCGTTGGCCTCGACGAACGCAAGCTTCTCCCTGAGCTTCTGCAGTATCAGCCTCCTATAGTTTGTCGCTATGCCTTCAACCTGGTCTGTGAGCGGCATCCATAGGAATATGCTTTTTATCTTATCCCCCTCCTCCTTTTTAAGCTCCTCGTATGATATCAAAGCCTTCTCGTAAAGCTTGAAGAGTATTTTCCTGACGTCGCCGACTCTAAAGCCGGTTTTAGCAGATATCTGCTCCTCGCTTGCCTTCTTAAGCTGTATCAATGCTTCGGCAACCTCGATCGCCTCGTCCCCGCCTATGAGGCCCACGATCTGCGTGTACAGGTGGCCTATGGCGTCGATCCTGTCCTCACCCATCTTTACCCTCCTCCTTGTAAAAGGGGTTCCTGCATATTACTTTTCCCCTCGGCGAGGGAACCACGAAGACCCTTGGCTTCTCATGCTGCATGTAGAGCTCCCTGCCCTTGAAAAACCTGTCGAGAAATATTGCCAGCGCAGCTATCTCGGAATGAGGCTGGTTGGTGACTGCAACATTATAGTCTGAAGCCTCGTAGGCTTCGCGGGGAACCTTCCGGCCGCCGATGATCACCAGGAGCCTTCCCGCCCCCCTTAAGTTTCCAATAATGTTTTCAACAGGCATGCCGTACATCGTGAGATGGACGATTAGGCTCCCCCTGCTCCTCCACTCTTCAACTGTTTTCAACCAGTCTCCGCTGTACTCGATGCTTATGCTTCCCCCCCAGTTTCTCACAACCCTCTTAGCGTTCTCCTCGAGCTTAGCATCCTTATCGCCGTGGATTATGAAGCAGGTTGCCCCAAAGGCTCTTGAAACGAGGAAAGCATGCATAGTCACCCTCTTATCCCTGAATATCCTGTGGCCGAGGCGGAGAACCCCTATTTCTAAGCCCGTCCTCATCATTCCAGCTTCCTCTAAGGCTGTTCAGCAACCTCGTCGTGCAGAAGCTCCCCCAGGGTTAGGCTTGAAAACGGCTTCTTAACCAGGTGCTTGGCTGGAGCAGCCTCCTCCCGCTGGACACTCGTCTTGAGCAGTTTTATTTTTAAAGCGTCCTCTATCTTCCTGACGTCGACAATCGAGGGGGTTATCTTGCCTGACTCAACCTTCTTTATCAGGGATGTTTTCAAACCGGTTTTCTCCCCAAGGTCCTCCTCGCTCCAGCCGAGCTCCCTCCTCCTGCTCCTTATAAGCTCCCTGTAATTGCCCACAAGCTCCACAGTCTCAGCTATAGAAGAATTCTCCACAGGGCTCTTCACACCAGCCTTCTTCACCGAAACGGGTTTCACGGCTTTTTTCACGGCTGTTTCAACAGGCTTGGCAGGCATGCTTCCAACAGGGGTTTTCTTGGTGAGGGTGGAGAAGCAATCCGGGCAGACACTCATAACGCTGCCCTCCACAAGGACTCTTCTAAGCCTAGGCGCCCTGCTCCCGCATATTTCACACATCATTTTAAAGCCCTTTAGAAAGGGCGTGAAGATAAATATGCCTTTCCCTAGCGGCCCGACTGCAATAAAACGATCGCCTGGGCAATATCGCCCTCCGTCGTTATCAATGCTTTCCTAGCCTCCTCAACGCTCCTACCCGTCTGCTTAGCCACCAGCAGAACATCCTCCTCCTGCGGAACATACTCCTCCTTCTCCTTCTTTTCAACCACGGGCTCGCCAAGAACCTGGTATATCTCCTGAGCACCCCCAACCATCTTGGTGACGACGGGAGAGTTGAAGACTATCCTCTCGCTATCGGTCTCTATCACGACGCTTCTAACACCCTGTATCTCTTCAAGCCTTATGCCAAGCCTCTTAAGCAGACGCTCCTGCTCCCTCCTAGACCCGAACCTCATACCCATTTCTAACAGTTCACGAATACTCCGCCGGGCTCGGCTTAAACTTTACTTGGAGAAGCCCTCTATAGGCATCAGTGTAAGGGTGTTCCTAACCCCCTCGATTTTCCTTATATACTTGCTTATGAACTCCTTGAGCTTCTCACTGTTCTCAGCCTCAACCTTAGTTATTATGTCGTAGACGCCGAAAACTATCCAGGACTCGACGACCCCGGGCGTTTCCTTAAGCCTGTTCAACACATCGTTCTCAGTCCCTATCTCAACATTCATCAAAACATACGCGTGAACCATCTCCAATCCGATTTATAGTACGCATAACTCCTTAATAAAAGCTTCCCCGGGCCCAGTGCCGTCTAAAACCCCGGGGAATAACCAGGCATAAAAACGCTTAAAAAGCCTGAAACACTGCATACCATGCCTCATCCCCCTCATACCCTGTTGGAAAAGGCCTGCACAAGGGCGGCGGCGTTTATCAGGATGAAAAACTTAAAAATTCCTCTTTCAAGAAACTGGCTGGGAGAAGGGGCCATAGTCTAAAGTTAAAAAACGGACAGCCAGGCAGGACGGCGGGCTCCAGCCACATGGAATACACACGATCCCTGTGGGAGATGAGGAAAGGTTGGAGCTGGGAAGAAACCCGTGAATGGGCGTTCAAATCGCCCTGGCCCCATCCCGCTCGTATTATTTTGTTTTAAGGGTTTCGGCTTTTCCTAAGATAAAGGGCCAATAATAGCAATAGGCATTTCTGTAAAAGGGTTTCCGAGCCATGTTCCAATTAAACTAGGGTGCAGAGGCAATCATTTCTTCGCAAGGGGCACGGGCATCTGAAGCGCGCGCCAACCGTATTCCGCCCTGCTCACAGCTGCCACACGTCCATTCTCATCGAGTAAGACAGCTTTCAAACCAGTTCACTTCACAATACTCTACATAGCTGAACGGTGTTTAAATAAAAAATAATATTCGGCCTTTAAGCATCTACGGTTTAAAGCCTGGCCTCACAGTTTTAGTTTACCTATAAGTTTTACAGCTGTTTCGATTATTGTAGTTGCTGTTCCAGGACTGACTAACGGTCGCCCGTAAAGCATGTAAGACCCCTCCAATTCATAGCCCCGTTTCCCTACAGGTGCTATTGTGTAGTCTTCTTCCGCAGGTATGTATCCTGGGTTCCCATTGGTTAACGCGAACACGAGTACTTTATCCAGCCCTATTTCGTGTGCACGTCTTTTGATTTCTAAACCTATACGACTGAATACTTCGCCCGGGATCCCAACCACATACATATCTCCAATCCTTACCACTTGTATTTCCAAGTTTTCCCGTTCTTCAAATCGCTTCCCCTGCCTATATAGGTCGAGTACATAGTGGTGCCAATCCAACCTCTGTTTAAGCCACCACCATTCGTGGCTGGGAGCACCGGCTTTCATAAGCTCCTCAAGCCTCTGCTCCTCCTCCGGTATCATGTTCTCTAACTCTTCTTCCGAGGAGACTTTTTCAAGCGGCACTTTCACAACCTCAGAACATACGTCGATTGAGACGTCTGAGCATGTATGCGTTGTCTCCGAAATCCTTAATGCGGCTGCCCCTAAAATCGTTCCAAGGGTCGTGGTAAGCTCATCACCCTCTATCGGCGTGTAGTAATTGTATCCGGGTATCAGACCCTTCCTAGGATGCGTATCTGCATAAGCACCGTTGAAAAACAAGGCGACTGTTCCACCGCCTTTAACCTTCTCTATAAGGTCTGTAACGACCCCGGGGAAGTCGGAGGATATTAGGTTGAACGCCCTCCCCCCAATAGTCACAGGGTGACATGCAAAATTAATTGCAACGGCAATAGTTTCCCTACGCATACCCCTCACCGTTAGAACTTTAAGCTCTTTATCGATCTGCTCTTTTGGAGGAGTGTTCGGATCCAACCAGTCGAATCTGATGCTTCCATCCGGCCACTTCACTCTCCTACTTGCAGCCAAGTCTTCAAATCCAACGCCGAGACCTATGCTCGCCTCCCTCATGTTTCCTAAAGCGAGGTAAACAGCTCCAGCTATCTTCTTCACCAATTGATCCTGATACGCCTCATCACTCCTACCTATAACCCTGCACGGCATACTTCCCGGGCCGGAGTGAGTATGAGTGCAACTGACCATTACATTTCCACATTCAATCCCCGTCATCTCCTCAATCCTCCTTCTAGCAGAAGCGACAAGCGTTGAAGCTACACCTAAGAGATCGCATGATACGAGAACAACTCTGTTCCCACCGTTATCCAACAACAGTGCTTTCACGTATAGATTACTATGGATTCCAATAGACTTGAGGTCCGACCTAAAGTGTCCGCAGAGTTCCGTCCCCACAGCAGGAGTAATATCAACTTTCGCCACACCACACTTCAACATACCCTCCTCCGTTATAACCTAATAACAGACGTTTTAAATAAATTTAACCTGCCGAGCATCACCGCAATTTTTGTAAGGAGATAGCGCGCGCGGAAAGTAGTTTAAGAGTTAAGCCTGTATGAGAAAGGTGAAGGCTGGTTTTGTTGGGTTTGGAGAAGTGAATACGCCTTGCGAGATTATCGAGAGAAAATACCCAGATGCTGAGAGGAGGCTGGAGGAGATAGGTGTAGAATTGGCCTATACGGAGCGCGCGCTTGATCAAGGGATACTGCTTGGAAAGGCGGAAGCGTATATCAGGCACCAAGCGACCTGTTGCTTTAAAACTATAACTCCAGGAGAAGGAGGCGTGCTCTATGCTGGAGCCATTTTTTCAATTCAGGTTTTTACTGGTTTTGAAGTGAGCCGTTACGTGTCCACGTCAGTCAGTTCAGATTTCATTCTTTCGACGGAGGTTCTCCAGCAAGTAATGATCTTATCATAAAACGGGTATTTCTCGCTTTTCTCTATTAATCCATGATCCTTCAACCAGTTTACGGCGCGTTTCACGCCTTCGCTCCAAGTTATAGTGTAGTTAAAGCCCAGGTCGACTTTCGCAGCAGTATTGTCGAAAACATTATTGTAGCGGAAGTTCTTCGCACACCATTCTGCCCGTTTAGGCATTAATACTGCTAAAACTTCTGTGGGAATATGAACAAGCTCTGGTTCAGGTGCATTTAAAGATTCAGCTATTATTTGATAGTATCTGTTCCACGTCATCCATTCATCGCCCGTTACATTGTACGCCCTGCCAAATGCTTTTTCATTGCCTACCGCATTAACAAAAGCCTTTGCCACGTCATCTCTATGGCAAGCCACCCAGAACGAGGTTCCATCGCCATGCACTATCAAGGGTTTACCCTTGATTATGCGATCTATAAGATAAGTATCCCAACCGAGCGTGTGAACTATTCCCGCCCCCTCGCCATAAGTGTAGGCTGGCCTAATAATGGTTAAGAAGAAGTCGTTCCTGTTATGGGCTTCGAAAAACAGCTTCTCGCATTCCGCCTTGTTGTAAGCATAGGGGAAAGAGGGTGAGGGTCTTCTTTCAGCCTCTTCCCTTATCGGGTACTTTTTAGCCGGTTTAGTGTAAACGTCAACAGTACTGCAGAAAACATACTGTCCAGCCCTATTTTTGAAAGCCCTGATAGTGCTCTCAGCCTCCTTCGGTTGAAAACACACCATGTCTATAACGCAATCGAGCCTCCCCAGCTTTTCCATCTGGCGTTCGAAAAGCGGATAATTTCTACGGTCGCCTACCATCCTTTTAACACTGCTGGGGATGTTTGCCGTAGTTTTACCTCTATTGTAAATAGTAACGTTATCACCGCGCTCAACGAGAAACCTTGTGATGGCAGTACTGATAAGACCGGTGCCACCGATAACCAGAACATTCATAATCCTAGCATGCACGCTTATTTTTTTTAAGCTTTAAAAACCGCCCTCCCCGACGGGGAAGGAGGCCTCCCAATAAGGCAGGGGGGAGCATCAGACAAGCATACCCGGGTCTTCTCCTTACCCTTAGCGCGCGCTAAGACGGGTAGGGTTGCTCTGCCGGCTTTCAAGTACAGGAGATAGATATATGGTGCGCATGGTTACTGGGAAGGCTGTCTAGCGAGGAGGTGGGAGGAAGCTGGTTGAAAGCCTCCGGCACTCCAGCTTGGAGGTGATTTTAGACATGCCAGTAGTGGAGTTTGCTGAGAAAGTCCTCTCCCAGCACTACATTATATCTACGGCGATAACGCAGCATTATTAAAGGATTTATGTAAACTGCTAAACGTAGAGATAATTTAAATAACATCTAGAATTACCTATGATTGGGATCGTAAATGGATGGAGGCAACTCTGATAGCAAATCTAAATGGGTGCCTTTTGAATATCCGTGGGATGATGCCCCGCTAGACCTCTCGTTCCTGTATGAAAAGGAGAAGCCTGCCGGTGTACATGGATTCCTCACAGTTAAAGGCAGTAAATTCATGTTTGAAGACGGGACTCAGGCCAGGTTCTGGGGGACTTGTTTCAACGCTGCAGCTAATTTCCCGCCGCGTGAGCTGGCTGAAAAAGTTACTCGAAGATTGGCGAAGTTCGGTGTGAACATGGTTAGAACCCACCAGCTTGACGCTGAGTGGTCTACGCCGAATATCTTTCAATTCACCAAAGGTAAACCGCTTGATAATACGTTGAGCCTAGACCCGAGGAGCTTAGATAGGCTTGACTACTTGATCTACTGCCTGAAGAGGGAGGGAATATATATTTATCTAGACCAGTTGACCTACCGTAGGTTTAAGCCTGGCGACGGTGTGGACGCAGCCGACGATTTGGATGAAGCGGCTAAACCATATGTCTGCTTCGACCCGAGGCTCATAGAGTTGCAGAAGAAGTTCAGCTACGACCTTTGGACGCATATCAACCCTTACACGGGGTTAGCGTATAAAGATGACCCGGCGATTGCACTCATGGAAGTAGTCAATGAATGCGACTTATTCACGCAACAAGTGACGCTTGAACCCTATCGGTCTAGGCTTGAAGAGCAGTATCGAACATGGGCGAGAGAGCATGGCATAAAAGTCGAAGAAGAGAAAGTCGATTTCACCAGGCCTACCGAGCTGCTTCTACGATTTTTCGCCGAGGTGACGCAGAACTACTACAGGGAGATGATAAAGTTTCTTCGTGAAATCGGGGTTAAGATACCCGTGACTGGAACCAACTGGAGCCGATGTTTAGGTTTACTTTACAGTTTAAACGTTTGCGACTATACGGACTCTCACTGCTACTGGGGCTGGGGAAGAAATCAGCCAATGGTGGAGAGGAAAGACATCTTTGGAACGTTGTCTTTCAACAGACTTCTAGACAAGCCCTTCATCGTCTCAGAGTGGGATGAGCCATGGCCTAACGAGTGGCGTGCTGAAAGCCCATTATTAGTGGCTGCTGTCGCGGCGTTTCAAGACTGGAGTGGCGTGATTCTCCATACGTACAGGTATCGCTACTCTGGGCCTCTAGACCGCATGGGAGGCGTGACTATGGGTGGTGGGAAGCACAGAGTCATCTTCGAGGCGCCGTTTAACGACCCTGCGAAGTTTGGGCTGTTCTATCACGCTGCTCTATTATTCCGCCGTAGAGATGTTGAAGCTGCTAGAAAAACCGTTGGAATCCAGGTTCCAGAAGACATGATGTTTAAACCTTTAAAGTCTATGGCTTATGGGCATCCAGAATCAGAGGCGACTGCTTTAACAACAATATCTGAAAAACATAAAGTAGGCATGGTGTTACCTGGGCCATCTCCTGCTGTAGACATGATGATTTCAACAACCGATAACACTCTTGCCGCCGAATGCAAGGAGGATGTAGACTCAGATACAGGACAACTGTACCGTAACTGGAGGAGAAGGTATGGCTGGATCGATACGCCCTATACGAAGGCTGCTTACGGCTTCCTGGGCGAAGTAGGGGAGATAGCTCTTAAAGGTTTGAGAATTAGAGTGGTGACGCAGTTTGCAACAATCGTCTTAAGCTCGTTAACAGACAAGCCTATAGGCGAATCGCATCATCTCCTCCTAACAGCGGTTGGAAAAGCTGATAATACTGACGCCAAATACGATGCTGAACATACATACCCAGTCGATATCGGACATGGACCTATAATAATCGAACCCATCGAGGCTACGATAGAGTTGAATAATAAGTACCGTCTTAGAGTATGGTCTGTTAACCCAGAGGGCTTCTATACAGGCATTATTCCAACAGACTACAAGGATGGCGTGCTTAGACTTACAATAGGGAAAGTATGGCCGTCAATGTACTACGTACTGCAGAGAGCGTAAAGCCCCACCTATTTTTTAGCGCGCGCTCGGGTTCTTAGCCAAGTTAGAACGTGCCTATTCAAAATGCGGCACGTCAAGCCACACGTTTCCCTTCATAACTGCTTCATGTGCTATTAAACCTGGAAGTGTAATATCGGCTGCTTTAACGGCGTCAATCGGTGGTATTGTATCGGTCTCTATGGCATTTATAAAGTCTCTAACAAGGTAATATTCACTGGTGCCATGCCCCCCTTTTTGCGCCTCTTCAGGCGCACTGGGATCGGAAATATACCAGTCAACTTCTCTAGCTGTCTTATCCTCTTCCTCAATGAAGAGAAAACCTCGGGAAACATTTTGTGCATAGGGATGCGCCCCCCTCCCATTTTCTACAAACCCCCTGGTTCCATAAATGCTATAGTAAACAAGCGGCGGCTCTCTAGGCGCAACCTGGCTTCTCAACGCTTTTATTACAGCACCTTTCGCTGTTTCAAAAATTGCTACTTGCATGTCAACGGCTCCAACCCCTACGTCTGACACAATAAAGCTTGTTTTACCAGATCCCGTGGCCTTTATAACGCGGTCATTTAATAACGTTAGTAGAGGCCCCAAACAATGTGAGATATAGTGGATTGGCGGCCGGTTTGCTCTCCACAGTAAATTCCCAGTTTTTGGGTCTCTTAATAAATCTCTTATCTGATGTACATACTCGGCTTCAGCGTAAAAAATTCTACCGAGCACCCCTTCTTTAATCATTCTCCTCCATTCTCGGATATAATGGAAATAGCAGTAATTTTCAGCCATCATATACTTCATCCCAGTTTTCCTAGCTGTTCGAACAACCATTTCACAATCTTTAACATTATTCGCCATAGTTACCTCACACAGCACGTGTTTGCCAGCTTCCATAGCTTTAATAGATTGTTCCGCATGGATAGGTATAGGTGTCCCTATAACCACTATATCCATGTCCGCCCTCTTAATGAATTCATCGTAGTTATCGAAGCACTGAGAGTTTCTTAAGCCAAAGTATTTTCTACACTCTTCTAAAACATTCTTATTAATATCGCAAATGGCAGACACTTGTGTTCGAGGATGAACATTAAACAGATTACCGTAGGCAGACCCCCTTCCAAGACCCCCGAGACCAACCAATCCTACCTTTAACTTTTTCATAGCCTACTTTTTTGGGAGATCGTATATAAAAGTTTGCAATATGCATTTTTCATTTCTTCCCTGTTCAGCTAACCATTCTATATGGGTAGTTGCGTCGAATAATTTTTAAGCCCGCCTCTACTTTTCATCTCCTGGTTCATCATATCTGAGCCTTCAACAGGCTTCTCTATAGCTCCTTCGGGCTCAGCCTGCTATGAGCGCGCGCGAAGCTGCGCGTTGGAATCGGGCAGTGCACGTGAAGCGTCTCCTATTCTCGGGTCAGGGGGTAAAAACGGGTCAACGGCTAGAGTAGCTTATTCTCGTTCCCACCTTCTCCCCGGAGGCTGCTCTTATAATGTTTTCAGGGTCGGAGCCGTTTACTATTACAACCGGTATCCTTGACCTTTCAAGTATTGAGAGGGAAACCTGGTCTAGAAGCCTGTACTCCCCGGGTGTTGATTCACCCCTGCTCAGGATTTCCCTTAGCCGTCTTACGTCAACCTCCCTAAGCAGCTTCGCATCCGGGTTTTTCTCAGGGTCCGAGTCGTAGACGCCGTCGACATCAGTAGTCTTGATCAGTAGGTCGGCTTTCATCCTTTCAGCCGCGAGCGCTGCAACAGCGTCCGTCGACTGCGCCGGGGTGAAGCCTCCTCCAACAATTATCCTATTCCCCGCTGCCGCCAGCTGTTCCTCAAGCTCTTCGAAGCTCCTTATGATTCTCCTGCTTGAAGCATCTCCAAGCGCTATGGAAAATAGTAGGGCGTTCAGCCTGGTGACCATTATGCCGACCTCGTCGCAAGTAGCGAGGTCCGCCCCGAGGCTTCTCGCCGCCTTTATATAGGCCCGGCTGGGCTCACCCCCACCCACTATAACGATAAGCCTGTGTCCCGCGTTGTGCAGCCGTAGAACCGCGTCTCCTGCCTCACGTATTTTCTCAACGTCTACAGAGTTCCCCTTGAAGAGGGCGTGACCTATTTTCAGCACGATCCTCATTTCCCTATACTTCTCCCCCCTGGTGGTTAAAACTGTTTTCGAGCAGGCGCTGCCTCCAGGGTAAAGCCGAGACTCACGCGTAACTCTAAAGGGTGAACGGAACATTAATATATGGGGTTTGGAAGGGTGTTTCGAGAACCGTAGTTTTGAGTGAAAAAACGATCGCAACCTCAGTGAGGGAATACGTCTCCAGGAGGACTCTTAGAGAGCTCTCTGAAAAAAGGGGTCGCGGCACAGAGCTGATCAGCCTCTACATACCCCCGGGAAGACGGATAAGCGAGGTGATGACGAACCTGAGGGAGGAATATGGAAAAGCATCCAACATAAAATCTAGAACGACGAGGAAGAATGTTCAAGACGCTATTGTTAAGGTTCAGCAGAGGCTTAAGCTTTACGACGAGGCCCCTGAAAACGGGCTAGTCATATTCTGCGGAGCCATTCCAGGGGAGGCCCCAGGGTCGGAGAACATTGAGATCCACGTGATAGAGCCTCCTGAGAAAATAACCCTCTCGTACTATGGTTGCGACGACAAGTTTTACGTTGAGCCCCTTAAAGAGATGCTTGAGAAGAAGGATAAGTACTTAATCCTGTCTATAGATAATTCTGAGGCGACGATAGCGCTCGCGTCCGGGAGGAACATGGATGTGAAGGATGAGCTTACCTCCGGCGTCCCGGGCAAGACGAGTAAGGGAGGCCAGTCGGCCAGAAGGTTTGAGAGGCTGAGGGAGATGGAGCTCAACGATTTCTACAGGCGAGTGGCTGAGCGCCTGAACGAGGTTTACCTCCAGAACACCGATGTTAAAGGATTGATAGTAGGCGGACCTGGGCCCACGAAGGAAATGTTCCTAGAGAAGGATTTCATCCACTACGAGCTTAGGAAGAAGATACTGGCCGTGGTGGACACTTCCTACACGGGCCACCAGGGGATAAAGGAGATACTGGGGAAGGCTTCTGAAAAGCTTCAGGAGCTCGACCTGATCAAGGAGAGAAACCTGGTGGAGAACTTTCTCAAACTGGTCAGCTCTGAGCCGGACAGGGTTGTCTACGGGCTTAAAGAGGTTGAGAACGCTCTTCTTAGCGGAAAGGTGAGGCTGATACTTTTCTCAGAGGCTCTCGACATATTCAGGGTCAAGGTTAAATGTGGAAAGTGCGACTACGAGGCTGTTGAACAACACCCGTTCCAAGAGCTGGTTGCTCTCCCGGCGAAAGTGTCCTCAACGCCGTGCCCCAAATGCGGTTCAACAAGCCTGTATGTCGCCGAGAAGGAGAGTCTTCTCGACCGTTTCATTGAAATCGCTTCGCAGAAAAACACTCAGCTCGAGCTAATATCGACGGCGACGGAGGAGGGGATGATGCTCCACAAGGGCTTCGGCGGGGTAGTGGGCATACTCAAATAGGGCCGGCTCAGGATAAGAATAGTTTTCCACGGTTGGAAAAATGGAAAAAAGTGACGACCATCAGTAACTTTGAACGGGATTCTTACTACTTGTATTCGTCATGACTTGCTATATGGCTTCGAATCATTAAACGTCTAGCCCGCGCTAACCATTTTAGGTATTTAAATATTTAATAAGAAAGACGCTCTGGCCGGGACTTGAACCCGGATCGGGAGGGTGACAGCCTCCAATGCTAACCTTTACACCACCAGAGCCCGCACGGGAGTTGTTCCCGAGCGGTAAGGTTGCCGAGGAGGAAATAAATCTTTCGCTTGAAAGGCGTCTGCCTTTACTGTAGAAAGCGTGCGTGCTTATGGTTATTGTTTTTCAACGCTTATTCGTTGTTCTTAAAAGACCTCGTTATGTTATTTATTTAGTGATAAAACCTGAGCTAAAAAAGACTCACAGGTTCGTTGGACTATCTTCGGAAGACAGGAGTATTCGGGCTTTTCTTCTGGGGAAATCCTTGAGAAGATTTTCACCGGGAAATTGATTATTAAAGACGGATGGGGGGTAGGAGGAGAAAAGCGAGGAAGAATGGAGACATGAAATGCGAAACATCAAACCGCATGGAGCTATTCCCAAGGAGTTCATAGATGAGCATTAGGAGTATTATATGAAGAAAAGCGGTGGTGAAACTGATTATTAGCGCATGCTTGAAAACCCGTCGGCCTCTAAAAACAATATAAACAAGACCGTGGTGCGGCTAGACATGGCGAGACTCTACAGGAGAAGGATTCCGAAGCTGAATGTTGAAACGAGCGCCCTAGGCCTTGGAACATGGGCCATAGGGGGGCCAATCACGGGGGCCGACGGGCTGGCCCACGGGTGGGGGAAGACTGATGACGAGGAGGCTCTGAGAGCCTTGAAAAAGGCTTTCGAGCTCGGCGTAAGGGTTTTCGACACTGCTGACGTATACGGCTGCGGCCACAGCGAGAAACTCCTTGGGGAAGCATTGGGGGAGCACCGTGGCGAAACAGTAATCATAACGAAGTTTGGATTAACCTTCGACCCTGAAGCGAGGCGCGAGACAGGCGAGGACGGTTCTCCACAGTATGCTCGTAAAGCGGTTGAAGCCTCGCTTAAAAGGCTGAAGACAGACTACATAGACATCTACCTGCTTCACATATGGGGTTATCCTGTTGAGAAAGCGG
>Ga0315298_1004577_pt1 | contig 20545 bp, 17 predicted proteins | sample WHS_1_MG_FD_203077 | JGI IMG/M metagenome (GOLD analysis project Ga0315298, IMG submission 203077) | Extremophilic microbial mat communities from Washburn Hot Springs, YNP, Wyoming, USA - WHS_1_MG | ecosystem: Environmental > Aquatic > Thermal springs > Hot (42-90C) | place: USA: Wyoming...
CCGTCAATTCGGACGGCACGGTGAATCTGCTCACCGGCTCGGTTGATGTGAGCGGCGCGCGCACCTCCGTAGCCATGCAGGCCGCCGAGGTGCTGGGCTTGTCGGTCGAACAGGTGCAGGCCACCGTGGGCGACACCAGCACAGCGGGGTACGCCGATGTCTCGGCGGGCAGCCGAACCACCTTTGCCACCGGTTTGGCTGCCATGGCAGCCGCAGAGGATGTGATCCGCCAGATGTGCGAGCGAGCGGCCCGGCTGTGGGGCGTGCCGGCAGAGACAGTGGCCTACGACCGCACCGCGTTCACCACCCGGGCCGACCCGGCCCGGCGCCTGACCTTCCGCGAGCTGGCCGGCAGGATCGGAGGAATTGGCGGCGGCCCCGTCGTGGGCCGGGGCGCCGTGGACGGCGACCAGGTGGGGTACGGCGGCGCCTTCGGTGCCCACATCGCCGACGTGGAGGTAGACCCCGAGACCGGCCGGGTGCGCGTGCTCCGCTACACAGCAGTGCAGGACGTGGGCCGCGCCATCCACCCGGGCCAGCTAGAGGGGCAGATCAAGGGCGGCGTGGCGCAGGGCATCGGCTGGGCCCTCTACGAGGGGTGCCAGTACGGCAGGGATGGCTCGCTCCTGAATGCCAGCCTGCTCGACTACAAGCTGCCCACCGCCCTCGACGTGCCGGCCGTGGAGCCGGTGCTTGTGGAGGTGCCCAACCCCAACCACCCGCTGGGCGTGCGCGGCGCCGGCGAAACGCCCATCGTGCCCGCTCCTGCCGCCATCGCCAACGCCATCTACCACGCCACGGGTGCGCGCATGCAGGAGCTGCCCATGACGCCCGCCTACGTCCTCGAGCGAATGGGCGCCATCGAAGCACTCCACAGGCACGGCTCGGGAAGCGCCACACCGGAAGGAGCGTAGGCCAATGCCGGTGCTCCACATTCCGCCGCTGATGCGCGACCTCACAGGCGGCGCGGCGGAGGTGCGCGTGCCAGCCCACACGGTGGCTGATGCCATCGACGCCCTCGATGCAGCCTATCCTGGGGCCAAGGCACGCCTGTGCGAGGGCGAGCGGCTGGCGCCCGGCCTGGCCGTGGCCGTCGACGGCCGCCGGGCGGCGCTTGGCCTGCAGACGCCACTGGGCGAGGAGAGCGAGGTGCGCTTCTTGCCCGCCGTGGCCGGGGGATGAGGGCACAGTCGAGCCAGGGTGAGGGAACCCACCCCGAAGGTCCAGACCGCCGAGCCAGGGTGTAGTTCGTTCTGCGGGCAAGCTAGCGACCAGCGTTCTGGACAGGTATGAGACCCTTCCCCTCGGTCCCCTTCCCACTGCGGCGGGAAAGGGGCCGAGGGTGGGGGCAGCACCATACACCGGATGCTGGCATACAGGCTTGACCCAAACTGAACTGCACCCGCCGAGCCAAGGTTACTTGTTGCCCCCTTGCTCCTGTGGTACAATGTGCGCACCGTCGTCTTTTGAACCGGGAGGAGGTGGGGCGTGCCCCTGAAGGAGTACCTGCGCATCCTCTGGCAGCGGGGTTGGATCATCATCGTCATGGCAGTGGTGACGACGGCCAGCGCAGTGGCTTTCAGCTATGTGCAGCGGCCGGTCTACCGGTCCACCATCCAACTCAACGTCATCCCGGCGCGCCTCGACCTGGGCCTGACCGAGTCGATCAAGAGCATGATGCGCAACTATGCCGGCAACATTGTCTCCAACACTACCCTGCAGGAGGTGATCAACCGCACGGGGCAGGACATGACGCCGGAAATGTTGCGCGCCAATGTGGCAGCCTCGCCGATCATGGAAGACTATGTCATCCAAGTCGATGTCAAGAGTACCGACCCTCAGGTGGCCCAGCTCCTTGCGCAGACCATCGGCGTCGTGTTCTCCGAGCGCATCAAGACGCAGATGCTCGACCAGGATGTGCGTGACCGGCTCAAGGTGGAGTTGAAGGACCCGGCATCGCCGCCCGTCATCCATTCGCCCAAGAAGGCGATCAACGCCCTGGCCGGCGGCGTCTTTGGGGTGTTGTTGGGGGTGCTGGTGGTGCTCGGTTTGGAGTGGGTCGAGTCGGGGATCATCCGCAGCGCCGACGACCTGGAGCGCGCGGCAGGCACGGCCGTGTTGGGCGTGATCCCAGAGTAGCCAGCAGCCCGCGGCGTTCGGGAGCCCAAGAAAGTATGCGCTGCACGGCGGTCGGCCCGGCCCAGAGGGCGAGGACAAGCCGCTGCCAGCTTTTGAGGAGAGACACGTGAGCGGAGATCTGAAGAGCCTGGTCACGTTCAGCGACCCCAATTCCCCGGTCAGCGAGGCCTATCGCGCCCTGCGCACCAACCTGGCCTTTGCCGGCCTCGACAGACAACTGCGCACGGTGATGTTCAGCTCGCCAGGGCCCGACGAGGGCAAGTCGACGGTGCTCGCCAACCTGGCTGTGAGCATCGCCCAGACCGAGCGACGAGTGCTGGTGGTGGATGCAGACCTGCGCCGTCCCTGCCTGCACGAGATCTTTGGCCTGCCCAACGACCGCGGCCTCACGACGCTGCTTGCGGACCCCGACGCCCGCGCCAATCCGCCCTTCCAGGCCACGCCCGTGGCCGGCCTCTCAGTGCTCACCAGCGGGCCTCTGCCGCCCCGTCCGGCCGACCTGATCAGTTCGCGGCGCATGGACGAGGCTGTCGCCTGGCTGGCCGAGCAGGCCGACCTCGTGCTCTTCGATGCCCCGCCCATCAACGCCGTGGCCGACGGTGCCGTGTTGGCCACGCACGTCGACGGCGTGCTGCTGGTGGTGCGCGAACGCCGCACCCAGCGAGAGGCGGTGCGCCAAGCCATGGCCAGCCTGGCCCGCGTCAACGCGCGCGTGCTGGGCGCAGTCCTCAGTGGGGTAAGCCTCGACCGTTCGCTGGCGCGCTACTACAGCCAGCGTGTCGCGGCCAGGGCGCCCCGTGGCACCGGCGCCGAGGCAGGCGCTGGCACTGGCGGCCACTGACCCATCCAGCTACAGCGCCCAAGCCCCCACCCCAGTACCGCTCCCAGAGCGCGGGCGCGCTCGCCCCGCCAGGCCTGCGGATCGCTGCTTTCACATCACTTGCGCTGCCATCGCGCGTCGCCGGCCCCCAGCCGCCAGCCTGCCAGGAGCAGACAGTTTGGCCTCTTAGGCGATACGCCCATCCTCCGTCCCCTGCGCCGACGGCGAAGGGGACTTGCTTTTTGGGGTGTTGGCGGGCGGCTTCGCGGCCCCCTCGGACGGGCTGCGAGTGCCATCTCACCACGCCGACAGGCTTGGCCGCGCCCTGGGGGGCGACCGATGCACTTCGCCACGGTCAAGGTCACCGCTGCGACCTCGACCTCAGGCTTGGCACGTGCGGACGGGATTGGCCGTACTCGCGGTTATGCAGCCTCGCGTGGCGGGCCCGCCGGCTCGACTGCGACGATGGCCAGGCCTACGGCAACCACCAACAGCAGCGTGCCCCCAGCCTGGCCCAGGCCGGCCATGCCCCAGCGCATCCAGAGGGCCCTTCCCACCACTGGCGCCAACGACGCGCCCGCAGCCAGCGCGACGGCCCACAGCCCCATGACAGCGCCGCGCGCCTCGGGCGCCATCTCGCTGAGCAGGGCAGGGAGGGCAACAAAGACCATCTCCAACGAGGCCGAGAAGGCGGCGATGGCCACACAGGCCAGGGGGAAGGCGCGGCTTGTGGCGGGCAGCAGGGCAGCAAAGGCTGCGGCAGCCACGAGGCCGAGCAGCGCCGCCCTGCGTTTGTTCAGGCGGTCCACCAGGAAGACACTCGCTGCCACCCCTGCGAGCGAGCCGCAGCCGTCGCAGGTAATCGCCAGGGCTACGGTGCTGCCAGGGTTGCCGAAGGCGTTGCCCACCCATGCCGCCAGGAAGGTGAACACAGCCTGGGGCACCAGCGAGGCACCGAGCGCCAGCCCCAAGACGGCCATGGCGCGCCCCGTCACGTGGGCAGCGGCTGAGGCCTGAACCGCCACGGGAGCGCCGCGCCCGGCTGCCCCCGGTAGCCGCCAGGCAGCCAGGAAGGAGATGGCCGTCGCAGCCAGGCCCAGCACAGCAAACGGAGCCGTCACTCCGACCCGGTTGCCCAACGCCACCAGCCCCGGCGCAGCGCCGATAAGGGTCAGCGGCATGGCCAGGCGGATGACGGCCATGGCGCGCCCGCGTACCCCATAGGCATACCTGTCGCCCACCAGCGCCGGGATGCCTGCGTTGCCCACGGCGATAGACAGCCCCAGCGCCAGCTGGATGACGGCCATGACCCCTAGACTCTGCGCCAGCGCCGCACCCCAAGCGGCGGCCGCCGCCAGGAACAGGCTACCCACCAGAAGCCGTGCCCTGCCGACCCGCTCCGACAGGGGCCCAAGCGCCAGCACACCCAACTGCGCCAGGGCGCGCGGCGTACTGAGGAGCACTACCGTCTCGAGAGGCACACCGTAGCGCACCGCCAGCGCCGGGTAGAGGGCAGTGGTGACGATGTCCGACGCCAGCACCACCAGGTTGGCGCTCATGAGCAGCGCCAGGATGGCAGCGTCGGCAGCAGTGAGGGCTTGGGCTCGTCGTTCCAAGGCTTGCTCGTTCCGTGGGGGTCTGCCTAGGGCATCAGATAGAGGACTGCGGCTGCCACCGCCCCCCACAGCACGACGGCTACCAGCAGAGGCCGATCGGTCCAGAAGAGGTCGTCGGGTGCACCCCCCTCGCCGCGGCTGTAGACAAGGTAGAGGTAGCGGAGAAAGGCGAAAGCCGCCAGGGGGATGGTGAGCATCATGGCGTGGTTGGCGGGCAGGTTGGGCGCGAAGAAGGTGTAGAGCGCATAGACCACGATGGCACCCCCGGCCATGATGCTGATGGTCTGGTCGAAGAAGGTCAGGTTATAGTTGTTCAGCGAGGCCCGGTGCGAGCCGGCCTTCTCGGTGAGGAGCAGCACTTCGTGGCGACGCTTGGCCAGCGAGACCATCATGGCGAAAAAGCCGGTGAACACATAGAGCCAGGGCGAAAAGCGCTCCACCTGGATCGCCGCCGCACCCGCCGCCACCCGCAACACGTATCCAGAGGCGACGGCGAAAGCATCGAGCACTACGACATTCTTCAGCCCCAGCGAGTAGGCCACGTTGACCAGTGCGTACAGGGCCAGGATGCTGCCCAAGAGTGGGCTCAGGAGCAGGCCCAGGATGCTGCCGGCGCCCAAGCAGAGTACAGCGGCCACCACCGCCACGGCCACAGGCAGGCGCCCACTCGCCAGAGGCCGCCGCCTTTTGGTAGGATGCTGGCGATCGCGCTCCACGTCGAGGAGGTCATTGACCAGGTAGACACCGCTGGCCACTAGGCAGAATAGGGCGAAGGCGAGGCCCGCGCGCAGCACCCAATGCAGGCTGAAGAGCTTCTTGTCAAAGACAAGCGCGGTCAGCACAAAGGCGTTCCTCGCCCAGTGCAACGGCCGCATGGCCTCCACGAGGGCGGGGACCACATCGGATCGGCTCTGTGCTACGGTCTGATCTCTCATCTCTCTCCCACTGCTCGGCTGCTGCGGGCCACATGCGCAGCCCCGAGCAGCACTCGCAGGCAGGCAGCCCACGACACAGCTGTGGCGAGGATACGCTCTCCCGCCGAAGGACCACGAGGCGGGATTCCCAGCAGCCCCAGGGCCGCCTCAGCTCACTTCCTGCTCTGGCGGCTGCTCGATGGCCAGCGCCCGGAGGGCCCGCTCGTAGACCGCGTAGGTTGGGGTATCGTAGAGCACGAAGCGGACCAGCTCGATGCCCGAGTGCTGGCGCAGGTAGTCGATCACGGTGCGCAGGGCGATGGGCGCCGCTTCCTCGACAGGATACCCGTAGGCCCCGGTAGAGATGGAGGGGAAAGCCACGCTGCGCAAGCCATGCCTCCGCGCCAATTCGAGGCTGCTGTGGTAGGCGCTGGCGAGCTTTGCAGGCTCTCCCGACTTGCCGTCATAGTACACCGGGCCAACGGCGTGGATCACATAGCGCGCAGCCAGACGGCCGCCCGTGGTGATGCGCGCCTCGCCGGGTGGGCATCCGCCCAACTTGCGGCACTCTTCCAGAATCTCGGGCCCGCCAGCCCGGTGGATGGCGCCATCCACGCCGCCTCCACCCAGCAGGCTCGGGTTGGCCGCATTGACGATGGCGTCGGTATCCTGGCGGGTGATATCGCCTTGGACCAATTCCACCCGTGCGTTCGCGACCTCGAGTTCCACGCTTCACACTCCCAGGCTGGTGCGCACAGCCGGGAGGCGCCGTCAGTGCCCAGGATGCTGCCCGCCCGCCCCGTTGCCGGGCGGGCTAGCGAGCAGGCGCTGGTAACAGCCGTCCCACAGCCGGTCGGTGCGCACCATGCGGTTGATGGTGATATCCGAAAAGTGCGAAAGCAGTTTGGCGAGGGCAGCCGGCAACCGGTCCCACGCGCCCTGGCGAAGGATCTTTTCCAGCTCATCGGCGGCTGGGGCCACCCAAAGCCATTCCTGCCGGAAGCGATCGGCCTTGATATAGTAGTCGCGTTTCTCCCAGGCAGCGGTGGTCTGCTCGATCCCTTCGTCGATCTCACGGAGGGAAAAGACGATGAGGGCAGCCAGGTCGCGGGCTTCCTCGTCCAGCTCACGCTTGGCCATCAGGCGGCGCAGGGCTTCGGCGATCGTTCGGCGCAGCCTCTGGCGCTGGGTCCCTACGCCGTCGGCGGTGACTACACGGCTCATGCGAGTTGATGCTCCCCCAATCGGCTACAGAAGAGAGGATGTCGTATCCCCATTATACCACAACTGCCTTATGCGCGGCACACATCGACTGTAGTTCATTCTGGGGCCAAGCCCGTACAGTGTGGCGTCCCATCGTGGCTGTGCATCCCCCAACATGGGCTGGCGCCGCAGCGCCACTCGGCGGGCAGAGGCCTGTTCCCCCATTCTGGGGAACGCTGGGGGCCGAGCCTCGCAGGAACCGCCATGCGCACACAGCGCCAGGAGCTCAGGCCTCCGGACCCCACGTCTGCCCCAGCGGGGAACTGCACCCGGGCATGCAGACATGCCCGGCCAGGCGCCGAGCCCCATTGCAGGCCAGGGGAGGCACCGCCTTGCCCCTGCCTAGCCAGGGGCGTGGGGGCCTGCATCCCAGCTCGAGAGCCTTCACCGTAGGGGTGTTGGTGGGAAGATCGCCGCCCGCCTCCACCCCCTGCCTGCCTGCAGGGCGCGTCAGGCAAAGTGGCGCTTGAACCAGTTGGTGGCCAGTTCGGCCACCTTCTCGAGAGCACCGGGCTCCTCGAAGAGATGGCCGGCACCGGGCACGATCACCAGCTCTTTCTCGGTGTTGAGTGCCGCGTACGCCGCTTTGTTGAGCTCGAGCACCAGCGGGTCGAGCTCGCCCACGATCAGGAGCGTAGGCGCGACCACCCGCGACAGGTAGGGCTCGGCCAAGTCGGGCCGGCCGCCGCGCGAGACGATGGCCGCAATGGCGGGCCCCAACGACGCTGCTGCCTCTAGCGCTGCCGCTGCGCCTGTCGAGGCGCCAAAGTAGCCCACCCGCATGCCTTCAGGCAGGGCCTGCTCGCGCAGCCAATCGGTGGCCGCCATCAGGCGCTGGGCGAGCAAGTCGATATCGAAGACCTTGGCCCGATCCTGCGCCTCATCCTCCGTCAGAAGGTCGAAGAGCAGGGTGCCAATGCCGGCCTCTTGCAGCACCTGAGCGACGTAGCGGTTGCGCGGGCTGAAGCGGCTCGACCCCGAGCCATGGGCAAAGACGACTGTGCCCTGTGCCCCCGGTGGGATGTGAAGATTCCCCTCCAGGCGCACCGTGCCCGATGGAATCTGTACGGTGCGCTCGCCGACAATGGCCTGGCGTTCCGTCGTCATCCCGGCCTCCTCTTGCCGCAGAATCCGCTGGTGCGCTGCCAGCAACTCTCGGGCCACAAGCGCGGTCAGTAGTACACCGTCCGCGTGCGATGCCGGGGCCGAGCCTTGTACGGCGGTTCGTGGCCACGGTTCCAGAGCAGGTAGTCGAGCTGGTGCGAAGTCACCCACTGCCCGGCTCCTCGCAGCCAGGCCCCGATCAGCTCCACCGCCCGCACGGCGCAAGCGCGGATCTCCACCTCCTCGGGCGAGCCCGCGGGGATCAGCTCCTCGCGGTCGATGCGCGCCGCCAAGCCAGGCTCGTAGATGAGCACCCCGTCGACCCGCAATACGTGGGGCACGAGGTTGTCAGCAAAGATGGTGAGGCGGTCCAGGTCGGCAAAGTGGCCCAGGCCCTGCCCACCGAAGGCGACGGATAGGTCGGCAGCCGAGAGTTGAGCGCGCTTGAAGAAGGGCACCTCCAGCCCATCGTAGGCCTCGATATCGCGAAAGTAGGGCATGGCGCTCAGGAGCTCGGTCAATCGCTCGGCCGAGCCTTCCGCCGCCTCGATCAGCGTTCGGAAGCTGCCGCGAAAACGTTCGAGGAGAAAGCGGCCCAAGTCGTTGAGGGCGGTGGCAAAGTGCCCCATCAGTTCGCGCATGGCAGGGTCGGCCAGGTCCTGCCCAAAGATGTGCGCGCAATCTTCGGGTGTCAGCGCCACGAGCTGCTCGGCCGAGAGAGGCCCGTGCGCCCGGTAGTAGTCGTTGAGCGACGCGGCCACCGTGAAGTACCCCGACAGGCCCGGACGCTTCCTGAGCCGTGGGAAGTAGCCCGAGCCAAAGTTGATCGCGTCGAGGGTAAGCAGGAAGGCCGCAGTGTCATCGCCGTGCCCCAGGTAGTGGGTGTCGGGGTCGATGGCCGGGCAGACCGCCTGCTCGAGAGGCAGCGAGGCAGCGTAGGATGGGACGCGGCGATGGTCGATATGCACATAGCGGGCGCGGCTGGCCACCTCGGCACAGCGCTCGCGCACCAGGTCGAGAAGGCTCACGGCATACTCCTCATCCACAGGATGCTGGGCGAGGGAAGGGCCGCCGTTGTGGGCGCGCACAGCCACTATCCCTGCCCATACTCGTTCAGATAGCGGCGGCGCAGGCGCGCCACCATCTCGTCGGGAATGGGGACGGGCGTGCCAATCTGCATGGCCAGCCACACCGTGCGCGCCACATCCTCGACCATCACGGCAGCCTTGATGGCGGCCTCTACCGTCTTGCCAATGGTGAATACGCCATGGTTCTGCATCAGGATGGCGGGCGAATCGCCGATAGAGCGCACCACCTCGCGCCCGATCTCCTCATCGCCGATGGGCGCGAACCCGCCTACGGGGATAGGCCCCCCGAACTCGTCGCACATGGCAGTCAGCACCGGCGGGATCGGTTTGCCGATGGCCGCAAAGGCCGTGGCATAGGGCGAATGCGTGTGGACCACACCATGCACGTCGGGCCGATGGCGGTAGATGTAGAGGTGAGTCCACACATCCGACGAGGGCTTGAGGGTGCCCTCGATGACCTTGCCCGCTGCGTCTACGACCACCATGTGTTCAGGCCGCAGCGCCTCAAAGCGCACCCCGCTGGGCTTGATCACAACCAGGCCACTCTCCGGGTCGCGCCCGCTCACGTTGCCCGAAGTCCAGGTGACCAGGTGGTTGCGGGGCAACTCCAGGTTGGCCTCACAAACTTGGGCCTTCAGCTCCTCCAGCATCCTATCGCTCCCTCTCCCCGAGAGCCCATCAGGGCGTCTCCCGAGTGGAAGTGTTGGCGGGCCGCATCACTGCTTGCCAACACGAGAGTCCGTTCTCCCCTTCCCTGCGTTCCGAGAGAGCACCCAAAAGCCCGACTGGCTCTGCTTCTCCACCTAAGGGCACGCCCGCACGAGCCCCCTATTCCGTCTTCCCCGACGGCCCGAGTTGAAACGTGAGAGCTGCTACTGAGAGCGGCGGCAAGAGTGTCGTGGCCTGGCCGGCGGCCACGCTGACCTGCTCGAAAGGCACCGAGCGGACCACACTGGGCGCTTCGAACGAGTTCATGGCGTTGGCGCAGGGTCCGGTCAACACCTCAGCGCTCTCGAGAGCCACGAGAGGCCGGTCGCTGAGACAGATGGCCACCGCCGCTGGCTCCGCGAGGCTGCGGTTCACGGCAAAGACGTTCAGCCGGTCGCCGTTCAGGATCGCGCTTGCATCCACGTAGGGCACATAGCCATAGCTTCTCGACTCATATCCCGGCCCGTCCAGAGCCAATCGCAGCGACGTGCCCTCTCTCCGCGCCGAGAACATGGCAAACGGGTAGTAGATCGACTGGACGAGCAGCTCGTCGCCGCGCGTGAGGAGGGGCGCGATGGCATTGACAATCTGCGCCAGGTTGGCGATCTTGACCACATCGGCGTGGCGGATAAAACTGTTCAAGAACCCTGCCACCACCAGGGCGTCCTCCAGGTTGTACACCTCTTCGATAAGGTGCGGCGCGAATTGGCCGCGCCCATCCTCGAACTCTTTCGATGCTGTGCGGTACCAGACGTTCCACTCATCGAAGCACAGATACACCCGCTTGTTGCTGCGCCGGCGGGCCTGCACGTAGCGGCAGACGGCATCCATCTCTTCGATCTGGCGGTCGATGCTGTTGGTCACGGCCAGATAGTCGGCCGTGTCGCCAGAGCGGTTGCCCACGTAGCGGTGCAGGCTGACATAATCGGCCAGGTCGCCCATGTACTCCAGCACCTGGCGGTCCCACTCGGCATAGGTGGGCATGCCGATGCTGCACGAGCCGCAGGCAACCAGTTCGATGGATGGGTCCACGTCCTTCATCATTTTGGCTGCCTGCTGGGCGCGGATGGCATACTGCTCGGCCGGAACATGCCCGAGCTGCCACGGTCCATCCATCTCGTTGCCCAGGCACCAAAGTCTGACGCCGTAGGGCTCACGGCTGGCGTTGGCAGCGCGCAGGTCGGCATAGCGGGTGCCCGTGGGACAATTGCAATACTCCACCCAGTTGCGGGCCTCCTCGGGAGTGCCGGTGCCCAGATTCACGGTGAGCATCGGCGTCCAACCCATCCTGCGGCAGAGGCGGATGTACTCGTCGGTGCCAAACTGGTTGGGCTCGATGCTCTGCCAGGCCAATTCGCGCACGGTGGGGCGCGCTTCGCGCGGGCCGACGCCATCGAGCCAGTGGTAGCCCGACGCAAAGTTGCCGCCAGGGTAACGCATGGCGGTCATGCGCAGGCCCGCCAGCGCCCGCAAGACGTCGGCGCGACAGCCGTCGTCGTCGGCATGGGCGCACTGGGGGTCGTAGAGGCCGCCATAGATGGCGCGGCCTAGGTGTTCGACAAAGCCACCAAAGATGCGGGGATCGACCTGCCCGATGGTAAAGCGGGAGTGCAGGGTGAGCGTCGTGAGTTCCAAAGCTCCCTCCTGGGGTAGACCGCAACCAGAGCCGACCGCGCCGCCTCGCCGTAGGGCAGGCGCGCAGCAAGCCCATGGGTCAGCCACCGCGCTGCCGCCGTGGCGACGGCACCGACACTGCCTCCGAATCGTAACACGAAATGCCCAAGCCGCCAAAGCGTACCTTGCCCCTGACGTGGGGGCAGGGAATAGGGGTATACCTGGATGAGAGTGACCGCGCTCAACTCGCGCACAGCTTAACTGCACCCCTCACGCGTCACGCGGGCGCATCTTGCCAAAAGCCAGGGATTATGATAAACTGACCGCGGCCTGTTGAGTTCCACTCCGAGGGGGATGGCGCTTGACGTTCGTCGATACCCACGCGCACCTTGACCTGGAAGTGTACGATGCCGACCGCACGGAGGTCCTGCAGCGGGCGGCAGAGGCTGGGGTCTCGTGGCTGGTCGACGTCGGCGCCGACTTGGCTTCGAGCCGCAAGGCCGTAGCCCTGAGCGAGCGCGAGCCGGCCGTCTATGCGGCCGTGGGAGTGCACCCCCACGACGCACCTACGCTGACGGTGGGAGTATTGGCGGAGTTGCGTTCGTTGGCGGCAGGGGAGCGGGTGGTGGCCATCGGGGAGATTGGCCTCGATTACTACCGCAATCTGGCGCCATGCGACGAACAGCGTCGCGCCTTCGAAGCGCAACTGGACCTGGCCCTGGAGCTGCAACTGCCCGTGATCGTGCACAGCCGCGAGGCACGGGGAGATACGCTCGCGGTGCTGCGCGCGGCAGCTCGCCGCCAGGGCGGGACGCTGCGAGGGGTGATGCATTGCTTCTCTGGCAACCTGGAGTATGCCCGCGAGGCCGTAGAGCTGGGCCTGTACGTCGGCATCGACGGGCCCGTCACCTACCCTCGGGCGACGACGCTGGCCGAGGTGGTGCGGCAGGTGCCTCTGGAGCGTCTGCTCCTCGAGACCGATTCTCCCTACCTGACACCACAGCCCCGGCGCGGCCAGCGCAATGAGCCTGCCTTCGTGCGCTTTGTGGCCGAGCGGGTGGCTGAGCTGCGTGGCCTGGCCGTCGCAGAGGTTGGGGATGTGACCAGTGCCAACGCCTGCGCCTTGTTCGGTGTAAAGACGAGCTGAGGGGTGCCCGGTGAACTGTCTGCCCATATTCGAGCCCATCCGCAACGAGCTTGCGGCGGTGGAAGAGCGGATGCTGGCCGCCGTCAGCGAAACCTACGAGCCCCTCTCCTCAGCTCTGGCTGGCCTGCTCACAAGCGGCGGCAAGCGCCTGCGCCCGGCGCTGGTCATCCTGTCGGCGCGCCTCTTCCGGTGGGATCCAGAGCCAGTCACAAACCTGGCCGCGGCCGTGGAGATGCTCCACACCGCCACCCTCATCCACGACGATACCATCGATGGCGCGACGGTGCGCCGGGGCCAGAGGACGCTCAACGCCGCTTGGAGCCGCTCGGCCACTATCCTGGCCGGCGATTACATGTTTGCGCGGGCAGCAGCTCTGGCCGCGGATACCAGCAGCACTCGGGTAGCATCGATCTTTGCCAACACGCTCATGACCATCTGCCAGGGCGAGCTGCGGCAGATGCTCTCGCTCTTCGATTGGCGGGGCAGCCGCGAAGACTATTATGCGCGTATCTACGCCAAGACAGCTTCGCTCTTTGCAGCGGCCTGCGAGGGCGGCGCCGTGCTGGCCGGGGCGCCGGAGGCCGGGGTCGACGCATTGCGCGACTATGGCCGCTCGCTGGGCATGGCCTTCCAGATTGTCGATGACATCCTCGACTTTGTCGGCGACGAAGTCCACCTTGGCAAACCCGTGGGTTCGGACCTACGCCAGGGCATCCCCACCCTGCCCGTGTACTATTATCTGCGCGGCGGCGGCAGCGAGGCATCGGTGGAGGCCGCGCTTGACCGCACCGCCTCCGATGGCGACGGCCGCGACCGTGCCGTGGCCGAGCTGGTGGCGGCCATCGTGTCGTCTGGAGCCATCGACGAGTGCCGTCGCGAGGCCAGCGAACTGGCGCAGCGCGCCACAGGCTCGCTGGCTGGCCTGGGCGACGGCCCTTACCAGCGAGCCCTGCGCGACCTAGCGGCCTTTGTCGTCTCGCGCGATGCGTAGCGCCGGGCTGCCAGGCTCCGGGCTGGCGGGTGCCCGCTGACTGCCGCCCGCCAATACCCCCATTCCCAAGGATTCCTTGCACGCAAGGAGCGGTGTGGCCCAGCGGGCAACGCTGTCGGCCCCGGAGCCTCGCGGCGGAGGCTGTCGCTCGCATCGCTATCGGCTCTAGGACGGCCATGGGCGTGGCACGACGAGCGCGGGGCGGGCCTTGCCGCAGGGCTGGAAACCCAGAAGATTGCCATGATCGATCTTTCGATCGTGATCGTCAGTTGGAATGTGCGGGACCTTCTGGACCGCTGCCTGGCCTCGCTGCTGCGGGGCGCGGCTCCCGGCGCCGGCGGCGTGTTGGTGCTGCCAGGGGGGCAGGCGTTCGAGGTGCTGGTAGTCGACAACGCCTCGACCGACGGTTCGGCCGAGATGGTGGGCCGGCGCTACCCGGGCGTGCAGGTCATAGCGAACGCCAATCGGGGCTTTGCCGCGGGCAACAACGTGGGCATTGGGCGGAGCCGCGGCCGGTACGTCATGCTGCTGAACCCCGATACCGAGGTCGTGGGCGACGCGCTGCGCACTCTCCTGGAGTATATGGACAGCCACGCCGACGTGGGCGTGGTGGGCCCGCGCCTGCTCTACGCAGACGGCCGCCTGCAGTCGTCGCGCCGCCGCTTTCCGACGCCCCTCACCGGCTTTTTCGAGTCCACCCTCCTGCAGCAATGGTTCCCCCGCAACCCGTGGCTGGCCCGCTACTACGCCCTCGACCGGCCCGACGACGCCGAGTCGGACGTGGACTGGGTTGTAGGGGCCGCCATGCTGGTGCGGCGCGAGGCCATCGAGCAGGCAGGGCCGCTCGACGAAGGTTACTTTATGTATTCCGAAGAGATGGAGTGGTGTCGGCGCATCAAGACGCACGGATGGCGGGTGGTGTACCTGCCAACGGCGACGGTGGTGCACCACGAGGGACGTTCGAGCGAGCAGGTGGCAGCGGCTCGCCACATCTACTTTCAAACGAGCAAGCTGCGCTACTATCGCCAGGTGTATGGGCCAGCCTGGGCGGCAGCGCTGCGGGCCTTCCTGCTCGCTACCTATGCCTACCAGTGGGCCGTGGAGGGCGCCAAGTGGTTGGTAGGCCACAAGCGCCCATTGCGCGCCGCACGCCTGGCAGCCTATGCGCAGGTGTTGCGCTCGGGCCTGCCCCCAGCTGGGCAGGGGGCGGTGCGGCCATGAGGGTGTGCCTGGTAACAGCCGAGTATCCGCCGCAGCAGGGCGGAGTGGGCGATTACACTCGAGAGTTGGCCGCCGCGCTCCGCCGCCAGGGGGCCGATGCCTTCGTCCTGACTGGCGCCGCCTCCAGCCCCGAGGAGCCTCACAAGGGAGAGGCCTCCCCTTCGTGCGACATCTCACCCTCGCCCCCGCTCTCTCCCTCGGCAGGGAGAGGGAATGCCAGCGCCCTCTCCCCCGAGATTGCACAGGCAGGGGGCGCCGTGCCCGTGGAGCGGCAGGTCAGTAGCTGGGGCTGGCGTGCCTGGTGGGACCTCGACCGCGCCCTGCGCCGCCTGGCGCCTCAAGTCGTCAACGTGCAGTACCAGGCGGCGGCCTATGGCCTGCACCCAGCCATCAACCTGTGGCCGCGCTGGGCCCGCCGCCGGTGGCCCGTCGTGGTCACTTTCCACGACCTGCGCGTGCCCTACCTCTTCCCCAAGGCGGGCCGCCTACGCTTCCGGGTGGTGGTCGAGATGGCGCAGAGCGCACAGCGCGCCATCGTCACCAACATCGAGGACCAGGCCGCACTCTCGCCCCTCCTGAGGCCGCCGCCGGCCCTAGTGCCCATTGGCTCGAACATCCATCCCGCTCCGCCCCCGGGGTTCGACCGCACGGCCTGGCGCACCAGAGCGGGCGTGGCCGAGGGCGAGACGGTGCTGGCCTATTTCGGCTTCTTGAACGAGAGCAAGGGCGGTGAAGAGCTGGTGCGGGCGCTGGCCGCGCTGCGGCAGCGCGGCCTTGCCGTCTCCCTGTGGATGATCGGCGGGCAGGTCGGCACGAGCGACCCGACGAACCAGACCTACCTGGCCCACGTGCGGAGGTTGATCGCCGAACTGGGATTGGAAGCTTGGGTGCGCTGGACGGGCTTTGTGAGCCCGGCAGAGGTCTCGGCTCACCTGCTCTCGGCCGACCTGTGCGTGTTGCCCTACCGCGACGGCGTTTCCTTCCGCCGCGGCAGCCTGATGGCAGCGCTGGCCCACGGCCTGCCTGTGGTGAGCACCGTGCCTCGCCTGCTCCCGCCCGAGATTGTGGATGGCCAGAACATGGCCTTGGTGCCGCCCGGCGACGCCGAGGCCCTGGCCAGGCGCATCGCCGCACTCATCACTGACCCAGCCGCACGCGTGCGGCTGGGCGAGGGCGCGCGCGAGCTGGCGCGCTCCTTCGCATGGGATGCCATTGCCCGGCGCACTCTGGAGGTCTACGATGCGCTGGTTTGACCCGCCCGAGGGCAAGGCCCTGCCCCAGCGCCGTTTCACCGACCGGGCCATATGGGCGGTGGTGCTGGCCTTCCTCATCCTCGGCCTGGTGTACAGCGTAGTCACGCCGCTCTTCGAGGCGTCGGATGAGCTATGGCACTATCCTTTCGTGCAACACCTGGCCGAAGGCGGCGGCCTTCCCGTGCAGGACCCGGCCCACCCCGGTCCCTGGCGCCAGGAGGGCAGCCAACCGCCCCTCTACTATGCCCTGGCCGCGCTCGTCACCCGCTGGGTGCCGGCATCGGACCTGTCGCAGATCCTGGTGCGCAACCCCCACGCCGATATCGGCATTCCACGGCCCGACGGCAACGCCAACATGGTCATCCACACCCCACGCGAAGCCTGGCCTTACCACGGGGCGACGCTGGCCGTGCACCTGGCGCGAGGCTTCTCGGTGGTCCTCGGCGCGCTGACCGTGCTCTTCACCTACGGCATCGGGCTGGAGGTGCTGCCCCAGCGGCCCGACCTTGCCCTGGGGGCAGCAGCCGCGGTCGCTTTTACGCCGATGTTCCTCTTCATCTCCGGCTCGGTCAACAACGACAACCTGCTGGTGACCCTCTCGACCATCGCCCTCTGGCTGCTACTGCGCCTGCTGCGCACCCCACCGAGGCCGGCGAGCTGGGGGCTACTGGGCGTGATCATCGGCTTGGCAGCGCTGAGCAAGGTCAGCGCCCTGGGCCTTTTGCCCTTGGCTGCCGTGGGCCTGGCCTGGTTGGCCTGGCGCCGACGCGACTGGCAGCTCTTCCTCTGGGGCGGAGCCTGCATGGTGGGCGCGGCCGCCCTGGTCGCCGGGTGGTGGTATCTGCGGAATTGGCTGCTCTACCGCGACCCGTTGGGCTTCAACACCTTCGTGGCCATCGTCGGCGCGCGCTACCCCCGTCCCACGCTGCTGCAGCTCCTCGGCGAGTGGCAGGGGTTTGTCATGGCCTACTGGGGCTTTTTCGGAGGCGTGAACGTCGCTGCGCCCGACTGGTTCTACCGCGCCTTCAATACCATGGCATTGGCAGGGCTGGGCGGCCTCGCCCTTGGCTCGGCGCGACGGCTGGTGGGCTGGGCTGGGACGCGGGGCGCGTCACGAGCTGGCTCTGTGGATGCCCAGGCTGCTTTCCGGTTGCTCTTGATGGTGCTGTGGCCGCTCATAGTCATGGCCGGCCTCATCCGCTGGACGATGCTGACCATCGCCAGCCAGGGGCGCCTGATCTTCCCGGCCATTGCGTCGCTGTCGTACCTCTTGGTGCTGGGCTGGGCAGAGCTGTGGTCCATACTGTGTGCCGCGTATTGCGTACTGCGTAAGCTCGTCTCAGGTCGCGCGTGTGGCGTCGAGCAAGAGGATACGCCGCGTATCACTCATTACGCAGTACGCAGCACGCAACGCGCCATGGGCTTGGCCCCGCTGGCGCTCATGGCCGCCCTCGCCATCTGGGCTCCCTTCGGCGTCATCGCTCGTGCCTACGCCCGGCCGCCCCTGTTGACGGCGGAGCAGGAGGCCGCCCTCCCGCATCGCCTCGACCTGAGGGTGGGCGAGGGTATGGAGCTCCTAGGCTATGAGGTGGGAGCCAGCGAGGTGCGGCCAGGCCAGGAACTGGCAGTGACGCTCTACTGGCGGGCGCTTTCGCCTATGCATGAGGACTATTCGGTGTTCGTCCACCTCCTGACGGAGAACGAGCTCATCATCGGCCAGCGCGATGTGTACCCGGGGCGTGGGTCCTTCCCCACCACCCTGTGGCAGCCGGGCGATGCCATCGCTGACACATACATCATCCCGGTTTCGCCTACTGCTTTCAGCCCCAGCCAGGCCGTGCTCGAGGCGGGCATGTACGATCAACGCACGGGCGCGCGGCTGCCCATACGCAATGCCGGCGGCACGCCCATCGGCGACCACGTGCGTTTCGGCCAGGTACTGGTGCGCGCCGAGCCCAAGGGGGGAATCGCCAACCCCCTCTACTTCAACTTCGGCAACCAAATAGCCCTGATAGGGTACGACCTGGACCGCACCGCCCTGCGCCCCGGTGAGACCCTGCACCTGACCCTCTACTGGAAGGCCCTGGCGCCCATGTCGCGGAACTATACCGTCTTTGCCCACATCCTCGGCGAGAATAACGCCATCTGGGGTCAGAAGGACTCGTGGCCGCAAGGTGGCGCCGCCCCCACGAGCACCTGGCGGGTGGGCCAGGTGGTCGCCGACCGGTACGACCTGGCCGTCAAGCCCGAGACGCCCGGCGGCGTCTACGACATCGAGGTGGGCATGTACCTGAGCGAGACGATGCAGCGCCTGAGCGTCCTCGGCGCCAGCGGGCACGCGCAGGATACCCGCGTGCTGCTGAACAGGGTGCGGGTGGTGCCATGAGCGAGCGGGCGGCACGGCGCGGCCTCCTGATCATTCTGCTCGTGTACCTCCTCGCCGGGGCGATCTACTCGGTGGCCGCACCGTTGGGCGAGGCGCCCGACGAGACGGCGCACTTTCTTTTCATGCGTTACATCGTCGAGCAGCGCCGCCTGCCTCGTACGCCCGAGGACCGCCTGGCGGCCGGGGGCAAGAGCCACGAGCCGCCCCTCTACTACGCCCTCTTAGGTGTGGCCACCTCGTGGGTTGACACTCGGCGGCTCCCACAGATCAAAATGCTAGACCCCGAACGCTGGCCGCGCCACAGCCTGCCCGACGAGGTGCTCATCAACTTTGCGCCTGCCCACACGGCCGACGAGAGCTGGCCTTATGAAGGGGCCGTGCTCATTTGGCACCTGGCGCGGCTGTTGTCGCTTGGCCTGATGGCTGCCGCTCTGGCCGTGGTCTTTCAGGTGGTGCGTCAAGTTTTGCCGGGGCAGCCCCAGATCGCCCTTCTCTCGGTCACCTTGGTTGGCCTCACCCCGCAATGCCTCTACATCGGCGCCTCTCTGAACGACGCCCTGGCCGCGCTCTTGGGGGCGTTGGCAGCTTGGCTGCTGGTACGCGTGGCCAAGGGGCACGGTGGGTGGCGGCAATTCGTGCTGTTGGGCATCGTAGTGGGGCTGGCTCGCCTGACCAAGTTCTACATGCTCGCGCTCGTGCCCGAGATGGTGATGGTGCTGCTCGCGCTGGCCTCGCTGCGGCGCAGCTGGTGCCACGTTTGGGGTCTCTTGGCGGCGCTAGCGCTTTCCCTCGCAGTCCCTGCCCCCTGGCTCTTCTACATTCAGCCGGTCAATGTGGCCTTGACCCGGGGCTGGGGCCGCATGCTGGCTCTGTTGGATGTCGTGCACGTGGAGCGGTGGTTCTCCTCCGGGGGCGAGGGCAAGGCGGGCACTGGCGTGCTGGCGGTGGGGCGGGCCCTCCTCGGCGTATTTCGCCTGGAGCCCGGCGCGTGGGCGCTGACGCTGTTCAAGTCGTTCTGGGGATACTTTGGCGCCATGACCCTGCAGGCGCCGTCAGTGGTCTATGCGGTGGCCGCGGTGCTCAGCGGCTTGAGCGCCCTCGGCTGGCTGCGCATCGGGGTGCTCCGCCTCAGGCGCCAGCCTTCGCCACTCGACGGCGCACAGGTGCTGGGAATCCCCGTGCTACAAGCGCTCGCCTTTCTTGCCGTCGAGGCTACCTTCTACGGGGTCATGAAGCGGCTGCCGGACACGGCGCAGGCTCGCCACCTGTACCCCGCGCTGGCGGGCCTTGCGCTGTTCTTTGCCGTGGGCTGGTGGGGGCTGTCGAGGCATCTAGCTTCTGCTCGAAGGACTGTGCCGCTCTTGGCGACGTTGATGTTGGGCATGAGTGCCTACTGCCTCCCCACCGCCATGGGTGCAGTGCGGCTGCCCCCGCTCCCCGTGCGCTCCTCACCCTGGCCCGACGCTCCGGCTCCCGCTCAGAGCATCCCCTTGGGCGATGGGTTAGTCTTCGAGGGAGCACGCTGGTTGCTGGCTGGGCCGGGCCAGGTGCGAGGGACACTGTACTGGGCGGCGAGCGAGCCGCCAACCGGCGAGGCCGTCGTGGTGCTCGAACTGCTAGATGCGGAGGGAGCGGTCCGAGCCGTCTGGGCGGGCCATCCAGGGGGGCCGCGCTACCCCACACAGGCGTGGGATGCTGGCGACCATGTGCGCCAAGAGTTCTCGTGGCCCTTGCCGCCCTCCTTCTCGACGGCCGTTCGTACCCTGCGTATGCGCGTGCTGCGCGAAGGAGTGGGGACGGCGACCGTGGAATTGCCATTCGACCTGCCGCTGGAGCCAGCCCCGCCAGGCAGTGCAGCCACTGGCCCACAGACTGCTGCCCTTCGCGACTCGCTGCTCTTCACCGTGCCGGGTGGACACATCGAGGGCCTGGTTGGACCAGATGGCGCCATGTGGCAACCCCTGGGCCGCACGGCTGTCGGTGACCAGGTTGCTTTCGTTGTCGACGCGCGGATGACGCCCGGGGACTATGCCCTGCAGGTGGCCGGCTTGGCAGCGACGGGCAGTGCGATGCACGTAAGGGTCAACGGCCGGCCACGCGCCTTTTTGCGCCGCCATCGGGTCTAGAGCCCGTGGGCGCCACCTTGGGCGGCGAAGTGGAATTGGTGGGGTACGACTTGGGTGGCGTGGCGCGCGTTGTGCCCGGGGAGAACCTGCACCTGCGCCTGGTGTGGCGTGCCCCCCGACGCATCGGCCGACACTATACTGTCTTCACCCACCTG
>Ga0315298_1004578_pt1 | contig 20542 bp, 22 predicted proteins | sample WHS_1_MG_FD_203077 | JGI IMG/M metagenome (GOLD analysis project Ga0315298, IMG submission 203077) | Extremophilic microbial mat communities from Washburn Hot Springs, YNP, Wyoming, USA - WHS_1_MG | ecosystem: Environmental > Aquatic > Thermal springs > Hot (42-90C) | place: USA: Wyoming...
CTGACATTTCCTCCGTGACTCCTGTGGTACTCTATCCACCCCAACCGATTCTTCCCTTCCTTCGTCAAATGAGTTATCTCTGGCACCCTATAAACAAGTTCTTGTCCCTTTGGAGGAAACGGAATAAACCTACCTGCGAATCTACCTCTCATCTGCACCTCTCTGTTTCCGCTCTATTTTACTTAAATCAGACAACTTTTCCAGAAACAGATACCTGTTACCTGTTCTTCTCAACCTCTCCAAATGTCGGCTCAATATGTGATCATCTGGCAGTTTTAAAACAAATTATTCAACAATGCAGGGATACCTTTTAGCATCCATCTTTATTGATAAGGAGTTGCCATTGTGCAGGCAATTCGCTATCTTGACTTAATTATGCATCAGCAGTAAAATACAAATTATGAAGAGGAAAATCTGGCTCGGGTTGATTGGTATTGTATTTCTTGCTGTGATTCAGTTACACCTTGTCCATTACCATCGTTCTGGCGGTTTTTCCCCTGAAAGTCAATGCCCGGTATGCATCAGTATTGCCAGTTTTTACTCTATCGCATATCACTGTTATGCCCCTGTATTTTTCTTAACTTACCTATGCTCTATAGAAATCATTTCCGCATCAATTCTACAACATACTTTTGATAAATCAGCAGGTCCTCGCGGCCCTCCTCTCCACAAGATTACCTGAACAACTTGTAGTCCATTTAATACCCGGTGATTCTAAGTTACACTGGTATGGTTTTGTCATTGTACTGTGAGGGCTTTATGGGAAAACAGAACCTGAATTGGAAAAAACTGGTAGCCATTGCAGGGCTGGCTCTATTTCTTATGGTTTCCGTCTCACGAGCAGACGACATTGAATCAAGAATCAGGGCTTTAGAAAATACTTTGAAGGCACAACAGGAAACAATTGAAAAGCAGCAGAAAATTATTGAGCAACTGAAAGAGGAAATCGCAGGGCTCAAAACAAGGCAGGAAGCGGTTGTGCCGACTGAACCTTCTGGGCAAAAATCCCCTTATTCAGGCGGACTGTTTGGTGGCTCAGCACTTTTGAATCCGAATCTATCCCTGATTCTGAATACATTTGGGTACACTTCAAACATCAGGGAATCTGAACTGGGAAGCCGGGGCATACCGGGATTTACCGCAGAAGGCATTGAATATCACAAAGGCATGAACCTTGAAGCCGCTGAACTTTATCTCTTTGCTCCTGTTGACCCATTTTTCAATCTTTATGCAACAATCCCTGCAACTGAAGACGGTGCCACAGTGGAAGAAGCATATCTGGTTACTACATCGCTGCCAGCAGGGCTTCAGGTAAAGGTGGGAAAATTCAGAAGCGGATTCGGCCGACTCAACGCGCAACACTCGCATGTGTGGAATTTTGTTGACGCACCGCTTGCCTACAGAGCGTTTACAGGAGAAGAAGGAATTGATGAAAAAGGCATCCAGATTACGTATCTGCCGAATCTCCCTTTTTATATGCAGGTAGGAGTTGAAGCATTTCAAGGCGAAAATGAGGTACTTTTCGGCAAAGATGCCTCATCGGGTCTTCATGCATTCAGCGCCTTTGCGAAGGCATCGTTTGATGTTGGCGACAATGGAACAATTCTGCTGGGACCATCTGTGATTGCAGGGAGAACAAAAACCGGTTCAATCGCTGAGAATACTGAATTTACAGGGGATTCTACGCTCTGCGATTTTGAGTTCACGTATAAATGGAAGCCGTCAAGATGGAGAAGTTTTACGTTGCAGAGCGAGTATCTCTGGAGGCATCAAAACGGTATATTGGCCGACCTTTCCACCCCGGGTGCAAATCAGCTTGAAAGAACTCAGGACGGCCTTTATGTTCAGGGGATATACCAGATGGGAAGATGGGCGTTCGGTACAAGGTATGACATCCTTAATCTATTCAAAAAGGAATACATCCTTGACGGCGTTCAGCAGGATTTTGGAGATAAACCATGGCGGCTCTCTGGACAGATAGAGTTTAACCCCTCAGAGTTTTCACGGATTCGCCTCCAGTACAACTGGGATAAATCAGGCCCTGACAACAGAACAAACAATGAATGGCTTCTGCAATTTACAATGGGTATTGGAGCCCATGCTGCGCACACCTTTTGAAAGGGGGAACAATGAAAAAAACATCCAAACTTATATGTCTTGCGCTTGCAATTGCGGCAGTTGCATCTGCCCAGGTTAATGTGGTTGCAACGCTGCCATGGATAGGAAGTATTGCAAAAGAGATAGGAAAGGAGTTTGTTTCAGTGACAGTGCTGGTAAAAACAAGCCAAGATCCCCATTATGTTGAAGCAAAACCCAGTTTTATCGCCGCAGCGCGCAAGGCGGACGTGCTGATATACAACGGTCTTGACCTTGAAATCGGGTATCTCCCTGTAATTATTGAGACCTCAAAGAATCCCAGGATACAGCCGGGCAGAATTGGAAATCTTGACTGTTCAAGGTATGTTGTCCCTGTAGAAAAACCTACTTCAGTTGACAGAAGTATGGGTGACATCCATCCTCTCGGCAATCCCCATTACCAATTTTCGCCTGTAAACATACTTCATGTTGCAGAAGGAATTGCTGAAACATTGGCAAAGGTGGACCCGAAGAATGAAACATTTTATAAGGGAAGTTACCGGGATTTTCAGGCAAAATGGGAACAGAAAGTACGGCAATGGGATTCAATGAAACTTGCGGGGCGAAAATTTATTGCATACCATAACCTGTTTTCTTATCTTACAAAAGATTTCGGCGTGCAGTTTGTAGGGTATGTTGAAGCAAAACCCGGAATTCCGCCGTCTGCAAAGGATATTGAGAGAATCGTGGAGGTAGCAAAGAGAACCAAACCAGAGGCAATTCTCACGACCACTTATAGCCCAAGAAAAGAAGTCCAGTCTATTTCAGAAAAAACCGGGATAAAATGGGTCATAGTTCCTCATGACGTAGGGGCTACTTCTGGAGCAAAGGACTGGTTCTCGTTCATGGATGAGGTTATTTCAATTCTTGCAAAGGAGCGCTAATGGCCGGAATTACTCTTCTTCTCGTACCGCTATTGGGCTGTGTACTTCTTGTGCTGTTACACACCTATTTTGGCGTGCACGTGCTTGAGCGTGGAATTATCTTTGTGGACCTCACGCTTGCCCAGTTCATATCCATCGGGATCGCATTTTCACTTTTTATCGGCAGTGAAAACCTTCAACTTTTCTATGCTGTGCTTTTTGCTGTTGTGGGTGCTTTTGTTCTTTCGCTTGCCCGGGATATCAAAAAATTTGTCTATATTGAGGCGTTCATCGGTACTCTTTATATCTTTTCGCTGGCCGCCACCATGTTGATTCTGGACAAAACGCCTCACGGGCTTGAAGAACTCAAGAACATCCTTAACGGCAATATCCTGTGGATATCAGAGAAAGACCTTGTTGAAACAGGTATTTTATACACAGTAATCGGAGCGTTCCATCTCATTTTCAGGAAGAAATTTCTCGCGCTCTCATATTCCAGCACAGGTGAAAACTCTCGCATATGGGAATTCCTGTTTTTCCTGAGTTTTGCGCTGATGCTTGTCAACTCAATAAGAATAGCCGGGATATTACAGGTATTCTCTTTTCTGATAATTCCTGCGCTTATAGGAAAACTATTTACGCAGGAAGTTCTCAAAATTCTCATAGGTGGCTGGATAACTGGAATCACAGCAAGCATCGCAGGAATAGTTGTATCCTATAAACTGGATGTTTCAACCGCCTCATTGATTGTGGTATTTTTAGGCGCGACTTTTTTTGCGCTGCTCGGAGCAAAGATGCTGGGAACAGGCAGGAAACGGGTTAAACAGAGCGGATGATAGTTTTTGCACTGCGGTTGCAATCAAAGCGCTGCAAAATTAATGATGCTCTCTTCATCCTTGTGTGGGTTGGGAGAACTCAGGCCTGCCAGCAACCAGGTAGATGATAGTGCCAGGTAGAAGAAGCTCTTGAAGCCATAGGCGCGCTTCAAGGTGGTCTTGTTTTTGTTGTTCAGCCCTGGACGATACCGACTGCAGTGTGCCGCGCCTGGTTACGAGAAGAATAACATTTGATAAACAAGGAAAACTGAAAATACGCTTATTTTTTTATGTTTATGCCACAAACTTATCGTACCCCCAAGGAATTTGTCAAGAAGCAGGGGTTATTCTTTGCTACCTGTATTTTTGCTATGCTGATAGGTAATTTGGAGTCCACTGTTTCTGATAAGATTCTCAAAAAGATTGCTGACCATTGAACGCCTCCTTATAGAATTTATCCGTGATATAAATCTCCTTGCCTTTGATATACTGAAACTTTCAGGAAGTTCTATCTCAGGCAGCGCTCTGAAAAGGCAAGATTTTGCAGGATAAAAATATAGAAAATCAATAAGCGCCTTTTCCTGCGTTGCTATGAATAGGCCATCCCTGTTCTTTTTATACCCATAAAAAAAGGCAGGATGTATATGGTGGATGGAGATAGTCCCTAACGGGGTATGGATAACCTGTGACCTCGCCGGGGAAACAAGGTATAGAATCTCAGGCACCTGAGAAATAATTCCATGGTGATAGAGTGCACTTTGTAGCGAAACATAGTTTGGAAGAGGGTTGGTAATAACCTTGCTTAAATCCCAGATTGTAGTGGTTTCCTTTATTGCCCATAGACCTCTGCTTATATGAAGGATATGGTCTGATTCCTCTAATCTGCTTAAAATCTTGCTGGCATGCATGTTTGTTATACGCAGCCATTTCGCTATATCATCTGTCCGGAAGATATTCTGGTTTAACTTTAAGATTCTGGCATATAACTCTATGCTCTTCATTTAACACCGCCCTCCATAGCATCAATTACCTTTAACCTGATGCTATCCCATACCTCTTCTGAACCATAAATTTCTCTGTTATCAGGAGATAGATAAGAAAGGACTTGACCCTTAAAGGTATTAAAGCTAACAGCAAAGATGTTAGTTCTTGCGTTTATTATATTATTTTTGCTAAGATTTTTTAACACGGAATGAACATCAATACCTGAGTTTATCAAGATATAGAGGTCAAAAATATCCCTTGCCTGTGGAATCCTTCTGAAAGAGATTGCTTCAATCTTCTGTACGAATGCTGCCTCTGGCGTATAGTGGTTTACAAGGACCAGGGGTAGATCATATTTTTTGAGTAGTAAGGTATCAACTGTCTCGAACTTGTAGGCCCCTTCTTTTTGTCTCCTTGAAAATTCTATTCTTGTTGGAATCGGAATCTGGCTCTGTCCGGACAGAAGAGTTAATTTCCATCTCTGTGTAGTTTCTGTCTGTTTATGGCTGGTAATGTGCTTTATTCTTATCCCTTTTAAAAAGATGGTATCTCTGAAGGTAGAAGATTTTAATATTTTATTCACCTGTTCCTGTAATATCTGAACAGGTATCTCTTTCACATCCAAATCAATATCCTCTGAATACCTTGGACTTTTGAAAAAAAACCGCAGATTGCAACCACCCTTGATGATATAATGATTCCGGTTTATTTTACGGGACATAAAAAGTAAAAATACAAGGTGGAAATACTCAATAGTTTGCTGTATATTCATTTTCTCTCCCCATGATTATATATTGCATTAAATAGACATATATGTCAATTGTCTGCAATATAAATGAAATTCTGACATAAGTAATTCTTTAAACCTGGCGCAATAGATTATTTGCCAGGCAGATTAACCTGGGAAATAAAAGAAATATTGAAAATCGTGTACGAAATTATTACTTGCGGGGTTCAGTCAGGATTTGCCACAGAGAGGATACGTCAACCCGTTCACTCACATAAAGCGGAACAGAACCATTAATGAAGAAGTCAGCAAAGGGATACTATGCGCCAAAAGGTTCAATGGCCTTTCGCACTGATTCTGGTATCAGAATCGGCCTGAAACTTCTGTTTACACAGACAAGAAGAACATTTGCCAGCACAATGGGAGTGTTTTCTTTCAGGACTGCCTGACGAAATGAGATTGAAGACGCGCTCATGCTTTCAAGCGAGGTTTTCACTTCAATAACATCCTGGTAATGTGCGGGCTTTTTGTACTGGATATCAACCCTCGCGACCACAAACGCATATCCCTGTTCTGTCAATTCCCTCATTGAGATGCCTGCATCAGCGAAAAACTCTGTGCGGCCTTCTTCAAGATATTTCAGATAGTTTGCGTAATACACAACTGCGCCGCAGTCAGTGTCATGGTAATAGATTTTCTTGACAATAGACCCTTCTTTCATTTATATCCTCCACTGGTAAGAAATTGGATACACGATCATGATACACCTGTAGGGGCTTGATTTATCAAGCCCGCAACCACCTTTAGGGAGGAGCGATACCTCCTCCCTAATATCCTACCACCCAATACAAACTGCTTCGGGTCGGATAAATCCGACCTGCTTTAGGGAGGAGGGGGTTCCTCCTCCCTAATATCCTACCACCCAATACAAACTGCTTCGGGTCGGATAAATCCGACCCCTATATTCCCATTCATTTTTTGTAGGGGCTTGATTTATCAAGCCCGCCAGCATTCACCAAACCCACGGGTCGGATGAATCCGACCCCTACAGATATCCCACCTCCTACTGCTAACTGCTTATGGTCGGATAAATCCGACCTGCTTTAGGGAGGAGGGGGTTCCTCCTCCCTAATATCCTACCACCCAATACAAACTCCCCCTACAAATATCACATTTTACAAGAAGCCGATTGTCCCTTTCTACAATTATCGGCCCCGCAACATTTACTTTATTGGAAATAGAGGATTTTCTGAGGCCCTATGGTATTATATAATACAAACACAAGATAAGATATGTCACATCACATTCAGTACGCAAACCAAAAAGAAGGATCTTTATGAAAGAACTGATAGAGCGGATTCTCCAGGTAGAAGCAAACGCAGCAAAAATGGTGGAAGAAGCGCATCAAAAAGCAAGAGAAATTGTACAAAAGGCGCAGGAAGAAGCCGCGCGCATCAAGATTGAGGGTGAAATTCTCGCAAAACGCGCTGCCAGCGAAAAAATATCACGGGTAAAAGAAACCATGTCTTCTGAAAAAGAGCAGGCAATTGCCCGGGCAAAAAAGATGTACGAAAGTCAACGCAAAGAAAGAGAAACGGCTATTTTAGAAATATCCGAAGAAATCTTCAGGCGCATCATTGAAAAATGATCTGGATTGTATAAACTTAATAAGTTGCTGGGCTCAGGATAGGGATATAAGCCAGGGAAAAATCATAGCAATTAACTATCGGTTTGCATAACCAATTACGATTTCTTGTATGCTGCAACTATCAAAATATGCTTACGGAAATGCGCGCATAAGGGCAATGAAATCCCGATTGCTCACGCCTGAACAGGTTGCGCAACTGACAGACGCAAGTGATGTTCACCAATTATTTGACATTCTGAAAACAACCCCTTACAGCCAGGCAGTTTCCACGGCACTAAGTCATCCTGGAGACAAAAAAATATTTGAACGGGAACTTGCGCGACAGGATCTTGCGACAGGCAAAAAAATCCTTGCCTTCTTCAAAGGGGCGGAAAGAAAGACAGTTCTTCTGCTTCTACAACGGTATGAACTGGATTTTCTAAAATTAGCGCTTCGTCTGTGGAAGAAAAGACGACAGTTAGAAGCAGGGGATTTTCTGAGTGATGAAACAATATCCCACCGTATTGATTTTGCACAGATTGTCTCTGCATCTTCTCTTGAAGAAATCATCGCGCTTCTTAAAGACACTCCATATGTAGAGCCCCTTGCTGAAAAAAAGAACCAGTATTCTGAGAAGCAATCACTTTTTCTTCTTGAAGCTGCGCTGGACAGGGATTATTTTTCCCGGCTGGTTACCCATGCAAAATCGCTCGGCAGGACAGACAGGGCGGTTCTTGAAAAAATCATAGGACTTGAGATAGACATTGAAAATATCCGATGGCTCTTGCGCGCAAAGAAGTATTACAGCGGAAAAGAACTTTCTTCGGAATGGTTTATCCCGGGTGGCACGCATATTAACCAGCATAAAGCCAGAAATTTCCTTTCTATGACTGAAACAAGAGATACAGGCGGCATTTTATTCGGACCTTTTGAACGGTTGAGTAAATTTGCCGGAGACGATATTCCAGCAATTGAGAAATTTCTTGATATGCTTCTCCTTGGAGAAATCAGAAGGGCGCTTTCCGGCTACCCGTTTACTGCTGGAGTGATAATCGGGTTCCTTTTCTTGAAGTATAGAGAAACCCGGTTTCTTGTTTCCTTATATCACGCAAAACGGCTCAATATCAAAAAGGAACAGATAACAGGAGAAACCTGATACTGCCATGTTCACGCCTGATCCGATGGAATTTGTTTGTGTCATTACACGGAAAGAAAAATCAGATGATTTTGCACGCCGCCTGATGGAAATTGGTATCCTGCATCCGGCAGATGCTCGTGGTGTGCTTCCCGGACTTGAACAACTGAGTGCGTACTCACCTGACAGGGAGGATGTACTCTGGGAAACTGCTGGCAAGCGTCTGGATGGTGTTTTGAAGAAACTTGACATTGAAGATGTTGAATTGATGCCGGCAGAATCAGTTACGGCTGGCCATGCTCTGGATACTGTGCGAGAAATTGAAGACCTACTTGAACCACTTTTTGCCGAGAAGGCAAAACTGGCAGAACAGGCAAAGCAAATTGAGATGCTTTTGAATAAGACCATGCAATATCCGACGGTTCCGGCGATCGCGTCAGGTCCGCGCACTTCCATTGAAATTGCATTTGGGGCAGTTACACCTGATGGATTTACCCGACTCCAGGATTCTCTTGCGGGCATACCGCATATACTTGAACCAGCACGCAGGGAAAAAGACACCTTAATATGCATTGTGATTGTGCTTAAAAAGGATTATGAAGTGCTGAGAAAGGCGCTTGAAGGCGCAGGATGGAAGGCGCTTGATATTTCAAAGGAAATCCCGTCTGAACCTGAAGAAAAACTTCGCCAGCAACTTTCGCAGAACCAAAAGGATAGCGCAAAGATAGACAGAGAAATTCAGGAAATCAAGATGCAGTTTGGACCCGAAATCAGACAGATTGCATCCGCGGTCAGGATAAAAAGAATTCTTGCCGAAGCAAAACGGCTTGCTTCAACAACTGCCAGTACCGTGGTTTTCGCAGGATGGGTTCCTTCTTCAAGCAGAAATGTCATCTTTCAGGAGGCAAAAAAGGTGGATAAACTCTCTTATATCTCTGGAAGAAAACCTGAGGAAACCGCTGTAAAAGCAGAAGATATCCCTGTTCGGCTTTCCCACAATCCGCTATTGAAACCGTTCCAGATTCTCACTGAAACCTATGGTATTCCTGCGTATGGGACGATAGACCCGACTGTTTTCGTTGCTATTACATTCCTTGCCATGTTTGGTGCTATGTTCGGCGATGTGGGCGACGGGCTTGCGCTTTGCATACCTGCGATATTTCTTTTGAAGCGACGGGTTGAGTTTTTGAGAAAAACAGCAGCGCTTCTTTTATATGCAGGATTAAGTTCCATTGTATTCGGATTCCTGTACGGAAGTTTTTTCGGAGTAGAATTCAGAGCATTATGGCTCAAACCGATGGAGGATACCGAACATCTTTTCCGTGCGTTCATTATTTTCGGGATGGCAGTCCTTACATTCGGCGTGGCGCTTAATGTTATCAATGCATTGAGACACAGACGATGGCGCGATGCATTCCTTGATAAGGCAGGGCTTTTTTCCGGCGTTGCCTACTGGGCAGGGATTGGCATAGCGGTCAGATTTCTCTCACAAAAGCCGCTTTCGCCGGCACTCATTGCAGTATTTGCCGCAACATTATTTGCGATTTTCATTGTACCGGTTGTTGAAGCCACTATCAGGAAAAAAGGAGCCCTGATTGCAGCCACCGAGCACGGGATAGATATTTTTGAAATTTTACTCGGGTATCTTGCAAACACTGTTTCCTTTATTCGTATCGCTGCATTTGCGCTCAACCATGCGAGTTTCTTTTTTGTCATCTTTCAGATATCAGGCATGCTGAAAAATTCTGCCGGTGGGGTTCTTTCTGCTATGACACTGATTTTTGGCAATATTCTGATAATTTTGCTTGAGGGTATGGTCGTCATGATACAATCTCTACGTTTGAATTATTATGAATTTTTCTCAAGGTTTGTCACAACAGGGAAAATAAAGTATCAGCCGCTTGGAATCAAAACAGCAGGACAGATGAAATAAATTGATTACAAAGGAGCAGCATGAAAAAGGGTATATTTGTGCAGCATGGAATAAAAGCAGGCGCTCTGCTTGCATTGATAGCAATTGATTCTGCAAGAGCGCAGACAACCGGTGAGCCAGCAAGCATCGGGAGTGCGTTTTATGCAGCGGCAATATCAACAGGTCTTGCGGCAATAGCAGCAGGAATTGCTGTGGCGTATGTTGGCGCCGCGGCGATTGGTGCAATTTCTGAGAAGCCCGAACTTACAGGCCGGGCACTTATATTCGTCGGGCTTGCTGAAGGAATTGCAATCTATGGACTTATCACAGCCATCATGATACTTGGAAGGGTTCATTAATGAAGATTGTTTGCATCTGTGATTCGGACAGCGCAGCAGGTTTCCGGCTTGTCAATATTTCCACGATACCAGTTTCAAACCACCAGGAAACCGAAGAGGCATTCAAGAAAGTGCTTAACATGCCTGATGTAACAGTCGTGTTCGTTACGGAAAAGGTAGTTGCGCTTGCCAGAGAACAATTTGCTCAGATATGCATGGAACCTGAGCCGGTATTCATAGAGATACCGTCGCAGTCATCTGAATAAGACATGCTGAAATTATGGAAGAAAACACAATAAAAAAATCTGAAGACCTTGTTGAAAAAATACAGGAAGATGCTGAAAAAACCATCCAGAAGATTCTTGATGCGGCGCGCGCTGAAGCAGGGCGAATAATATCTGAAGCAAAAAAACAGGCAGAAGAAACCGTCAGCAGGGCGCAGGGCGACGCTGAAAAAGAGGCAGAAACTTACCGGCAGCGCCTTGCCACAAGCATTTCTCTTGAAGAAAGACGTATCGCACTTGAAGAAAAGAGGAAATTTGCTGATTCTGTGCTTGCATCAGTGCAAAGGTTAGCCCGGGAGTTCAGGAATAGTCCTGCCTACCAGAAATTCCTTGAAGACGCAATTGTTGAAGCAGCGCAGGTTATAGGAGAGACAGTTTGTATCCAGTTCTCGCAGAAAGACCGCGCCATCTTTTCAGAAGAATTCACAAAAAAACTAATAGAAAAATGCAAAGAGATTCCTGGTGTGCATATCAACCTTTCATTTGAAGAAGCAGAATTTGACGATATTGGAATTGTGGCACGCTCTCCAGATAGCAGGGTCATATTTGATAATCGTTTTTCTGCGCGGCTTGGGCGCATGAAAGATGAACTTTATATGAAACTTATAAAGGAGGCATTCTCTGATGGAAAAAGCAGCCGGTAGCGTCTGCCAGGTAGTTGGCCCTGTTGTACAGGTTGAAATGCTCGGACCGCTCAAGATGCTTGACATGGTAGAAATCGGAAACCAGCGGCTCGTTGGAGAGGTGGTACGGCTAAAGGAAAACAGGGCATTTGTTCAGGTTTATGAGGACACAACATCCATTAAGGCAGGAGACCCGATTTTTTCACAGGGAGTGCCACTGTCACTTGAACTTGGACCGGGTTTGATAGGTACAATTTTTGATGGAATACAGAGACCGCTTGACGCAATCCGCGAAAAACAGGGATTTTTTGTCAGGCGCGGTGTGCATGTTTCACCGCTTGACCGAAGCAAGAAGTGGCATTTTGTCCCGCAGAAACATAAGGGTGACAGAGTCAATCCTGGAGATACTCTTGGCGAGGTGCAGGAAACACAGATTGTCTCCCACAAAATTATGGTGCCTCCTGATTTCCCGGGTGGTATCCTTGAGCGAATTGCACCTCCGGGTGATTATACAATTGAAGAAGTAATTGCATGGATTGGTACAAAAGACGGTCTGCATGAACTCCGGATGTACCAGAAATGGCCTGTTCGCAAGCCACGTCCTTATCAGGAGCGGCTTGAGGCAACAGAGCCGCTTATTACAGGGCAGCGTGTCATAGACACGCTTTTTCCTGTGACAAAAGGCGGGTGCGTGGCGATTCCCGGGGGATTTGGCACCGGCAAGACAGTGGTAGAGCATCAGTTAGCAAAGTGGAGCAATGCTGATATTGTTATCTTTGTGGGATGTGGAGAGCGCGGCAACGAAATGACTGATGTCCTCTTGAATTTTCCACGCCTTATTGACCCGAGAACAAAACGGCCTCTTACAGAACGCACGCTATTTGTCGCAAATACCTCCAATATGCCTGTTGCGGCGCGCGAAGCAAGTATATACACAGGAATTACCATGGCTGAGTATTACAGGGATATGGGGTACCAGGTAGCGCTCATGGCAGATTCAACATCGCGATGGGCTGAGGCGCTCAGGGAACTTTCTGGCCGGCTTGAAGAAATCCCGCTTGAAGAAGGTTTCCCATCATATCTTCCGGCGCGACTTGCAGAATTCTATGAGCGGGCAGGCAGGGTGCGAACACTCGGTGGAAATCAGGGGTCAATTACAATTATCGCTTCTGTCTCCCCGCCCGGTGGCGACTTCTCAGAGCCAGTCACTTCCCATACGAAACGTTTTATCAGATGTTTCTGGGCTCTTGACAAGGACCTTGCATATTCGCGCCACTACCCTGCAATCTCCTGGCTTGACAGTTATTCTGAATATGTGAATGAAGTAAGTGGCTGGTGGGACAAAACAACAGGCGAAGAGTGGCTTCCCCTCCGGTATATGATGATGGACCTCCTTCAGAAAGAACAGCGTCTCCAGCAGGTTGTGAAACTCGTTGGTCCTGACGTTCTTCCAGACACGCAAAAACTTATCCTTGAAATCTGTGCAATGTTCAAGAATGCATTTCTCCAGCAGAGCGCCTTTGATGAGATTGATACTTACTCGTCTGCTCGCAAACAATTTCTGATGCTCAAAGCCATTGTTTCGTTCTACAGAGCAGCAGAACAACTCGTGAAACAAGGAGTGGGACTGTCAGAGGTTCGTGCAAGCCCTGTTTATCAGGATATCCTGAGGATGAAAACGAGGTACACCGAGGACCGTCTTGATGAACTTGAGAAAACAGTCGCAGACATTGATAAGTCACTTAAGAATCTGGAGGTATAGATGAATCAGTACAACCTTCGGGAATATACAGGACTTGAAGAAATTATCGGCCCGATGTTCGTTATCCGCAACATCCATAATGTCGGTTACAATGAACTTGTTGAAATCACCGAACAGAGCGGCCGTGTCAGAATTGGATTGACTCTTGAGGTGGGGTCGGGGTATGCGGTTGTGCAGGTGCTGGAAGGAACCGGTGGACTTTCTCTGGCAAACAGCAGGGTAAGGTTTCGCGAAACACCCTTATTGATAGGTGCAACAAAGGAAATGCTTGGCCGTATCTTTGACGGGCTGGGCAATCCATTTGATGGCCTTCCAAAACCAGCGTACGAAACCTTGATGGATGTTAATGGTATGGCAATCAATCCCACAGCGCGGGATTATCCGAAAAATATCATTGAAACAGGCATATCCACAATAGACCTGATGAATACACTAATCAGGGGGCAGAAACTTCCGATTTTTTCTGGAAGCGGGCTTCCCCATGATATGGTAGCGGCGCAGATTGCCCGGCAGGCGACCGTTCATGGAGAAAGTTTCTGCGTTGTCTTTGCGGCAATGGGCGTAAAATATGATACAGCCCGTTTTTTCATCAACAGTTTTGAGGAATCAGGTGTCCTTGAAAATGTCGTGATGTTTCTGAGTTTGGCAGATAGACCATCCATTGAACGTTTTATGACCCCGCGCATGGCACTCAGTTGCGCTGAGTTTCTTGCATTCACAAAGCACATGCATGTCCTTGTTATCTTAACCGATATGTCTAACTACTGCGAGGCGCTGAGGGAAATTTCAGCAATGCGCGGAGAGATTCCTGCAAGAAAGGGGTATCCTGGTTATCTTTACAGCGACCTTGCAAGCATCTATGAACGGGCAGGCATGATTAAGGGCGTTTCCGGCTCTATTACACAGATTCCAATTTTGACAATGCCCAACGACGATATTACACACCCGATTCCAGACCTCACCGGCTACATAACTGAAGGCCAGATTGTTGTGGAGCGAGAACTCCACAGCCGCGGGGTCTATCCGCCAATCTCTGTTCTACCGTCTCTCTCGCGTCTTATGAAAGACAATATCGGAAAAGGCATGACCCGCGACGACCACCCTTCTCTGGCGTCACAATTGTTTGCTTCATACGCGCACGTAAAGGATATCCAGGCGCTTGCTTCTATCATTGGAGAAGAAGAACTTTCAGCCCTTGACAGGCAGTACCTGCAGTTCGGACAGGAATTTGAGGAAAAGTTTGTAAGCCAGGGGTATCATGAGAGACGAACCCTTGAACAATCAATGGAAATCGGCTGGGACGTCCTATCGGTATTACCAGCCGAGGAACTTGTCAGAATCAGGGAAGAATATATTGAAATGTACTACAGGAAACGCGAGTGACAACAAAACTTGCAGCAACAAAAACAAATCTCCTGAAGGTAAAAAAAATTCTTGCGCTTACCCGGGAAGGGCATCAATTGCTTGATGAGAAACGTAAAATCCTTATGGCTGAGCATTCATCAGTTATGCAGGATTATCAGTCGGTCCGCGAAAAATGCCAGGCAGCGTTCAAAACAGCATACAGTGCGCTTAACAGGGCAGTAATCGCAATGGGAGCCGATGGCGTGGATCGCACAGCCGCCGCAATTGAGACAACCCATGAAATCTTCGTTATGAAGAAGCGGGTGATGGGTGTGGTACTGCCAATCTTCAGGTTTCAAATGTCAGAAAGCGAACCGGCATTCAGCCCGCTCGGCGTGGATTCATCTGTTGATGAAGCAATTACCCGATTTAGAGATGCGGTCGCTCTTGCAGTGCAGATGGCAGAAAAGAAGGCGGCCCTTGACCGGATCATGAGGGAGATTAGGAAAACAGTCAGGAAAGTTAATGCGCTTGAAAAAATCCACCTGCCGTATTTTGAAGAAACACTCAAATATATTTCAACCCGACTGGACGAAGAATCAAGGGAGGCATTTTCCACGCTCAAAGAAATCAAGGCGCGGCTCGGCAAATAGGGGAGGATGAATGTTTATTATCAGGCACATTATGGTTGCTGTATCTGCAGATTCCCATTCTGCATATGTAACGAAGTGCGCGATTTCTCTTGCGCAGATGCTCAATGCAAAACTTACAATCATTTTTGTTGTGAACCGTTACCTTATTGATGAACTGACAAAAACAGGCATACTGGCTTCTGATGAAGCAAAAACATTTGAAAGGGATATGGAGGAGGAAGGGAAGCAATTTCTTGCAAGATTCAAGCATATCGCAGAAAATGAAAAGGTCTCCTGTGAAACAATCCTTGCACATGGAGTGGTTCATCAACGTATAATTGAGGCGATAAAAAAATTAATGGTTGACCTTCTTGTGATAGGGGATATGCGTGACCTGTATTCCTCAAGAGGCGTTTTTTATGACGAGGGAGAGCGGATTTTGCGCGAGGCGGCGTGTCCAGTGCTTGTCATAAAACTGCCTGCACAGACATAGGAAGTCGTCCCGAACCAAAAGTACTAACTTCAGATATTAACAATTCCCCTGAAAAAAGTATTATTATATTTGTAAGTAACCACAAGAAAGCAAATATTATCTGTTTGATAAGTGCGGACGGGCTTGATGAATCAAGCCCCAACAAATCCAAACATACTGTGGCAGTTAGCAATGGGAGGTGTCAATGAAGAAAATACTGGAAATTTTGCTGGCTGCTGGAATTATTCTTTGCATTGTGAGCGCGGCAAGTCCTGAAAGAAATTCGCCGAAAGGAGGAGGTATGAAACTATCAAGCCCTGCATTTGAAAACAATGGGCCAATTCCTGTAAAGTACACTGGAGATGGCGCCGATATCAATCCGCCCCTTGTCATAGAAAATCTGCCTGCAGGTACAAAATCACTTGTGCTTATTGTTGATGACCCTGACGCTCCAATGGGCGTCTGGCTCCACTGGCTTGTGTATGACATTGCACCTGTCACAAAAATTGCGGAAAATAGCATCCCAGGAACACAGGGTATCAATGATTTCCGCAAGAAAAATTATGGCGGGCCATATCCACCCTCAGGCACGCACAGGTATTTTTTCAGGTTGTACGCCCTTGATACAGTACTCAAATTTCCTGAGGGTCAGACGAGAAAGACAGTTGAAAAAGCAATGGAAGGGCATATCCTCGGTAAAGCAGAACTTGTCGGCACTTATAAAAGACGTTAATAAAAAATCAAACTGAAAACAGAGGAAAATGCCAGGTTTCAGAGTAGAAATTGGGCCCGAGCGAATGGTGCTTGCTGACGGACTTCAGCCATTTATTCTCAGGGCCAGAGATAAAACGATAGTTGTTCAGGCACAACTTCAATTGCCCCCTCACACCAAAACCGCAAGGGATGTCTTCCCGGCAGTCCCTGGCACAGTAATCTCGCGCGACTGCGGCAAATCGTGGAAACGATGGATACCAGAACCAGCACATGGTATGGGTCCATTTTTTGAAGGTTCTGCAACGCAACTATCAGATGGCACAATTATCCTGCTTGAATGGGTTGCTTCAGGCCCGTCCACGGAAGGCCTTTACACAGGAAAACTCTGGAAATCAAACGACGATTTTGAAACGCTCAAGGGACCCTTCCCTGCGATTTTCCAACTGCCGCAGGGCCGCGGTGATGGATGCGACGATTCAGGAAATCCGTGCTCAGGATTCATTCTGCACAGAACCTTGCTTGAAACACAAACAGGCGAACTTATTGCCACAGTGTATTGCTGGTTCAAAGAAGATGCATCACGGTGTCCTTATATGCCGACAATGTTTAAATTCCGGTGCATCCTTGTGCATTCCTGCGACCACGGTTCAACATGGGAGTATATTTCTACAATAGCAGTTGGCCCGGAATATGGCGAGGAAGGGTTTAATGAGCCGGTTATGGTCAGAATCTCAACCGGCCCCAAAAAGGGACGTTTTGTATGCCTGATGAGAACCGGAAAATGCGACCATCACATTTTTGAAGCGCACAGCGATGACAGTGGCATCACCTGGTCTGCTCCCCAGATGATGCCTTTTATGGGAGTTGACCCTGACTTGATTGAAATGGCAGATGGCACACTTGTATGTTCGTTTGGAAGAAGAACTGCTGCCGCCCATTTGCAGGATAAAGAAGACCCTGCTCATGGAAATTATATCGTTCTCAGTAAAGATTCAGGCGGAACCTGGTCAGAACCAATACATATCCCGATAGACCCTTATTCTGGAACAAAAATGACCACATGTTACACAAGCATCGCAGAAATTGAACCTGGGGTTCTCATAATGTTTTATGATATTGGAAGATGGGGTTCTCCGATACGTTACATCGCATCAAGAACAATAAAAATTTCACAAAATGGATAGAAGGTTTGAACTGAAAACGAAAAGTTTAAAACTGGAAGTGTCAGAAGATGGGTATGTAACCTTCCTGGGATTCAGGGGCGGTGCAAATTTTGTTCAGGATGCACCCGTTCCAGTCGGCTGGAACAGCCCTGCCTTTCTTCATACCTGGCTGAAAACAGGAAATTCTGAAGACAGGAATGTCCCGGGGTTGCTGAATGAAAGAATTCCCCTCAATACAGCAGGAACCCGCAGGAAAGATGGCATACTGCTCCAGCGCCTCAAGGAAAAATTCCGCCATATTGAAGCGTTCCAGGAATTCACGCTTGATGAAGCAACAACTTCTTTTTCCTGGACATTCTCGTTTTTCAATGCAAGCGGAGAAATTTTGCGGTTTCAGATTGAAAATTTCCTTTCCTGGAAGAGTTATTTCCTCACAGATGGCAATACATTTTTTTGCGCGGCTGGAAAAGATGCGCCGTATATTTTCAAACAGCAGGAATATGGCGAGATATTTTCTGAACTCGTGCCCAATAATGGCTGGGCGGCAATCGCACATCCTGATGGAAGCGGGGTCATTTTTTCATCAGACACATGGGCAGGTTTTCTGAACTATCGGATTATGACAAATACCCAGTTCAACGGCTTCAGCCGTGTCATTGCGCTCAAACCTGGCCAGTCGTTCAGTCACACCGCATCTTTCTTCCTATTCAAACGCAGGAAAACAGGTTCAGTATTGCAGGCAGTTGTAGACCAGATTTATAAGCATATCCAGAAAAAGAAAAAAACTATCTCGGTGAAACACTTTGCTTTTTCTGGGAAACCTGATTTTCAGACAAGAGCCGTTCATGTACATATCGGTTATTCATCAAGATTTGACCGGGAAACAAGATACAGACGGTTAAAAATGTTTATTGAGAAAGTAATGCCTGAATATAAATTCAACACGCTTTTACTTGAACTTGACCAGGGATTTCAGTTCAAAAACCATCCTGAAATGAATGATAGAAAGGTACTCACTCACAGACAGGCGAAAGAAATCGTTGCCCTTGCTGCGGAAAACAATATTGAAATTATCCCTGAATACAACACCTTCGGCCATCAGGGTTCTGCAGAAATCAGAATTGCCGGTGCGTATCCCCAGCTTGTTGAGGGACATCCTGGTTCATACTGCCCGGCAAAACCAGAAGTTTACAAATTGCATTTTGAGATGTTTGAAGAAATACTTGATGTTTTTCGTCCAGGATTTTTTCACATAGGCCATGATGAAATTGCATTCGGAGCAATCACCTGCCCGAAATGCAGGAGCAGAAAGCGCATTGACCTGTACGAGGAAGACATCCTGAAATACTATGAATTCTTCAAGAAGAAAGGCGTACGAATCATAATCTGGGGCGACCTGCTGTGGAATAAGGAAATCCATCGCTATTACAGGGTGGAAACATCTCCAGTGCTTGAAGACCCTGAGGAGGTCTGCAGGCGCCTGCCGAAGGATATCATCATCTGCGATTGGAACTATGAACCGTGCTTTGCGAAATTCCCGAGTGTTGATTATTTTAGAAAATTCGGTTTTGATGTCTGGCCTGCCCTTTGTGTGCAGGCAACAAGGGAAAAGGGCAGATTTGAAACCAATATCGCCCATTTTTCCACCTATGCAAAGAAGCGTAACCTGAGTAGCATTGTTCTTACCACATGGTCCCTTCTTTCCCCTGAAAAATTGCCGCTTTCAGGCATTGTTGAAGCCGGGTTGAGTTTCTGGAAGGTAAATCCGGATGGCTGGAGAAATTCCCGCATATTTCAGGACGAGGTCAATCATCTGCGCCAGTCATTGGGTTATTTACTCCTATGAACCTCCTGTCACAGGCACTAACAGATAAAGTGTTACCTGTATGCTCAACTCTTACATATATTTGACACTTACCCGACTTTGTTATATACTTATATTATAATATATAACAGGATATAACAGGAGAAGTTAAAAATGGAAAAAGGGGTTATATTTCGTGCTTCTGAAGAACTTTATGATAATCTAAATTGGATATCAAAAGAGATAGATAGGCCAAAATCTTTTATTATAAGAAAAGCGTTGGAGTTGTTTATAGATGAATATGTGGATTATTTGATTGCTTTAGACAGATTAAGAGACAAAGATGACAAGATTATTACTTCAAGAGAGATGAGGAGAAGAATTGCCAAAAGGTAAAATTCTCTATAAAGAGTCGGTTGAGAAGGATTTAAAGAAATCCGATAAAAAAGAAAGGATAAAGATTTTAAATAAAATAGAAAAAGAACTTTCAAGCGGGATTAAAGGGAAGAAACTAAAAGGAGAATTTGAGGGTCTGTATAGTTATCGGATAGGAGATTACAGGGTTGTATATAGTTTAATTCCCGAAGGAATTTTAATAATAAGAATAAGACATCGCAAAGATGTGTATAAGTAAAGTGTAGTATCTTCAAGTAGTGGTAACAGAGAAGATAGGGGAGGAAGATAAAGAAAAGAATTTTGTTAAAGGGGTTAGTTTCAGGATTTGTTTGTATCATTTGTATCAGTGGTATAGTTTTTGCAAACCCAGGTGAAGAATTCAAATCCGGTAGTGAGCCAGATGGTTTTAGAGGGATTAAGTGGGGTCAAGATGTATTAACTGTGCAAGGGTTAGAATATGTTAAGACAGACCCTTCTTATGGTGGTATTCAGTTATATACAAGAAAAGGAGACGAGTTGAAGATAGGAGGCGCACAACTTGAAAGTATTACATATGGTTTCTGGAAAGGTAAATTTTGTGTTGTATCTATTGATGTAAAAGGTTCTGTAAATTATTACGGTCTTAAAGATACTGTCTTTGAAAGATTTGGAAGAGGCTATCAGTCGAATGAACTTATGGAGGAGTATGGGGTCTCCCCCTTTGTTTGGACAAAAAGTAGTAGTCTTAGGGGTGCAAAAAAGTATTTAGGGCGCGGCGATTTATTTTCTTCATTTTTCTCAACCTGCCCAGTTAATTTAACCACCTCCTTCC
>Ga0315298_1004579_pt1 | contig 20541 bp, 16 predicted proteins | sample WHS_1_MG_FD_203077 | JGI IMG/M metagenome (GOLD analysis project Ga0315298, IMG submission 203077) | Extremophilic microbial mat communities from Washburn Hot Springs, YNP, Wyoming, USA - WHS_1_MG | ecosystem: Environmental > Aquatic > Thermal springs > Hot (42-90C) | place: USA: Wyoming...
ATCAAGGCTTGTCTCCGGTATTCCCCCGCAAAAATATAACCAAGGTTCACCATTAACCGGGATAAGGATAACGCCCAAGAAAGGGGAAAAAAGTAAGGAAAAGAAAAAAGCAACTTTATTATTTTCAACCCAATGAAATACCGGATGGCTTTAGTTATTCGTAAAATCCGCGATCGGCGAGTTTTTTTTTTCTTTTTTTGTTTTCCGGGGGGAAACTGATTCGATTTCATTTTCCGTCCTAATTTTTAGCTCCAGGATAAGAAGATAACCAGAATCTATTTATAAATCTCTTGGCTGGCCAGTAGCACTAAGCACACTTTGCCAGAGCCAACCTTCCGGATCAATTTTTTTCCGTTGAGAAACTGCCAGAGGGATTGGGACATAGGTATACTCATCATTCCAGAAGCTTACTACCATATTAGTCCTTCCCGACATCCCGGCATGGACCGCATTGTGCCCTAAAAGGAGACAAAAAGCTGAATCATGGGCATTTGCTGGCAAACTTCGAATAGTATAGCTCGGATCAATATATTTCAAGTTTATTTCTATCTTTTCTTTATGGAAATAGGCGATAATTTGCTCGCGCAGAAATATACCAATATCTCCGGGACGAATATTACCCGAGGCATCCTGTTCTCCGGTTTTCCCCATCAGATGTTGCCCCGCCCCTTCTGCCACTACAATTACCGCATGCCCTCTTCGAATGAGGCGCTCTTTAAGAGCATTAAGGAAATTGTCCAGCCGGAAAGGGACTTCGGGGATAAGACAAAAATTTACCTGATTATCTGCCAGAACCGCATAAGCAGCAATAAATCCTGATTCCCGTCCCATCAATTTTACCAAACCGATACCATTGCGTGCTCCTTCCGCTTCAGTATGGGCAGCATAAGTTACTCTCCGGGCTTCAGAAACTGCGGTTTCAAACCCAAACGATTTTTGAACAAACGAAATATCATTATCAATAGTTTTGGGAATCCCAACCACCCCGATTTTTAAATTCCGACGGGTTATTTCTTCATAGATAGCCTGCGCGCCCCTTAAAGTGCCGTCGCCTCCTATAGCAAAAAGGATACCAATATTCATAAGTTCGAGAGTATCTACCATTTCCCTCACATCTTGTGGTCCGCGGGAAGAACCCAGTATAGTTCCCCCTAATTCATGGATTCGATTTACCACTTGGGGGGTAAGTTCGAGCGGACGGTGCCCGTAGCGATAAGTTAATCCCTCATAACCGTAGGGAAAACCAAAAACCGTTTTTACTCCGTAAAGGTAGTGAAGACTTAAAACAATTGCCCTGATAACATCGTTCAGGCCGGGACAAAGGCCACCACAGGTAACAATCCCGCACTTTAATTTCGCCGGATCAAAAAAAATCTTTTCGCGGGGACCAGCCAATTCCAGGGAAGGGGGTAACTGGCCTTTATCTAAAAATGGCTTGATTTCATTAAGGGAAGAATGGTAAAGAACCCGCTCTTCGTCCCGGACAAAACGGATCCCCTTTATCGGTGAAGGTATTTTTGCCTCTCCTAACTTAGTAATTTCAAAATTGAGCCTATGGTTTTCCATACTAAATCTATCCAAAATTAGTTATTAGGTTTGCACTTTTTAGGAAGGTAGTATATTAAAAGAAAAGATAAAAAATCAACTAAAAGTCTTATCGAAAGGTTAATTTAAGCAGTTTTATGAAGATAAAAAAAGAGATATTTTACTTTAAGTAAATTAAAGAAAAATAAAGCCACTAACCAAAAATATGGAATACAAACCAGCTGATTTTCGAATAAACTCCCTAAAACCGGACTTACTCTTAATTACAGTTGCTGGCTTTTGGAAAATGGGACAAAAAACTCCTTCCGCTGAGGAGTTAATAAAACAGGTTGAATACCGCAATCTTCCCAAAATTATTAGCTTCGCTACCGAGAATTTGCAAAGCTGGGATAGCAGTTTATTAATTTTTCTCATTAAGATTTTAGGCTGGGGTCAAAAAAAGGGAATAAAAATTGATAAGACCGGGCTTCCTCCGGGGATTCAACGCCTTTTAAAACTTTCCACTGCAGTTCGGAAAATTCCTGAGGTAAAAAAAGAGATTAATCCTGATTCTTTTCCTTCTTTGGTGGGAGCAGTAATTATCGATTGGGTGCAAAACTTACCTGGATTCCTTGCTTTTATCGGAGAGGTATTTTTAGGTGGTTTAAAAATTTTTATCGGGAAAGCCCGGTTTCAACCCTCTGAGCTTATTACCCTCATTCAGAGATGTGGAATATCCGCTCTCCCCCTGGTTTCTCTCATTACCCTCTTAGTCGGTTTGATTCTTGCTTTTGTAGGCGCAGTCCAATTAAGGATGTTTGGAGCGCAAATTTATGTGGCTGATCTGGTGGGAATAGGGATGGTGCGGGTTTTGGGTGCAGTAATGACTGGAATTATTATGGCAGGTCGAATTGGTGCCTCATTTGCAGCTGAGCTAGGCACAATGCAGGTAAATGATGAAATTGACGCGCTTAAAACTTTTGGAATTTCTCCCTTAGAGTTTTTAGTAGTACCAAGAATGATAGCGCTCACCTTAATGATGCCCCTTCTTTGTCTTTATGCTGATTTTATGGGAATTATGGGAGGGTTAATTGTCGGGATCGGAATACTGGATTTAGAGGTAATAGAATACATTAATGAAACCCGGATGGCAGTTGACCTCACTGATGTTTGGATCGGGATTTTCCATGGTATAGTATTTGGAGTTTTGGTAGCACTTTCAGGTTGTCTGCGAGGTATCCAATGCGGTAAGAGTGCTTCAGCAGTGGGAAAAGCTACTACCTCAGCAGTAGTAACCAGCATTGTCAGTATCACAATAGCCACTGCTATTATCACCTTTATTTGCGATGTGCTGGGAATCTAAAGAAAAGAGCCAATTGCTGAATTTAAGTAAGCCTCATATAGTGGTGCAGGATTTAGAAATGGCTTACGGTGATTTTGTGCTTCAAAGTAATTTAAACTTTACGGTTAACCGGGGGGACATCTTCATTATAATGGGAGGAAGTGGCTGCGGTAAAAGCACCTTACTGCGACATTTAATTGGGCTAAAGAAACCTAAGCAGGGCAAGGTTTTCTATGATGGGATAAGCTTTTGGGATTCTGATCTGGAGATTCAGGAGTCTTTATTAAGGAGTTTCGGGGTTCTTTTCCAAAGCGGAGCATTATGGAGTTCAATGACCCTGGCAGAAAATGTTGCTCTCCCTTTAACCCAATATACCCAGTTAAGCAAATCAGAAATTCAAGAAATTGTTTCTTTTAAACTTTCCCTGGTAGGCCTTTCTGGATTTGAGAACTTTTACCCTTCCGAAATAAGCGGCGGAATGCGAAAACGAGCTGGACTCGCCCGCGCAATCGCTCTTGATCCTCAAATTTTGTTTTTTGATGAACCTTCGGCCGGCCTTGATCCAATCAGCGCGCGGCGATTAGACGATCTAATTTTAGAAATTCGGGAAAGTATGGGAGCAACTATAATAGTAGTAACTCATGATCTGGCAAGTATTTTTACTATTGGAAATAATTCCATATTTCTTGATTTAGAAACAAAAACCGTGATTGCCCGGGGAGAGCCGAAAAAACTGCTTGCCGAATGTACAAATCCAAAGGTAAAGGCTTTCCTTACCCGGGATAAAACCATAGGAGAAGGTTATGAGTAAGCCAGCAAATAAAACATTAATTGGAGCTTTTGTTCTTGGCGCCTTAGTTCTGATGATAGTTGGGGTCTTGCTTTTCGGAAGCGGCCGGCTATTCAGTGAAAGGCAAATCTTTGTTCTTTATTTTGAAGGATCGGTTAAGGGGCTTACGGTGGGCTCACCGGTTAATTTCCGCGGAGTTAAAATTGGAACGGTAAAAGAGATTAAGGTCAGTTTTGACCCGAAAGAACATTCGTTGAGAATACCGGTATTAATCGAAATTGATGCCAGCCGGATTTTACCAATGGATAAAAAAGGTCCTTTAAATAAAGTTCACCTTACTTTGGAAAAGGAAAATTTAATTAAAGAAATGGTTAACCGGGGTTTACGGGCGCAACTTCAATTGGAAAATCTGATTACCGGTCAATTAGGAGTAGAACTGGACTTCTATCCTGGAACTCCCGCAAAATTGACCAAGATTGCCTCCCGTTACCCTGAGATTCCAACCATCCCCTCCAATATGGAAGAATTACAAAAAACCCTGGATAAGGCATTTAATACCTTAGAAAAACTCCCTTTCGATATCCTTATTGCAAACTTAGTTGAGACGACTAAGGGAATTAATCAACTAATAAATTCCCCCCAGTTAGATAAAAATCTCCGGAGTTTAGACCAGACCTTAAACGAACTGCAAGCGCTGATTAAAAATATCAATAACCAAATTGGTCCTCTTACCTCTGGAGTGGACGAAAATTTTAAAGCCCTTCGGGTTACCCTTGAACAAACCCAAAAAACCCTTTCCACCTTTGAGAAAATAGCAAGGGAGGATTCCTCGCTGCGATTTCAACTTTCTGAAACCATCGAACAAGTTTCCGATGCTGCCCGTTCTTTGCGGACGTTGGCAGATTATTTAGAACAACACCCCGAGGCAATTCTTCGCGGAAAAAGCAAATAGGAGGATAAACAAATGCAAAACCAGCTAATAAAATGCACTATTCTTATCGGACTGATTATTTTTCTTATTCCCAGTGGTTGTGCCCGTTCGCCTCAATCTCGGTTTTACCTTTTACAACCAATCTCCCTTCCGGCTGATATTAAATCTACCCTTCCCGGACAAAAGGAAATCGGCATTACGATTGGACCAATCATTGTTCCCAAATATCTTGACCGGCCCCAAATTGTAACCCAAAATTCTGCTCAGGAGATAAAACTGGCTGAATTTGAACGGTGGGCTGAGCCATTAAAAGACAACATTTCCCGAGTCCTGGCAGAAAATTTAGCTACTTTGCTTAACACTGACCGGATTACAATCTTTCCCCGTACCAACTCCTCATCTATTAACTTTCGGGTAATAATTGAGATATTAAGTTTTACTGGTGAATTAAGGGGAAATGCTTACCTTAAAGCCCGCTGGACACTCTGGGAAAATTCGGAAAGGAATGATAAAGAACTGATGACTAAAATAGCTAATTTTACCCAACCCACCGCGGGAACAGAATACAAAGATTTTATTTTCGCTCAAAGTCAAAACCTCAGCCAGTTAAGCGAAGAAATTGCCCAAGCAATTAAAAACTTTGCCGCAGCTTATAATTACTAATCATTATGAAATATTAGTTAAGGTAGAAAGATAAACTAAATCCAGTGCTCGCTGGACGCCGACAGTGGATAGAACCGCACAACCCGGCGCTACCTTTATGTGCCAGCCATCGTCTTCTCTTTCAATCGCAATCCAGAAATGTTGGAGGAGATGATCTTCCACCACTGTTACCCGGACCATACCTTTTTGCTGTTTAGGGTCAAAAATAAACTCCTGAAATTGAACCACCACCTCTCCCCGTTCGTTTTGGGGAGAAAATTTTTCCGGGTCAAAGTGGTCAATATTATAAGTCTTCAAAGCTACCTCCGATTTTAGGGAAACTTCAATATGGTTTTGTTTTATTAAATTTATTTCGAAAAATTTATTTTGTCCCTTTTCCTGCCATTTTCGTTCATACTTGGTATTAAATTTAGGAAAAGTAATTTGGGTCTCAACGGAAAAACCAGTTCCGGGAATTTGTTCCTTAACCCATTTGAAATAAGGTTCATAGTCAGTGACAATCTGAACCTCACCGCCCATTTGCAAGCGATTGTTAAGCAGTTTCAAAAAGTTATGGGAAAAAAGACGATGTTTCTCATGGTGTTTTTTTGGCCAGGGCATAGGAAAAAGCGAGTAAACCTTAGTAATCGATTGGGAAGCAAAAAACCATGCTAATGCCATCCGGCTATCTGCCTGCAGAAGGCGAACATTTTTTACCTTAGATTGGTTAATTACCCGCAGTGCCCGACGAATCGAGCCCCACGCCACTTCTAACCCAACAAAGTTCTTTTCCGGAAAAGTTAAAGCCTGCCGGACTAAAAATTCGCCATTACCAAACCCAATTTCTACCTCCAGTGGGCCTTGGCATTGAAAAATCTCCTCCCAACAGAAAGGTAGCTTTTTAATATTCGACCAGAGGATAAAGGGAGCGAGGGAAAGGTAGCGCTTTTTCATCGCTTCCTGCCACTGCTCTTAAACCGGAATAATTTTGCTCCGCTCTTTAAGCTCAGGTAAAATTTCACTTGCCGCAGCAATTGCTTTTTCATTACTTATTACTACCTTAAAGCCACAATCAAAGTTCTTAATTAAGTTTTCCGCCACCCGAACAAGTTTTTCCCGGTTAACTTCTAATATAAACTCCCGCCGTCTTTGTCTTAACTCATCCGTAACTCCATAAAGCTTCCGTTTAAAACTAATAAATCCCTTTTCTCCGGGATCGAGTGGTTTCTCATCTTTGGCTACCGTTCCAATAATTGCCTTTTCAATCTGATCTTCATCAATTTTTCCTTGAGCCGCATAATCGAGAGAATCACGGAATGCTTTTAAAGTTTCCAATACATTAGGATCCCGATAAGAAGAAAAAATAAATACCCCTTCTGCTCCCTGGGAAACCGCATAAACCCCATAAGCCCCACCCCGCATCCGCACTTTTTCCCAGAGATAACCGGTCCGCAAAAAATGGGAAAGCACTGCTTCATAACCATTTTCCGGGGTATTAAGCCACGCTCCATAGAGGGCGTGAGCAATGTAACCTACCGGAGACGGAATGATAAATGATTCTGCTCGCAGGGAAGAAACATCCGCCTCTTCCGATAGATTCAGTCTCGCATCCAAAGAATTCTCTTTCGGTAAGTCCTCGATTAGGGAAAGCAGTGCATCTTTTACCCCCTTCAAAACCGATTCCTCGGCAGTTATATTGATCGCTAACTTAGCCCGGTTAACAAGACTTTGCCGGAGCTTTTTTAAAGCCGAGGTAATATTTTTTATCTTTTTTTCTATCTCCTTAGCAAGCTCAGAGCTAAAAAACACCTGAGAAATCCCCTCCCATTGTTCCTGAAGTCTTATTGCCGGAGAAAGCTTACTGCCCGCCCGAAGAGAGGCAAACCGATGTCCCTGAGGAAGGAGAGCAGCTTTAAATTCATTTTTAAGTTCAAAAATCAAATCCTTCATTCGTTCCTGATCATCAAAATCTGCTTCAATTAAAAGGCGCCGAAAAAGTTCCAAAGCTGGCTTTAAGTTTTTGGCAAGAAATTTCATCCGGAAAAAAATATTAGATTTTTTCCCCGATAAAGGATTTTGAAGGTCACCACTGGCAAATAGTTGATAGTTAAACCCACCAGTATAAAGGGAAAGCTGCCGTGCCACTTCATCATATTTAATTCCCGGAAGGCCAGAATTGCATATTGCCTTTCCAAATAAATTAAGATAGTTCAAATCCTCTTCCGGAATCTTTTCAGTATCCAAAGATAGGTCAAGATAAACAATCCCGTTAGTAAAAATATCATGAAGATACAAAGGAATTTCTTCCGAAAGGAGAACTTGTTCACTCGGGACAATCTCTACTTTATGGGGTAAATCTTCAATTTTAAGGAAGGGGATTTTATTAATTACCTCGGGAGGATCTGGTTGCTCCTGAAATTGTTTAAGTTTTATAGCCGAAACGACAATTTCTTCTTTTCCTTTACTTCCAAGACTACTTTCCCATTTTTTTAGCCAGCAAGAAAGCTTGGCTTCTTGTCTTTTTAAATGTTCCGGATCAGGTCGCACAATAAGAGTACTGCGGTGAGGGTTAAGAAGAAGCTGCTCTTCGATTAGCTCAAGGAAAAAATTTTTCTTCCGGGAGATTTCTTTTTTTAGCTTCTCCATCCAGCAATTGAATTTTAGGGTGGTTTCCGGTTCGGTATCGTGTAACCATCCTCGGAGGGTTTTTCGCAGCAAATGAAGCGGATAGGGTTCGACCTCCCCTTTTATTTCCCGATTCCTAAATTCAACTCGCTGGAGCGCTGAATCAATAGTTTCTTTATCAATCCCTTGATCCCGGATGGTCTTTAAAGTAGTTAAGACTATATCTTCAACTTTATCCGCCTGTTCTGGGTCAGTGCCCCGGATTCCTGCGGTAAACACCAGTTCTTTTAGTTCGGTTTCTAATCCAGTAGCGGGAGAAATATCTTCTCCGAGTTTGGAATCAAGCAAGGCTTTTCTTAATGGAGAACCAGAATTACCCACTAAGATTTCTGATAATACTTCAAGTGCTATTACCCGAGCTGGATCAATCACTGGCACAGTAAGCCAGTTAATAGTGATACTCGATTTTTTTTCGATTGAATCCTCCCTTTTAATCGGAAAGGTGACCTCTACCTTCCGAGGAGAAGACCAACGCGGTTGATAAGGTATTTCCGATTTTATCGCCAGTCGGTGAAATTGGGACAAAAATTCTTCTTCCAGAAAAGATAAGTGTTTTATTGTAGGAATATTTCCGTAAAGAAAAATTTTACAGTTAGAAGGATGGTAATATTTTTTGTGAAAATCAACGAATGCCTCATAAGTAAGTTTTAAAATAGAGATTGGCTCCCCTCCCGAATCAAAACCATAGGGGGTATCGGGGAAAAGGGACTGATAAGACCAGTCAGCAACCAAGGCTTCAGGATTAGCATACTTACCTTGCATTTCGCTATAAACTACCCCCACAATTTTTAATCCACTCTCGGGAGAATTTAGTTCTTTAAATTCCAGATGATAACCTTCCTGCTGAAATATCTCTTTCCTTAAAAGGGGGAAAAAGACTGCATCTCCATAAACCAGCATAAGATTGAAGAAATCTTTCTCATTCATGCTACTTGCCGGATATACGGTTTTATCCGGAAAAGTCATCGCATTAAGATAAGTCTGCATACTCCCCTTAAGAAGGGCAACAAAGGGATCTTTTATCGGAAAGCGGCGGGAGCCAGAAAGCACCGAATGTTCGAGAATATGAGGTAAACCGCTGTTGTCATAAGGTGGAGTGCGAAAAGTAAAAGCAAACAAATTTTCCGAATCATTATTATAAAGATGGTATACTTCGGTTCCGGTTTCTTGGTGAATTAATCGGATACCAAGGGAGCGATATTCTAAAAGTTCTTTTTGGGAGAGAACCCGAAAGTTAGAATAGGTTTCCCCTTCCATTAAAATTTCTTTGTTCACCATAATTTCCTTTCTCCAGTTGCAACCAAGTATTTAAAAAATAAATAATAAATTATATTAAAAACAGCATAAGACAAATGATTTGTCAAATTAGTTTTGTAATTAAATAAAAAATTTCCCCTCCATTTGGCAACCAAGGAGGGGAAATCTCTGCTTGTTCAACTCCTTATCAAAATTCAATTTAGTTGCAGTTATTGAACGATAGTAAACCGCAATCTATAATCGCTCGGTTATAATTATCTCCCTTTTATGTCAAAGCGGTCCAGGTTCATAACTTTATCCCAGGCTTTTATAAAATCTCTCACCAATTTTTCTCTGCCATCCGAGGAAGCATACACCTCAGCCACCGCTCGCAATTCGTGGTGGTGCCCAAAAATTAAATCTACTCTGGTTGCGGTCCATTTTACTTCACCCGTTTTCCGGTGGTAACCCTTGAATAAGTAAGAATGATTGTCAACTGGCTGCCATTCTGTTTCCATATCTAAAAGATTTATAAAAAAATCATTGGTAAGGGTACCCGGCGTCTCGGTAAATACACCGTGCTTGGAGTAAAGATAAGTAGCTCCTAATACCCTAAGTCCTCCTGCCAAAACAGTCAATTCAGGAACCGTAAGGCAAAGAAGTTGTGCCTTGTCCACTAATAGGTATTCTGCCAGTGCTTTACTGGGATCTTTAATATAGTTTCTAAATCCATCAGCAAAGGGCTCCATAGCTGAATAAAAGGATACATCGGTTTGTTCTTGCAAGGCATCCACCCTTCCCGGCTCAAAAGGAACACTTAAATTAAAACCCGCTTTTTTAGCTGCAAGCTCTATCGCCGCACCTCCTCCCAACACAATCAAATCAGCTAAGGAGACCTTCTTACCATTCTTTTGCTTGTTATTGAATTCCCTTTGAATTTCTCGATAGACATTAATAATCTTTTCCAAGTCTTGAGGATGATTCACTTCCCAATCTTTTTGGGGAGTAAGACAAATACGAGCTCCGTTGGCTCCACCTCTTCGGTCAGAATTGCGATAGGTAGAGGCAGAGGACCATGCAGTGTAAACCAATTGAGAAACACTTAAACCGGAGGCAAGAATCTTCTCTTTAAGTTCCTTAATATCATTTTCGTCAATCAATTCGTAGTCCCGCGGAGGCAAGGGATCCTGCCAGCTGAAGATTTCATCAGGAACTTCTGAACCAAAATAGCAATCACGGGGTCCCAAATCACGATGAACAAGTTTAAACCACGCTCGGGCAAAAGCTTCCTCAAACTCTTTAGGATTTTCAAGAAAACGCTTGGCAATTTCAGAATAAATTGGATCGAACTTTAACGCCAGATCAGCGGTTAGCATCATCGGTGGATGCTTTTTATTAGGATCGTGGGCATCAGGAATGATAGCGGCAGCATTTTTTGCAACCCATTGATGTTTACCGGCAGGACTTTTGGTCAACTCCCATTCATAATTAAATATAAAATGTAGGTAGCTTATCCCAAACTTGGTAGGCGTAGAAGACCAGACAAGTTCAAATCCAGAAGTAAAGGTATCAGGACCCTTGCCAGTTTTATAACTATTCTTCCAGCCAAGCCCTTGCTGTTCAATGGGGGATGAATCTGGGTCGGGACCAATATAGGTATCGGGACAAGCCCCATGACACTTACCAAAGGCATGCCCCCCCGCAATTAAAGCTACGGTTTCTTCATCATTCATACCCATACGGCTAAAAGCCACTCTGATCTGCTCGGCAGATGCAACCGGATCAGGATTTCCCTCTGGACCCTCGGGGTTAACATAAATAAGCCCCATCTCAGTTGCCGCAAAAGGTTTTTCAAGCTCTCCTTCTTTAAAACGTTTTTTTCCGGATAACATCTCCAGCTCTGGTCCCCAGTCTGCACTTTCATCCGGCTCCCATATATCTTCTCTTCCCCCACCAAAACCGACAGTCTTAACCCCCATGTGCTCCAGAGCTACATTACCCGCTAAAATAATAAGATCAGCCCAGGAAAGTTTACGGCCATACTTTTGTTTAATAGACCAAAGTAGACGAACTGCTTTGTCAAGGCTAATATTATCCGGCCAGTCAACTCTTGGTGGGAAACGAATATCACCTGTTCTTGACCCACCACGACCATCATAAATTCGGTAACTTCCCGCACTGTGCCAGGCTAAACGGATAAACAGAGGGCCATAGTGGCCAAAGTCAGCTGGCCACCAATCTTGGGAGTTGGTCATAAGCTCCTTCAAATCCTTTTTTACCTCAGCAAGATTCAGGCTTTCAAATTCTTTAGTATAATCATAATCTGTTCCATAAGGATTGGAATGGGAACAATTCTGCCGGAGGACTTTTAGGTTTAATCTATTGGGCCACCAATCAGTAACCCATCTTTTCTTTACATTTTCCTTCTTTTTTTCCATTTCACACCTCCTTGATTTGTTTTGATTATATTCTTAGGATAAGTTTTATTAAAAACTTGTAACAAATTGATTAAAATGTTAATATTAAAAAATCTGAATTTTAACTAATTAGTAATTATTCCTAATCAGGAATATATCACATTGAAAAAAGAAAAGTCAACCGAAAAGGAAAATTTAGACAAATTTATAAATGATTGTAAAACGCTGGGATTAAAAATTACACCCCAAAGGCTTGCTATTTATAAAGAAGTTCTAAACGCCATCGATCACCCTTCTACTGAAACAATTTATAGAAATATAAAGGGAGAACATCCAAATATATCTTTTGATACGGTAAATAGAACACTTCTAACCTTTGCCGAAATGGGAATCATTCAAATTGTAGAGGGTTCGGGGGGGGTAAGAAGATTTGACCCGAATACTAAACCTCACCATCATTTCCATTGTATAAAGTGCGGGGCAATCATAGATTTTTATTATAAAAAATATAATGGCTTAGAAATTCCAAAAGAAGTCCAAGAAAAATTTTTGGTAAAAAAAATTAGAGTGGTCATCGAGGGTATTTGCGATAGTTGTCGAAAAAGTTTGAAAATATAAATTCCCCTGAAGCTTATTAATAGTTAAAAAGACCAAAAAAGGTTTTAATATTCTAAGGAAGTATAAATAGCATAAAAAATTTGTTGACCACTATCCTATGAAATCTGATTCCGGAACCTATTTATTAATCCTGCGAAGTAATTCGAAAGCCACAATTGAAGTGGGCAAATTGGGGAAAATTCTCCTTAAAAGGGGATACTACATTTATGTGGGAAGTGCTTTTGGCCAAGGGGGTCTACGAGCGCGCGTATCCCGCCACTTTCGTAAAGACAAGCCCACCCATTGGCATATAGACTATCTGAGTAAATTTTTAACTCCAGTTGCGGTATGGTATACCTACCATCAGAAGCCACTTGAACACAAGTGGGCTAAATTCCTTTCGAATATGAGAACTATAACTCCAATTCCAGGATTTGGTTGTAGTGATTGCAGCTGTCAGTCGCATCTCTTTTATTACCCTAAAAAACCAGATTTAGTCTTTCTATCGAAGCAAATTAGTAGTAAGGTTCAGATATGGGTAAAAAGATTTACCGATTATCCGGTTGAATAAATTTGTTAAGTCGGTAAATTTTAGTTTAATCAATCTTTTTAATTTGGCAGCACTTAATCTCACTCCCAACTTATTACCAGCTAAAAATTTAGCTTTATCCCCCCAAAGGCAGAAATTCCCGCCGCATCGTAGCCCCGAATTTCTTGATAATGTTCATTAAAAAGGTTTTCGATCCGTGCGAATAATTGGATATGTTCGCTTATGGTATAACTTCCCGCAAAATTAACCAGAGTGTAAGATTCTCCATATAAGTTTTCGCCTAAAAATCCTTTCCAGTCCAATCGTTTTCCAATATGATTAACGCTTAAGTTTAACTGGTATTTTTGAAACGCATAATTTAATACTCCGCTTACCATATCTCGAGGACGGCGTAATAAAAGGCCGCCATGGGTTTTATCCCGGGTATTGGTGCGGGTATAGGATGCCGAGAGGGTTAAATTTTCTAAAGGGTTCCATCTTATTTCCGCTTCATAACCCTCAGCTTTTGCCTTATTTAAGTTAATATAAGTACTGGTATAATCTGGATAAGAATAAAAGGTAATGAAATTATCATAATCATTGTGAAAGTACACAAAACTAAAAAAAATTTCCCCATCCCAGAAATTTTGCTCTATCCCTGCATCAAAACTCTCACTCTCTTCGGGCTGAAGATGGGGATTTCCCCCTAAGAATCCATAAGCCGGAATTTCCGGAGCATAAAGCTGGTAAAGCGATGGAGCCTTGAAACCAGTTCCCCAGGTCCCTTTAAATTTGGTTCCAGTGTTAGGAATAAGATAGGCTAATGCCGCTTTATAGGTAGTTTCAGTCCCAAAGGTCTGATGGTCATCCACCCGAACACCGCCGGTTAAGAAAATATGGTTAAACAGATTAAGTTGATTCTGGAAATAAAAGGCTTTATTATTAACTGATTTTTTAGGAAACAGGGAAACCCCCCAGTTATCTGCATAATAAGATTCACCCTTTTCCTCTTTGTATTCAATCCCCATCGTCACCACATCAATATCCCCTAGATACCAGTTGTTTTGCCATTCACCTTTAATGATTGATGAATCATACCATCCTTTCGCTGAATAAAAAGGTTCCCTTGAATCTGGTCGATCCCGATCATCTCGGTTGATGGCATAGTATCCAAATTTCAAAACCGAATCCCAGTAATCAGTAACCTCTTGGGTATAACGGGTAAGATAAAGCTGAGAATTGGTCTCTTCAGTATAGTTAGGGTCATTAATAGTCCGGTAATTCATATAATCCCAATCATCCAAGTGCACCTTGGCATCAATGGAACGAAAAACAAAATCCAGATTCCCTCGTGCAAAAAGTTGATATCCAATTCGGCCCGAAAAAGCGTTATTCTCATAATTATCATCAGCCGAAATTCCGTTGCTATCCACCCGGGTGCCAGAAAATGAATAATCCCACTTCTCGATTTTGCCGTCCCCACTTACAATCTCCCGGAAAGTTTCATCCGAACCACCTTCGGTAAAAAAAGAAAACTTTGGCTTTCCTCTTCCTTTTTTGGTAAGGATATTAATGACTCCTCCAATAGAATCGGACCCGTAAAGAGTGGACTGAGGCCCCCGAACTACTTCAATCCGGTCAATATTATCCGTTAAAAAGTCAGCAAAATTAAACGAGCGGGCTGGGCTAATTGGATCATTTATCTCCATTCCATCAATCATAACCAGAGTATCCTCGGAACGAGCACCCCGGAGAAATACTGAAGCTCTCCTTCCCAATCCTCCTTCACTGGCTACAAAAAGACCAGGCACCTCCTTAAGTGCCTGCTTTACAGTCATATCTTTAGAGTTATCAATATCTTGAGCCGTGATAACACTTACTGAGCTGGCTACTTTCTCAATACTTTCTTCGGTCTTAGTTGCCGTAACCACAATCGGTTTAAGAGTAATTTTTTGTTCCTGTTTTTCTTTTTCGGTTTGGGTTTGATTTTCTTCCGCCGCAGTAAACCTTAATGATGCCAAACTGAAATAACCTAAAAAAACCACCAGAAAAAATTTCCCGACAAAATTGGATTTTGCTTTCATGGCGCCCTCCTTTCTCAAAGCTAAAGCAACTTAACCAGAATAAAAGAGCAAAAACAAAAAATCCTTGAACCCAAAAAGGATCCAAGGATTGCACCCAGTTTACTTCACCCTTAATCCGCGTTAAGTGGTCAAGTTCTCTTCTATCAAGGCAGGTCTTCTGACTCTCCCGCACCCCAAACCAACCTTCCCATCCCGATTAATCAGGACAGTGGTTATTTCCGCAAGAAAAACTTGCGTAAGTTTAAGGCACCTACCTTACTTTTCAGTAAGGTGCGGGAATACAGCGGCGGGACCGTTCCGGTTTTTTCGGGATTCCCTTTTAAACCCGTTTCGGGTACCTTGATAGACCAATTTATAAATTTTTTAGATTAAATAAAATACCATAAAAGAATTGTCAACAAAAATCTTTGAGATGGCGAAAAAATTCCATTTCGTCTCACCCTAAACTCGGCTCCCTGTCTCATACCCTTTACTGCCACCCGAACTTGTTTCGGGATCTCCCTTTCCTATTTTGTCATCCCCATTTCCCATTTTGTCACCCTGAACTTGTTTCAGGGTCTCTTTAATTATTAGAGCCGAATCAAGTTCAGCATGACAATTCGCCTTATTTCACCAATTTTTCCGCAATCTCTTTTTGGGTTATTGTTTTGGCCCTTCTTATTTACTAATGCTCACTCCTTACAACAAGATGATTCTGCTTTCAACCCAGTTGGATGTTGTTCTTCCCCCCTTGGTTCTCGGCTCTTTATGAGAACTTCATTAAATTGAGCCATAACTCTTCCCCCCGAGACCGCCATAACTATCGCTTGAACTGCTCCTATCTCTTCGTTGTTAATTCCAACTTCCTTGGCTACGCCAAGGTAATTTTCCATTCAAGGATAACAAGCAAGAGCCATAGAGACAGCTAAATGAACTAGAATGGTAGTTTTTGGTTCAAGAATTTCATTGTTACGAGCAGATTTATAAAAATCATTAAAAGCGTTAGCTTGTCTTTTAGGAAGCATAAATCCCTCCTTTTAGGTGTTCCCTATTAATTCAAAAACTCCAACGCAGTGCTACATAGATGTTGGTATTTTTTTTAAATTGCCCCAAAAAAGTATAATCCTTTTTACCGACAAAAATGTTTGCCCCAGTCTCTGTCGACCATTGATCATTGATTTTATAATGAATATTTGGCCTTACCCAAGCGTCCTGATCCGAGGGTGAATACATGGTAAAAAGCGAAAGTTTCAAATTCTGATACATAAGAAGTTTCGTTAGCCGGAGAGTAAATGTATGTCGACATCTATCGACAGATTGGTTGCCCTGAGGAAGATTCTGACGGTAGGCGTTGTAGTCCATCATCTGCTCCAAATAATACTGGCTTCCCACCGTAAAGTCTTTAGCCACCTCTTGTTCATATCCCAACAAAAAACGAAACTGACTATTAGGAAGGAAAGGATCCCTCCCCCCTAAATCATCTTTCGACTCATAATATGCCATCTCAACATTTCCAATCCCGTATAATACACCCCCGCGAGCGCTTACTCCGTAGACATTAAGACGAGGAAAAAATGCTTTTGCCTTGTGGTAATCAAATCCTACTGGATTTTTCCAAAATCCATGGTAACCATATAGACAGAGATTATATCCCCTGAGCTCACGGTACAGTCGATAAGCAAATTCAGAATCATTAAACCACTCATCCTGTCTGCTCGGGTGAATCACCGCATCTTCACCCGCTAGCTTCCCCAACTGGGGATTAAAATAGGATAACCGTTTTCCATCTATAAAACGATCGGAATTGAATTTCGGAATATAAATAATATTAATATTTACAGGCAGGCTATAAAAACTAAGTTTTAGTCCATCTGAGGGCGCTTTCATATATTCATCCTCACGACCGATAAAAAAAGAGGTGAAATCCTTCGGAAAGAGGTCATTAATAAAAATATTATCCCCTGTCCCCCAGGTCAATATCTGCCTCCCCAGCTTTATTTCCATGAAGCCAAACGGGGAAAACGCTATATAAACCTCACGAAAATCAACCTTTAATCCGCTTTCTTCCACCCCGTCATAAAAAAAATCCATCTTCATTCTGAACTTTACCCAGTCAAAAGATTTAAAAAAGTGAATCTGAAGTCGTGTTTCCCCCAAGGTTACGGTTTTAGATTCGTGCGGATCTTGTTCTGTTCTGGCTCCACCACGACCCTCAAAAAATCCATGGAGTTCGAAGGGGAGTCCTCCAAAATAAAATTTTACCTTCTCTAATGTTTTTTCAGGGGAAAATTCTCTTTCATCCCCTTGAGCACTGGCAATATCAGTTTTTCCGCTTATTGCCAAAAGAAAAATTCCCAAAATAACAAGACCGTAAGAGAAAAATTTCTTCACTTTATCGCCTCATTCGGAGGATTCCGCAGGTAGCGTTCTGTAAAAATATCATCTTTAAGTCCGAGATTATAATCAACCGTGATAAAAGCTACCTCAGTTCTATGCCCACTCTTTAGATTTTTCATTGTCCGTCTGGTAATTGTAGGTATTTTTATTTGTTCCTGTCCTTTCCCTGTTACTAACACCTCTTCAATTTTATCTGCAGTAAATAGCCGATAAACTTCGTTTTGCACATCATAATATTCTTCTTTAAGAGGAAGGTAGTTGTTTTTATCAATCCAGGAAATTCGTCTTATGTAATCAATAGGTTCATTGGGCACACTTTCAATCACATAACAATCCCTATCCCCCAGCTTCTCTTCCCGGAGTAAGCGATGGGTATCAGCAGTAAGGTTACGACCCGATACATCTTCATAAGTGAAATCTGAACCAACAAAGCTTGAACGAGCATCAGTGGCAGCAATTTGGCGAATCATATCCAATGCGGGAATATAAAGCCAGCGATCACTATTTCTCGCTGGGTATTTGTAAACCATAAAAGTCATATTCCTTACATCTGCGGGTTGAAAAAAATAAATAAAATATTTTTGCTCACCCCCCTCTCCACCAAAGTTTTTCCTTAGCATAGTTAACTCTCTTATTCGTTCTTTCCCTTCTTTATTAACAAGCTTCATAATTACATGGGCTTTTAAATCACTACCGGCATAATAAAAAGCAGCATAATAGTTTTTAACTACCTCTTCTGCTGTAATTGCTAATGTTGGGATGGGCATTAAAACCAAAAGCATAATAATTAGATATCTTTTCATTATTACCTCCTCATTATGAGTTAATTTTTTATTTATTATATCTCATCTAATAATATCATAGAGCGATTTTTACTCACTGAAAAGCCAACCTTTAAGGAGAATAATCAATGCAGGCAAATAGATTATTGTCAATATCGAACTCAAGCTCATCATACTTATTATAAATATTGCCACTGTGATATATGGGACAAGGGGAGCAAAAAGCATTACTGAAAATGCTGCAACAAACAAAAAGGCGTTTCGGATAATACCTTTACCAGGTCTTTCCGCTGTCCAAATTAACGATTCGGTGATTACTGCCGAATGGTAAGCAAACCGCTTTTTAACTCCACTGGATTCCAAAGTTTGCACGATTGGGTCAACACCTTCCCCTAAATGCTGTCTAAATCGGCTAATAAAATGGATCGCAAAGTCCACTGCCATACCAAGAGACAGACAGGAAAGGGTTGCCATTGGTAAATCAAAATCTCGGCCCGAAAAACCTATCACTCCATATATAAGCAATATCGTAAAAAGAAGAGGAGTATATCCAACAATCGCCCATTTTACCGAACGAAAATTGAATACCAAAATAATAAATACCACAAGCAACGCAAGAATAAAACCTTTTATGGTGTCATAGAGTACTTCCTTATTCCATATAAAATTAAAATAGGCAATGCCTGCCGGTTTAAATTCCATAAGCGTAGGATGATACTTTTTATATAAATTGACAGCTTCTATCACCTTTCCCATCGCCTCTGCATCCCAGGTTTTAAGCTGAACCAAAATATTCGCCGTTTTAAAGGAAGAATCAACGACATTATCTAAGTCAGAGGGCTTTGCTGACATGCTAAACAAAAAAAGATACTGGCCAATAATCTCTTTATTGTCCGGGACAATATCATATTTTAAGTCATCCTCATGGAGAACCCGATTTATTCTTTTGACATAATCTACTACAGAGATTGTTTTCCCCACAATGGAAAGTTTTTCAAGATGTCTTTGAAGAGCCTCGATATACCTCATCGCTTCCGGGGTCTTTATAAAATTTTCTTCGTTGGAAAAAGCTACTATATAACCCAGTGAAGTACCTCCAAGGGCGTCATTCATTACCCGATCAGCTATATGGATCTCGCTGTTTTCCTTGAACCAATCAACTATATTGTTGTTGACTACTATCTTTGTCGTTCCAATAACGGCAATACCAACAAAAGCAATGCCAATAAAAACTGTCACCCGCGGATTATTCGCCCCTAATCGGGCAAGCTTTTTAAGAAAATAAGAAGATAGTTTAGACCATAAATCTTCTTTCTCGGTGTCTTGACCAATTGTCTTTTCCCTGACAAATGTAAACATCGCGGGAATAAAACTAAAACTAAGAAACCTTAAGACAATTGTGCCAAACGCTACTAGACCACCAAAAACTCTAAACGGGATATTGTGCATAAAAATAAGAACAAGGAATCCTGCCGCTGTGGCTAAAGCCGTATAACGAACCGGACGACCAACCACCTCCATCGTTTCAACAATAGCAGTTTTTTTATCTCTCTTTTCCCGATAGCGAAAATCAAATTCATTAAAAATATGAATGCTGTCCGTAGCAATAGCCAGCAAAAATATCGGGCTCATAGAACTCATAATATGAATCGGAAACCCCAGCCAGACAATAAATCCAATACTCCAGATAATACTAATCATGGCTACCGACATATTAGCCAACAACAAACAGATACTATGAAACATAAACCAAAGTGCGGATGCCATAACCAATCCAGCAAGTGGGGAAAAAATACCCATCAATTTAAACATTTCCGCACCAAAAGTATCTCTGGCTACAGGATCTCCTACTATATAGTATTTTTCTGGTCCACCTTCGCGGCTTACTATCCCTCGTATTCGGTCAGCTATTTCTTTTCCATTTGCTCCCTTTTCGAGTGGAATATATATAGCAGTAGCTTTACCATCCGGAGATATTATCCGCCTGAAAAAAAGAGGATTTTCATAGAGCATTTTTTTTAGACGATTCATTTCTTCGTCATTATTGGGAACCTCCGGCATAAGCGGTCCTACCCGCAATATTTTCCTTTCCGCGGTTACATTCGTAATCGTAGAAAAACTATTTACATCCCGAGCTGCAATACCTTTAATCCTTAAAATTTCCTCCGTAATTTTTATAATTTTTCTCAAAGTTTGTTTATTTAAAATACCCCTTTCGCTTACAATACCTATAACAATCATATCTTCATAGAGGCCAAACATCCTTTCGACCGTATCATTCCATACCCGAACATCTGAAGTTGGCGGGAGCATATGTTTAGGATTGGTATCAGCCACCATCTTAGGTAACTGTAAGGCAAATAATATTGTAGTGACTAAAACTATTGAAATTACCGTCTTTGGCCAGGCAATAGCAAACTGCACCATTCTGGTTAACATAAAATTACCCTTACATTACTTCTTTTTCCAAAACACGCGGATGAAATCTATTATATATTAAAAAAACTCCAAAGGATAGAATTCTTTTTCCCCTGGAGTTTTTTAATAACTTTTTAGTGAGCCCCAACCCTTTTTGGCTTTATTATAAATAATTAAATAAAATCTTA
>Ga0315298_1004582_pt1 | contig 20526 bp, 25 predicted proteins | sample WHS_1_MG_FD_203077 | JGI IMG/M metagenome (GOLD analysis project Ga0315298, IMG submission 203077) | Extremophilic microbial mat communities from Washburn Hot Springs, YNP, Wyoming, USA - WHS_1_MG | ecosystem: Environmental > Aquatic > Thermal springs > Hot (42-90C) | place: USA: Wyoming...
ATTTCCCCACACCAAAAAATCCACAACAAAAATATTAAAAATTTAAAAAATTCTTTTTTTAAAATATAAAAAATCAAATTTTTTAATTTTTAACTTTTCCTTTCAACCTTATATCCGCTACCAAGTAAAAGCATCTAAGCGATAACTATTATTTTTCTACTAAAATTTTCAAATCGTTAACGATTCAAAAAATCCCTCTTTTTTCACGCCTTGCTACATTTTTTTAAAAACGCTAATCGTCAATTCCCCAGCTTCTTTCATCGATTTTCCCATAAAGAGAAAACCGTGATTTTTCAAGATGATAAAATTGTTTTTATTTAAAACTTTTAAAACTTCTTTCGCTAATTGAATCGTTCCTTAATTTTGTTGCCTTTTCCAAGATTTTTTTATTGTGGCCATGAAATATTGCTTTAACATCTTTTCTTTTTTTATAAATAAACCAGTGTAAAAAAGTTTCCGAAGAAGGCAAAGTTAAGCCTTGAACGTGTACTTCTTTTTCTTTGAATCGCACCTTTTAACGAAGGTTATCCCTTCAATGTTTATCTTGGCCATATCCTTGCTGCTTCCAGTAATAATGAATCCCTCTTTTTTTCTAAAACTTAATTTCCTGCAGACCACCTTCCTTCTTTTGGTGTCAATCCTAATTTGTCAAATTTTTTACACCAAAAAATTAACTCCCTAACCTCTTGATTCTGAGATAATTTTTTCTTTTCGAGAATTGTTTTAAATTTTGGACGGTGTATTTTTCTTTCATGTAAAAATCTTTAATGTGAATTTAATTTGTCAAGAACGATTTTTTTAACAAAGTCAACGATAAGAATAAAAAAAGAAAAAATTAAAGAAAACTAAAAACAGAAAATACGAAGGAAGCAAAAAAGAAAATTCAAAAAAACGAGAAAGGGGTAAATAAAGAAAAATAAATAAAAACAGAGTTGAAATAAATATCGTAAGGTGCATCCATTTTGATGGCTTTGATTTAAAAAACCAATCGTTCGTTCTAATTGAATAAAAAATTGAAATACCGGTAAGAGTAGTGGCAGTAAAAATTATCGTTCTTAAAAATTGCGGGGAGGAATTTTTGAAAATTAAATATGGAACCGTCATAAACATTCCCGAAATAAAACTTAAGGCGAATAATAGCAAAAATAATTCTTTAGTTTGATATTTGGCAAGTTTTCTTGTTTCAATACTTGAAACCCAATCCGTGGGAAGAGCAACAAGAGGAAGATCTGTCAAAAAATCAGTAAGCAAAATTTGTAAAGGAGTTAAAGGTAAAAACGGTAAAAAAAATGACAAAAATCCTATCGTAAAGAAGTTCCCAAAATTATCTGTCATTGTGTGGCGCAAAAATTTGACTATATTGAAAAAGGCCTGCCTCCCCAAATTTATTCCTTCAATAATTACTTTCAAGTCTTTTTTTAACAAAATAATATCGGCAACGTCTTTTGCTGCGTCTTGGGCAGTATCAACCACCAAACCCACGTCTGCAGCCTTTATTGTTGGGAGGTCGTTTATTCCCTCTCCTAAATATCCTACTTTATGTTTTTTTGAAGCGCTTTTACAATTTTATATTTTATTTCAGAAGAAACCTCCTCAACTACTTGTTTAAAAACGCTTTCGATCATTTCTTTTAATTCTTGCTCCGAAAAAACTTTTTCGTCCTCTTTGATTAATCCCATTTTTAAAGCAACTCTTTTTGCTACCTCAAGATGATCACCTGTAACTATTTTAATGTCAATACCCAATTTTTCGGCCAAAACCAGCGCCTCCTTGGCGCTGGCCTTTGAGCGTCTCTAAAAACTGCAACTCTTAAAAACTCAAACCCCCTAATTGTTTTTCCTTTTTCAATAAATTCTTCGGTCTCCATTTCTTTTTTGCCAAACCATAAACCCTAAAACTTTCTTTAAACCAATTTTCAACTGCGTCTTTCCATTTTTCTCTGTTTTCGCAATATTCCAGCAAATAATCTGGGCTCCGCTCACCACTAAAAATTTCTTTTTTTCTTTAGTTTCCAAAATCGCCTGCGAAATTCTCAAGGAAGGATCAAAAAGCTTTCTGTTTATAAGTTTTATTTCTCTCAATTCCTTTTTTATTTCTTCTTTTAGTTTATTCATAATCACCTTAGAAAAATCGGAAAGATATTTTTGGGAAACGTCAAAACTAAGTGAAGCGACCAATTCTAAAAATTCTTTTTCGTCTTTTGCCAAAATTTTTTCTAATTTTAGTTCGTTAGTAGTCAAAGTTCCGGTTTTTATCGCTACAGAACACATCGATCACTCCCAAATCCTCGATAGCGCTTATTCTTTTTATGATAACATCGCCTTTGGCAAATCTTTTTGAATAAACGATCAAAGTAAAGACTGAAATCGAAGGGAAAAATTCTGGAAGGATGGAAATTCCCAAAATAAGAGAGAAGGCAAAAATTTCCCTAATTTCTACCTCTTGACGAAAAAATTAAAAAGAAAAATCGAAGCTATAAAAATCATTACTAAAATCACCAATCTTAAAGTAAATCTTTCAAGTTCTTTTTGGGAGGAAGATTTTTTTCAAAATTTTTTCCGCCATCTCTCCTATTTTTCCAAATCTCATTTCCTTTCCTGTTTTTTCGATCAAAATTTCAGCTCACCTTCTACCGCTTGAGTTTCTCCAAAAACTTCATCTCCCACATTTTTTGAACTGGCCTTGATTCCCCTGTTAAAATTTGTTCGTCAACAAAAAAATTCAAGTAATTTATAACTTTTCCGTCTGCAGAAACTAACTCTCCCTTAATCAAATAGATTAACCAAAAATTCATCAGAAATTATTTTTTCTTTTTGTCTCTAAAAACAACAACTTTTTTTGTTAAATACTTTCTTAAATTTTTAGAGAAATGATGAAAGTTTAACTCAGAAAACAAACTCAAAAAAATTGCGACCAACAAAAAAAGTAAAATTAAAAAAGATTCAATTTCCCCCTCCAAAAAAAGAAATCAAAAAAAACCAAAAACAAAAATATGTTAAAGTAATTTAAAAGTTCTTCCCTCAAAAACCTCAGCCAATCGAATTTTAACTCTTGCCAAAAAACGTTTAACCCAAATTGTTTTAATCTCTCTTTGACTTCTTTTTCTGTTAATCCCAAGGTTCTTTCCATTTTAATTTATTATACCAAAACCTAAATATTGAAAAAGAATTGATTCTTTGTTAAATTTAATTTAATGCAATTCTATCCCTTCTCAAAAATTGAAAGAAAGTGGCAGAATTTTTGGGAAAAAGAAGGAATTTTTAAAACCAAAGACAACTCAAAAAAACCAAAGTTTTATTGTCTTGATATGTTCCCCTATCCCTCTGCAGAAGGATTGCACGTTGGACACTTTAAAGGTTATACCTTTTCTGATGTCATTGCCAAAAAAAGGAAAATGGAAGGCTACGAAGTTTTACATCCGATGGGTTTTGATGCCTTTGGTCTTCCCGCAGAAAATTTTGCTATAAAAACCGGAATTCACCCTCAAATTACTACAAAAAGAGCAATTAAAAAAATCAAAGAGGAGTTAAAAAGAGCGGGTTTGGGTTATGATTGGGAAAGAGAAATTATCACCTCAACCCCTCAATATTACAAATTCACTCAATGGATGTTTCTCACTCTTTACAAGGCTGGCCTCGCTTATAAAAAACTATCTTCGGTAAATTTTTGTCCTTCTTGCAAAACCGTTTTGGCAAGAGAACAAGTAATAGAAGGTAGGTGCGAAAGATGCAAAAGTGAGGTTGAAAAGAGAGAAATGGACCAATGGTTTTTTAAGATTACAGCTTATACTGAGAGGTTGTTAAAAGATTTAGAAAAAATAGATTGGCCAGAAAACATCAAAACAATGCAAAGAAATTGGATTGGAAAATCAGAGGGAACAGAAGTCGATTTTGAAATTTTAAATGATAATTTGAAAATTAAAGTTTTCACCACAAGAATAGATACTATTTTTGGATGTACTTTTTTAGTTTTGGCTCCAGAAAATCCAATTTTAGAAAAACTCAAGGATAAAATCGAAAATAAAAAAGAATTAGAAATTTATATTAAAGAAGCAAAACAAAAAACAGAAATTGAAAGGGTGGCAGAAAATAGAAAAAAAACCGGAATCAAACTTTTGGGAATTGAAGCTAAAAATCCATTAACAGAAAAAAGAATTCCGGTTTTTGTAGGCGATTATGTTTTGGGGGAGTATGGCACGGGAGCGGTAATGGGAGTACCGGCACACGATCAAAGAGATTTTATTTTTGCTAAAGAACATAACCTTGAAATTTTGTGGGTGATTAAAGGAAAAGAAGAAATTGATTACAAAAGAGCTTTTGAAGAAGACGGAATATTAATCAACAGCGGGCCTTTCTCAGGGTTGGAAAGCAAAAAAGCCAGAGAAGAAATAACGAAATATTTGGAAAGAAAAAAATTGGGTAAAAAAGCAGTTTATTACAAGCTTAGAGATTGGTGTATTTCAAGACAAAGATATTGGGGGGCTCCCATTCCAATCGTTTATTGCGAAAATTGCGGTATCGTTCCCGTTCCAGAAAAAGAACTTCCAGTTTTATTGCCAAAAATTAAAGATTTCTTGCCCACTGGCGAAGGTAAAAGTCCTTTGGCAAAGGTTAAAAGTTTTGTTGAAACCAAATGTCCAAAATGTCAAAGAAAAGCAAAAAGAGAAACCGATACCATGGACACTTTTGTTTGTTCTTCTTGGTATTTTTTAAGATACGCTGACCCCAAAAATGAAAAAGTTTTTGCTAGCAAAAAGAAAATTAAAAAATTTTTGCCGGTCGACCTTTACATTGGAGGGGCAGAACATGCGGTAATGCATTTGTTATATGCTAGGTTTTTCACCAAGGTTTTGAAGGATTTGGGATATTTAGATTTCGACGAACCATTTTTGAAACTTTTTAATCAAGGCACTATTTATTATAAAGGAGCGAAAATGTCAAAATCAAAAGGAAACGTAGTCGCGCCAGAGTACATTTTTGAAAAATACGGAGCGGATACTTTAAGAATGTATGAAATGTTTATGGGTCCCCCAGACCAAGCCATCGAATGGTCGGACAAAGATATTTTGGGAGTTTTTAGGTTTTTGAATAAGGTTTGGAATTTAACGAAAAAAGTTTCAAAAAAGAAAACAGAAAACTCAAATTTAGAAAAATTGTGGCATAAAACTTTAAAAAAGGTTAAAGAAGACGTGGAAAATTTTAGGTTTAATACTGCAATTTCAAGTTTAATGATTTTTTGCAATTCTTTGGAAAAGGAAAAAGAAATTCAAAAAAATATTTTTGTTAATTTGGTAAAAGTTTTATCAATTTTTGCTCCGCATTTGGGCGAAGAATTGTACCACAGGCTAACGCACAAAAAAAATTCGGTGTTTTTTGAAAAATTTCCAAAACCAGATCCAAAAAAAATTTTTGAAGAAAAAATTGTGTTTTTGTTTCAAGTTAACGGAAAAGTAAGAGATAAAATAGAGGTTGAAAAAGGAATTTCAAAAGAAAAGGCAGAAAGTTTAGCTTTGCAATCAGAAAAGGTCAAAAAATTTTTAGAGGGTAAAAAAATTGAAAAAACCATTTTCGTTGAAAATAAATTAATAAATTTTGTGGTAAAATAAACTATGGCAATCGAAATTAAAAGAAAACCAAAAGAAAGTGTTGCCAGCTTAATAAGAAGGTTTAATCTCGCAGTAATGAAAAGTGGAGTTTTGCTTGAAGCAAGAAAAAGAATGTACAAAGAAAGAAACATCTCTCCAAGAAAAAAATGGGAAAAGGCTTTGTATAGATTAAAAAAATCTCAAGAGTACGAAAAGCTGAAAAAATGGGGAAAAATTTAAAAGAAGAAGTTGAAAAAGATTTTTTATCAAGTTTAAAGGAAAAAAATTTAGAAAAAATTAGTGTTTTAAGATTGCTAAAGAACGAAGTGCATAAAAAAGAAATTGAAAAGAAAGGAGATTTGACAGATCAAGAAGTTCAAGAAGTCGTTTTAAAAGAAATTAAAAAAAGAAAGGAAGCAATTTCTCTTTATGAAAAAGGAAAAAGAGAGGATTTAGCAGAAAAAGAAAAAAGAGAAATTGAAATTTTAAAAAAATATTTACCAGAAATGATGACAGAAGAAGAAATTGAAAAAATGGCAAAAGAAGTAATTGAAAGATTGAAGGTAAAAGATGTCAAAGAAATGGGAAAAGTAATGGGAGAGTTAATGAAAAAATTAAAAGGAAAAGTGGAAGGAGAGGAAGTGGCCAAAATTGTAAAAAAACTAATTTCTTAAATTTTTGGTTTTTTATCTTTATGGGAAAAGAAATTTTTGGTGCGTTGGATATTGGAAGCTCTAAAATAAAAGCAATCGTTGTCAAAGAAGAAAGAGGGTCTTTTGAATTGGTAGAAAAAATTGAAAAAGAATCAGAAGGAATAAAAAGAGGAAAAGTGGTTGAACCAGAAAAATTAGCAAAGGTTTTAAAATGGATGACAAGAGAGATAACAAAAGTTCCTCCTTTTTTTGTAAATTTGGGCGGAGAATATCTTTCAGCAGTTTCATCTAAGGGAATTATTAATATTTCGAGAGCGGACCAAATAGTAAGCGAGGAAGATATAAAACGAGCTCTAAAATCTGCGGAGGCTCAAAAATTTTCTTTTCATAGAGAAATTTTGGACGTTATCCCTCAATATTACATCTTAGATAATGAAATTAAAACTGAAAATCCTTTGGGAATGAAGGGATTTAAAATGGAACTTCAAGCACTTTTAATTTTAGGAATCCAACCTTACTTTGAAAACCTTCAAAAAAGCTTAAAAATGGCAAACGTAGAGGTTTTAGATTTTATTCCCAACCCATTGGCCCTTTCTTTTTCTGTTTTAAAAGAAAAAGAGAAAGAAAAAGGGGGATGCATTTTAAACATTGGGGCAGAAACTACCGAAGTTTGTATTTTCAAGGATGGCTTTTTAAAAAATTTTTTTGTTTTGCCTTTTGGTTCTGAAATTATTACTAACAAATTAGCGCTTCTTTTAAAAAAAGATTCCGAGATTGCAGAAAGAGTAAAAATAGAATTTGGAAATTGTTTGTCAAAAGAAAAAAAAGAAAAATTAGTTTTAGAAGAAGGTAAGGCTTTTTCAAAAAGTGTCATTTCAAAAAAGATTAGAGAAGCTTTAATGAAAATTTTTGATGAAATAAAAAAAGAAATGAAAAAGAATTTAGAAGAAAAGGAATTTCCGGGAGGGTTTGTCTTATGCGGAGGAGGAGCAAAAATAAAAGGAATCGAAGAAATTGCAAAACAAAAATTTCAACATTTTTGTCGGGTAGGAAAACCAAAGAAAATTTTGGGCTTAGATGAAGACCCTTCTTTCTGTGTTTGTGAAGGTTTAATTTTAGCTGGATTGAGCAAAGAAAGAGAAGAAAAAGAAGGGTTGTTTTCTAAAATTATTAATTTTTTCAAAGGTTTTGTCCCCTGAAAATGCTTCCTTCTAAAATTTTTTTTCTTTGTTGCCTCTCCTTTGTTCTCGGGGTTTTTATTTCTTCTTTTTTTAAAATTCCTTTTTATTATTTTTCTTTCGTTTTTATTTTTTTCCCTCTCTTTTCCAATCCGAAAAAATTTTTTCTTTTTTTATTTTTTGTTTTTTGCTTTTTCCTTGGTTTTTTAAAAACAGAAGCTAAATTTTTGAAACTACAACAAAGCGAACTTTTAAAATTTAAGGATGAAAACGTCCAAATTTTGGGGAGAATAATCAAGCCACCAAAGATAACTCAAAACTATCAAGATTTAACAATAAAAATAAAAACTTTAAACGGAAAAGAATTTAATTGGGAAAAAATTTTAGTAAGAACGAGCAAAAATTTTCCTTTTAGTTTTGGGGATGAAATTAAAATTTACGGAAATCTAAAAATTCCAAAAGATGAAGAAATTTTTTCTTTTAGAGGGTATCTCGCAAAGGATGAAATTTTAGGTATTTTTTATTTTCCCAAAATAGAGAAAACTTCGAGCAAAAATTTTGAAAATTCGTGGGAAATTTTTCTGGCCCAAATTTTAAATTTAAAAGAAAAGATAAAAAAAGAAGTGTTTTCTCTTTTTCCCTTCCCCCAAAACTCTCTTTTGATTGCTTTTTTGTTTGGCGAAGAAACTCAAGTTCCCAAAAATATTTTGGAAAAATTAAATTTTTCTGGATTAAGGCATTTAATCGCAGTTTCTGGGCAACATGTCACCGTTTTGGTTGGTCTTTTTTTGTTTTTATTTTTAGCTTTTGGATTTTGGAGGCAACAAGCGATTTTTCTTTCAATAATTTTCTCTTTTTTATTTTTAATTTTGGTAAATTTTCAAATTTCTGCTGTACGAGCGGTTTTGATGGGATTTATAATTTTAATAAGCCAAATTTTTGGAAGGATAACTTCTGGATTGAGAGTTTTAACTTTAATTTTAGCGATAATGCTTTTTTTAAACCCTCTTTCTTTAAGATACGACCTTTCTTTTCAGCTTTCTTTTTTAGCAATGCTTGGAATTTTAACTTTGTATGAACCTTTTTATAATTTCTTTAAATTTTTACCAAAAAATTTTCAAATTAGAGAAATTCTCTCTTTAACTTTATCAGCTCAATTTTTTGTTTTGCCTTTAACATTGTATCATTTTGGCTATCTTTCTCTGTCTTCTATCTTGAGCAATATTTTGGTCTGTCCTTTATTCCCTCTTTTGCTCTTTCTTTTAATTTTCTTTTCTTTTTTTACTTTAATTTCAAAAATCCTTTCTCTTTTGTTTGTTTTGCCAATTTTTGTTTTAATTTATTTTATGGAGATTGTGGCGAAAATATTTTCTATTCCTGGCACATTTTTATCCTTTAAAATTTCTTTGCCAACTTTAATCTTGCTCTATCTTTTGCTTTCTTTTTTAGCTTACAAAATTCAAAAATTTTTTGAACTAAAATGGCTCAAATGAAAAAGTGTTTTTTGATTACAGTCAATATGGGTTACGGTCATCAAAGAACTGCTTTTCCGTTAAAATTTTTATCTCAGGATGAGGTTATTGTCGCTAACGATTATCCAGGAATTCCGAAAAAAGACAAAGAAATTTGGGAGAAAACGAGAAAGTTTTATGAAACTGTTTCAAGGTTGGAAAGTAACTTTCCTTTCTTGGGAAAATTAATTTTTAAATTTTTCGATCAGTTTCAAAAAATAAAACCTTTTTATCCTAAAAAATCTTTAAGCTCTCCGAACTTTTCAACAAAAATGACCTATGCTCTTTTCAAAAAACTTAATTGGGGAAAAGACTTAATTGAAAAAATCAAAAACCAAGCGGCAAAAATCAAAAGTAATTTGCCCATTGTTTCAACTTTTTTTACTCCCGCTTTCATGGCAGAATACTTTCAATATCCTGGAGAAATTTTTTGTGTAGTTTGCGACGCTGACATTTCAAGGTCTTGGGTATCGATTTTCCCTCAAAAAAGTAAAATAAAATATTTTGCGCCCACAGAGAGGGTTGTCGAAAGGTTAAAGCTTTATGGTGTAAAAAAAGAAAATATTTTTTTGACAGGCTATCCTTTGCCAAAAGAAAGTATAGAAACTGTAAAAGAGGACTTAAATTTTAGAATTTTGAATTTAGATTCTGAAAAAAATTTTTTAAAAAAATACCAGGATTTAGTGAATTTAAAATTAGGAAATTTACCAGAAAAACCCGACCACCCTTTAACAATTTTGTTTTCTGTGGGTGGGGCGGGAGCTCAAAAAGAAATCGGTTTTTTAATTTTAAAATCCTTAAAAGAGAACCTTTTGAAAGAAAATTTAAAAATAATCCTTTCGGCTGGCATTAGAAGGAAAATCAAAGATTATTTTTTAAAAAAAATAAAATCTCTGAAGTTGGAAGGAAAAATTGGGAAAAGTTTGGAAATTTTATATGAAGAAAAAATTGAAAATTACTTTCAAAGATTCAACCTGAAATTAAGAAAAGTTGATATTTTATGGACAAAACCATCTGAACTTTCTTTCTATTCTGTCTTAGGTATTCCCATAATTTGCACCCCGCCCTTGGGTTCTCAAGAAGAATTTAATTTGAGGTGGTTAATAAAATCGGGTTTTGGAATTTTGCAGGAAAATCCAAAATACACAAAGGAGTGGCTTTTCGATTGGATAAAAAAAGGGTATTTAGCAGAAATGGCAATGGAAGCTTTTGTTGAAGGAGAAAAATTTGGTACTTTTAATATTGAAAGAATAATCAAGGGTTTGTAATTATCACGAATTTGCAAGAATTTGAACACGAATTTTCACAAATAAAAATGAAAAAAAATTTAAAAAAATTTTTATTCACATTGTCAATTTTTTTTCTGTGTTTTTTCGGATTTTTGTTTTTTTGGCACCCAAAAATTCCAGAAAAAATTGATTGGGGAGTCCTTTTTTCACAAAAGCAATGTGAATATTTAAATTTAGATTGGAAAAAAGTTTACCTTGAAATTTTAGACGATCTGAAAGTAAAAAATATAAAATTAATTTCTCATTGGGATTTAATAGAACCAAAAGAAGGAAAATTTAATTTTGAAGATTTGGATTGGCAAATTAGAGAAGCAGAAAAAAGGAATGTAAAAGTAATTTTGGTAATTGGAATGAAAACGGGAAGGTGGCCAGAGTGCCACGAACCAGATTGGATCAAAAATCAAGAATCAAAAATCAAAAATCAAAAATTGTTAGAGTACATTGAAAAAATGGTTGGAAGATATAAAAATTCGAGTGCAATTTTAGCCTGGCAAGTTGAAAATGAACCTTTTTTTCCTTTTGGGATATGTCCAAAAATAGAAAAAAATACTGTAAAAAAAGAATTTGAGTTGGTAAAAACTTTGGATTCAAGACCAACGGTTTTTGTTGATTCTGGAGAGTATTCTTTTTGGATTAATGCTGCAAAATTGGCTGATATTGTGGGAACGACTTTACACAGAAAAGTTTATTCTGATCAATTAAAAATTTATCTTTCTCTCCCCTTCCCTCCCTCTTATTATTTTTTAAAAAAATTTTTTATTAATAAATTTTTCAAAAAAGAGGTAATTTTAGCGGAACTCCAAGCTGAACCTTGGTGTAAAACTCCTTTTTTGTTAGAATGTCCTGAAAAGGATCAAGAAATTACAATGAATCTCGAACAATTCAAAAAAAACATTGAATTTGCCCAAAAGGCAAATTTTAATAAAATTTATCTTTGGGGAGTTGAGTGGTGGTATCAAAAGAAAACAAAAAATCAACCTCAGTTTTGGGAAAAGGCAAAAGAAATTTTTAATAAAAAATAGCAAAGATTCTAAGAATTAAAAAAGGAAGCAAAAATTTTTGGTCTAAAGTTTTCTCTTTCTAGTTGAAAAACTTATTAATTTTTTTTAAAATTTAACTTATGGGGAAAGAATCGCCAAAAAAAAGAAGGTTTAAAATTAAACAAAAACAAAAAAAGAGAGAGAAAATTAAAAAATTGAAAGAAAAACTAAAGAAAGCCCAAAATGAAAAAGAACGACAAAAAATTATTGATAAAATTTTGAGAATTGATCCTTGGCACTCTTATGGATTTTTGGAAGAGTTTTTAAAATCCATAGATAAAGAAAAAGAAGGAGCCAAAGCTTGAGCTTTTTGAGGATTTTCAATCCAAATTTTTATTAATTCATTAGTAAATTTTAGAATTTCTTTTAATTTTAGTCTTTCTTCTTTTCCAAGTTTCCCCAATACAAATTCTTCTATTTTTTTGTCTTTTGGCTTTCCTATTCCCAGTCTTATTCTCCAAAAATTCTTTGTTAAAATTTCATCGATAATAGATTGAACTCCCTTATGCCCCCCCGAACCTCTTTTAAAAGAAATTTTTATTTCTCCAAAGGACAAATCTAAATCATCATGAACTACGCAAAGGTCTTGAGGCTCAATTTTAAAAGTTAAAAAAATTTTTTTGATTGCCTTTCCAGAATTGTTCATGAAGGTCTGAGGTTTTAAAAGCAAAATTTCTGTTCCCTTGATTTTTTTTCTTGAAATTTCAACTAAAAATTTTTCTGAAATTTCAAAGTCAGGAAAAGAATTTTCTTTTTGAAAATTATCTATAACTAAAAACCCAAAATTGTGCCTCGTAAATTTAAATTCTCTCCCTGGGTTTCCTAACCCACAAATTATTTTCATTATTGAAATTTTACACAAAATTTGATAAAATGGAAAAAGTTTTTTCATGATTTTTGATTTTATTAAAGAAATTTTGGTCACTTTTTTGTTGGCTTTAATTATCGTCATTCCTATTAGAGCTTTTTTATTTCAACCCTTTTTAGTCAAGGGCCAATCAATGGAACCCTCTTTTTATACGGGAGATTATTTGATAGTGGACGAGATAACTTATCGATTTAGAGATCCAAAAAGGACGGAGGTAATCGTTTTTAAATATCCCCAAAATGAAAAACAAAAATTTATAAAAAGAGTGATCGCCTTACCAGGAGAAGAAGTTGAAATTAAAGGAGAAGAGTTAATAGTAAAAAATGAAAAAGGAGAAATAGTTTATTCTGAAAAAAATTCTTCAAACTCAATTTTTGGAGATTCAAAAATCAAACTTGAAAAAGATGAATTTTTTGTTTTGGGTGACAATAGAGCTCATTCTTTAGATTCAAGATATTTTGGAAAAGTCAAAAAAAGAGAAATCTTGGGAAGGGTTGTTTTAAGACTTTTCCCTCCACAAAGAATTGAGGCTTTCTTCTTTCAATAAAAAATAAATGGCAGATTTAAAATTCCAAAGACCTAAAGGAACGTACGACATTTTGCGACAAGACTGGGATTATTTTCAAAAAGTTTTTAATGTAGTTTCAACGATCGCAAAATTGAATAATTTTGAAAGAATAGAAACACCAATTTTAGAAAAAAAAGAACTTTTTGAAAGAGGAGTAGGAGAAACAACCGACATTGTGGAAAAGGAAATGTATTGTTTAAAAACAAAAGGCGGAGATGAGCTCTGTTTGAGACCAGAAGGAACAGCACCCGTAGTAAGGGCTTATTTTGAAAACGGACTTTTAGAATTACCCCAACCGGTCAAACTGTGGTACTTTGGTCCCTTTTTCCGTCACGAAACCCCTCAGGCCGGAAGGTATCGTCAATTTTGGCAATTTGGTTTTGAAATTTTGGGAGAAAAAGATTACATTTTAGACGCTCAAGTTATTTTGATTTCTTTGGAAATTTTAAAAGAATTAAAAATCGAAAACTTTGTTTTAAAAATAAACTCGATCGGGAATAGTTGCTGTAGGGGTTATTACAAAAAGAGTTTAGTTTCTTATTTGAAAAAAAGAAAAAGAGGACTCTGTCAAAATTGTAAAGTAAGATTAGAAAGGAATCCTCTGAGAGTTTTAGATTGTAAGGATGAAAAATGCCGACAAATTATTTCTCAAGCGCCCCAAATTCTAGATTATCTCTGTGAAGAATGCAAAAATCATTTTTTTAAGGTTTTAGATGCTTTAGAGTTTTTGGAAGTTCCTTTTGAGTTAGACCCCTTTTTAGTAAGAGGTTTGGATTATTACACTCATACTGTTTTTGAAATTCAAGACAAAGAAACGGGCTTGTCTTTAATTTCTGGCGGAAGGTATGACAGCTTGGGAAAAATTGTAAACACCAAAGAGTTGCCAGCAATTGGAGCAGGCGGAGGCGTCGAAAGAATTATTGAAATCTTGAAAAAAAAGAAAGTTTTCGTTCCCAAAGAAAAATTTCCAAAAATTTTTGTGGCTCAAATCGGAGAGTTGGGCAAAAAATGGGCTTTAAAAATTTGCCAAAAATTGAGAGAGAATAAAATTGAAGTTTTTGAAAGTTTGGGAAAGGATTCTTTAAAAGCTCAATTGAGATTGGCAGATAAAATCAAATCAAAATACGTAATTTTAATAGGGCAAAAAGAAGCTTTGGAAGAAGTGGCGGTTTTAAAAAACATGGAAACCGGAAAACAAAAAGAAGTAAAATTTGAAAACATCGTAAAAGAAATCAAAAAATTGATTTAAAATATACGTTAGAAACTCTTAGAGATGCTAGAGAAAAAACTTTTTCAACCTTGGTCAAAAATTAAAAAAACTCTATCTTGGTTACAATTCAGAAAGAATTGGTAAAAAATATAAAGTTTTTAATTTTTTTTGCTAAAAGAAAGGAAACTCTAAAAATAAAAGAGACTTTATTTGTGATTTCTTTGTCTTTTTCTGCTTGGTAGTTGAAATCGTAAAATTGACATTCCTAAAAATTTAGTAAAAATTTGGGTGTAGAGTAAAATTGACTTAATCTTTCAAAATCATTAAACTATAAATATTAGAAAATCTTTTGGGCGGACGTGGCGGAATTTAGAAGACGCGCAAGCTTGAGGGGCTTGTGGGGGCAACCCTGTGTGGGTGCAAATCCCACCGTCCGCACAAAAATGTTTGAAATTAAAAGCTTGACAAATGAAAAAGAACTCGAAGGAGTATTGGGAGTTCAAGAAAAATGTTTTAAAAATTTGGAAAGGTTCTCGGAAAAATTTCTCTTTGATTTGTGGCAAAATTTTCCAAACGGATTTTTAATCGCAAAAGATAAAAAAGGGGTTTTGGGATATGGAATTTTGAAAAAAGAAAGTGAAAAGGGTTTAATTTTTTCGCTTGCAGTATTACCTGAAATGCAAAATCAAGGAATTGGAAAAGAAATTTTGAAAAGATTGATTGAAATTGCAAAAAAAGAGGACTTAAAAAAGGTTTATTTGCATACTGGAGAAACCAATTTTAAAGCTATTGCTTTTTACCAAAAATTTGGCTTTAATATTATTAAAGTAAAAGAGAACTATTATTCTACAGGAGAAAACGCTTTTTTGATGGAATTGGAAGTTGAAAAATAAAAAAACAGAAGCTAAAAGTAGGAATTTAATTTATAAAGAAGCACCAGAAAAAACCTTGGGTTCCCCCTATGGGTTGCAAGAACGAAGTGAGGCAACAAATAAATATTCGAAAAAATCAGGAAGAGGGGTGAGAGCGAAGTTGATTTTACTTTGCGAAAAAACTGAGCACCAAGATGGGAGAAACCAGAGGTATCTCCTCTATGGGTCGCGAGCCGAAGCCCTGAAAGGGCGCCAGCGCATCAGCCCTGGGGAGGCGAGCGACGATGGAGGGGTCGCATAGTGGCTATTGCGCCTCACTGCTAATGAGGTGGGGATTTTCCCCGCGTGGGTTCGAATCCCACCCCCTCCGCCAGTTAGAACAAAATCCGAACCTACTTTGAACAAAACCCCGACAATAACTTTCAAATGTTGCCCTGCAGACGACAATCTCGCTCAGCGTTTTTGCTTGCCGGGAAAGTTCTTATAATAAATTTATATAGTTAATTTTATTGCACTAAAACTTTCTTTGTCGTTCTAATATTCCAAATTTTTAGCAATTTTGAGACTTTTTCATGAAAAATCTTTAATTTTTTGTTATAATGTAAATAAGCTTTATTGTTATAGATTGATAGTCTACAAAGGTCGATTAAAAGCATAAAATAAATATGGCATTATTTCAAGAAGTTCCAAAAGAGACTTTGCTAAAATACAGGTATCCCGAGCCTGAATTGAAAGAACGATACAAAATTTTAAATTGGATTCTAATAGGGATTGTAGGAATATTCATTATTTTTAGAATACTTCTTTACAAGACAATTTTCATTGAATTGATCACAGGTGGACTTACTGATTCTACTTTACAAACTACGGTAGGGATGGTTTTTTTGATTAATACAGCGATGTTAATACTAATGATCTGGATAGTTAAAATGCTATTTAGCTTTGACGCTCGCGCTTATTTATTACTGTTTGCGCTTTCTACACTCAGTATTCCTAATGTAATCAGAACATTAGATATACTAAGCATTGTTTTATTAATTGCCTCATTGAGTTTATCTTTATTTCTTAAGAAAAAATTGTTTCCCAATATTCCTTTTTGGGGTTATATTCCTAAGCAGTAGTTATTTTCTATGTGAAACCTGTATTTAAAATTGTTATATTTGCAACGATAATTTTGGTTATAGGAATTATTCTATTAATTTCCAAGTCTTTTTTAATTTCCAAATCTTTTTTAATTAATCCATATAAATCAGAAATAAAATATAAAATTCAATCATTTAAATCTATCCAATTTGAAATTCCTGATTTTTGGAAAGAGAATGTAGAAAAAACACCGTCATATTATAATTACACCGTAGACAGTATAATGTTTGGAGATGAGAAAAATTATGTTTCAATGATAATTTCTGTTAAGGAAAAGGATTGGAATCAAGCATTTCTTGAAAATACTGTCGCCCAATTTTTGGAAAACTGGGTATCTTTAGTGAGATATTATATATCATTTTTAAATATGTTTGATTCAAATGAACCTTGTAAAATCCAATGTAAACAAGAAATTTATGGAAAATTTAAAATTAAAGATTTTTTGGAATCTTCAAAGGTGAAAGAAAAATTTAATACCTGCGTTAAAGAATGCAGAGAGGAATCAAGCAAGTATACACCAAATATTGAAGATTATGGTCCTTCCAAAACTAATCATGCGATGAAACGAACTTCTTTAAAAGACGGGAGTTTTTTTATCGCTGAGGCTATTGGATTAAATTGTGATAAGAACAAAGTAGTTTATTTATTATTTGGGGTAAGTGGTGATAGTGATAAAATTGTGCGAGATAAAATTGAGGGAATAAGATCTCACATAAGTAATTCTGTAAATTGTAAATAGAACGAATTCAGTCCATTGGGTTTTTTTATTTTTGGCTTTGTGAGATATTTTAAAAAAATAAGGGATGTAAAAAAATGAATTCCCGCCCCGCCCGAGCTTAAAAGTTTTTTGTTCTGCCGCGCGAAGCGCGGCAATCAAAATTCAAAACCCGAATCTTCTTCAAAAAAGTTCGAATTTTAACTAAAACACACCGCAGTTGGAATAATGCAAATTTGAAAAGAGTTAAGGTCGCAAATAATTAATACCATCATCCCTACATTTAAATTCATTAATGTTTCTTCATCGGTTTCTGACTGGAAAACTTATAGTGATAATGAGTTCGGATTTGAATTTAAGTATCCTAGCACATGGAAAATTTCCAAGTCTCCTATACTTGATGGGAATGGGTGGGTTGTGGCTTCTAATAATGGTTACTTAATGATTGAAATTGGATCAAATAATACGCTTGAACAGTGTACATTAGGAGGAGGAATTTATAGCGAATCTGAACGACTAATATACAAGCAATACGCAAGAGATATTATCGTTAGCGGTATAACTGGAAAAGAAATCATCGGGAAAGATGTAGCGCCTAAATATACTGGCAGGATAACTTTGGGAATTCTGAAGAATGGCATATGTTATAGAATATCATTAGACGGTAGAGATAGTGATGACGATGTTCAGGGTATTGTTTCAACTTTTAAATTCACAAAATAGTTCCGTATTCACTTTGTGAATTTTTGAATTTGCCGTCAAGATCAGTAGAGCTGAGTAATCCCTCGTGTGGGATTAGAAAAACTTGAAATTGCCCCCTAAAGTATAATGCTTTGGGTTAACCACGAAGGATGTTTTTCGTTTTCGCTTTTTGGTAAGCGCGGGCGAAAGGGAAGTTCGAGAGCAAGAGTTCTGCTAACTAAACCCGTTAATAAAATTTGGTTCGGATTTTTTCAAATACACAGCACAAACTAAAAAATTTTCTCAAGAAAAAAATTTTTGACCTAAAAATTTAGAGTAGTTTTTATAAAGTTTCTAATTCTTTTACTATTTCTTCAATAATTTCTGCACAGTTTTTTATTTCGGAGATTCCTGCGCTAGACAATCCTGCCAAAAGTGGAATATCGTCAACGTTTTGCCCTCCCAAAGACCCCGCAATTTTCTCTGCTCTAATTTCTTCTGGAAAAATTTTATCTTCAATTTTTTTGATTTTTTCTGACCAAGCGTTCTTTACCACTCTTATTGGGTGCCCTGTGTTCCATAAAATAACTTCAATGTCATCCATTGTCGCTTCAATAATTTTTTTCTTGTAACTTTCGGAAGCAATACATTCTTTAGATGCCAAAAACCTTGTACCCATTTGGATTCCTTCTGCTCCCAACAAAAATGCAGACTTTGCCGTTTTTCCATCATAAATTCCTCCTGCAACAATCACTGGAATTTTCACAATCTTTTTTGTCTCAATTAAAAGCGAAAACAAAGTATTCTTTCCCACATGTCCTCCTGCTTCCCATCCAGAAACAACTACAGCATCCGCTCCGTTCTCTTCCATTTTCTTTGCCAATCTAGGTGAGGGCACCACTGGAATCACTTTTATTCCTACCATTTTTAAGTAGGGAAAAACCGGCAAAGGATTTCCTCCCCCGGTAAAAACTACTGATGGTTTTTCTTTAATTAAAACTCTTACTAATTCTTCAACTTTTGGGTTTTGCATAAATAAATTCACTCCAAAAGGATTTTTTGTTTTTTCTTTTGTTAATTTAATTTCCCTTTCTAACCAAGCCGGAGGCATTAAACCAGAACCAATCACTCCCAAACCTCCTGCGTTCGAAACTGCAGAGACCAAATTCGATTCTGAAATTCCTGCCATCCCCCCCTGGATTATTGGATATTTAATTTTTAATAATTGGCAAACTCGGTTTTTTTCAAATTCCATATTTTTTAGAAAATTCGTCTTTTTTAATAATGACTACAGAAAATCTTGCTTCAACTTTTAAATTTTCTTTAACAAAAGCTTGTCCTTTTATTCTTGCTATTTTCATTTGGGAATCTGGAATAGGATAAATTGCTAAAACTTCGTCCTTCATTTCAATTTTATCTCCTGGAAAAATGGGTTTTAAAAATTGGACTGATTTTACATCATAAGCCAAAAAATGATAATCTTTATGATTTTCTCCAATTTTTTTTCTTAACAATATCGTTGACAATTGAGCCAAAGCTTCAACTACTAGTACCCCTGGCATAATTTTAAAATCGACAAAATGCCCTGCAAAATAATAATCTTGCGGAGAACTCTGATAAAAACCTAAAATTTCGTTTTCTTTAATTTCTGAGACCTGGTCCACAAACAAAAAAGGTTCTTTGTAAGGAATGATTTTTTTGATTTCTTCTTTAGCTAACATTTTTTATTTAAAAAAATTTTATCATTTTTTAAAGAATTGTTCAAAGTACCCTTTAAAAAAAGCCACCAAAGCAAAAATTTTCTCGTAACCGATTAACCTTCGATTTTTACAATTTCTACCTCAGTATATCTTTGTCGATGCCCCTTTTTAATTCTGTATCTTCTTTTTGGTTTGTATTTTAAAACTATGATTTTTTCCTTCTTTCCTTGAGAAATTACTTTTCCCACAACTTTGGCATTGGGTAAAATTGGCTGTCCTATCTTAACTTCGCCTTTCTCTTTTTCCAAAAGTAAAACCTGGTCAAACACAATTTCCGCACCAGTTTTATTGTCAATTTTTTCAATTTTTATTTTGTCGCCTTCTTTGACCAAATATTGTTTTCCTCCGGTTTTAATTACCGCTTTTGCGATTTTTGTTTTCATATTTTTAATTTTAGCGTTTCTTCTTTTTGACCTTCTTTTGAAGAAATTTGATTTACAAAATTTCGAATTTGAGAAATTTTTGTTTTATATTCTAAATAGGCGTTAGAAATCATTTGACTCCCTTTGTAAATTTTGTTTTCCAAAATCGATTCCATCTCTTCTAAATTTTTCGAAATCAGAACTAAATAATTTTTAAGATTTTCAAAATCTATTGAAACGGCGTATTGTAAATGCAGTCTATACATATATAAAAGCAAAGGCAAAACCCAAGAATAAGGCATTAAAATTACGTTTTCTTTCCTGGCAAAAGAATGAACGTTATAACAGACATTATAAACCGAATCTGGAACGGCAGCGATGGCTTGCGACCAAGTAAGGTCGGGGTCAATATATTGTTTTACTTCTTTTATCTTTTTTATCACCTCTTTTTCTATTCCTTCGATTATCTCCTTTCTTTTTAAAGGATCCTCCTCTTTTTCTAATTCCAAAATTAATTTCGAACTTGGCCATTTGGAGTCAATGGGTAATCTTTTTCCGTTTGGTAAAAGCAGAGCAAATTCTACTACCTTACCTCCAATTCTAAAATTTGTTTCTATCATTTCAGGGGGAAGTTTTTTAAAAGCTTCTCTTAAAATTTCTTCACCAGAACTTCCTTTGGCCGTGGTCCCAGTTAATATTTGGTCTAATCTTTTAATTCTTTCGAAAAATTCTTTTTCTTTTTCTTTACGCATTTCGTCCCTCCTCCTTACTTCCTCTAAAAGATCCCGGCTCAAATCTTTCATTTCCTTTGTGGTTTTTTCTAAATTCTCTTGTAAGGCGCCTTGAACCAAAATTTTTTCTTTTATCTCTTGAATTTCTTTTTTTAAACTATCTTCTCTCTCCTTTCCCTCTTTTTTTCTCTTCTCCTCAAACCAAAAAAACAAAACAAAAAAAATTCCAATCAAAATTACGAGAGCGAAATCCATCTTTAAAATTTAATCAAAAAACAGTCAAAAAAGCAACCCTTCGTATTGGGTCATCTAAAATGTAAGTGAAATGGGATTGGTTGGGACATTTAAAAGGTAAGTGAAA
>Ga0315298_1004584_pt1 | contig 20501 bp, 18 predicted proteins | sample WHS_1_MG_FD_203077 | JGI IMG/M metagenome (GOLD analysis project Ga0315298, IMG submission 203077) | Extremophilic microbial mat communities from Washburn Hot Springs, YNP, Wyoming, USA - WHS_1_MG | ecosystem: Environmental > Aquatic > Thermal springs > Hot (42-90C) | place: USA: Wyoming...
CGGAGACCTGGGCCGGCAGGCCGAGCCACTGGTTGAGCTGCACGCCGAGGACCTGATGCCCCTGCCTCCCCCGTGCGACACGCCTCGGAAGCCCCTGAAGGGGGTGAACCCGGACCGCCGGGTGGTCTTTGAGACATCCCTGGACGGCTACTCGGCCATGGGCCTGCCCCGACCCAAGACAGCGGAAGAGGAAGCGGAGCTGGTGGAGAAGTTTCTGAGCGGGCTGCGGAAGCTACTCTCCCAGGACAGCAACTGGTCCTTCTGGCAGCCGCTTCAGCTATCTCTGGAGAACTGCACCCGCTGCCAGACCTGCTCCGATGCCTGCCACATCTACGAAGCCAGCGGACGCCGGGAGATCTACCGCCCCAGTTTCCGGGCCGAAGCGCTCCGACGCATCATTCGGAAGTACCTGTCCCCCGGCGGAAAGCTGCGGGCCAGACTCAGCGGATCCGACATCGACCTGAATTGGGCCACCGTGGCCCGCCTGGCGGAATCCGCCTACCGCTGCAATCTCTGCCGCCGCTGTGCCCAGGCTTGCCCCGTCGGGGTGGACAACGGGCTGATCGCCCATGAGATCAGGAAACTGTTCAGCCAGGAGATGGGCATCGCGCCCAAGGAGCTCCATCAGCTGGGATCGGTCCAGCAGTTGCGGGCCGGCTCCAGCACCGGTATGACCCCTGCCGCTCTGATTGACAACATCGAGTTCATGGAAGAGGAGGTGGAGGAGAAGACCGGGCTCAGCTTCAAGTGGCCGGTGGACAAGGAGGGAGCCGACATCTTGCTGCTCCACAACGCCGGCGAGTATCTCTCCTGGCCCGAGAACCCCGAGGCCTTCGCCATTATCCTGGAGAAGGCGGGCATCAGCTACACTCTCTCCAGCGACCTGCTGGGCTATGATGCCGTCAACTACGGCCTCTGGTACGACGACGTGCAGTTGGCGCGTGTGGCCCTGAAGCATGCCGAGATCGCCAAGAAGCTGAAGGTGAAGAAGATCGTCATAGGGGAGTGCGGACACGCCCACAAGGCTCTGTCCGTCATCGCCGACCGAGTCCTCTCCGGCGATCTCAACATCCCTCGCGAGAGCTGTTTGACTCTGCTGGACGGGATTGTCACCAGCGGCAAGCTGAAGCTGGATCCGGAAAGAAACGACTTCCCGGTCACCCTTCACGACCCTTGCAACGTGGTGCGGCTGATGGGGATCGTGGAGCCGCAACGACGAATCCTGCGGCGGATAGCGCCCCGGTTCAGGGAGATGACACCCCACGGGGTGGACAACTACTGCTGCGGCGGCGGGAGCGGCTTCGCCATCATGAACGAGCGGAACTTCGATGAGTGGCGCAGCGCAGTGCCAGGGCGGATGAAGGTGAAGCAGATCCTCAATGCCTTCCAGGGCGAGCTGGATCCATCCATCCGGAAGTACGTCTGCGCCCCCTGCTCCAACTGCAAGGGTCAGTTGAGGGGTCTGCTGGACTACTACAGCCTGAACGAGAGATGCAACATCGGCTACACCGGCCTGGTGGAGCTGATCGTCAACGCCATGGCTGATATGGAGAAGCCGTATCTGGAGGGATGGGAGGGATAGCAGGGAGTGGACAGGAGGGAGAAGCCATCGGACCCATCCTCTCTCCTTCCCGTCCCTCCTATCCCTTCAGGCTACATCTCCGTGAGCGTTATCGCGCCCTTCTCACAGACGCTCACGCAGCTCTCGCACCCCAGGCACTCGTCTAGGGAACCGACGATCACCGCCCTGCCATCCTGCAGCTCGAAGATGGACACCGGGCAGGTGTTCACGCACTCGCCGTCGCCCTCGCACTTGTCCTCGTCGATCGTGATTACGTACATCCTTGTAACCTGCTCTCCAGTAACCTTCTCGCACCCTACACGCAGCCAGTAGGCTTGGGCAGCCCGGCCAGCTTGCAGGCCCCCTTGGCCGGCCCGGAGGGAAACAGTTTGTAGATGTATTTTAGATCAAAACCTGTATCCTTGCAAAGCTTCCGGATCATCGGCGCGATGCCGAACTGCTGGTAGTAATTGTGCAGGTAGTTGATCACCTTCCAGTGGTCGTCCGTCAGAGTCTCGATACCCTCGGTCTCAGCGAAGCAGGCCGCCACCTCTTCGTTCCATATGGTGGGATCTTCCAGGAACCCGTCCTCGTCTACCTGGAACTCTCGGCCCTTCAAAGTCACAACCGGCATCTTTCACCTCCTAAGTTTCTCTCAAAGATCACTAGTCTCATCAGCTCTCACGGCCCAGTGTGCCGCTCGTGCTACATCCCTCCTTCGGTTTCGATGCCCTCCTGCTAGAGGCAGCCGCACGGCTTCGGAAGCCCCGCCAGCCTGGCGGCGCCCAGCGCTGGCCCCGAAGGGAACAGATCGTATATTCGCTTCAGGTCGAAGCCAGTGCCCATACGAAGCTCACGGATGCAGGGAGGCTTCCCGTACCGCTCGTAGTGACGACGCAGGAAGTTGATCACCTTCCAGTGATCCTCGGTTAGCGGCGCAATCCCCTCCATTTCGGCCAGCCTCATCGCCACCTCGGCGCTCCACGCGGCCGGATCCTTCAGAAACCCTTCCTCGTCCACCTCGAAGTCCCGGCCTGCCATCTTGACGGGCCCCATACGACACCTCCGTGGAACCACCCCCGGAACGCCCCGTCCCTCCGAAGACCTCCAGGCGAGCCGCTAGCCAGCCACCTCCTGCTTCACCCCAATAGCGATCTTGTACAGGACCGTCACCACCAGCAGCGCGGCGGCGTACACACCCCCCGCGATGAACCATTCCGCGGCGCTGGGCATGTACTCCGTGATCTTGTCCAGGGGCGAAGGCACGAATCCTCCCACCACCAGCCCCATACCCTTGTCGATCCAGGTGGACAGCACCACGATCCCGCACGCAACGGCCAGGAGTCTCTGGCTGTGCCTCACCTGGGGAGCGATCAGCATGACCACCGACACGATGCCCAGAACCGCTGAAACCCACATCCAAGGCACCAGTACAGCATGACCGCCCAGCCCCAGGTAAAGGTACCGGAAGTGATCCAGGTGCGCCGGAATGTTGCTGTACAGCGCCGACCACAGCTCAGCCACCACCAGGAATACGTTGATGATCATGGCATATGTGACGATCAGCCCTACTTTCTCGATCGCCTTGGATCCGGGGTCGTATCCGGCGTACTTCTTCACCGCCAGGGCCAGCAGCACCAGCAGGGCAGGACCCGAGGCGAAGGCCGAGGCGATGAAGCGGGGGGTCAGGATAGCGGTGTTCCAGAACGGTCTCGCCACGATGCCGCTGTACACGAAAGAGGTAAAGGTGTGGATGCTGATCGCCCAGGGGATGGAGAGCAAGATCAGCCACTTCACCCATCGCGCGGGCTTGCTGCCCCTCTGTTCTGCGTCGAGGGTGAACCAGGCGATGATCAGGTTGAGCACCATGTATCCGGGCAGGATATTGGTGTTCCAGAAGAAGGGAGAGCCGGGTGTGGGATAGATATACATGTTGAAGGCCCTGGTAGGCTGCCCCACGTCCGCCATGACGAAGAGGAGGGTGGTCAGGACAGCACCCACCGCCAGGAACTCCCCGAGCGCCGTGATCCGCCCGAACTCCTTCTGGTTGTGGAGATAATAGGGCAACACTACCATCACCGCCGAGGCGGCCACCCCCACCATGAAGGTGTAGTTAGCTATGAAGAAGCCCCACACCACGTCCCTGCTCAGGTTGGACAGCTCCACGTCGGCGATCCATCCATACAGGTACAGTCCGAAGGCAGCCCCCGCGAAGGCCAGCAGGAACAGCACCCAAGCCCAGTATACCCGGCTTCCCCTAAGCGCTTTCTCTAGCATCTCTACCTCGTGCTACCAGACGATGTGGTCAAGACGGTCCACAGTGCAGCCACGGTGGTTTCGAAAGCTGCAGGGGCGGGCCGTTGTGCCCGCCCGTGGGCCGACAGAGCCACCGGCCCCTGCACCATACGCACCGGGGCGTACTACTAAGAGACAATGTAGTAGACCTGGGGCTCGGTCCCCAGCTCGGGCCTCCGCACCAGACTCAGCCGAGCCTCCAGGAGCTTCCGGACCTCCGAGTTCCGATCTTCCACATCGCCGAACACCAGCGCCTTCTCCTCGCAGGCATCGACACACGCAGGCATCTGGCCCTTCGCCAGCCTCTCCACGCAGAAGTTGCACTTCTCCACCACGCCCCGCGTCCGTGTCGGAAAGTCGGGGTTCGCCTTGCTCAGATCCAGTCCGGTGCGGGGATCCCTGAAGTTGAAGCTCCTGGCGCCGAAAGGGCATGCCACCATGCAGTATCGGCATCCGATACAGCGATGTTCGTCCATCATGACGATCCCATCGGCCCTCTGGAAGGTGGCCTGCGTGGGGCACACCTTCACGCATGGAGGGTTCTGGCAGTGATTGCACAGAAGCGTCACCGGCTTTCCGGCGAGGCTCGCCGTGGCGACCAGCCGCTGCGCCTGCTCGGGGAAAACCTCCTCGAACTGCTCCGTCCAGATCCACTTGATCTCGCTCTTGGGATCATCGAAGGTGGGGATATTGTGGGCCTTCCGGCACGCCTCTATACAGTCGGTGCAGCCACTGTCCTTCCAGCACTTGGTCTCATCTACGACCATGGCCCACCGCTTAGCGGTCAGAGCTCCTGTCGGGGCCGTCTGGTTCGCGGATTCCACCTGCTCTCCCCCAGCCAGGGCGTCTACGGTCGGACGCAGACTCAACCCCACCACAGTGAGACCCGCGATTTTCATGAAGGTTCGTCTATCGGCTCTCATCCCTTCTGCTCCTCCGGGACGACGTGGCAGCTCCAGCAGTTCAGGCTCACACTCGCGTAATCGTGACAGCGATCGCAGAACTCGCTCTTCTTGGTGTGGCACTGCTGGATGCAGGTGCCGGTGAGGCTCATCTCGTATTCCTTGCCGTCGCTGGCCACGTAGGTGCGCTGCCCGTCACGCACCACCTGGTCCCGCCACGCCACCAGCAGTTGCATGTGGTTGGCCCTCATGTAGTCGGTGGACTCGATGCAGCTCTTCTCGTCGGCGGGCAACGTCAACTGTGGTTTAGTCGCCCCCTGCCCGAGGGTAGCGCCCAGCAGCATGGGCGCAAGGGCAAGGGCAACGAAAACAACGAGCCCCGGGATGATCTTGCCGCCGTCATACATTGGCTTCCACCTCCTTCGCTGTGGCCAGGGGCTGGCCACGGAGATCGGTGGTTCTCTTGCTCTCCCCCTTCATCACCAGCGCGTTCCCCAGCAGCTCGTGGACACCTCCCACCTCGACGCCCGGCACCCAGTACTCCAGCAAGGTTGGAAGGGTCGCCTTGTCGATGGCGCACATACAGGTCAGCAAGTTCACACCGTGCTTCTCCACCACGTACTTGACGGCGTTGGCCCTGGGCATACCGCCCCGAAGCCTCATCTCTAAGTTTTCGTCGGTACCCAACCCCGCGCCGCTGCCGCAGCAGAAGCTCCTCTCTCGGATGGTGTTCTCCGGCATTTCGTGGAAGTGGTTGCAAGTGTTCTGGATTATGTACCTGGGCTCATCGAACAGCCCCATGGCCCGTGAGATGTTGCAGGAGTCGTGGTAGGTCACCCTCCAGTGATCGTTGCGACTGGGGTCCAGCTTCAACTTGCCGTTTCGGATCAGATCGGCCGTGAACTCCGTGATGTGCACCGCTTTGGTGCTCCTGGCGTTCTCGAACTTGGTCCCGGTGATGGGTGAAACCGGCTCCTCCAGGAAGTCGGCGGGCCCGTTGTGGGTGTCCATGTACTGGTGCAGCACCCTCCACATGTGGCCGCACTCCCCGCCCAGGATCCACTTCACCTTGAGTCGTCGGGCTTCCTCGTAGATTTTGGCATTCAACCGCTTCATCATTTCGTGGGAGGTGAAGAGGCCGAAGTTGCCACCCTCGCTGGCAAAGGCGCTGAAGGTGTAATCCAGCCCGATCTCGTGGAACAGCGCCAGATAGCCCAGGAAGGTGTAGTAGTGAGGGTTGCCGAAGTAGTCAGCGGAGGGGACGATCACCAGGATCTCGGCACCCTTCCTGTTGATGGGCGCCTCCACCTGCACCCCTGTAATGTCCGCTAGGTCGCTGGCCGCGAACTCGATGTTGTCCTTAATGGTGTGGGGCTGCATCCCCAGGTGATTGCCCGTGCGGAAGGAGTTGGCAACGGGCTCCAGAACCCAGTTGATGTTGAGCCCCACCAGGTTCAGCAGCTCCCGACCCATCATGGTGATCTCGGCTGTGTCGATCCCATAGGGGCAAAAGACGGAGCAGCGACGGCACTCGGTGCACTGGTAGAAGTAGTAGAACCACTCCTTCAGCACGTCCTCTGTCAGATCGCGCGCCCCCGCCCACTTGCCAAACAGCCGACCCGAGGTGGTGAAGTACCTGCGGTAGACCGACCGCATCAACTCGGCCCGCAGGACCGGCATGTTCTTGGGATCTCCAGATCCGATGAAGTAGTGGCACTTGTCGGCGCAGGCACCGCACCGTACGCAGATGTCCATGAAGAGCTGGAACGATCGAAACTTGCCCAACCGCTCCTTCATCCCCCGCAGGATCGTCTCTTTCCAGTTGGCCGGAAGCTTCCAGTCATCATCGTAGGGCTGCCAATCCCGAGGGTTGGGCAGATCCAGATACTCCAGCATCTTTGCTTTAGCGCTGTAGCAGTAGCTGCCCTTCCTGGCCTGGAAGTCGATGTGGGAGTCCTCCCAACCCTTCCGTGGGGGCCTGTAGTCTATCTTCAGCATTTGCTCCGGCTTGGGAGTCTTCTCAGCCATCTCCACCCTCTACACCAGGACCTCGGGCTGCTTCTCCGTTTCCTCGTCCAAGGGCAGCCCGGCCGCGATGATCTTGTCCTTGAACTCCTCCTGCCATTCCCGGTAGGTATGGACCTTGACGGGATAGTTCCAGGGGTTTACATGCCTGCGCATGCGGCTGTTATTGGCCAGGTTCCTGGTCGGGCTCAAGAAGACGCCCCCCATGTGCATCAGCTTGCTCAGGGGGAAGTAGGCGAGCAGGCTGCTGACCAGGAACAGATGCACGAAGAACAGGGGCGAGACATTCTCCGGCACCGCCGGCCTGAAGGTCACCAGCCCCATAGCCAGCTCCTTGACCGCCTCAACATCGACCCGAAAGAAGTGCCGCATTAGGGCCCCTGTCAGGGCAATACCCAAGATCAGGAAGAGCGCGAAGTAGTCCGAAGGAAGAGAAACGTATCGGATCTGGGGCAGGAGAAGCCGTCGCAAGAAGAGGTAGGTCAGGGCCGCCAGCAGGGTGATAGTGGTCATGTAGAAGACCGGCACGCCTATCTGGAACAGGCCATCGGCGGCCTGGAGAAGCGCTACGAAGCCGGGCACGGGCTCGGTAAAGAAGCGCAGATGCCTCAGTACGACTACCAGAAAAGACCAGTGGAAGACCAGTCCGGCGGCCCAAAGCCATTGGGTACCGCCTTGGATCAGTCGCTGCCCTTGCAACTCGGCTCTCGTGTTTCGGAACAGGGAGCGGAAGAGGACGATTTCCAGCGCCATCCGCCCAACAACTCCCAGGGTGTTGTGAGGACTCTCCAGATAGCTGGACCTTATCCAGGGCAACGACCTTTGCTGCCCGCAGGTTGTCGGTATGTGGTAGGGAACGGGCGACTTCGCCCAGTTGAGAACTCTGTACACGAAGCCTAGCACGAACACGGCGAAACCGATGTAAGGAAACACCACGCCGAAAAGGAAGCGCAGGCCGTAAATGCCGCCGCCTACCAGGCCGACGGCTACCAGCGCCAGAACCACCATGAGTGGAAACAGCACTTTCATCTACCATTGCCTCGCTTGTCGAGTGGCTCGCGAGCTGGAGGGCCCCCGGCAGGCCCGGGGCCCGCGGCCGGATCCACGGGCCGGAGGCCTCGCCGCGGGGAGACGCCGGGGTGCGCGTTCGGGTCGGATCCGGATCCTTCCTCTTCGCTGCCCAGATCGATATCGCCGCCGTATAAGCGGTTCATCCTCTGGAGGAGCACCCCGACTCTTCGCTTCGCCTCGTTGGCGCCGATCTCGTACACCCTCTCCCGACGCTTCATATAGGCATCGAAGGCGATGAGCGCCGCCGCGTCCACCCGGGACTCCAACTCCAGCAATTCTTCAAAGGTTCGGCTCTCCTGCACCCGAGACCCGAGTCCGTCCCTGACTACCCTCTTAAGAAGGAAGATGAGGCCGACTGCCTGGGACGGCGAGAACTCCTGGACGGCCCGGATACCCATCAGATTGTCCAGAGACCGCGAGAGCCTGGCGGAATCCAAGCCTCCCACCAGTTCATCCAGGATCGCCCCGGTCTCTTGAGCAATGGTGTAGCCTACAGGATTAAGGAACCGATCCTTCTCCCGCTGTAGGAAGCTGGCGGTATCGGGGGGATAGGTCTCGACGATCAGTTGCGACCACCGCATCAGGACGGCCGTCCTATCCGGTTTTAGAAGATCGGCCAGCATTGCTGTTCTCCGAGAAGATGGGCTACCGGAGGCCGGAAAGACGGAAGACGCACTGCCGGTCTCCGGCTCCACATCCCTATTGCGGCTGCTTGTACTTCCCCTTCAAGGCCACGTACGAGGTGCCGAGGTACAGGAACTCGACCTTGTCCTCCTTGGCCAGTTCGTTGATCGCTTTGTCGACTTCGGGCTTCGGCTCTTTCAAGGCGTTGGCAACGTCCCGGTTCTTGGCCTTGTCCACCGTGTCCAGGTACGCCAACACCCTCTGTTTCAATTCTTCGCTCAACGCCCGCCTCCCTTCTCTTGTAGGGGCGTACCCACACCCCCGCGTGCTTCCTGTGTCCGCTCAGGCGCGTGCAATGCGCCCCTACTTGCCTACCACTTGAAGGTCGCCGACGTCCTGAAGGTCGTTGGGGCGAACCTGAAGTCGTCGATGTGCTTGTCAGTGAAAGGTATGCCCGTCAGCGAGAAGAAGCGCTCCCAGCCGACCCGCTCGATCCACTCACCCATCCGCTCACCCTTTCGCGCGTTACTGGCGTACACCTCGACGATGTTCTTGCAGGCATTGACTACCTCGGGCCAGCGCGGCGGGTTGTTGGGCAGGTAGGGGATCGCCAATCGGGAGAACATGGGTGGCTTCCTGGCGTTAGAGACCTTGCCCCCTACGAAGATCGCTACGCCATCGCCGTCGGGATCTGCGATCGGCATGGCCGGGCAAACGGTGAAGCAGTTGCCGCAGTACATGCACCTCTCTTCGTTGATGATGACCGTCTTGTCCTTAGGATTTGGCCGGATAGCAGCGGTGGGGCAAGCGGCCACGACGTTGGGGATTTCGCAGATCTTGGGCAGCCGCTCGTGGTCGATCTTCGGAGGCTTCCGGTGGATTCCGACCAGAGCCAGATCGGAGCAGTGAATGGCGCCGCACATGTTCAGGCAACAGGCCATGGAGATACGCAGCTTGGCCGGGAGCTTCATGCTTTCGTAGTACGGCACCAACTCGTCCATGACGGCCTTGACCAGCCCCGAGGCATCCGTCGCGGCACTGTGGCAGTGGATCCAACCCTGGGTGTGCACGACGTTGCTGATGGAGTTGCCGGTCCCACCGACTGGGAAGCCGCGCTCCTTCACCGTATCGATGAGCGGCTGTATCTTCGCCTCATCGGTCAAGAGGAACTCGATGTTGTGCCGGCTGGTGAATCGCAGATGCCCATCGCAGAACCTGTCCGCGATGTCGCAGATTTCGCGGATAGTATCGATGCTTAGCAGCCTTGGCGAGGCGACTCTCACCGAGTACACCGCGTCCCCCGACTCCGACACGTGCTTCAGCACGCCGGGTCGCGGATTCTCGTGATACAGCCACTTCCCGTAGTTCTTCACCATGACCGGCGGCATTAGATCCTTGTAATATGGAGGCCCGAAATCGGTCCTAGCCTCTGCCATCTCCTCACCTCAACTCTCTTGGTCCGCTGGATTGGCAAGGGGGCTCCCCTCGCCAAAGAGCCCGGGAAAGCGTTCCCGGCCTTTCTGCCCTCACCCCGCGGACCTGCCCTCCGGCCGGTCCGCACCTCTCCCAAGGGGAGAGGGAAGGAGGATGCTACTTCACCTCGTCCGGTTGCCAGAAGTAGTAGGGGTTGGCCCTGGGCTGGAATACCATCTGGGGCACAGGCTCCAACTCCATGTCGCGAAGGAAGTTGCCCATACCCACCCGCTCGATCAGCTCGGCAACCCTCTCCCTGGTCTTGCCGTTCTCGTCCCACCAGTCCCATATCTTCTGCAGCAGCGCCTTCACCTCGTCGTAAGGCGGCTCCATCTTCATGAAGGGGACGAGAACCCACGAGAGGTAGGCGCCCTTCACGATGGGAGCCTTTCCTCCGATCATGATGGTCGCACCTCTCTCCGTGCCCGGCCTAATCGCCTTCGGCATCATGTTCAGGCAGTGCATACAGCGATTGCAGTCCTCCGCGTTGAGCACCAGCTTGTCGCCCTGCTCCAACTCCAGAGCCGCGGTTGGGCACTTGTTGACCACGGCGCGCTGCACGTCGAGGTCGGCCGCCAGGTAGGCTTTGACCGCTTCCTGGTCAATCTGGAGCGGCCCCTTCCAGGTTCCGATGATGGGGAAATCCGCCCGGGCGACAGCGGCGACGCAATCGTTGGGGCAACCCGACACCTTGATCTTGAACTTGTAGGGCCACATGGGCCGGTGGAGTTCGCTCTGGAAGGTGACGGTCAGGTCGTAGCAAAGATCCAGGGTATCGATGCAGGCCCACTCGCAGCGGCCTGGGCCTACGCAGGCGCTGGGGGTTCGCAGATCGGAGCCGGAGCCGCCCAGGTCGAAGCCTGCCTCGCTCAGGGAGTCGAAGGCCGGCTGCAGGTTGGCGGTTTGGGTACCCAGGAGAATGATGTCGCCCGTGGCCCCGTGCATGTTGGTGAGGCCGCTACCGTACTGTTCCCAGATGTCGCACAGCTTGCGAAGCTTCTCGGTGGTGTAGAACCACCCGGTCGGCATGTTCACCCGCATCGTGTGGAACTCCGCGATGTTGGGGAACTGCTCGGGCACATCCGAGTAGCGGCCGATCACACCGCCTCCATAGCCCCTCACGCCCACGATGCCGCCATGCTTCCAGTGGACTCTCCTGTCCCTGTAGGAGAGCTCCAACTGCGCCGCGACGTCCTTTGCAGCGGCGTTCTTCTCGGCTCGCTTCTTGATCTCCTTGGCGAAGCTGGGCCACGGCCCTTTCTCCAGTTCATCGACCATCGGTGTCTTGGATTCTTCTGGCATTAACCTACCTCCTACAGCATCCAGTCTCTCCCCAGCAGGTCCGTGGGCGGCCGCGGCGATGCCGGGTAGCGGGTGGGGAGAAAGCGATTGGAACTCCCGTGAAAGACGGAGCCTGGATGAAACCGGGGTCGCTTCGCGCGAGCTCGTAACTCCTCCTCGAGTCCCTCCCTTCGATAGGTGCGTCGCCGCCATCGAGACACGCGGGAACCGCCGCCGGGATCAGTCGGCCGGGTGGAGCACCGAGGGCTTGGCCAACGAGACGTGCAGACCCGACTGGCACATATACCCGCGAGGCAGCAGCCACCAGAGGCAGTCTATCGGACGGCACGTAGCCCGGCATATCCGGAGAACACCCTGTTTGGAGGTAGGGAAAACGCCCTAAATCGACAAGAAGGGGGAGAGCAGGGGCGGTTCGCGAACCGCCCCTGCTCCGGGGATTGCTACAGCGGCTTGGCGATGATCCCGCCAAAAAGCAGGTTCGCCAGGATGAAGCCCACGATGAGGTTCACCACCGCCACAGCCGTGAAGGCAATGATCGGCTTGGACCCCATCACTCGCACATCCTGGAAGCGAGTGTTGCAACCGATACACAGGAACGCCAGTACAAACAGCCAGGTTCGCGCCGCGTTTAGATTGGCCGTGACCGCGGGAGAGAAATCTTTGGGATACTGCACCGTCCAGGTAGTGGCCAGGAAGGAGGCCAGCAGGAAGGCCAGCACGAACTTGGGGAAACGATCCCAGATAACCACAGGGCTGGGCAGAGCCTGCCCCTCCTTCCGCTCCCAACGGGTCACGGAGATTATCGCCAGGATGAAGGCGAGCACACCGATCATTACGTCCCGATTCAGCTTCACCAGGGTGAAAGCCTGCACCGCCTTGTCGGAGATCATGGCCGCTGCCGCGAGGCCTGCCGCATCGGCCAGCTCGGATCCACCGATCCAAGCTCCGGCCACGATTTCGTTCAGCCCCAAGGCCCTGGCCAAGAGAGGCATGAGGAAGATCAGCACCAGGGCGTACAGCACAACCAGGGATATGATGTAACCCACATGCTTCTGGTTCGCCTTGACGGTGCCCCCAACGGCTATGGCCGCCGACACCCCGCAGACCGAGCCGCCAGCGCCCAGGACCGAGGCGAAGAGATTATCGAAGCCCAACCTCTTGGCCACGATGAAGGCCACGATGAAGCCGACGCCCACTATGCACACGGCCTCGATGAAGCCCCAGCCGCCCCCCTGTACCACTGTGGTGAAGGGCAGGTTGGCGCCCAGCAGCACGATGCTCGTCTTGATGAAGAACTCGGTCCTTCCGGCACCCGCCCTGAACCACTCGGGCAGGGTGAAAGAGTTCCCGATGATGAGCCCAATGATCAGGGCCCAGAAGGGATACTCCAGGCCGTACTTCTTGGAGTCCTGCTCGCTACCGAGAACCAGAATGACCAGGCTTATCACGAACAGCAAGGTGAAAGACAGCAGGTAGTGCCCCACCTTGCCTCCCATCACCGCCACGGCGAAAGCGGTGGGGACCAGCAGGATCAGATACATATAGATGTAGGAATCGAAGTTCTTTGCGAAATGCGCTCCCAGATCGGCCTGGGGCCAGGCCACCGGCATGGCGTTCTTGAGGAAGTTGAGTGGTGTCCCGGCGGTGAAGGCGACGAAAGACACGATCAACAGAAGCAATCCCAGATACACGGCCCACCAGTCTTCGCTGGTGAGCAGGATGCTGCGCTGCTTGGGTTTGTCCGCAGCCCGTGCGATAGCCATTGACACTCCCTCCGTTCAGTCTGTTGATGATGGCCAGGAAGGCGCCTTGACGGCAGCCGCTTGGGTGATATCCAGCCCTTCCGCCCGAGTACTCCCCGCACCGCGAACTAACGTTGACGTGACCACCGGACAACGCTAAACTGGGCTGAAGGTTGGCTTGTCCAAAAGAGCAGCAGGCCACGCTACAGCTTGGAGCCCAACACCTCCCTCGAGAGGACAGACTGCACCCCTGCAGCCTCGCACCAGTCTTCGCTGAACTACTCTTGGCGGGGTGTCGCAGCGATGTCTGGTCACCAGGGCAACCGGCGCAGCCCGCGGTCTGCACCAGGCGAGCCAACCTTCCTCTCTTCCGGGTCTGTTTCCACGGCGTCCTACCAACCGGACGCAAAAACCGACCATCGGCTGATGGTCGGCCACACCACTAGCTTTGAGCACTCCAACAGTCTGGCTGCAGCCCGCGGATCACAGCCCATCCATTGGGTCCCCTTTCAGGGTATGCGGCGCATTCACCGGTGGCCACTACGCCACCCGGTAGGAGGTCGCCAAGGAGCGCTGTCGGAGACACTCTCCAGATAGCCGCAGGGTTCTCCAACTCATCTCCGGCATGCTCGCACGGTGCAGCGCGAGCGCTACGTGTAATACTGCAACCCAAAAGGTGAGGGAATCGGGAGAACACCCTGTTTGGGGGTAGGGAAAACGCCCTATTGGATTGGACTCGGGGGCTGCCATGGCGCAGCCACGTCAACCCCCTAAACTGCTACTTGAAGAAGGTGTAGCTAGACCAGCAAAGGATCACCAGCAGCACCGCGCCCGTGATCAGGCTCCACACGATCAGCTTGATCTCAATGGGCAGCAGCGGCTCGTAAGGAGCCCTGGCCAACTCATCCCCAACGGATCCCGGAGCCGGCGGCTGCTTCGCCTCGCCGGCCGGCATCCCCATGTCCATCGCCATCTCGATCACCTCCCTGGCTATTCAGCGCTTTGTGGGGCTCGGGAGCATCCCGAAGCCCAAACGATAGGGACGGCCACGAAAGCAATCCAACGCCCTCAGGCCGTCGGTGGCATGATCCCGTTGAAGAATATCCACGAGATCACCAGGCCGATCCAGATGATGAACCCAAACAGACACACCACGTAGACCAACGCCAGCCTGCCGATACCCTCCTCCCACAGCTTCCGGAAGTTGCTCACCAGACCGATGGTGAAGAAGGTCATCACGAAGAACAGAACCCGGAAGATGTTGGCCTCGCCCGCTCCCGCCTTGGCCTGGTTCGCCAGGTTGGGCAGGCTGAGCATGACGAAAAGCATCAGCAGGAAGGTCACGAAATATCCGATGACGAACTTGGGGAACCGTTGCCAGATTTGGCCCGCCTCCACCCTCTCCCCGGTCTTCTTGTCAATGCCGTAGACCCAGACTAGAGAGAGTATGAAGGCCCAGATGCCGATGAAGATGTCGATGAACACCTTCACCGTGGTGGTGGTCATCAGCATCCAGCCTTCCTTGTAGTTTATGCCCGATTCCACCATCGCCTTGGCACGGATTAGGGAGTCGGTGATGGCGCCACTGGCGACGGCCGCGCCGTCGGTCTTCACAGCCAGCCCCATCCAAGCACCCGCCACCATGGGCTGCGTGTAGAGGAAGGTCTGGGCGAGGAAGGGCAGGATCAGCAGCTCGACCACGGCGAAGAGCACCACCAGCGATGACACCATAATGGGCACGACGGGTCTGGCCCTGATGGCAGCACCGGTGGCAATGGCAGCGGACACGCCGCAGATGGAGATACCCGAGGCCAGCGGTGCCGCCCATTCCCGGTTGAACTTGAAGAACTTCCGGGCGACGAAGTAGACCAGAGCCCAGTAGATCAGATAGGCCTCGACGATGGCCGCGAACCCCCGAAACATCACCGTCACGGCGATGCTGGTGGCACCGGCCGCGGAGACGCCCAACGACGCGCCCAGGATGACGATAGCGGTCTTGATGTACCACTCCGGGCGAGTCGCCTCCTTGAGATAGGCCGTGACACCCGGGAAGAAGTTGCCTATGATCAACCCCGCCAGCAGCGCTACGATGAATCCGGCCTCCCCCGTCAGACCTAGAGACCACGGGATGTTCATGGATGCGAGCTTATCCGGCGTCGCGGCGATGTAGGCGAAGTTACCGATCAGCCAGCAGCCGTAGCTCGCCCAGAAGATGATGGTGAACCCGATAGCGAACCTCCCCAGGTCCATCCTCATCGCTCTGGCCCCCACGCTCATGATCACTAGCATGAAGGCATAGGTCAGGATGAGGCACACCACCCCGGGCAGGGCAGCATAGACTTTGGACACGGGAGCCATCGCCTTGCCGACGTCCAGCCAGACGCTGGTAGCGACCCCCCATCCCAGGATGTCGAGTCCAACGATCACCCCCAGGGACAGCACAAACACGAAGAGCCCAATCCAGACAGACCACCAGTCTTCGGTCTTGAAGATGTCCTTCACCTTCTTCTCCTCTCCTTCGAGTCGTCGGTTCTTGCCAGCTCATCCAGAGCAGCAGGTGATGGATCAGTCCTCTCCCGTTGCGAGATCGGGTCGCCCATGCTAAACTACGTTTAAGGTTGGCTTGTCGAAAGGCAGCAGGCCACGCTGTGTTGAGGAGCCCGTCACCTCCCTCGTGGGAAAGCTGCTCTCGCGGGCAGCATCCAACCGATCGTCGCTGAGCTACTCCTGGCCGGGTGCAGCAGCGCCGATCGGCTTGCCGGTCGTCCTTATATGCAGTCGGAGGTCGGCTCTTGGCGAGCCAACCTTTTCCTGCCCAAAACACGAGAGCCGACCATCAACCGATGGTCGGCTCGGACATTGCCCACCGATGACAGAGTACGTATTTGGCGCAGCCCACAGATCACAGCCTCCACCTCGCGCTCCTCGGGTGTGCTGTTCTCCTGACCCACGGTAGCCACACCGGCTTTGCTCGAAACGTCCTCTCTGGCGGGATGCCGTTGAGCGCGAACCCGCGGCGCGTGCGCCTGCTCCATCGTCGAAGTGCACGCGGGACGCCGAACTCCCTTTCACAGTATAGGCAGTGAGAGTCCCGCCGGGTATAGGTACAACGCCCTATTTGAAGTAGGGCAAACGCCCGGTTTTATTGGGGGCTCAGATCTGAATCAGTCCCGTCCGGATGGCATACTTCACCAGTTCGGTCCGGCTGTGGAGGTCCAGCTTCTCCATGATGTTGGTCCGGTGGCCCGTCACCGTCTTGACGCTCAGGCACAGCAGGTCGGCGATCTCCTGGTTGCTGCGTCCCTCCGCCACCAGCTTCAGCACCTCGATCTCCCGATCGGTGAGCTTGGAGTGGTGCCGCTCGGAGATGGTGCCATCGGGCCTCAGATAGTCCTCCACCACCGTCTTGGCGACCGAGGGATACAAGAATGTGCCGCCGTGATGGACCGCTCGTATAGCGGAAAGCAGCTCCGTCCCGGCCGCTTTCTTCAGAACGTAGCCGTCGGCGCCAGCCTTCAGGATGGGGAAAACGTATTCCCGGTTCTCGTGCTGGGTCAGGATCAGCACCTTGATCTCCCCATGGCGATCCTTGATCCGCCGCGTCGCCTCCAGCCCGTCCAGTCCCGGCATGGCGATGTCCATCAGCACCACGTCCGGCGACAGCTCCCTGACTCGATCCAGGGCCTCCTGGCCATCGGACGCCTCGCCAACGACCTCGATATCCTTGGACAGAGCGAGCAGGGCTCTGATGCCATCTCTCAGGATGGCGTGGTCGTCAACCAGCAGGACTCGTATCTTCTCCCCCACCATCGCTCACTCCTCCTTCCAGGGGGACCTCCACCGTGATCTTGGTACCACCGCCCAACTCGGAGTAGATGGCAAAGCTACCTCCCAGCAGCTCCACCCGCTCCCTCATCCCCATCAGCCCGAGACCGCGCTTCCCATCCTGCGACCTGGACAGCTCGGCCAGATCGAAACCCCATCCGTCGTCCGCCATGACCAACGAGAGGAAGTTGGAGCGCAGCACCAGGGTGATGGTGAAGTTCTGCGCTCCCGAGTGGTTGACCACGTTGTTGACCGCTTCCTGCACAACCCGGAAGAGGGCCGTCTCTATCTGGGGCGGCAGCCGCCGCTCCTGGCCAGCGATCTCGACCCGGACCTTTACTCCCACCTCCGCCAGCCGAGACTCCGCGTACCACCGCAGCGCCGCGATCAACCCCAGGTCGTCCAGCAGGGTGGGCCGCAGGTCGAAGATCAGCCGGTGAATCTCTTCCAGCGTCTCCACCGCCAGCGGCCTCATGCGGGCAAGGCTGGCGCTGACGTCGTCTCCCGCGGCGGCCTGTGCCGAGGCTGTTTCCACCGCCATGGCCAGGGCCGCCAGCGCCTGGCTGGTCTGGTCGTGCAGCTCGCGGGCTATCCGCTTCCGCTCCTCCTCCTGAGCCGAGATCACCTTCTCCAGCAGCTCCCCCCGCATCCTCTCCTTGCGCTGCAGCTCGTTGTACAGGCGGGCATTCTGCACCGCCACGGCGATCTGGTTGCTCACAGAAACCAGCAGATCGGTCTCCTCCGGACTGAAGCTGCGGGGAGTCCGGCCGCCCAGACACATGGTGCCCAGAAGCGCGCCGGACCACCGGAAAGGAACCCGCACCATGCAGCGCATCTTCTCATTGAGCAGCACCGACTTCATGCCCCGGGCATACTTGGCGGTATCCTCCACCACCATGAGCTGGCCGGACTGGGCCACAGCAGCGCAGAGGCTGGCACTGAGCCCCAGATTGGCCGCTACCTGCGCCGCCTCCAGGGAAAGACCGTGGTGCGCTGCCAACTCCAGCTCTCCCGTATGCTCGTCCACCAGATAGACAGCCCCGGCCTCCATGCCCGTCAGCTTCAAGGCGTTCAGAAGCGCCCCCGACAGGATAGTCTCCAGGTCCAACGACTGGTTGAGAGCCACAGCAATAGCGTTCAGCGTGGACAGTCGATCGATCAGGGTCTGCATGTAGTCGCGAGACTTCTCCAGGTCGTTCCTGGATCGCTCGAGTTCGGCGGTACGCTCTTGGACGCGCCTATCCAGCTCGGCATTGCAGCTTCGGATGTCCTCCATGGACTTCTCCAGTCGAGCCCTCATGTACTCCAAGGCGCGCCCCAGGTCGCCGATCTCGTCGGTGCCCTGGATCGGAACGGCCTCGCTCAGCTTCCCCTCAGCAATCCTACGGGCGGAGTCGGTGAGAGCGCGGATTGGATGCAACACACTCTTGGTGGTGGCCCAGGCCACGAACAGTGCCACCACCAGGGCCACCGTTCCCAAAGCCAGCACCTGCTGTTGCAGCGCGCGGGTCGGCTCCAGCACCTCGGCCTCCGACTGTCGGAGCACCACTCCCCAATCGGCGTCCTGGAGAGGCGCAAAGGCCATGATGTCCAGCCGCCGATCGGTTCTCCCGGTGGCGGTGTGGCAGTTGTAGCAGGTGGTTACGGTGGGCCGGCCCTCCGCCATGAGGCTGGCATAGTAGCCGGCGTGGTCTGCCGGGCTCGCTGAAGCATCTCTGGCCGTGCTCACCAGCACGACACCCTGCCCGTCCACCACATCCACCTGACCGCTCTTCCCCAGAGTCATCCCCTCGAGCCAGCGGATCAGCGACGGGTCGGACAGGTTGAGCGCTGTTCCCAGGAACCCGAGCCTCCTGCCATTGGAGGCGGTCAGAGCCACCACCACCACCGCGACGGTCCCCTGAGGGCGACGAACCCAATCCACCGCATATGCCTTGCCGCTATCTAGCGCATCCCGGGCCCGTGCGCTCAAGCCGGGATGAGCTGCACCAGCGGCGGCAGGCTCCGACTGAAGCAGCTCGCCAGCGGGACTGAAGAGGAGGAGACCACTGGCGACCGCGGCCAAATGGTGGCTGGCATCGCGTAGCAGGCTCGATACCGGCTCCTGGTTCCCGGCCTCAAGGGCAGGCCCGAGCTCCGAGGCCGTCCAGGCGGCCGTGTTGGCGGCCTGACTTAGGACGAAATCCAGATGCTCTGCTGCCGTTTGGGCCAGCACTGTACGCCCCTGAAGGTCCCGGTCCGTGCTCTCCCGAACCGCCGATAGGCCCAGAACGACAAACAGGGTCATCAGAGCCAGAATCCCCGAGAGCACCATCAGGTTGATCCTGGCCTGGAGGCCGATGGGACGAGCGAGTGCCGACCATCGCCACCGCGTGGGTAACCATCGGAGCGTCTTGGCGGCCAGCGTGCTCACATTCCACCTCGGAAAGTGTCTACCACCGCGATTGTACACCAGTGTAACGTGGTGCGCCAGAATAGCCGGATGTTTCAGGAGTCGGTGGCGGCGATGCGGCGTCAGGAACGACATTGGCTCCCGGGGAAGGCCGCCGACCCGCCGCGGCCGGCGTCAGGAGCCACACCCACCGGTGATCGAGAGTGGCGGCTCTCCCCGGTGACCGGCGCAGGCTGGGGCTCGTATCCTTGGCCAACCCCGCCATGCTGCGCCAGCATAGCACCGGCCAGGACCAGGACCCCACCCAGCAACTGGATAGGGGACAAGGTCTCCCCAAGGATCACGAGGGCGAAGGCGGCCGCCGACACCGGCTCCACCGTCGCCACGATGGCGGCCCGGCTCGCATCCACGTGCTTCAACGCCGCCGTGTAGAGCACTCTACCCAGCAGGGAAGTCCCGGCCGAGACTGCCACTATCAGAAGCCAGACCTGCCATGGATAGGGGTCCCAGCGACGCCCCCAGAAGGGCCAGGATGGGGAGGAGAAAGACGGTACCGACGCCGAAGGCATAGAGCTGAAGGGTCCAGGCATTGTACCATTCAGTGCCCTTCTTGCTCATGATGCCGAGGAGAGCGTAGGCCAGACCGGAGCCGAGTCCTACCATGAAGCCCAGGCCGCTTACATGCTGGGGGCCTGAAGCCAACCCGGCTATCAAGGCGCATCCGAAGAAGGTGAGGATCAGGGCGGCCAGCTTGGATAGGGTCAGTCGCTCCCCGAAGACGAACCGGGCCATGAGGGAGGCCATGACGGGCGCGGTGTGCAGTACAACCACGGCCACAGCGGAGAGGCTGAGGGAGAACAGGTAGAGGGCGAAGAATGCCGAGGTGCCGATCAGGCCATACAGCAGCAGAAAGGGCAGGTGCCGCCGCTGGACCAGGAACCAGGAACGGTTCAGCACAAGACCAGCAGCGCACAGGCCAGGAACCCCAGCAGGGCTCGAAGCAAGGCGAGCGACCAGGGAGAAACCTCCGGGCGTACAGGGTCTTGACCAGCACTCCCATGCTTCCCCACATCACCCCTGCCGCCAACACGTATCCGTAGGCCCTGAGCTGCCGCAGCCCGTCCTTCACCATCCTGGACTTGGCCCTCCCGGCGGGACAGAACCACCAAGACACGAAGTTGCCCATGCCCCTTAGGGGCACCACCGAGGATGAAAATGGTCCTGTAGCCGCGGGCTTCAGCCCGCGCGTCCACGTCATCGCCACCCGCGTCCTTGGCAACGAGGACGCG
>Ga0315298_1004585_pt1 | contig 20497 bp, 19 predicted proteins | sample WHS_1_MG_FD_203077 | JGI IMG/M metagenome (GOLD analysis project Ga0315298, IMG submission 203077) | Extremophilic microbial mat communities from Washburn Hot Springs, YNP, Wyoming, USA - WHS_1_MG | ecosystem: Environmental > Aquatic > Thermal springs > Hot (42-90C) | place: USA: Wyoming...
TCAAAAGTAAACGGTTCTGCGATTGTCGGTATGGAATCCCACAATATCCAAATTGAGGTTGATATAACAGCTGGCCTTCCATCATTTGAAATAGTTGGCCTGCCTGATGCTGCGGTTCGTGAGGCAAGGGTGAGGGTGAAGTCTGCTATAAGGAATTCACAATTTGAGTTCCCCTCAAGGAGAATCCATGTTAATCTTGCACCTGCAGATCTAAAAAAGATTGGCGCTTCTTTTGATTTACCTATTGCTCTTGGAATTCTTGCTGCAACTGGACAACTTAATATCTCGCGCGAACCGGGCTTCGTCGCTATAGGTGAACTTTCTCTTGATGGTAGGTTGCGTGAAGTTCCTGGAGCACTTTCAATTGCAATTGGTGCCTCATCTACGAGGGCTCCATTCCTCTTGGTTCCCCGTGGGAACTCTCTTGAGGCTGCGCTTGTTTCTGGCGTTCGGGTCTATGGTGTATCTACATTAGGTGAGGCTATCTCTTTTCTTGAAGGGAGAATTTCTGTAAATCCCACAAAGGTTGATGTCTCGGAGATGCTTTCAAGTAATGGCCATTTCTGCCCTGATCTTTCGGAAGTAAAAGGTCAGGAGCCTTCCAAAAGGGCTTTAGAGGTTGCTGCTGCCGGAGGTCACAATATGCTCATGATAGGCCCTCCTGGTTCAGGCAAAACTATGCTTGCAAGAAGGCTTCCGGGTATCCTTCCTCCAATGACTGTTGAAGAGGCGCTTGAGGTTACGCGCATTCAAAGCGTTGCAGGTATGATTCCTCCCAATGGTTCACTTGTAACAAGCCGTCCATTTCGTTCTCCACATTCATCAACAAGTTCCGTTGGACTTACTGGTGGAGGAGTTCCTGTTCCCAGGCCAGGTGAGGTTACTCTTGCCCATAACGGCGTCCTTTACCTCGATGAATTGCCACTTTTCCAGCGTAATGCAATTGAGGCGCTCAGAGGGCCACTTGAGGATAGAATGGTAACCATAGTTCGCTCAATGTTTCCGGTAACTTTCCCTGCAAGGTTCAGTCTTATAGCATCAATGAACCCTTGTCCGTGCGGATACCTTGGTGATCCCGCAAGGGAATGCAACTGTTCTATTGGAGACATAAAACGATACCGGGCAAGAATATCAGGTCCTCTTCTTGACAGAATTGACATTCAAATTGAGGTTCCAAGACTTGGAAGGCGTGAGATTCTCGAAAGAAAGCCTGGAGAGAGCTCTGAACAAGTTCGAAAAAGAGTGACTCTTGCGCGAATGATTCAGGAGGAACGTCTTGGAAGCGAGGGCATTCACTCGAATGCAGATATGACTCATGCTCAGGTAGAACGCTTCTGTAAACTTGGAGATGAAGAAGAAAGATTCATGGCTCTTGCCATCTCCAAGCTTTCACTTTCTGCTCGTTCATTTGAACGAATTCTTAAGGTTGCAAGAACAATTGCTGACCTCACTGAAAGTGAGAGGATAAGGATTGAGCATCTTGCCGAAGCTGTTCAGTACCGTTGTCTGGACAGAACATTTTTCAACTGAATGGAATTATGAGGAACATGAATCCATCATTGCTTGAAGAGAAATTTGAACTCGTCACCCTTTCATCTCTTCCTTCCATGAGCCATTCAAGGATGCTTGAATTGCTCACTGTCTTTGGTTCTCCGCGTTCTGCGTTGAAGGCGATCGAAAGTGGAGAAAAATGCGGTTCGATAAATTCAAGAATCCTCGATTGCTGGTCTAAAGTTCTATCCTCTCGCAAACCGGAAGAATATGTAAGGAAGATTGAAAGTATGGGTATTCAGACCGTAGTATTTGGTGAAGAGTCATACCCATACCTTCTTTCGCAAATTCGAAAGCCTCCCTGGGTTCTTTTTCTTAGAGGTTCACTTCCTTCCGCTGAAGAACCACTTATTGCGATAGTCGGTTCAAGAAAGGCGTCTGCTTATGGTCTTGAGGTAGCGGAGTGGCTTGCTCGAGGTCTTGCAAAAAGCGGTGTCATAGTTGTAAGTGGTGCGGCATATGGAATTGATTCTGCTGCTCACAGGGGCTCCCTTCAGAGTGGAGGCAGGACTATTGCTGTGCTTGGTTCGGGAGTGGACGTTCCTTATCCAAGTTCTAACGCTGGTCTTCTTAAAGAGATAGCAAGGAATGGATGCGTGATTTCGGAGTATCCTCCAGGGACAAGGCCATCAAAACAAAATTTTCCCGAGCGAAACAGGATCATAGCAGGTATTTCACTCGGAGTGGTTGTAGTGGAAGCTTCGCGCAGAAGTGGAGCGCTTGGAACGGTTTCATATGCCCTTGAAGAAAATAGAGAGGTGATGGCAGTTCCGGGTCCGATTTTTTCGCAAAACTCGGAGGGAACAAACGAATTGATTTCACTTGGTGCTGCTGCTGTAACATGTCCACAGGACATACTTTCGTTTATTGGTTTTGAGCAGGAACCATCAACAACACTATCCGCATCGATTTCAAGTGATTCAAAATCTGTTCTTGAGATTCTGTCAGCTGGCGGGATGGATTCTGAATCAATTTCAAGGATATCTGGTATGGAAGCAAGCAGGATTCTTTCTATACTTCTTGAACTTGAGATGGCAGGGCTTGTTAGAAGAGGTCCAGGTGGATTCTATTCTGCGACCGCTCAGGCGGCATCCATCATAGGGGATTGACTACAAGTCAAACGGCAACTTCAACCCCATTTTTAGGCGAAATAATTTTTTCCGTGAGAATTATTTTAACAATAGTTGACAGAATTATAATTGTTTATAATATAATGTTAAGAAGTAACAGGTTATTTTGCGGGGGTTTGTACGCATCAATTGGATGCTTTTTCAAAAATTGAGAAGGGTTTTCATTTGCCAGATCAGAGGTATGAAGGACAAAACAAAGATTTCCTTTGCAGGAGAGGGCAGGAAAGCATATCCTCTTTTCTCGAATATTTAAGAAGCGTCAGGAATCTATCTTCTAACTCGATAGAGGCATATAGGGTTGACCTCGAACACTTCACTTCTTTTATGGAACGTGCCTGTATTGATAAATTCGAAGATATTGACCACAGAATTCTTAGGAGTTTTCTGGCTAACCAGGAGACTCTTGGTTTTGCACGTTCGACCATAGCAAGAAGATGTGCAACACTTCGAGCATTTTTCTATTTCCTTCAGGAAACAGGATGCATAACTTACAATCCTGCCTCCGCTTTAAGTTACAAAATCAAAGGCAGGACTCTTCCTCGATTCCTCACTGTGCGCGAGACTTCGGAGCTTATCGAAGAAATCAACTCCTCTTGCAGGGATCCCGATATGGCAATACGCGATAGCGCTATAATAGAGTTGCTTTACGCAACCGGAATGCGCGTTGGCGAACTATGTGGACTCAAGATTAGCGATGTCGATTTAGAGTCGGGCTTAATCAGGGTTAAGGGAAAAGGTGCGAGAGAGAGAATCGCAATCGCCGGTGATTATGCAAGGAATGCTCTTAAGATTTATCTTGAAAAGGTTCGCCCGGAAATTGTAGAGAGGTCAGCATACAATGGAGATGTCATCTTCCTTGGCAAGAGGGGAAGGCCAATAAATGAGCGAGAGGTTAGAAGGATTGTCAGGCGTGCATTTTCCACCATTGGCGGTGGAGTTAGTCCTCATACGCTTCGCCATAGTTTTGCAACTCATATCTTGGAAGGTGGTGCAGATTTAAGGGCTGTGCAGGAATTGCTTGGTCATAAGAGTATTGCAACAACCCAAATCTATACTCATGTGACAAGATCAGAAATAAGAAAGGCTTATGACAGGAGCCACCCGAGGGCATGAGACTGGAGAGAGATTGAAGGCTTCAAAGGGGAAACAACTTCACAAGCAGAAGGAAGTTCATGGTGAAAATGTGCAGGATGAAGCAGCTGCCCTTTGGCAGGAATACAAGAAAACACACTCACCTGAAGCTCGAGAGAAACTAATCCTGCATTATTCACCGCTTGTAAAATATGTAGCCGGAAGAATATCTACGGGGTTGCCTTCTTCAGTTGAGTTTGGCGATCTTGTGAGTTTTGGTGTTTTTGGACTTCTCGACGCGATTGAAAAATACGACCCTTCAAGGGGCATAAAGTTCGAAACATATGCAATCGCAAGGATCAAAGGGGCAATTATCGATGAACTGAGGGCTGATGATTGGGTTCCTCGCTCTGTAAGGTACAAGGCAAGAGAAATCGAGAAGGCATACATGGCTCTGGAAGGGGAATTGAAGCGAGTTCCTACGGATGAGGAGGTCGCTAAAAAGCTTAATATCTCGCTTGAGGAATACCAAAATTTGCTTTCAAAACTATCGTTTATGTCGCTTGTGGCGCTCGATGAATTATGGACAATCAGTGGTGACCGCCCTGACAAGATCAGCCTTGCGGATACTGTTGAAGACATAAAGATAAAAGATCCATCACAGACTTTTGAAGTTGAAGAGATGAGAAGAGTTGTTGCGGATGCCATAAGCAAACTTCCCGAGAGAGAGCGTCTTGTTATTACACTATATCATTATGAGGGTCTAACCATGAGGGAGATTGGGGAGGTTCTTGGAGTTTCCGAGTCAAGAGTTTGCCAGATGCATACGAAGGCAATATTTCGTCTGAGAGCCCGACTTGCCAAAGCCCTTGGTATTGAGTATCACTCCTGAGTTGGAAAAAACTTGTTGATAACCTTGAAATTAAATTTCTTTGATCTTTCCATCTTTCATATAAAATGCAGTTTTAGATGCCTTCAGTATACTTTCGTCGTGAGTGACAATAATTACGCATTTTTGCGCATCGCGTGCAAGCCTTGAAAGAATTCCTATAACTTTATCACCTGTCGAGGTGTCAAGGTTCCCGGTTGGCTCGTCTGCCAGGATAAGGTCTGGATTATTTGCAAGAGCTCTTGCTATTGCGACTCGCTGGTTCTCGCCACCGCTCATCTTGCCTGGTTTTGCATTTAAAAGCCTTCCGGTTATTTCCATTTGCTCAAGAAGCATTCTTGCGCGTTTCTTTTGTTCTTCTGGCGGGACTCCAGCAAGATCCATGGGAAGCATAACGTTTTCGATAGCGGTAAGTGTTGGGATGAGGTTAAAAGATTGAAATACAAACCCAACATTTTTTCTCCTGTATTCAATTAAATCTATCTTGGGGTCGGCAACATTTTCGTTGTTTAGAATTATTTTTCCGCTTGTTGGTAGTTCCAGGGAGCCAATTAGATAAAGCAAGGTTGTTTTTCCAGAGCCCGATGGACCAACTACTGCTGTAACTTCACCCTTTTTTGCAGTGAATGAAACAGAATCAACTGCTTTTATTTTACCTGCGCCTGTGTCATAGACTTTTGTTAGGTTTTCTACTACAAGTTCTGGCCCTTTTTCCATTTTTGCTCCTCATTCCATTGACAGCACCCTTGCAGGCCTGAGTCTTGTTATTGCGAGTATGGGTATGCTCATTCCTATAAGGCTTATAAGCAAAAGCATTCCTGCGCCATAGAGGAACATAGAGCCCCTCCAGACGACATTTAACTTGACTGACTGTCCTTTATTATCTTCCTGTGCTAAGTTAAACCTACTTCCCGACTTGTATAGATGGTTACTCATCATTTGAATCATTTGAGGTCCCGGGAAAGATTGGTAGGATGCTTTCTGGACAGAAGTTTTTGCTTTTGGCATAAGCCAGTTTCCCAAGCTTTGGCCGATTATGGCAGTTGCCCCCAGTGCAAGTATAGTTGCAACGAGGCATACGCAAAGAATTTCAATCGCAAACTGTCCAATGACCTGACTGTCTCGAGACCCTATTGCTTTGAGAATTCCTATCTCTCTTTTTCTTCCGCTTACGATTATCATCATTGAGAGAAGAATGATAAGAGTGCATGCTGCCAATGCGCCTGCAAAGCCAATTACAGAAGTCTTTCCAGTCTTTGTGAGAGGGTCTGAAATCTCAACATAATCTGAAAAGTCTGTTGCAAACTCATATTTGCTTGAATTCTTGCCTGCGAGCTTTTCAAAACTGGCCTTCAATATCTTTGTATTATCTACCGAATCGAAATAGTAAGAACCAAGAGACAGGTACCCTGGTGTTCCGTTTAGTTTTTGTACGATAGAAACCGGGGCGTAAAAAGTACTTCCAGCTGGATTGAAGGTTTCTTCATTGGAATTCTCACCTTGCGCCTGCATTGTTTCGTAAATTCCAATTACGGTCAATTTTAAAGTGGAATCTTTCCCAGTTGCACCGCTTACTTTTGCTTCGATCTCGTCTCCTACATGCAAATTGTTGTCACTTGCGAGGTTTTTCTCGATGACAACATATGGCTTCTGGTTTTCGTAATCGGAATAGGTAAAATTTCTTCCCTCGACTATTTTCTTTGCGCCGAGCCTGAAATCTGATGCAGACGAGCCGTTTGTATTACCTGAAAATAAGAAGTTGTTCTGGCTTGACGCCCCCCGCGCAATTCCTCCTCTCTGGGTTTCGCGGAACTGAAATGCACGCTGGATTTCAGATGACTTCAATCCCGGAAGCGTAATCCTTGTTTCAAGGACTTTGTCATATGTTTTTATGTGGCTATTTTTTGAAAATTCGTCCGTCAGTTTTTCTGGGACAAGAGTCTCGACTCTGTTTTGAAATTCTTGCTCACTTGTCATCCTTCTTGCTTCTGCTGCCCTTTCGGCCTCACTTTTCTTTCGTTCTTCTTCGAAACGTTTCATAAGGTAATCAGAACTCACCTTGATCTCTCCGTAGTTTCCAACAGTCTGTTTTACCTTCTTGATCTGGCTTTCTGTAGCGAGTTTTACTGCAAGCATCGAAAGAGAAAAAGAAAGGCAGGCGAAGAGCAGGACAATTACAATGATATTTCGGGTGTAATTTCTTCTAAAACCTCTGAGCCCTCTTGCAATTGTTCTCATTTTGGTAACCTTCCTTATGAATCAGGATAATCTGTAAGCGGAATAGTGACTTCTGAACCATAGTTGTCTCCGCTTACCTTACGTATGACAAGGTTAGTATTTTCCTTAGTTACGTTTTGATTTCGCGATGTGCTCATGGGGTTTAGGTCAAAGAAAAGGAAGACGCTATCAAGAACTTCTCCCTCTTTGAGTTTGAATGTCGCTTTGCTCAAGTCAGAATAATTCAGAAGAGTAGCGGAGATTGTGTTGGTCTTCACGTATTTTCCATAAGTACCGTTATCACCATAGTATTCGTAATAGTCGCTTGCATTTATTCCAGGACTCTGAAGTCTAAAGGAAAAGGCGGAAAGGTCTAAGAGCCCCGTTCCAATATTCTGTATTGAAAGTTCAATTTCAAGGTAATCTCCCTTTACTTCACGTTGCCCGCTTGTCAAGACACTTGAGTTTGAATCTGGTCTTTTTGCCGCCACGACTGTAAACCTTCCACCCGCAAGATCAGCGGATCTCATGGGCGTTGTTGTTTTGGTTTGGGTTTCATTCTGCTCTGATTGTTCTTTTGTCTTGCCCTGGTCTGTCGTTTTGATTTGAGATTCTGTAGTTCCTGGAGGAAGCTTCTTAGTTGACTTTGGCGCGGATGTTTGCTTGTTTGATCCACCACATGATGATGCTATCAAGATGGTTAGGAAGCAAATAAGAAAAATCAGAACAGAACTTTTAAGGTGATGTGAATTTCTAAATTTCTTATTCATTGTTTTCCTTTCGTTTTTCCTCGCGAGCCCAAATTCCTTTTCTTTATAAATGCAGAATCTTAAAATAACCTTAAGAAACGCAGCTATTTTGAAAATTTTTTTACGCAAGAATCGATAGTACTGGTGAATTTTCTATTCGTGGGGCCGGGCTTTTCAGATTTATCAGTAGAAAGACTCAATAAATCTCAGGTTCTTATTTTTTTACTCTTAGAGGGAGAGTAACGGTAACGATTGTGCCAACGGAAGGCATGCTTGAGACTTTTATAGTGCCGCCATGCAATTCAACAATTTTTTTAGCAATAGAAAGTCCGAGGCCATGGCCTTCGACTTTTTCCACTTGTGGGGCTTTACCCCTGTAGAAGCGGTCAAAAATTTTATTGAGGTCTTCCTCTTCGATCCCGTAGCCTTCATCTCTTACTTCTATTTCTATCGATTTTTGGCTTGCTTTGCTTGTAACCCAGATTCTTTTTCCTCGAGGACTGTACTTAATGCTATTGTCAAGGATTATCGCAAAGAGTTCTATTAAACTGTCTCTTTGGCAAGGTATTTTAGCGTTTTCTAATTCTGTGCTGATTTCTATTTCGTGATCAAGAGCATTTTGTCGAACACGATCAATCGCCTCATTAACGATTTCTTTAATTGGGACATTTTCCCTCTCTTTGAAAGTTGATTCGTCGTACCTGGAGAGAGCAAGAAGACTGTTCGAAAGTAGTTGCAGTTTTTCGATTTCCTCGAGATTACTTTCAAGAACCTCTTTTGCCTCATTTTCGGTGATTTTACCACTTCGTAATGCAACCTCTATTTCTGTCTTCATAGCTGTAAGCGGGGTGCGCAGTTCATGCGCTGCATCGGAAGCAAAACGATTTTGCATTTCCATGGCGGTTTGAATAGGAGCAAGTTCCCGTTTTGCAAGTGTGTAACTAAAAATTCCAGCAAGAAAAAGAACTGCAATATTGAAATATATTAGCGAGAGTGCAATCCTGTGTTTGACTTCCTCAATTGCCACTGGAGCAAGAAATTTGGGTCCCTCGAAATCTTCTCTGAAAATCATTCTCCCAAATTCAATACGCCGCTCAAGTGGTTTTGGGCCTAACTTGTAGAGTGCGAAGCTTAGCAATCCACTTACAAGCATTATGAGCAAAAGGTAACCTATTGTAAGTTTTATAAGTGTTGCTTTGAATTTCATAATTTGTCTCCGAGCATGTACCCAAACCCTCTTATAGTGTGAATTAATTTTTTCTTGTCCTTAAATGGTTTTTCGATTTTTGAGCGCAAGTAACTTATGTAAACTTCGACACTGCTCAATAAAACATCAGAGTCGTAGTCCCAGACATGGGACATTATCTTTTCCTTTGAAAGTATTATCCCTTTATTCCTCATAAGATATTCAAGAAGCGCGAATTCTGTTCTTGAAAGAATTATCTCAACCCCACCCCTTTCAACTCTGTATAATTTAGTGTCAAGCTTGAGGTCGTCAACTTCAAGAACTTCGGGAAGCATTTTTTCCGGCCTTCTTAAAAGCGCTCTAATTCGTGCAAGCAGTTCTTCAAAGGCAAAGGGTTTAACAAGATAGTCGTCTGCGCCAAATTCGAACCCTTCAACTCTATCAGTGATTTCTGCTCTTGCGGTTAGTATTAGGATGGGCGTTTGAATTTTTTTTCTTCTCATTTCTTTGCAGATTTGCGCACCATCCATCTTCCCGGGTAACATTCTGTCGATTATTAAGGCATCATATTCTTGTGTTAGTGCAAGGCCTATTCCTTCATGATAATCATGTGCTATGTCAACTGCGAAATTTTCCTGCTCGAGACCTTTTTTTATTGCTCGTGCAATCTTTGAATCATCCTCGACAAGAAGAATTCTCATTCCGCATGCTCCTTGCTAAACCTATTTTAAGAGAACTTTAAAAAATTCTTTTCCGTTTATTGAAATTATTTTAGACCAATCTTAAATTTTTCTTGGAATTCTTATTTTTGGAAATTCACTTTTGGTCTATTTTCAAAGGTTTTTTTAAGGTTCGAAGTTTAACATTCAAAATAAGTAATATGAGAGGATAAAAAAGGTGGTGCCAAATGGACAACGAAGAGAGAGACAGAGACAGTTCTCCTGATGAGCCTCAAAATGAGCAGACGAGTGCTGGGCAAGAGCATGGACCCGGCATTACTCGCAATGAGGCTGGATCGGAAGGAATGGGATTAAGGGGAAGAAACTGGATGCGAATAGCGCTTATCGCTGTTTCATGTCTTGCCGTATTACTTCTTATCTCTACTGTGGTTCTTTCAATTGTTGTTGCAAGCGAGAGTGCTGTTGGTCATAGAATTCCCTGCTGGAGGAATATGAGAAGGCATGATATGAGGTGGAGAGGAAGAGACAATTGGTGGGATGGTATGAGGGGCAGAGAGCGGATGAAAAAATACGAGAACAAACCGGAAATTTCTTCACCTTAGAATCACGAACCAGCTGGAGAAATTATCCATAATAGTCATGATGGCTTTGGTTTAGATCAATAAGAGAGATTAGATAGTATTTTAACTATTTCGAGGTTTTAAACTTCCATAGGTGTTGAATTCACGCGGTTTATGTCAATCGGTTGAGTTTGCTTTTTGAGCGCTTCGCTTGCGCACTTTATTCCTCTATATTAAACTGATGTAAATTCGCCTTTTCTCAAGGCATATGACTTTGGCGTTTGAAGAGCTTTGTAGACGAGGCGGAAATACACACCCGGATGGATTGTAAAGCTGGTGCCCTTTTTAGGGTTGCTTTACGTGATGAAGTCTGGGGAGGTTAAACCAAAGGAGGATTAGAAAATGCCTGTTGTAACGATCAAAGATCTGCTTGAGGCAGGGGTTCATTTCGGTCATCAGACCCGCCGTTGGAATCCGAAGATGAAACCTTACATTTTCACCGAACGAAACGACATCTACATTATTGACCTGCAAAAAACCTTGATTCTTGTTGGTAATGCATATGAGAAGGTCAAAACTACTGTAATGGCAGGCGGGACAGTGCTTTTTGTAGGGACGAAGAAGCAAGCCCAGGAAGCGGTTGGGGAGCATGCAACTCGTTGCGGGATGCCCTATGTGGTAAATCGGTGGCTTGGAGGCACGCTTACAAATTTTCAGACCATTCATTCGCGTATCATGTTCTTTGAGGAACTTGAGCAGAAAGAACGCAGTCAGGCAGAAATTCTTTCAAAGAAAGAGGCAATAGCACTTCGGAGACAGCTCGAGAAGTTGCGAAGGAATTTCGAAGGAATAAGAACGATGCATCAACTTCCTTCCCTGCTTTTTGTAATAGATCCGAGGAAGGAGAAGATAGCGGTAGCTGAAGCAAGGAAGCTTGGCATACCGATTGTAGGACTTGTGGATACCAATTGCGATCCTGAGGAGATAGATTATGTGATTCCAGGAAATGATGATGCGATAAGGTCGGTTGAGCTTATTTGTCGCGTGATTGCTGATGCGGTAATAGAAGGAAAGTCACTGCGAGAGGCAAAACTTGCGGAAGAAATTGCAAGTGCAGAGGAAAAAGTTACGGCAAGAAAAGCGACAAGGATTGGAAGGGCCGTTCCTGCGTATAGTGCTTCTCCGGAGGATATAGAAGGACCTAGTATGTTTCCAGATTATCCTTCGGTAAAGAAGGCAGAAATTGAAGATGCCGACTCTGGGGTTTCCAGTTCTGTCACTCCACTTTCTGCGGAAGAAGAACAGACGCCTGTCTCAGATGAAGTGGAAGAGATCGGGCAGGCTCCCGATAATTTGGGCGAAACAGTTGAGTATGGTGAAGAAACTAACGAGGAATCAAAGCAAAGCGAAAAGGTTAGTGAGAATGGAGAGGGAAAAGATGGAGATTAGTGGAATAAATGCAGCACAGGTGAAGGAACTACGCGAGAAATCAGGTGCGGGCGTTATGGAGTGCAAGCGTGCTCTTGAGGAAGCATGTGGGGATATGGAATCTGCATTGAGAATTCTTCGCGAGAAGGGAATTTCAGATGCGAAAAGGCGCGAGCAGAAAGAAGCCAAGCAAGGTGCTATTGACTGTTACATACATATTGGGCGTCAGATCGGTGCGATGGTTGAGTTGAATTGTGAGACAGATTTCGTGGCAAGGAATTCGGAGTTTCTCGAAGTTGCCCATCTCATAGCATTACAGGTTGCTGCCTGCAATCCTATTTATCTCAGACGCGACTTAGTTCCAGAGGCAGTGATTGAAGAGCAGAAGGAAATATTCAAGAAAAGGTGCATCTCTCAAGGGAAGCCAGAGAAGGTCTGGGGAAAAATAATAGAAGGCTTGCTCGATAAGTTCTATCAGGAAGTTTGCCTTTTGGAGCAGCCTTTCGTGAAGGACCCTTCGATATCCGTGAATGAGTTGATTGCTCAGGCTTCTTCTCGTCTTGGTGAGAAGATAGCAGTTCGCAGGTTCGCACGTTTCCAGGTTGGTCAAGAGGAGGAAGAATAGAATAATTCATGAAAAACAAAGGTGCAGAAATGGAAAAGGGTGCAAAGCTTGCATATCGTCGCGTGCTTCTCAAGCTTTCTGGAGAGGCTTTCATGGATTCTTCTGTTGGGTATGGTATTGATACGCGGGTGGTTGCCTCTATTGCAGAACAGCTTTCAGAAGTTCATCGAATGGGTGTGGAACTTGCTTGCGTAATTGGAGGGGGAAATATTTTTCGCGGCGTCTCAGAGGGGGCTCAAGGGATTGACCGGGCAACCGCTGATTTTATGGGAATGCTTGCTACTGTCATAAATGCGCTTGCTCTTCAGGATGCTCTTGAAAAAAAGGGAGTATACACAAGAGTTCAGTCGGCAATTACCATGCGCGAGGTTGCAGAACCTTTTATTAGACGTCGTGCCGTTCGCCATCTTGAAAAAGGCAGGATTGTTCTTTTTGCTGCAGGGACTGGAAATCCATACTTTTCAACCGATACTGCAGCAGCCCTGAGGGCCTTAGAGATTGGCGCGGATGCAATTTTTAAGGCTACAAAGGTTGATGGAGTTTTTGACCGTGACCCGGTGAAGTATCCAGATGCAAGGATGTTTCATACTCTCACGTATTTGGATGTATTAAACAGAGAACTTGAGGTCATGGACTCAACTGCTGTGAGTCTTTGCATGGACAATAACCTGCCTATTGTTGTATTCAACCTTTTTCAAAGCGGGAACTTAAGAAAACTAATGCTTGGGCAGAAGATAGGCACAAAAGTCTGCGCGAAGGTTTAAGTGTATCAGGGGGGATATATGGATACCATTATGGAAGAAGCCAAACGAAAGATGAAAAAGGCGGTTGAGATAACAACCAACGAGTTTGCGTCAATTAGAACCGGGAGGGCAACACCTGCTTTGCTCGAGAGGCTTCAGGTCAGCTACTATGGCACTCCCACTCCCTTACGCCAGCTTGCTTCTATATCTGCGCCTGAAGCGAGGCTTCTTGTAATCCAGCCATATGACCGCAATTCAATACCTGAGATAGAAAAGGCTATAACACTTTCTGATTTGGGCCTTGTTCCAAGTAACGATGGAGAAGTGATCCGTCTTCCCTTTCCTCCGTTGACAGAGGAGAGGCGCAAGGAACTTGCAAAACTTGTCAAAGCCAGAGCGGAAGAGGGAAGGGTTGCCATCAGGAATGTACGAAGAGAGGCAATTGATGAACTTCGCGAGCAGGAGAAAAAAGGGGAAGCAACAAAGGATGACCTTCATCGTGGCATTGAGGAGATGCAGAAAATAACCGATAACTTCATAAAAGAAATTGACGAACTTGCTGAGAAAAAGATAAAGGAAGTAATGGAGTTATAGTTTGAATGCAGGGCAGAGGTCCTCGGGCAAAGTTAGAGGTAGAGAGAAGACTTCAGGTGAAAGTCTTGGCAAGCGGGTATTTGGTGCAATAGTTTTCGTTATCGTATTTCTTGGAGCACTACTTCTTGGTTCCATTCCATTCACTTTCGTAGTTGCCATTGCATCTGTAATAGGATGCATTGAGCTTTTTACGATGTTTGAGACAAAAGGTGATGCCATTCCTGTCGCTGCCGTAATTGGGATTGCCGGTACCCTCGCTTATGTATTTTGTGCTCACTGGAAGCCGATCGCAAGTTTTGGCTATGTTACTCTTGCATTGGTAGTGCTCAGTTTTTCCTGGTACATTCTTATATTGAAACACGTTAAGCCAGCGAGAGCGATTGCACTTACCATACTGGTTCCTATTCTAACTGGTTTCTGCCTATCACATCTTGTTCTTTTGAGGGATCTGGTGGATGGTTCTTCAAATTCAAAAAATGGGTTTTGGATTGTTTTCTTCTTTATGGTCATTATCTGGCTTTACGACGTTGCGGCATGGTGGGCAGGAAGAAGGTATGGAAAGCATAAAATGGCACCTACAATTAGCCCAAAGAAGAGTTGGGAAGGTGCTTTTGCTGGAACTATTGCCGCACTTGGTACTTCTGTTTTGCTTAGATTTATCATCAAAGCGATAATGGGCAAGGAAAAATTCTTCCCCTGGCTTTCAGTTCCTGTTGCAATCGTGATTGCCTTAATAGTTTGTGTGCTTGGTCCCTTTGGAGATCTTTCGGAGTCGCTATTGAAGAGAGAGTATGGAGTAAAGGATATCGGTGCGATTATCCCAGGTCACGGTGGAATCATGGACAGGTTCGATTCTACAATTTTTACTGCTCCGGCAGTTTTTTATTACCTCTATTATTTTGTGTTGAAACTTAAATAGAAGCGGCATTATGTCTTTATTCTTCTTGACTTCAAAGAAGAGGCGATTCATTTGAAAAAGGTCATTGTTCTCGGGTCGACAGGCTCAATTGGGACCCAGGCATCCGAGGTTATTACAAGGAATTCGAATATTTTAAAGCCTTGCGCTCTTGTGGCGAAGAGTTCAGGGGAGCGCCTGCTTGAGCAGTGCCTTATGCTTGGTGTGAAAGTTGCCTGTCTTGTTGATTTAAAGTCAGCTGAATCTCATAGGGCGGAATTTGAAAAAAGCGGAATTGAACTTCTTTCAGGTGAGGATGGCTTGCTAAGGATAATAAATGAGGCTGACTACGATATAGCTCTAAACTCTCTTGTTGGTTTCTCCGGTCTTTTGCCAACGCTTCAAATTCTTTCAAGGGGAAAAACCCTTGCTCTTGCAAACAAGGAAAGCCTTGTAGCAGGCGGAAAACTCGTCATGGATACTTCGAAGAGAAGTGGTGCAAAAATAGTTCCTGTTGACAGCGAGCATTCTGCGATATTCCAGTGTTTGCAAGGGGAGGATTTGAAAAATGTAAGGAGGATAATACTTACAGCGTCAGGCGGGCCTTTCAGGGATTTCCCAATCTCTGAACTGGAGAGGGTCAAGGTGGAAGATGCTTTAAAGCATCCAACGTGGAAGATGGGGCCAAAGGTAACTATTGATTCGGCTACTCTCATGAATAAGGGTCTTGAGATTCTTGAAGCACATCATCTCTTCAATCTTGATATTGAGAAAATAGAGGTTGTGATTCACAGGCAAAGTATTGTGCATTCACTTGTTGAGATGGTAGATGGCTCAGTTCTTGCACAACTCGGAGTTCCGGATATGAAGATACCCATCCAGTATGCGCTTACTTATCCCGAAAGGTCTCCTTCTTCTGTTTCGTTTTTGGATATTCTTGATGTTCGCTCGCTTACCTTTGAGCCGGTTGACACAAAAAAATTTCCCTCCCTTGAACTTGCAAGAATTGCCGGTAGAAAGTCTCGCACCTATCCTGTGGCTTTGAATGCTTCAAATGAAGAAGCGGTAAATGCCTTTTTAAGTGGATGGATTGGTTTTACTCAAATTCCTGCTGTTGTTGAGCGCGTTCTCGAGAATCATAAGCCCTTGGAAGGGATAACATATGAGGAGATAATAGAAGCTGACAGCATTGCAAGAGATGCTGCAGCAATGGAGATAGAAAAACTGAAGAGGAAGTAATGCTTGTTATTCTATGGGTTTTCGTTGCCGTACTTGTGATTATCCTCATGATACTTATACATGAGGCAGGCCACTTTCTTGCTGCAAAAACAGTTGGGATTAAGGTTGATAAGTTTGGTATTGGATTTGGTCCGGAAATTGTTGGATGGACAAGGGGTGAAACAAGGTACTCGATTAACTGGATTATTGCAGGCGGCTACGTAAAAATTGCGGGCATGAATCCAGACGATGAAATTCCTCCTGAAGACCTTCCAAGAAGTTACAGGAAGGCCCCTTACTGGAAGAGATTAATAGTGATTATCGCTGGCTCTTTTTCTCACCTCTTGATAGCCTTGATTCTTTTCTATCTCATTTTCTGGCCTATTGGTTTTCCTGTTCTTACTGGTCGAGTCGGGAAGGTTCAAAGTAAAGTCACATTCTCAGATGGAAGTAGTCTTCCCTCACCTGCTTATGGTATTGGCCTCGAGAAAGGCGACTTGATTAAAAGTGTGAACGGCGTTGAAATTCATGAGTGGGCAGACCTAACAGAACAACTTTCAAAAAATCCTGGAAAGGTTGTTACCATTGAGGTCGAAAGAGGTAAAGAGAGATTTAAGCGGCAGGTGAGGCTTCTCGATATTGAAGGAAGAGGCATACTCGGGATTCAGGTTGACCTCAATGACACATTTTCGAGGCGCACAAGTCCGCTCAAGGCATTCTGGGATTCTGGATTAACCACGGCTAAACTTTCAGTAGCGTTTTTCAAGGGAATTATCTCACTATTTTCTGTGAAAACTTTGAGGGTAATGATTGGTGTAAGCCCGAGGACTCAGGAAAGTCCCAGATCCATAGTTGGAGCTGCCCAGCTTGCTGTCCAGGCTGCAAAGAGGGGCATTTCCGATTTTCTTTTCATAATCGCAGAGATTTTTCTATTTCTCGCTATATTCAACATGATTCCTCTTCCTCCTTTCGATGGGGGTCATGTTGTGGTTTTGATTTTTGAGAAGTTCTTCAAGCGAGAGGTTGATTTGAAAAAGTTGATGCCAATTGCATGGGCAGTAATAGTTCTACTTTCTATTGTTGCAATAAGGCTTGCGTTCCTTGATATATTCAAGCCAATTCCTCCACCATAAAGAGGAGTTTTTAAGAAATGATTGAGAGAAAAAAAACGAAGCGTATAGTTCTTGGCAATGTGCCGGTTGGCGGAGGCGAGCCAATTTCCGTTCAAACGATGACAAATACAAAAACTTCTGACATAAAAGCGACCCTTGAGCAGATAGGAAGGATTGAATGCGCCAGATGCGATATTTTAAGAGTTGCAGTACCGGACGAAGAATCGGCTCACGCCTTAAGAAAGATTGTAAAGGAAACAAAAATGCCCGTAGTTGCTGACATACATTTTGACTGGAGGCTTGCTCTTCTTGCAATGGAGAACGGGGCAGATGGGATAAGGGTGAATCCGGGAACTATTGCAAGCCGTAAAGGGTTAAAGGAGATTGCGAAAGAAGCGTCTCAAAGAGGAGTTGTGGTAAGGGTTGGCGTAAATTCCGGTTCTCTTGAAAAGGAATTCAGGGTGAAAAGAGACGGAGAAGCCGGGGCGCTTGTGCAGAGTGCCCTTAAGGGGGTTACTTTTTTCGAAGACGCCGGAGTGAATGCGATCAAGGTCTCCGTGAAAGCAACCTCTGTGCCTGTAACTATTCAGGCATACAGGATGATATCGAAGGAATGCGAATGGCCGCTCCACATTGGAGTAACTGAGGCAGGAACGATTTTTTCGGGAAGCATAAGAAGTGCTGTTGGGATAGGGGCACTGCTTGCAGAAGGAATTGGAGATACGATCCGAGTTTCACTTTCTGCTGATCCTGTTGAGGAGGTGAGGGTTGGGCTCCTGATACTCAAGACACTTGGTCTTGCTCCTCCTTCTCCATGGGTTGTATCATGTCCTACCTGTGCAAGATGCGAGATCGATGTGATAGGGATTGCCTCTGAACTTGAGAGAAGGCTTGAGGGCATCGAAGGAAGTTTGCGAGTTGCTGTTATGGGATGTTCTGTAAATGGTCCAGGTGAGGCAAGAGAAGCCGATTTGGGGATAGCAGGCGGGCGAGTGAGTGCACTGATTTTCAAAGGCGGAAAGATTATTGCAAAGGTGCCAAAGGAGCATTCGCTTGAGGCTCTTGTGACTGAAGTTGAAAAGATTTTGAAGGGCGAAAGTGGCGAAAGGGGTTGATTTGAGAATTTCAAGGGTAACAGTACCAACTCTAAGGGAAGATCCTGCGGATGCCGAAGTTTCAAGCCATGCGCTTTTGATTAGGGCCGGGATGATGAGGCAAATTGCAGCGGGTATATATTCACTTCTTCCCCTTGGACTGCTTGCTTTAGTACGGGTTGAAGAAATTGTGAGGGATGAGATGAATAAAAAGGGAGCTTGCGAAATTGCTCTTCCCTACATTCATCCAGCGGATGTCTGGATTGAAAGCGAGAGATGGTTTAAGTACGGGCCAGAGATGATGAGGCTTAAGGACAGACAGGGGCGCGATTTCTGTTTGGGTCCAACTGCAGAGGAACTTGTAACAAAGTATTTCGCGAGTACTGCTCCTTCTTACAAGGATCTTCCTATCAACATCTACCAGATACAAACAAAATTCCGCGATGAGCCAAGGCCAAGATATGGTCTTCTTAGAGCAAGAGAATTCAGGATGATGGATGCATACAGTTTTCATACATCCTCTTCTGATGTAGATAAAACCTATGAGGAAATGCATGATGCATATTTAAATATCGCAAGAAGGTGTTCACTTGATGCGCGGGTTGTCGAAGCGTCCACAGGTCTTATAGGTGGAGATATTTCCCACGAGTTCATGGTTATATCTCAGGTTGGAGAGGATGTGATTGTATACTGCAAGAATTGCAACTATGGTGCCAATGCGGAACTTGAAAGACACAGGCCAACCAGGATCTTTGGAGGTAATAAAGAGGAGCCTATTTCTGAGGTTCACACACCAGGGATCTTCTCAGTAGATGATGTTGCCTCTTTTCTTGGAATTACCCCTGAAAGAGTTCTAAAGTGCGTACTTTATGTGGTACAAGGCGAAGTGCTTGCAGTTTTCGTTCCGGGTTATCGCGATGTATCGGAGGAAAAACTAAAAAGATTCCTTGGGACTGATGAGTTTCACCCATTGAGAGATGACGAGAGGGAGATTTTCCCCGAGTTGACACCGGGATTTACCGGTCCAGTGGGATTGAAGGGCGCAAGGGTGCTTTTTGATTTGGAAGTGAAGGGTGCAAAAAATCTTGTATGTGGTGCAAACAAGGAGGATTATCATCTCACCGGTGTGGATGAAGGAAGGGATTTTATGGCGGAACCTCTTGCCGATATTGCTTGCGCTGTTCAAGGGGATGGTTGCCCGGAGTGTGATGGGTATCTGGAGATTGCGCACGGGATTGAGATTGGGCACATTTTCAAACTCGGGCTTAAATATTCAGAGGTTCTTGGTGCAAATTTCACAGATAGGGATGGTTCGCTGAAGCCTGCTCATATGGGGACTTATGGCATAGGGACTACGAGAATTCTCCAGACTATTGTTGAGCAACACAGGGATTCTCAGGGAATAAGGTGGCCGAAGGCATGTGCACCACTTCAAGTTGAAATAATTGTTCTTAGTCCTTCTGATCCCATGCAGAATGAGGTTTTGGTTATGCTTGAGGGAATGTTTAAAAACATGGGGATTCAGGCACTTGTTGATGAAAGAGAAGTTAGCGCAGGAGTAAAATTCAATGATGCTGACTTAATAGGGCTTCCGTTGCAGGTTGTTGTTGGTAGTAAGGTTTCGAAAGGTATGCTTGATTTAAAAATAAGATATACGCAGGAAAGAGGAGATTTTTCCATAGATAATGCGGCAGGTGCGATAAAGAAAGCACTTGATTCAGCACCTTAATCTTTCAAATGTTAAGAATGGTTTCGCGTTTTCTATGTGATGGAGGAGAAAGTAATTATTGAAGGTAAAAGTGGTGAAAAAAGCCGTGGCCAGGCGATGGAAGATGGCTTAAGATGGTTTTCCTACCATTTCTTCCGTCCTTTTCTATGGTTTTTTACACATCTTCATATTTCTCCTAATAGCCTTACCATTATTGGGATGGCTTTTGCATGTGCCTCCGGTTATTTGATTGCAAAGGGGAAAATTCCTTACGCTGCGATACTTTTTGCCCTTTCCGGTGTTTTTGACATCATTGATGGATACGTAGCAAAAACGACGGGCAATGTTACCGTTTTTGGCTCCTTTCTGGACTCTTTTTCCGACCGCATTTCCGATGCCGCAATCTACATAGGACTTTCAATTTATTATCTTGAGCGCTCCCAGGGGCTTTACGTTGGGGTTGCTCTTTCGCTTCTTGTTATGTCTTTCCTTATAAGTTACGTACGTGCGAGGGCAGAATCGCTTGGCGCAACCGGAAAAGCCGGGATAATGGCAAGGGGACCGAGGTTTCTTGTTCTTGGCTTCGGCCTTTTTTTCAATGGGCTTGGAAACTGGATTTTAAAGGCTGTCTCATGGGTGCTTTTTGCTCTTCTTCTTGAGACCCTCGTTGAAAGGATTGTAAAGGTATGGCGGGAACTGGAGGGGAGTAAGTGAAAGTTACTTATTATGCATTTCTTGCACTTGAGAAATTGATTGAAAAAGTCCCCATTGGTTTTGCAAAAAGTGTTGCTCGAGCGCTTTCAGTTTGTTACTACTACGCATTTCCCCGTAAGAGAAATCTGGTCAAGAAAAATATGAGACGTGTTCTCGGGCCTGATGCACGAGAGCGCGAGGTAGCAAGGACTGCAAGGAGGGCTGCACGCTATTATGCTGACTACTGGATTGATTTCTTCTGGGTTTCTACTCTTAAAAAGGAAGACGTTCTCAGACGTTTAACTATAGTTGACGCCGAAGAACTTGTTGAAACAGTAAAGGGTGGAAGTGGAG
>Ga0315298_1004586_pt1 | contig 20487 bp, 21 predicted proteins | sample WHS_1_MG_FD_203077 | JGI IMG/M metagenome (GOLD analysis project Ga0315298, IMG submission 203077) | Extremophilic microbial mat communities from Washburn Hot Springs, YNP, Wyoming, USA - WHS_1_MG | ecosystem: Environmental > Aquatic > Thermal springs > Hot (42-90C) | place: USA: Wyoming...
CCCCAATAAATCATGCTGGCACCATTATACCTGACTCGACAACAGTCGCCAATCCGAGCGCGCCCAGCCTTCCCGCCACGCTTCCGCCGCAGCCACCTACTCCTTGCGGCTGTTCCTCTCCCTCATTTCCCTCATTCTCCGCAGTGTCTCGGCGTCGCTGTGGCTCAGGAACTTCGCCCCGCCGAGCGGCGCGGCGAGGATGAACACGCGCGCCGCCAGCTCGAGCGTCTCGAGCCGGTTGTAGGCCGTCAGCAGATCCGGCCCCAGGCAAAGGGCACCGTGGTTCATCATCACGAAACAGTCGTGCTCGGCGAGCAGCGGCGCCAACCGGTCCGGCACTTCGCCCGTCGATGGCGTGCCGTACGGGGCCAAGGCCACTTCGCCGATCGTCAGCAGCACTTCCGGCAGCACCGCCGCCGGCACCGCCCGCCGCGCCACGGCGAACGCCGTCGTGTAGGGCGGATGAGCGTGGACGACCGCCCGCACGTCCGGCCGCTCGGCGTAGACGCGGAGGTGCAACGGCAGCTCCGACGAAGGAGCGCCCGGGCCGATGACCCGGCCATCCCCGTCGACCACCACCAGCTCGTCCGGGCGCAGCTCCCCTTTGCGCCGGCCGGTCGGGGTGGTGAGGATGAGCCCGTCGGGCAAGCGCACCGAGAGGTTCCCGTCGGTGCCTGAGACAAGGCCGCGATCGGCCATCTTGCGACCGATCGCGACCATCTCCTCCCGCTCGCGGGCATAATCGGCGGCCGCGCCGCCGGGGTCCATCCGCGCGCCCAACTTAGATGTCGATCTTCGCCTCGAGCGCCTTGACGAGGAGCATGACGCACTCGAGGACATCCTTGTAGTTGACCATCTCGGACGGGCCGTGCAAGTAGCGGGTCGGAATCGAAATGCAGCCCGACGGGACGCCGGCCTTGGTCAGGTGAATGGCGCCGGTGTCGGTGCCGCCGGCCTCGAGCACTTCGCGCTGGTGGACAACCTTGTTCTTCTTTGCCACTTCGGTCAGGAAATCGACGACTTTGGGGTGAGCGATCACGCTGGCGTCCTTGATCTTGATCGCCGCGCCCTTCCCGAGGCTGACGGCCAAGGTGCGTGCCTTCGGGGTGTCGCCGACCGGGCAGACGTCGAGGGCGATGCCGATCTCCGGGTCAACGCCGTAGGCCGCCGTGCGGGCGCCGCGCAGGCCGACTTCCTCCTGAACGCTGAACACGAAGTGGACTTCGTTCGGGCTCTTCTTCATCTCTTTCGCGGCGGCGACCATGATCGCGCAGGCGATCCGGTCATCCATCGCCTTGGCGACGAGGTAGTCGCCGAGGTCGACCATTGGATAATCGAAGATGGCGACATCGCCGATCTTGACTTTCTTCTCGGCCTCGGCCCGGCTGGCGGCACCGATGTCGATGAACAGCTTCTCGAGCCGCAGCTCCTTCACATCGTCGACGCGCTCGGAGCCGATGACGCCCTGCGTGCCGTTGCGGAAGCGGACGCGGCAGTTCATCAGGGTGACCGGGTTCTGGCCGCCGACGTTGCTGAAACGGATGAAGCCGTTGTCGTCGATGTGGATGACCATCAGGCCGATCTCGTCCATATGGCCCGAGACCATGATCCGCTTGCCTTTGCCGTTGCCCTTCTTGACGGCGATCAGGTTGCCGAGGGCATCGGTGTGCAGCTCATCGACGTAGGGCTTGATCTCCTCAGCGATGACGCTGCGGATTTCCTCCTCGCAGCCGGACGGCCCGTAGGCCTCGACGAACTTCTTGATCAGTTCCTTCACAGTTTCAGACCTCCCTGTTCGATGCTCCGCAGGAACGTGTCAAGCAGCTTGATCGTGTTCTCGATGTCGCTCGCGCTGACCACCGAGACCGGCGAGTGGATGTAGCGGCACGGCACCGAGATCGAGCAGGCCGGTACGCCCTTGCGGGTCAGACTGATCCGGCCGGCGTCATTGCCGCCGCTGGTGGCTCGCCGGAACTGGTACGGGATCTTGTTTTTCTCGGCCAGCGCCACCAGGTGTTGGACCATCGCCTTGTTCGCGATTGAGGTCGCGTCCATGAGCGACAGCGCCGGGCCGGCGCCGATGTTGGTGGCGTGTCCCTCGGGGATATCGAACATGAAGTCGGCGCAGACGGTGCCTTCGAGGACGATGCCGAGGTCGGGATCGACGGCGTGCGCGGCGACGGCCGCGCCGCGGGTGCCGATCTCCTCCATCGTCGTGAACACGCCGTAGACCGGCATGTTGTAGGTGTTCTTCAGCGTCTCGATGAGGACGAGACAGCCGACGCGGTCATCCATCGCCTTGCCCTTGTACTTGCCTGCGCCGAACTCGCCGAACTTGGTGGCGAAGATGGCGTAGTCGCCGACCTTGACCTTCTTCTCGGCGTCTTCCTTGCTCTTGGCGCCGATGTCGATGAAGAGCTGGTTGATCGGCAGGGGCTTGTTGCGCTCGCTGGGCTCCTGACGGTGGATCGGCTTGCTCCCGATGACGCCCGGGAGACGGTTCGGCCCGACGAGGACGGCCTTGCCCTGCAGCACCCGCTTGTCGATGCCGCCGACGGTGGTGAAGCGCAGCATGCCGTTCTTCTCGATCCAGGTGACCATCAGGCCGACTTCATCCATGTGGGCGGCGATCATGACCTTCGGCCCCGGCCGCTTGCCTTTTTTAAGCGTAATCAGATTGCCGAGATTGTCGACCTGCAGCTCATCGACATGGTCCCGGACGGCTTCCTTGATTATCTCCCTGACTTCTCCCTCGTTCCCCGAGACGCCGGAGGCGTGCGACAGCCGTTCTAGCAGCATTTCAATCCCTCCATGAACGCCTGGTCGACGCTGGCGATGAAGTGGGCCAGGAGGCGCCCTGCCTTCTCAACGTCGCCCAGGGCCAGGGTTTCGACCGGGGTGTGCATGTAGCGGAGCGGCAGCGAGATGAGGCCGGTCGGGATGCCGTCACGGGTGATTTGGATCGCCCAGGCGTCGGTGCCGGTGGCCGCCGGGGCCACTTCGAGCTGCCAGTCGATGCCGTTGGCGGTCGCGGCCGCCTTGAGGCCGGCGAACACCTTGGGATGGATGTTGCCGCCCATGCAGATGGCCGGCCCCTTGTCCATGCCGAGCGACTCGTGCTCAGCGAGGCCGGGCATCTCGCCGTGGCCGACGTCGATGGCGATGCCGATGTCCGGGTTGATGCCGTAAGCGCTGGTGGTCGCCCCGCGCAGACCGACCTCCTCCTGCACCGTGGCAACAGCGTAAACGTCCGCCGTGTGGCGCAGCTTGGCGAGGTGCTTCAGGCATCCGAGCAGGACCGCCACGCCGGCGCGGTCGTCCATCGCCTTGCCGGCGACCCAGCTCTCGCCCAGGCTGAGCAGGTCGCGCTTGAACGTGATCAGGTTGCCGACCTCGACCAAGCTGCGGACTTCATCGGCCGGCAGGCCGACGTCAATGACCATGTCTTCCATTTTGATGGCCTGATCGACTTCTTCCGGCTTGGTGAGGTGCGGCGGTTTGACGCTGATGATGCCGTCCAGATCCCGCTTGCCGTGCACAACCACCTCGAGCGCCGGCAGCAGGCGCTGGTCGACGCCGCCAACCTGACAGAAGCGGATGAGGCCGGGCTCCTCGATTTTCGTGACCATGAGACCGATCTCATCCATGTGCGCGGCGAGCATGATCTTCGGGCGCGGGCCGTTCCCCTCGCCCTTCTTGAGCGCGATCACGTTGCCGAGCTTGTCCGCGGTGACCTCGTCGGCGTACTTGGCGAGGACTGTCGCCGCGACCTCGGCGACCCTCCCCTCGTGCCCGGAGACGCCGGTCCCCTCGGAGAGGGATGTGAGGAAATCCTTAATCTCCACCGGATGACCTCCTTCCAAGTAGCGTAACCGTTGTTCTGGCCGCTTCAACAGCGATAAGACCACTCCTCTCGCAGGCGCGGCTGGTATTGGTCCATACAGTCACTAGCTTTTCTCTGGCAGCGTGCGAATTCCTCTTTAGAGAAGCCCGGATCTTAGCATATTACGGAAGCAGAATCCAGCGCCCCCCAAAACCGATGCACGCCGAGAGCTATAATTGGCGAGTCATTTACGAGTATGTTTTTCAAAGTGGCGTGGTCTACATTGTCGGATACTCCTTTGGACCACTTGTCGGCACAGCCGTCGCGTTCCTGATGACGGTCGTTACCGGGTTTGAGGACTCAGAAGGAAACACATGGGAAGAGCAGTATACATATCAGACGGATCCTCAGTACGTAATACTGCCTAACGGCACAATTGCATACCTCTAGGGGGGCTGACATGTTGCGATACGCTATTGCCTTTGTCGTCTTTTTCCTCCTCGGCTTCGGTGCGAGAAAAACCTTTCATGTTCCCTTTCTCAAGCCGGTCTGGGTCTTGCCGGCCTGGCTGGCCGTGATAAGCGTCGGCTACCTGGTCATCGGGCGGGCGCTGGCTGCCAATCCGGTCTACATCTGGCTTGGCCCGAACGGTGGGCACTGGTTGGCGTTCGCGCTTGGGCTCTTCCCGCTTCAGCCGGCTTCTGCCGCTCAGCGGTCGCAGGGCACGCCTGACGGCAAGGGCTGATCCATGCCGCTCCCCGGGCCCCGCTCGGCCTGGCCGATGGACGGGGAACAAGGGTAAGGTTTATACTAGTCTTAACCACTGCCCCACCGCGACGCGCGCCGCCGCACCAGGGGCAGCGCCCAGCCGGGGGTGAGCCTGTGCAGAGGATGACCGAACGCCTGCCCGCGAGCAGGCTGCGCATCGACCCGCGCATCTATGACGGCTACTATTCCGACGTCTACTTCAACCGCGCCCGCGACATTCTGCTCGCCCTCGGGCAGCGACCAAAGGTCGCGCTGCAGTTCTTCCAAAAGCACGACAACACAGTGCTCTGCGGGATCGAAGAGGCCCTCGCGATCCTCGAGGGCGCGCCACGGTCGGACGAGCTGAAGGTGTTCGCCCTCAATGACGGCAGCGTGGTCGACGCCTACGAGACCGTGATGGTCATCTTCGGCGACTACACGTTGTTCGGCTACCTGGAGACGGTCCTCCTGGGCGCAATGGCCGAGTCGACCGTCGTCGCGACCAACGTCCGTCAAGCCGTCGAGGCCGCGGCGCCGAAGCCCGTGCTGTTCTTCCCGGCCCGCTTCGGCCGCTGGACGCGCCAGACCGCGGACGGGTACGCCGCTTGGAAGTCCGGCGCGCTTGCCGCCTCGACCGAGCCCGCCGCCGAGTGGTGGGGCAGCCCGGCCGTCGGCACGGTGCCGCACGCCCTCATCGCCGCGCTGGGCGGCGACACGGTGGCGGCCACGATCGCGTTCGCCCGCAAGTTTCCGGACATCCCGTGCATCAGCCTCGTGGACTTCGACAACGACTGCGTCAACACGTCGCTCAAGGTGGCGCGGGCGATGCAGGCCGAGGGGCTGACCCTCTGGGGCGTGCGGCTCGACACCTCGGCGACGATGGTCGACCGTTCGCTGATGGACCAGTTGGGGCAGTTCCCGCCGACCGGCGTCAACCCGGTGCTGGTGCGCAATGTCCGCCGGGCGCTCGACGAAGCCGGCTTTAACGACGTAAAGATCGTCGTCAGCGGCGGCTTTGACGCCGAACGGATCCGCCGCTTCGAAGAGCAGGGCGTGCCGGCTGACGTCTACGCCGTCGGCAGCTCGCTCCTGAAGGGCGAGCGCGATTTCACCGCCGATGTGGTGCTGCTCGAAGCAGGCCCCGGCGACCCGGTCGACTTCAGCATCGAGGGCTGGGACTTCCGCCACTGCAGCAAAGTCGGCCGCCGGTTCAAGTGGAACGACCGCCTGCTGAGAGTCTGGTAGGCGGTTCGGACGGGCCGAACCGCAAAGGCAAGACCGAATAATGCAATTACGCGACTCCGGCCGCGCCACAGCGCTGCCGGAGTCGCTGTCGTGCCTGCCCAATGTCGTGGTGGGCCGCAGCCGCCGGGATCGGTCAGTGCTTCTCGGCGTACACCCGCAGCGCGGCCTCGATCCCGGCGCCCGGCTCAAAACGGTGGCCCTCTTCGCGGAGGATCTGCTCAAGCGCCATCAAGAGCGTCAGCACGTTCTTCTTCTGCGCCGAGTAGCCGAGCAGCCCGATCCGCCAGACCTGCCCTTTCAGCTTGCCGAGGCCGCCCGCGATCTCGATGCCGCAGCGCTCGACCAAAGCCCTGCGCACCCGCGCCTCGTCAATGTGCTCTGGGACCCTGATAACGACCAATTGCGGGATGCGGTAGGCCGGGTCGACCGGACTGTGCAAGTCCATGGCATCAAGGCCGAGCAAGAGGGCCCGTCCGTGCCGGGCGTGCCGCTTCCAAGAGTGCTCGAGTCCCTCGGTCAACAGCAGGCGCAGCGCCTCGCGGAGAGCGTAGACGAGGCTGATCGGCGCCGTGTGGTGGTAGAACCGCTCCTGACCCCAGTAGTCGAAGATCTTCCCGAGGTCAAAGTACCAGCTTCGGACTTTGTTGCGCCTGCCCTTGATAACATCGGCAACCCGGTCGCTGATGGTGAGTGGGGCCAGCCCGGGCGGCGCCGAGATGCACTTCTGACTGCCCGAGTAGCAGATATCGATGCCCCAGCCGTCGACGTTGACCTCGCAGCCACCCAGCGTCACGACGGTGTCCACCAAGACGAGCACGCCGCGGTCATGAGCCACCTTGATGATGTCGTCGAGCGGCTGGAGGACGCCGGTCGACGTCTCGCCGTGGATGACGGCCACCAGCTTCGCGCCGGGGTTATCGTCGATCGCTTTCTTGATGTCGTAGGGATCAACCGGCTTGCCCCATTCGCCCTCGACGCGGACCACACGAGCACCGACGCGCTCGGCGATCTCCGCCAGGCGTTCGCCGAACAGGCCGCAGACACCGACGATGATCGTCTCGCCAGGCTCGACGACATTGAGCAGCGCCGCCTCCATCCCCCCGTGTCCCGTGGCCGAGATGGCCGCAGTGAAACGGTTCTTGGTCATGAAGACGCGGCGCAGCATGTCCATTACTTCATCCATGATGCGAGTAAAGTCCGGATCGAGATGACTCAACAGCGGCAGGGCCATGGCGGCGAGCACCCGCGGGTCAACATCAACCGGGCCCGGCCCCATCAGCGTGCGCGGCGGTATGATGAGTTCCTCTAGACTCTTAAACTCGTCAAGTTCCCGAGACTCTTCCAAATCCAACGGCTCCTTTCGTTGACTGCTCAACCGTCTCCGCGCGCGGGGACTGCCTCGTTAGCTTGCCATGGACAGCGGAAAGTTATAGCCTGCATTCCACCGGGCCCGCAAGCGCCAAGCCGGGCGGGCCGCCTTCTCTGGCAGCCCGCCCGGCCTCTGCTTTCAGTCCTCCGCCAGTGTCCGCTCGATCAGCGCCGCGATATCGCCATGACAGCAGATGCCCTTCGGGTTGTTGGTGAGACACTTGCCGTTCTTCATCGCCCCGGTCAGCCGCGCGATGTCGGCGACGGTCCGCGCGCCGTTGTTGCGCACGGCCCGCACGACTTCGTCCTCAGTCACACGCCCGCAGTAGCAGACGTATTTGGGGCTTGCCCCCCGCTTCCAGGCCACCGGGACCCTCACGGCGTCCCGCCTGAAGATCGTCGCCCGGCCAAAATAGACCACATCGCAGTCCTGGTCGAGACAGACCGCGAACTCCTCACCCGCTGGCACATCGCCCATCGCCAGGCTACGCACCGTCTCGATCGGGACCTCCTGCCCCGGTTGCCCGCACATTGGGCACTTGCACCGTTCCATCGCCAACCCTCCTGACCTCCAGCCCGTTAACGGCCGAGTCCCACGTTGATGATGTCCTTGAGCGCCGCGGCCGCCGCGGCCTGCGGGTCTGACCCGCCGCCCAGCACCGTGACAGCGCCCATCGTGTCGGTCCAGAAAGTGATGCCCTTGTTCGTGCCGGTCAGTCCGGCGAGCGGGTCGCTGAGAGGCAACGTCTCGGGGCCAACGGTAATCGTCACGCGCCCGTCGGCGCCCCTCTCCGCCCGCCCGACCAGCCGCAGTCGCCCTCCGGCGGTCGCGGCCGCGGCCACGTCAGACGGCGCAATGCCGGTGATGCCGGTCACAGCAACCTCAGCCAGCGTCAAGCCGGCATCCATCACCGCGTTGGCGAGGATCAGCGCCTTGACGGCGGTGTCGTAGCCCTCGACATCGAGCTTCGGATCCGCCTCGGCGATCCCGCTCGCCTGCGCTTCGCGGAGGGCGGCCCCGTAATCCGCGCCCTCAGCCATACGGTTGAGAATGAAGTTGGTCGTTCCGTTGAGGACGCCGGCGAAGCCGGTGATGGTCGTCCCGGCGAGGCTGTAAGTCGCCAGATCGGCGGTCGGCAGGGCGGCGGCGGTGGCGCCGCTGAATTTCAGCATCGCACCGCGCTCCCGCGCGGTTGCCCTGAGCTCGGGGAAAGCCACGACCAGCGGCCCTTTCGTCAGGGTGACGACGTGCAGGCCATTGATCAGGGCAGCGCGGATGTTCGCCAGGGCCGCCCCGCCTGTGCGAATGTCGGTGGGCGTAGCCTCAACCAATACGTCGGCCTCGGCCGCGAGAAAGGCCGCCGGGCCGACCAAGCCGGGATGAAACCGCCCGTCGGCCGCCAAGTCGGCGGGCGGCGGCGCGTCGCACGGCAGATCGACGAGCGCGCCGTGACGCGAGCCGATGCCCGCCAGTCGGATCTCAACGCCGTACCGGCGCGCAATCTCCGCTCGCCGCTGGTGGACGAGCCCCGCAAGAATCCGCCCGACGCGGCCGTAGCCGTTGAGGAAAACGCGCAGGACATTGGGATATGTGGATTGTTCCATACCTGACTCCGTTGGCGCCGCAGCCCGCCTCAGACCCGGTAGCCGAGCGCCGCCAGCAGGCGCCGCAGGTCGTCGCGGACGGCGGCTGTCGCCGCTTGCAGCGGCAGCCGCGGCGCGCCGCCATAATAACCGAGCAGGTCGAGGGCGGCCTTCAGGCCGGGCACGCCATACTTGCCGGTCACCGCGTTGTTGAGCTCCAGAATCGCTAGCTGAAGTCGCCGCGCCTCGTCGTGCCGGCCCTCTTCAGTGAAGCGGAAGATGCGGGCGCACTCGTCCGGGATGACATTCGCCACCGCCAGCGTCCCGCCCGCGCCGCCAAGGGCAAGCGTCGGGTACAAGAAGCTGCCCGAACCCGCGAACACGGCGAAGTCTGACCGCACGCCGGCGATGATCTCCGCTATCTGCACGATGTTGCCGCCGCTGTCTTTGATACCGGCTATATTCGGGTGCCGCGACAGCTCAATGACCAGCTTGCTGCTGAGATTAACGCCGGTGTTGCGGGGCATGTTGTAGAGCATGACCGGGATCGGCGATGCGTCGGCCACGGCGGCAAAGTGCGCCGCCAGAGCGGCATCGGTCAGCGAGCCTTTGTAGTAGGCGGGCGTGATGACCAGCGCTGCGGCGGCGCCGCAGTCGGCCGCGAACTTGGACAATTCGATCGCCTCGCGCGTCGACTCGCCGCCCGTGCCGGCGATCACCGGCCGCCCGGCGGGCGCGCGCCGGCAGGCGAAGCGAATCAGCTCGCGCTTCTCCTCGCTCGTGAGAAGGACGTATTCGCCGTTCGAACCGAGGACGACAATGCCAGTCAAATCGGTGGCCCACCAGCGGTCAAGGTTCTCCGCCAGCCGGTCGTAGGCGATATCCCCGCGCTCGTCGAACGGGGTCGGAATGGGAGCAAAGATCCCTCTGATCATGGCGCACCTCCGAATGCGGCAAAACGCGTTGTTGGAAAGACCTTCGACAAGCGAATGATTTATCCTCCGCCCAGTCCACGCGGAGCCGCGCGCGGCCCGCCTCCCGCCGAAACGCTCGCGTGCGCCGTGGCAACATAGTCTTGCCGCGGGGCAAGACTATATCTGTCTGTTCTGCGCTCGAGGAGGATGAAACTTGCGCCCACACCATCATCGCGCCATTACGCTGGTCTTTCTCGTGCTCACGCTGCTGGCGCCGCTCGCCGCCCCGAGCGCGCGCGCAACAGCCGCGGTGGCACCAAGCGGGCTGTCCGGCCACAACAGCGCACCGCAGCAGGACCCCGCGGAGGCGTTCTGCCCGCTCTGCGGACCGGAGCGCGACCTGCGGCCATCCTCGCCGCCGCAGCGCGGGGCCGACGTCGGCGAACTGCAGGAACGCTTGAGCAAATTGGGCTACTACCGCGGTCCGCACGACTGGACCTATAACTCGCAACTGATCGCCGCCGTCCGCGCCTTCCAGCGCGATCATGGTCTCGACGAGGACGGAGTGATCGACGAGACCGTCTGGTACGCGCTCGACAGTCACCGCGAGGCCGCCTTCGTGGCCGCCGGCAAGCCGGAAGGCGAGCCGCTGGTCGTCATCGACATCGACCGCCGCACTCTCAGTCTGTACTTTGACGACGCGCTCTACGCCACTTTCCCGGTGGCAGTGGGCAAGCCGGAGTCACCGACCCCGATCGGCGATTGGCACATCGCCGCCAAGGATCGCAACTGGGGGACCGGTTTCGGTAGCCGCTTTCTAAAGCTCGACGTGCCGTGGGGCACTTACGGCATCCACGGCACGAACAAGCCTTGGTCGATCGGCCGCGCGATGAGCGGCGGCTGCGTCCGCATGTACAATCGCCACGTCGAGCGGCTCTACGATTTGGTCGAGGTGGGCACGAAGGTCCGGATCGTCGGGACCCTCCACGTGCGCCGCCTCTGCCGCGGTGACCGCGGGCCCGATGTCATGGAAGTTCAGGCGGCGCTGGCCGAGGAAGGTTACTTCGCGTCCGCCATCGACGGCTTTTTCGGAGCCGAGACCGAACGGGCTCTGCTCAAGTTCCAGCGCGAACACGGTCTGCAGCCGAACGGGCAAGTCGATCGCGCGACTTACAACGCCTTGGGACTCTAAGACAGCCAATCCCTGTAACGCCCGCCTGCGCCTCACTAACATTGCGCGTTGGGGACAGGCAAAGACTAAAGACGACGCACTGGGCTGGAAGGGAGTGATTCAATTGAGCGAAGACGACCGAAGAAGCGAACTCCATCCGCGCGACGAACGCGAAACCTTGAGCAATTCCACCGCCGACGAAGAAGGCGACGGGCAGAGCGCTGAGCCGTCCCCACCCGGCCCGGCGCGCGGACGAGAACACCTCCGCGGACGCAGCAACTGGTGGTGGCTGGCCGCCGGCATCGTGGGCGCTATCCTGCTCTTGGTGCTCATAACGCCGACTCCGGCGCCATACCGCAGTCCGGGACCAGGTCTCCCGTCGCCGAGCAGTCCACCGGCCACGCCGGCGCCGACAGCGCCCGCCAAATCCGATCTCAAGGTCCTCGGCTTCTACGACGAGACCGGAGAGCGAACGACGCCGAGCGCCCTCGACCTCTTGGCGGCCAACCGAGGACGGATCGACTACTTCGCCCCCTTCTGGTATAAGGTCGAAGCCGACGGGAGCCTGACCAGCCGGAAAGAAGACGACTCGCACCGCCTTGTCAGCCAAGCCAACATCCCAACCATCCCGCTTTACAACAACGCGGGCGGCAATGAGACGATCATCAAAGACCCGGCCGTCCGCAGCAAAGCGATCAAGAACATCGTCGACAACGTCAACCAGAACCAGTGGGCCGGCTGCAACATCGATTTTCAGCTTTTGTCGCCGTCGGCGCGCGAAGGGCTGACCAACTTCATGGCTGAGTTGCGAGCGAAGATGCCGCAGGGCAAGCTGATCACAATGTCCGTGATGCCGTTCGGCCAGTCGGAGAACAAGCGCAGCCCGTATAACTACCGCGAACTCGCCAAGTACGTCGACCAACTGGTCCTCATGACCTACGACAAGCATAGTGAGGAGAGCGGTCCCGGCCCGGTGGCGCCGATCGCCTGGGTCGAGGAAAACATCAAGGCGGCGCTCGCCGAAGGGATCCCCGCCAACAAGCTGTACTTGGGAATCGCGACCTACGGCTATGACTGGAAAACCGGCGCGCAGAAGGACGCCACGGTCATGCCGATGAAAAAGATTCCGCTCGAAAAGTCGGACAATCACCCGTACGACCCGAAGAACCAATCAGCGTACCATACCTACACCGATTCGTCCGGCGTCAAGCACGAAATCTGGTGGGAGGATGAGAAATCCCTCGGTCCCAAAGTCGAACTGGCCCGCAAGTACGGTCTGTACGGCATCGCCATCTGGCGCGTCGGCTACGAGGATCAAGACTGGTGGAACAATCTGGGCAAGCTTTTGAATCGCTAATCGAGCGGGAGGCGGGTTCGCCCAGCCTCCTGCTGTTTATTTCTTGTCATGGTTTTCAGGAGGCGGCACGAGGTCCCGCATGGTCAATCCGTACAGTTCGGCGACAACGGCCAAGAAAGCGCGCAGCGCCGGCGAAAGATGGCGGCCGCGGCGGAGAATCAAGCAAGTGGTGCGGGTGATCGTCGGGAAACCGCGCACGCTCACAGCCGCCAATCGCCCGGCCGCAATGTCTCCTTGAACCGTCTCGCGCGGCAACATCGACAGGCCGATCCCCTGCAGAACGAGCTGCTTGGATGTCTCGACGCTGTCGAGCTCCATGATCACCCGGGGCTGAAAGCGCAGTTCGGCGAACCGGCGGTCGAGCAAGCTGCGCAGGCCGGTGTCGCGCGTGTAAAGTATCAGTCCGGCCGACCCGAGCTCGTCAAGGCTGACCGCTCCGCGATTAGCAAACGGGTGCTGCGGGGGGGCAACCAGGACTACCTCGTCTTCGTATAGCGGCGCCGCCCAGATCTGCGGATGGGCAATCGGCGAACGTGCCAGACCGCAGTGCGCCTCGTCCTCCGCCACCATCTCGACGACTTGCCGGGACGAACCGGTGCGCACTGCCAGGTCGACACCGGGACAGGCGGCGCGAAAGCGGCTGATGATGCGCGGGATGGAGTAATTGTGGGCGGAGGCCAAGTCAAGGTGGCCGGCGGTCACCGTACGGATGCCGCTGACGACTTCCAGACACTCGGCGGCACCGGCCAGGATCGCCTCCGCATAGGGCATCAGCGCGCGGCCGGCGTCGGTCAGGCGGACGCCCCGCCCGCCCCGCTCGAACAGGATGACGTTCAGTTCGCGCTCGAGCGCCTGAATGCGGGCCGAGATACTCGGCTGCGTCAGATGCAATTCCTGCGCGGCGGCGCTGAAGCTGCCGCGCGCGGCCACCTTTTGGAAAGCCTCAAGCTGCGCCAGTTCCATGTTGAACAACCCTCCGACGGCATGGTGCGAGCGGAGCCCTCTTGGAGTCGGGCGCCGCGCGTTCCCATAAGGCGAATAAATACCTCTGTCAGCAACAATGGCGTTTTAATTATAACACATGTCGTTGCGGTCGAAGCGTCGGCTCTTTGGCAGGTAGTGGCAGACCAGACGACGAATTAAGATAAGTTGAGCTGAAGCTCCAGCAACGGAGGGATCAGATGAACTACAACCAGCTCAAAGCCTTGATTGAAGTGGCCGACTGCGGCAGTTTTTCCGCGGCCGCGCCGCGCCTTGGCGTCAGCCAGCCCGCGGTCAGCCTCCGCCTCCAAAGCCTCGAGCGCAGCCTTGGCGTCAAGCTCCTCGAGCGCCAGGGCGAAGTCGCGACGCTCACCCCGGCCGGGCGGATCTGCTACAATGCCGCCCGCCAGATCGTCCGCGCCTGGGATGAGGCGAGCGAGCAACTGGCGCAGGCGCGCGGAGAGCTCGCCGGTCGCCTGACCATTGGCGCCAGCACCATCCCATCGGAGTACATCCTGCCCCCTTATCTGAAAGCGTTTCGGCAACGGCATCCGCTGGTGGCGATCGCCCTCCGCGTCGGCTCCAGCGGCGAGATACTCCAGGCTGTGGATAGCGGCGCAGTCGACCTCGGCGTCGTCGGCAGCCCGCCGCCGGCTGACCAGTTCGACTCCTTTGTCGTCGCCGGCGATGAACTCGCCCTGGTCGCGCCACCCGGCCATCCGTGGGTCGGCAGCCGAATCTCGCCAGGGGAACTCGCGCAGCAGCCAATTATCCTGCGCGAGCCGGGCTCCGGCACCCGCGCCGCCGCCCTGTTGGCACTAGCCGCGCTCGGCATCGACAGCGATGGACTACAAATCGCCGGCGAGTTGGGCAGCCACGAGGCGGTAATCGCAGCCGTCGAGGCCGGCCTCGGCATCGCCGTAGTGTCGAGTCTGGCCGCCCGCCGGGCCGCGGACGAAGGGCGCGTAGCTCTGCTGGACTGGCCGGGACCGAAGCACCAGCGGTCGTTTTACTGCGCAACCCGGCGCGGCGCAGCCGGCGCCGCTGCGCGCGCCATGCGCGCCCTCCTGGCCGGGCGGGCCGACGGTGAGGAATAGCATCCCGGACTTCCCGGCAGACTACTGCCAGGACAGGTGAAGGGAGGTCCGGCGAATGTCCGAGCTCAGCAGCAAGCTGGTCTGTGACCGCTGCGGCAGAGAGATCGAGGTCCCGCGGGAGCAGAAGAATAAGGAAGTGCTCTGCTGTGGGGCGCCGATGCGGGTGAAGCGCGCTTAGGGTGCCGCTGCAGAAGGCTTCACTCCACGGGATCTTCGGCCACACTAATCGAATGCCTCAAGGCAGTTGGACCAGAGTTCCAGTTCCGTTCAGACCTTCTGCAGCGTCTGGACAAGGTACGGGTTTGAGCAGTTAGCGCATTATTGAAGCCCCCGCCGCCTCGGCGAGGGCTTTCAACGTGTCAAGCATCCGCAACCTCAAGCGCCCGTGATCGCGACAGGCGCAAATATCATTGGCAAGCTGCCGATTCATGTTCACTCAAATCGGCATCCACCCGATTCACGACATCGGCGAGCGTCGCTGCAGCGGCAGCACGCGGCAGAGCGTCCAGGGCGGCGCGCGCGCGGCGGCAGAATGTGCGGGCGCGCTCGATGGCGTAAGCGAACGAACCGCTGTCCCGCAAGGCGGCGCGGATAGCCGGCAACTCTGCGCGCGCCCGTCCCGAGGCGAGCAGGCGCAGGACGGTCGGCCCGGCCGCTGACCGTAGGCAGTGCAGGACCGGCAAAGTCCAGATGCCAACAGCGATGTCCTGCCCGCCGGCCTCCGCGCCCGGGTGAACCGATAGATCGGCGATGTCGTCGGCGAGCTGGAACGCCATGCCCAGATTCCAGCCGTATTGGGTCAGCGACTCTTGCTCCGCGGCGCCGAGCCCGGCGAGGGCGCCGCCGGCGCTTGCGCAGGCGCTGAACAAGGCCGCGGTCTTGCCGCTGATGGCGGCCAGGTACGACTCTTCGCTCTGGTCGGGATCGAAGCGGGCGAGCGTCTGCTTCAGTTCGGCCAGGCACATAGCGGCCGCACAGTCGATGAACTGCGGCAGGAAGCGGCCGTCGCAGAGGCCCGCCAGGCGATTCACGGCAGCCGTCATGTAGACATCGCCGGTGAGAACGGCCACCCCCTCGCCCCAGCGGGCGTTCAGCGACGGTCGGCCGCGCCGCCTGCGGGCGCAGTCGACGACATCGTCGTGGATGAGCGACGCCAGGTGCAGCAATTCGGCCGCCGCGGCGAGGCCGATGCGCTCGGGCACCGGTTCGGGCGCCAGACGGCTCGCCGCGAGCAACACCGCCGGGCGAAGCAGCTTGCCGCCGCGCGCGAGAGGATAGGCCAGCGGTCGCCCTACGCGAACCGGCAAGTCGGCGAAAGCCGCTTCCAGCTCGGCGGCGACCAGGCGCAGATCGGCCAGCGTCTCGGCATCACAACAGGGGTGCTGCACTGCGACCGCGGTCATCTCGTGCGCTCACTCCTGACGTTCGAAAATTACCTGTTCGTTCGCGTTCCGGTGGCTCGCCAGCAGCGCGGTCAGGCAATAGAGGGGCCAATTCAACAACGCGTCGCGCAGGGCGGCCGACCAACGGTTCCCGTCAGTCATGGCCGCCAGCAGGTGGTCGGTGAGCGCCGGGTTGTGGCGCAGGATATCGAATACGAACGGCCCTTTGCGCCCGAGGATGAACGCCAGCGCCGCCGCCGCGCGCTGATCGCGCAAGAACTCGCGCCGCACCGCTTCTGTATACGCCTGCGCAGCCGCGCCAACCCCGGCCGGCGACGCGGCGGCGGAGACCACGGCCTCGGCCGCCAGTCGTCCACTGGTCAGGGCAGCGTGCAGTCCCTCGCCGGCGAGCGGATCGACCAGTCCCGCGGCGTCGCCGGCCAGCAGGACCCGCCCGCGGGCAATGCGCCGGCTGCGGCCGCCGGCCGGGAGATACCAGGCGCGCGGCCTGGCCTGGGGGGCCGGCAGACGCAGGCGACCGAGGACGAAGCGCAGGAAGCGGTCGAATTGAAGCGCCACCTGATAGCGCTCGACAGCCAGACCGGCCAGCCCGACCGTCACGCCGTTTCGCAGCGGAAAGACCCAACCCAGGCCGCAGAAGACCGGTTGCAGGTGCAGCTCGACCGCGTCGCCGACCTGTTCGGTCCCGGGGGCGCCGGTCGGCACGGCAAGCGAAAGGCCGAAGCCATGCTCCCAATCCGACCAGCCGCGCCGGATCCCGGCGAGTAGACCGGTGGTGCTGAACGCGCCGTCGGCGCCAATGACATGGCCGGCATTCCAGGTCCCGGCCGTGGTCTCGACGGCCACGCGGCCGTCGGGGCCGCCGCTCAGACCGCCAATCATTGTCGCCGGATAGAACCGCGCGCCCGCGCTGATGGCGCGCTCGAGCAGGTAGGCATCAAACTCGCTGCGGGTGACCATCTGGCCGACCGGCTCGCGGGCGCGGGCAAGGATCTCGTGCCCGCATTCGCTCACCAGCCTGATCCCGCGCGGGGAAGCGTGGACGAGCGACGGCGGCGGTGCGCAGCCAAGGGCCCGCTGAGCGCGCCGCGAGAGCAGTCCGCCGCAGACTTTGTCGCGCGGAAAGCGATGCCGGTCGATCAAGGCGACCGACAGTCCTGCCTCCGCGGCCACGCGCGCGGCCGTCGCCCCTGCCGGTCCGGCCCCGACAACAAACAGGTCGCAGGTGCGGTTCACGCCCTCACCGCCTTCATCAAGAGCAGGGTGACCTCGTAAAGGGCGATCAAGGGGCCGGTCAGGAGGACCAATGTGACTGCGTCGGTGCTCGGGGTGACAAGCGCCGCCGCGACGACCATGAGGAGCCAGCCCTGCCGCCTCCGCCGGCGCAGCGCTTCCGGCGACACTATGCCGAGGCCGGCCAGAGCGAGGAGAACCAGCGGAAATTCAGCAATCGCAGCCGTCGCCAGGAGCGTGGCGATGGCGAAACTCGTGTAGCGCGCCACGGACATCACGGTCGCCGCAGCGGCGCCGCGCGCCAGCAGAAAGCGGAGGGCGGCCGGCAGGACGACAAAGTAGCCCGCGAGGCCGCCGCCGCAGGCGAGAGCGAGCGCGCCCGTCACCCACAGCGGCAAACGGCGCCGGCTCTCGGCAGTGAGGGCAGGAGCGACGAACAGGGCCGCCTGCACCAGCCAAGTCGGCGCGGCCAGACAGCAACCGCCGAAGAGCGCCAGGCGGAGGTCGGTCGCGAACCCTTCGCCGGGGCCAAGGGCGATCAACTGAATTGCCCCCGCCGGACGCGCCAGCCAGGCGTAGAGGCGCTCGAGCGAACCCCAAGTGAGCACCGTCCCGGCCGCCAGCGCAAAAAGCGCCACAATCAGCCGGCGCCTCAGCTCGGCGAGATGGCCGCTCAGCGGCATTCGTCGCTCGCTGTCAAAATGCGCTGACAACAGCGCCCGCGCGCGGCCCAGCGGGAGCCGTGCGGCAGCAACGCGCCAGCTCACGGCTGGTCGCCCCGCTGCTCTCCCGGCCGCCAGTCGCGGGGATCCGGCAACTCGCGCGGCGCCTGGGCAGCGCGGCGAAACTCCGCCATGGCGCGGCCGAGCGCCTGGCCGACCTCCGGCAGTTTCCCGGGGCCGAAGATAATCAGGGCAAGAATCAGGATCACGACCAGTTCCGGCAGACCGAGCGAGGGCACGGCCGCATCGCCTCCCCATGGTAGTCAGGGGTAGCGTTGGCCGAAGCGGGCCGCTTTATGCGGTCGGCCCACCCCTCCGCTCAAGCCATGGCATCACCTTCGCGGGGACGGCGCGAGCCCAAACTCGAGGAGCGGTCCGAGGCTGCGCTGACCCTGTTCACCAGCGCCGGCAGTCGCAATGATGATGGGGCGACAAATCACGTAGCAGGGCGAATCCCACATCCAATCCGGGAACTCGAAGGACCCTGGCGAAAAGACATAGTTGCTTTCGCCTGGTTGATTTGATATTGCGACCTCTGCCCCAGCGAGCGCCGGTTCCAATGCCATCACATTCTCACCCGCAGGCATGGTTACTGTAAGGATGAATGGCCCCGCCCAGGACGTGGACATCCTGGAATTGACGACCGAGCTTCGCCGGCTCTGGACATCGGCCGAATCCAGAGCTTGGACTTCGATCCGCCCAAGATCTCCGTTCCGGCGCCGATGATGCCTGTTGTCCGGGAGGCTGTACCGCTTTGCTGACGCGCCGCGAATTCCTGAAGCTCTGCGCGCAGACTGTCTCGGGCATCGCGCTCGCCGACCTCCTCCTGCCGGAGCTCGCCCGCGCGTTCCCGCTCAAACCGGGGCAAGAGAAGGCCCCGGTCATCTGGCTCGAGTGCGACACCTGCGCCGGCGACATTCTCTCGCTCGCCAATGCGGCTTCGCCCGGACTGGAGCAAGTGCTGTTCGATTTGATTGATCTGGAATATGACGCCCTCCTGACCGGTGCGCAGGGCCAGACGGCAATGGACAACATCGGCCGGGTGGCGTCCGAACGACGCGGCGAGTTCATCCTGGTCATTGAGGGGACGCTGCCGCGCGATGAGTTCGCGATCGTCGGCGCCCGCGCCGGCGTCCCCCTGTCGGCCCGGCAGGCGGCTCGCGAGCTGGCGAGCGCCGCCCGCTATACGATTGCCGCGGGCACGTGCGCCTCGTTCGGCGGCATCTACGCCGCGCCGCCGAACCCCACCGACAGCCGGCCGGCGTCCGCGGTCGTCCCTCCCGAGCGGCTGATCAACGTCCCGGGCTGTCCGGTTCATCCGGACTGGCTGCTCGGCACGCTGACCCACGTCCTCCTCTATGGCCTGCCGGAGCTGGACCGCCGCCGGCGGCCGAAGATGTTCTTCGGCAGCACCATCCACGACCACTGTCCGCGGCGAACCCAGTTTGAGCAGGGGCAATTTGCCGCCCGACCCGGCGGCGACGGCTGCTACTACAAAATTGGCTGCAAAGGGCCGGTCACCGAGTCCGACTGTCCGCTCCGCGAGTGGAACGACCGCCGCAACTGGCCCATCGGCGCCAACACGCCCTGCATCGGCTGCACGAGCCACGAGTGGCCGGCTGCCAGCGGCCCGTTCTTTCAGCATCTGCCTGACGTTCGCCTGTTCGGGCAGCGTCTGAGGGCCAACCAAGTCAGTTGGCTGGTCGGCGGCGCCACTGCGGGCGGGATTGCCGCCCATCTCGCGGTCACGGCCGCGACGGGGCGGCTGAAGGAGAACCGCGAGAATCCGGGCGTCGACACCAGCCCCGCGCCGCCGGCGAGGCGCCCGCCCCGCCGGCGCCACGGCAGCGTGAAAGGCGATGCGGCCGGTCGTCCGACGCGACAATACGTCAGGAAACGCGGAACGAAGGCCGGGGACGCCCAGGCCGACGACAAGGAGGGCAGCGGACCTTGACGATTCTCACGGTCAACCCCGTAACGCGCGGCAATGGCCTCTATGCGATCACCGTGGAGGTCGCAGACGGTCGCGTGGTGCGCGCCGAATCGAGCGGATTGCAGTTCAGGGGCTTCGAGATCCTGATCCGCGAGCGCGAACCAGCCGACGCGCCGTATTTCATGGAACGCATCTGCGGCATCTGCTCGACGGCACACGGAATGGCGGCCGCCATGGCGCTCGAGGATGCCTACAGCGTCAAGTTGAACCGTAACGCGTACTTGGTCCGCAACCTGATCTTCGGCGCCGACTTCCTGCAGAACCATATTCGGCATTTCTATTTCTTGGTCGTACCAGACTATGTGCGTCTGGGCGACGGTCCGCCGTTCGCGCCGCGCTACCAGCGCGATTATCGCCTGCCGCCCGCCGTCGAGCAGCGGATCGCCGAGAACTACCGCCAGGCTTTCCTCATCAGCCGGGCGTGCCACGAAATGGTTGCCCTCTTCGCCGGTAAGGCCCCGCATGTTCACGGCATCGTCGTGGGCGGTGCCACCGTCCAGCCATCGCTCAGCAAGCTGCTCGAGTACCGCCAGTTACTGGTCACTGTCGCCGATTTCGTCGAGCGGAGCATGGTTCCGGACACCGACACGATCGCGGCAGCGTACCAAGACTACTCCGCCATCGGAACCCGTCCGCGCAGTTACATCAGTTATGGCTCCTTCCCCCTCGGCGGCGGCGAGCGGATGACGCCGGCCGGCGTCCTCATCGACGGCCGGGCGGAAGCGCTCGATCTTGCCGCCATCAGCGAGGACGTTAGCCATGCTTGGTACGATCCGAACGACGGTCCGGCCAGCCCGCGCGTCGGGGGCACTCATCCGCAATACGGAAAAAGCGGCGCCTACTCGTGGG
>Ga0315298_1004587_pt1 | contig 20486 bp, 16 predicted proteins | sample WHS_1_MG_FD_203077 | JGI IMG/M metagenome (GOLD analysis project Ga0315298, IMG submission 203077) | Extremophilic microbial mat communities from Washburn Hot Springs, YNP, Wyoming, USA - WHS_1_MG | ecosystem: Environmental > Aquatic > Thermal springs > Hot (42-90C) | place: USA: Wyoming...
ACTCTTGTGCCGCCCTTTATAAGCCTACAGGCGGTCTCTGAAGGTCTGGGCCCTGCTACCGTCTGCCTTAGGTCAGATACTACAACAACCCTTCTGCTGCCGCGCGCCTGCAAAAGAGCTCCCGAGAGGTTTGTGAAGCCTTCAAACCTGAGCGATACCAATAACCTTATTAGCGCGCCCTCACTTAAAGGGCCCTTCAAGGCGTTTATCCTGTCGTTGAAGAGTATCAGCCTATCAATGGTCCTTGAGGCCATGGCCGCTGAGGCAAGTGCCATGGAGGAGTAGTGCCTCATGGAGCCACTTACGTCAACTATGAGCGTCTTTTTCTTCAGTTTTTCATGCACCCTAAATACTAGGAAGTCGTTAGAAAGTCTCACGTACATCATGGCGGACTTACGCACATCAAGCCTTCCATGAGAGCCCTCAGCGTAGGTAAACCTTCTACCCCTCTGCCCAGGCCCCCTGCTCAGGGACCTTGAAAGCAGCCTCTGCAGCTCTCTTCTCAGGCGCTTGCTCCTGGAGTTCATATAAAGGTCTTGAACAATAGGTACCAGCGTTTGAAGGGGTAACTTAACTAGGCCTGTAAAGCTCCCCCTGCTAGCGCTTATTATGGCCTTGGACTCCGCTAGCAGGTCGGCAGCCCTCTTAGCGAGCTCAGGGTCATCCGCTCTGCCCAGCAGCTCCTCAGATCTCTTGGCCTCCTCCGCAGCCGTAATCTCATAGCGGACGTCGCTGTATTCAAAGTAGAGGGAGGCGTACCGCACCGCGGCTGAGGCCCTTGACAGAGCCTCGAGGGATGACCCCTTAAGGGCTCCCTTGGCCTCAACCCTCCACAGCAACCTGGGATCAACGCTTTTAGCTATCCTGACGGCGTCCTCGTAGGAGTTGGCCCTTGAAATTATCTTGCTTATGACCTCGGAGGCCTTGTCAGCCATCATCAGCGCAGTGGCGCTCAGCCCCTCGCTAGTGCTCAGCTTAAGTGCCAGCGCAGGCCTCCTCTCAAGCATTCTAGCTGCAAGGCTCGGCTGCAGGGCCCCGCTTCTCTTCATTATACTAAAAATATACCTGAGCCTCTGCGGGCTAGCCCTTGAGATGGCGTCGTAGGGGAGGGTGCTCTGAGCAAGTGGCTCTGCTTTCAGGCCATTGTATGGAAGTGCCGGTCCACCTTCTAGGCCGCGATCCTTCAACGCGCGCGGCCCCTCGATCAGCAGCAGGAGGGCTTTCCTGGTCTCTTCGTTCTTAGCAAGAGTCGACAAGGCTATGAGCTTTAAGTCGTCAGCGCTCAGGCCTCCATTCAGGTTTAAGTAAGCCTCTGCCAGCGTAGCTGCCGTCAGCTCCTCTGCTAGGCTGACGAACCTTCCAATGGATCTAAGCTCAAGCACCCATTTGTGCAGAGCCTCTAGAGCCTCTTCAAGCTTCATCTGCTTCATCCTTCCCTTAGGCGCTCGTCTACTACCTTTCTTATGGCCTCCTCGTCAGCGGGATCCTTCACTAGGGCCGCCTGGGCCACTTCAAGTAAATGCCTCTCGGTAACCTGAGGGCTGCCCTCCGTCTTAGCCACTGCCTGGGCCAGGCCAACCCAGGCTATTGAGGCGTCGACACCTGGCTTGTGAGTTAGGCTACCGAGCCTTCTGAGCTCATTGACTATGTCAACAACCCTTCTTATCAGCGGGCTCTTCACGACAGGCTTATCGCTAAGCTTGAGTAGTATGATCCTCTGCTCCTCCTCAGGTGAAGGGTACGTGAACTCAACCCTCACGACCCTTCTGAGAAACGCGTCACTCAGCTCGTCCTGAGCCACATCATCAGGGTTGCTCGTAAATATAAACTGGAACCCTAGGCCCCTGGCTCTGAATGTCCTCTTGAGCTCTGGAATCACTATCCTCCTCTTATCTATTATGTCTAGGAGCAGGTTCTGGAAGTTCTCACTGCTCCTCCTGATCTCATCGATGAGGGCTCCGGTGTCAAGTAACATGGCCGCGAGCAGAGGCCTCGGTATGAAGGAGTCCTCATTAAAGCCGTACTTCATTGCCATGAGGGGGTGAAAGTCGCCGACTACCTTATACTCATCATAGTCGGGAGAGGCCGGAAGCACAAATGGCGCCCTCCCGGCCCAGAGTCTGAGCAGGGCCTCACCTATCTCGGTCTTGCCGGTTCCCGGAGGTCCCTCAAAGAGGACAGGCCTGCCTATGATAAACGCGGCAAACGTGACCTTGACTATGCGTGGATCTACAACCAACTTGAACCTCTCCTCAAGGAGCCTGACGGCCTCGGATGGGCTCCTCACAGGTTCTCCTGGCTCTAACACCTGTGAGTAGATCTCTCTGGCCTTAGCCTCTATCAAGTCTTCCCTGCTATCGCCCTGCATCTTCGCGCTTCTCTCCATTTATCTCTGACCTTAGCGCCTAAAGGGTTTGTTGGCCGGCCTAGCGTGATTCCCCAGGCTCCGCGAAGTCCAGGCCTATAAGCCACGAACCGGGCTCCTCCAGCTGTACGCTTGGTTCGTCAAGGGAGAAGCACTGGTCTCTGTAGGGGCAAGTAAGGCACCTCCGGCCCCTCTTAGCAGCAGGGAGTATACCATGCCTTTTAACTAAGATGTAGTCGTCAATGGCCCTTAAGGCCATCGAGGTTAGTCTGCTGTCCAACTTGAAGATCCTTGACGTCGTAGGGTACCTTATCTCTACGGTAATGTCACTAATGCCAAGGCTCCTGGCTACGACTATGCCATAGGTGGAGGCCTGTATGACGTCACTCACCCAGGCCCCTCTCCTAGGAGGCCTTGAGCTCTTCCTCTCTATTATGTAGGCGCTGCCGCCGCTCAGCTTGAGCGCGTCAGCCCTCCCAACGATGGTTACGTTCTCGTTCAGCTTAAGAGTCAAGTTCTTCTCACTTGCGAAGCCTGTCAGTCTGTCCCTGAGGTGAAATAGAACATGAAAGAGGCTTCCGAGGGCCAGCCTTAGGGACTCAAGCAGCCCCCTTCTTCTCGGCATATAGAGTTCGAAGAACGCAAGCCTTGGGCAGTAGCCAAAGGTATGTAGGTCGCTCGGCCTTATCACTGTTGGCCTGTCTTGACCTCCCTTATTGCTAGGCTCAGGCGTTTCTCGTCGACCTCCCACTCAGATGCCTTAACGTTATTTGGTGGAGCGTTGTAAAAGACAGCTATGGCCCTCGTCTCAGACTTTATGTAGTTCTCCATAGCCCTAGCGGCCTCTACGAGCTCCTCGTCGCCACTTATCCAGAGCTCTATATAGGCGTCCACCGACAGATTCGAAAGTTTTCTCATGTACTGTACCCTCCTCACAATCTCCCTTGCTATGCCTTCAAGGACCTCCTCTTCGGACACGCGCTTGTCAAGTGCCACGGTGCCATAGGGGGTCTCATCTGCAAGCAGCCAGTCAGGGTAGCTCGCTATGATTTTCACATGTCTCCTCTCGATCCTCACGCTCTGCCCATTTACCGTAATATTATAGAAGCCCTTGTTAAGTATCTCTGCGGCGGCGTTCTTATCATCCTTGAGGGCCTTTATTATCATAGGGGTTAACTTCTTGAACTCAGGCCCCACGACGCTGTACTCTGGCTCCAGCTCGTACACCCTAAGCTCGTTCATCAGCTCAGGACCAACTACCTTAACCTCCTTAACGTTGATGGCCTGTGATATGAGCCTCTGGAGCTCGCTGATGGCCTTCTTGACGTCCTCTGAAGAGGGTGACACGTAAAGCGTCCTGAGGGGCCGCCTCAGCTTGACCCCGCCCTTCATCCTTAAGGAGAGCGCGTACTCCGTTATCTCCCTGACGACTTTCATCTTAGCCTCAAGGCTATCGTCTATAAGCCCGGTGTCGGGCTCTGGCATGGCGTTCATGTGTACGCTCTCGGGGGCCTCGGGCTCCGCGGGCCTCACGAAGTTCTGGTATAGATACTCGCTTATGAAGGGCATTATAGGGGCCGCCATAAGTATCCATGTCCTGAGGGCCGTGTAGAGGGTGGCATAGGCCGCCCTCTTAGATGGCGTATCCTTCTCCTCCCAGACCCTCCTCCTTATCAGCCTCAGGTACCACCTGCTTATGTCCTCAACTATGAAGTCCCTCACTATGCGTGCGGCCTCGTGAACCTCGAGCTTGTCGAAGTGCTCCCTGTACTCCTTGAGGTAACTGTTGAGGCGGGAGAGCAGCCACTTGTCCTCGACCTCGAGGTAGTCCTTAACAGAGTCCGGTGCGACCTCCTTTGGGTCAAAGCCGTCAAGACTCATGTAGAGCGATGCGAAGGCGTAGACGTTCTTTATTATTGTGAAGTCCCTGGCTGTTAGGTCAACGTTATGCCATGAGAACCTTAGATCCTCCCACGTGGTATTGCGGAGCAAGTAGAGCCTCATTACGTCGCGCGGGTACTTCTTGAGTATGTCCTCGACAGCCACATAGTTGCCCAGAGACTTGTGCATCTCCCTGCCGTGCTCGTCGAGTACAAAGCCGTGAACTAGGACCCTCCTATAGGGCACGCTTTCGAATCCTATGACGCCTGAGCGCAGCAGGCTGAAGAACCACCCCCTGAGCTGATCATGGCCCTCAAGCACAAGGTCAACTGGCATGAGGCGCTCGTAGTCCTCCCTCCTCCTTGGGTAACCAAGGCTTGCATAGAAGGCTATGCCGCTGTCAAACCAAACGTCAGCCACGTCAGGAACCCTCGTCATGACGCCGCCGCACTTAGGGCACCTAAGCGTCACCCTGTCTATCCAGGGCCTGTGCAGGTGCTCGGGCCTCCGCCCGCCCAGCCTCTCAATATCGTCAACGCTGCCTACTACCTCCACATGGCCGCAGCTATTGCAGGTCCATATTGGTAAAGGTATGCCCCAGTACCTCTGCCTGCTTATGACCCAGTCCTCAATGTTGCTCACGAGCGAGCCTATCCGGCTCTTAGCCCACGAGGGCACCCACTCTACCCTCTCAAGCTCGCTGGCAAGCTTGTCCCTGAGCTTGCTTACCGCTATGAACCACTGTTCAGTAGTTCTCAATACCAGTGGCGTCTTACACCTCCAGCAGACAGGGTACCTGTGAACCACCTTGCCAAGGTAGAATATAGCCCCCCTCTCCTTGAGGTCCTTAAGTATGGCTTCGTTGGCCTCGGTCCTAAAGTAGAGCCCCCTGTACTTGCCAGCATCCTCCGTTAACCTTCCCTGATTATCAACCACGCTGAGCGGAGGCACGCCAAGGCGCGACCCAACCTCAAAGTCTACGTCACCATGGCCTGGCGCTGAGTGGACGAGGCCTGTGCCCTCGGTCGCCGTGACGCCCTCAGGCGCCAGCACGACGCGATGATATGCCTTGAGAACCTGCTGGGCTGGAACAAGGTCCTCAAGCGGGTGGACGTACTCAAGGTCCTTAAGCTCAGAGCCCTTAAAGGTCCTGAGGATCTTGTAATCAGTTATACCGGCCTCCTTCATTATAGCGTCAACCCTATCCTTCAGTATTATGTACCTTTCACCTTTGGCATCGACCTCGGCGTACTCCATGTCCGGGTGTGCCATAACAAACGCGTTGGCTGGGAGAGTCCAGGGGGTGGTGGTCCAGACTAGCAGGTAAAGGTTGTCGAAGCCTTTAACCTTAAACTTAACGTAAACGGATGGATCCTCCAGCTCCCTATACTCAGACACCTCATAGTCGGCTAGCGTTGTCTCGCACCTTGGACACCAGTGAAGCACCCTCTTGCTCCTGTAGAGAAGGCCCTTCTCATAGGCCACCTTGATTAGGTGCCAGCCGGACTCTATGTAGTCATCAGAGTACGTCACGTAGGGGTTCTCCCAGTCCATGAAGACCCCAAGTTGCTTGAAGTTTTCTGTCATGCTCTTGATATTTTCCTTTACGAGTTCAAGGCATGAGTTAACGAACCTCTCTATGCCTATGGAGGCCTCTATGTCCTTCTTGTTCTTTACGTCAAACTTTCTCTCAACAAGTATCTCTATTGGGAGGCCGTGCGTATCATATCCTGGCTTATCCCACACATCGTAGCCTAGCATCCTGTAATATCTCAGCAACGCGTCCTTCAGTATCTTGTTCCACGCAGTGCCCAGGTGTATGCTGGGTGCGCTCGCGTATGGAGGGCCGTCAAGGAAGTACAGCTTGCCCCTGTTGCCCCTGAGCGATTTAAGCCTCTGGTATATGCCGTTCCTGTCCCAAAAGCTCATCACCCAGTCCTCTATTTCGCGTTGCGACCTTTCGTCAGAGGCAAGGGCGCCGCTGACCTTCATGTTCACACCTCTGTGTTTATCCAGTCAACCTTGACGTACTGGGACTTAACTATGGAGGAGACAAGGTCGCTTATCTCCTTTTCTAGACCCCCCTTCTCAAGTGGCAACTCAAGGAACCTGAACTCAGGAAGCACCAGGGACTTTATGTCCTTTGGCTCAACACCATACTTCTCCTTAAGAACTTTCTTCACCTCTTCGTGAGCTTTATCATCGTAGGAAGCGTAGTAGATCCTGTAGAGCTTCTTATGAACCGCTAAGGCTTCTTCGCCGCTCATAGTAGCACCTAGCTTTAAACCGCATCAAAATGTTTTTATAGGCTTTACTGTCACAGCGCGTTTCAGCGTACCCTAGAGGCCCCCTTTGCGCTATAGTAAGGCCTTAACGCTTTAGCCGCTCATTAGCTGCTAGTCAAACGGCTTAGCTATGTAAATGTTATTGTCATTCTTTACGACCCTCGCCTTGAGCCTTGCACCTAATGAGATTCTAGCGCCAACTATAGAGAACACCCTGTAGCAGTCAGGGTCCACCCCGAGAATCTCGCCCTTCAACCAACCGTTGGCGACTACCAACAGGTTAACAGTCTCACCCACTTTGAATGGCCTCTCAACCCTTGGCCTCCTCGTAAATCCAACTTCCTCCGCAGAGGGCGTCAGCCTGTAGCCAATTTCCAGCTCAACCTTCTTAAGATAGTTGTAAAACTCGCGCCAGGTCCACGGCCTCACTCGCGGCGGTCTACGGCCATACTTGTGCTCCTCATATTTCTGCGCGAGGACCCCGGTGGGCCACCCGCTCCTGACCCCCAGGCCGAGCTCCTTAGCAAGCCTTGCTATCTTAGCCAGCTCGCCCTCATTATAGCCAGGCACTATAACGGGCGTCAGGATAACGTCAAGATTGGTCTCCTCCATGAGCTCCTTCACAACTTTTATTATCCTATCGACGTCATACCACTGGACGCCTGCCAGCCTCCTCGCAAGGTTGGAGTCAAGGGCATCTATGCTAAGGTTTATCCTATCCAGGCCCGCCTCGTAGAGCCTCTTGCCGAGCTCCACTGAAAGCGAGCCGCCATGCGTCTCAATGGCAACTCTTCGTATGCCCTTCTTGCTCTTAAGCAGCCTGATGAGATCAAGAATCTTTGGATTTGTCAGGGGCTCCCCGACCCCGTCTATAAGCGCCTCAACATCGCCGCCTTTGGCCTCCGCCACGCTTCCGGCCCACTCAGCCAGCCATTCAACGTCGCTTACTATGTACTCTGAGGCCCTGCGCCGTGAGCTGGGCCCAGCGTCAACGCTGCAGAATATGCAGTCGTGAAAGCAGAGCGTTGAGGGCCTTACCTGAATCACGTTAGAGCCTCTCTCTATGACTCCGAAGGCTATATGTCCCATCATAGGGAAGCTTTTGAAAATTTTATAAGTGGTTCTCCCATAAACCCTAGGCCCCTCTACTATAGAATCTGCGCACCCAAACATGGGCTCACCTAGCGACCACTTTAAGCTTTCTAACCGCGTAGAGGGGCCTTGTGATGCCTACGCCCTCAAGCAGCTCGCACAGCTTGCAGAGGGCCTTGCCGTTCGCTGTGGGCTCCCCGCACCTGACGCACCTGCCCAAGCCGCTCTTAGGCGTGACCTTAGACGCCAGGGGCTCAAGCAACCTATCTAGGGACTCCATGAAGGCCAGCAGCGAGCCGGGGTGCTCACTCTCATACTTGTAGAGCTCTCTCCTCACCTTAGCCCTCAGGGTGGGAAGCTGGTAAATGTAGGGGCACTCGGTCTCCTGAATGTGGTAACCTTTTAACATGGTGAACGTGGCTGTCTCCCACTCGTATATCTTTCTTAGGGGCTTGATTCTCCTGACGAGCATAGGATCCTTGACAAGCTCAGCCAGCGGGTGCTGTCTCAGCAGGCTCTGGAGGTCGCCCCTCAATATGTTTATGACCGCGGTCTGGCTCTCGTCGTCAAGGTTATGCGCAGTGGCAAGCTTATTGATGCCGAGCTCCCTGGCGTAGTAGTTCATTATCCTCCTCCTTGATATGCCGCAGTACGTGCAGGCGCTTATCCTGCTTGAGGCATCCCTAGCCTTAGCCATTATCTCGTCAACGCTAAAGCCCACATACTCCTTGATTGAAGTTACTATTACGTCAACTCCAAGCTCCTTGGCGGTCTTAACTAGGTATCCTGCGTCCTCCTCTTTGTTGTAGCCATGTATGCCTTCAACTATGTTAAGCCCTATAAGCCTGTCAGGCTTGTATATTCTGCTCATGACGTCAAGTAGCGTGTAGCCGTCCTTGCCGCCGCTCAGGGCGAGCAGCACGACGTCGCCTGGCTCTATCATGCGCCACCTCTCGACCTCGCGCTTAACCCTCGCCGTTATATCATCAAAGAAGCACTCTGAGCACAGGGCCTTGCCACTGTGTGGCTGAAACACTGCCGCTGGCCTCATGCCGCACCTGTCGCAGAGCCTCTGCAAGGGGCTTCCTTTTCAGACCTAGCTATGAGGTTCTTATACGGCTTTTCATAAAAGGCAATAAAGTTTTGCAGACACAAAGAAGACGAAGCTATGCTAAGTCAAGAGCCGTCAGCGGCCGTGTTAGTGCTTCTATGGGGCTCGCCGCCCCATGTACTGCTGGAGAGAAAAAGCTGCAGCGCGGCTTCTCGATTTGCCTGTGACGTCGCGCTTCCAGGGGGCCGTATTAAGAATGGCGAGACGCCTGAGGAGGCGGCCCTCAGGGAGGCCTGGGAGGAGGCCTGGGTTTGTCCATCAATGGTGAGGGTCCTGGGCAGGCTTGGAGTCTTCAGCACAGTGTCGGAGCCGAAAATATATACCATGGCTATTCTTGCGGAGCCTTGGGGACCTATAGACGTTGCACCAAGGGATCCTGAGGTTGACGCGGTTTTCTGGGTTAACTTAGAGCACGTAAAGAAGCCCTCAATAGTTCTTCACAGGAGGAGGCAGGTTCAGGGTGTTAAGCTAGGCAAGGACCTGGTAGTTTGGGGGCTCACGCTTAGGATACTCACGAGTCTCGGCGAGGAGATGGCAACGAGGTCAGTGAAGGACTTTAAGGGTACTTAACCTTAAGCGTAGAGGCTATGACCTTATAAATATCATCTAAGTTCTGAGGTAGCTTAAGGGTCCTCAGAGTCCTGTTGCGTAGCCTCACAAACTCGACCTGCGCTGGGATCAGGTAATCCTCGTCTAGGCGGAGCAGTGAGTAGGATGAGAGGAGGGAGGAGAGCTGACCAACAGCGTCCAAGTTCATTGGGTCAGCCTCTAGCTTCTTCAGCAAGTCAAGCATCTTGCTTGCGAAGGCCTTAGGTATCTCGTGATCAACCTTTAAGCTGCTGCTAGAAACCCACTTGCTAAGCTCATAGAGTAAGGACGTGTTAAGCGGGCTCTCGGCCAGCAGCTGAAGTATAGACCTCTCAACGAAGTACTCAACCAGGTGCTCAAAGGTCCTCGGGTAGTCCATGCCTAGCAGCCTGACATACTGCATGAGAGGCATATAGTTATCATAGAGCACGTCAAACTGGTGCGAGAGGTCTACAATGGCGCTCTCCATTACGTGGTTCAGGATAACCCTCTGCTCATCCTTCAGCGACCGCTGAGGGTCTATGAAGCCCTCCCCAAACAGGGAGCTTAGCCTGTTGACGAGCTCTGGCATCATGCCCTTTGAGAACAGCTCATTCATATCCTTCTCAAGGGATTCGTACTCCTGCATCGACGATACAATCTTCGCTCCGCCGAAGACGTCGTACCAGCCGTAATAGGCCGCTGCAAACATGACGTGGTAATAGGACCACGTGACCTTGGATATAAGCGTAGCGACGCCGCTGACAGCCCTGAATCTGCCGAGCCTGAGCGGCGTGAACCTCTCTATTACGACCCTATAGGAGTAAAAGTCCGTCTCCTGCTTAAGGGACTCAAAGAGCAATCTCATGGCTAGCATAGCTGCCATCCTCTCGGGTGTAACGGCCGCGCTTGCAGCGTATCTCAAGTAAATGTCCTTTCCGGAGCCCGCCGAGGGAACGTTAGATTTGGCCTCATCTAGAATCTCGAGCGCCTTCGGCTCCAGGTCGCTACCTGTGAGCGAGCGGAGCAGCTCGAGGGTCCTCCTCATATGAAGCATGGACTGGATGGGCTCAGGCCTGAGTATGTCCTCAAAGAACCACGCGTCACTTGACTGCATGAGCAGGGCTTGCCTCATCATCTCAAGAAGCGTTAAGGACTTAATCTTAGGGTCCTCCTCGTGAGTCTTCAGGTGCTTCCTTAGAAACTCCGACATGACCTCCTCAGAGGAACCCTCGGAGAGAGCAGAGCCATAGTCAAGGAGGGCCCTCTTCGGGTCCACGAAAAGCTCGCTGCCTGTTTTAAGGAACGTGTTAAGGGCCTCCAGGGCAACATAGTCAACAGCGTTCCTGAGCGGCGTCCTCCACGCCTGCGTCCAACCAGGCCTTATGTCAGAGCCGCAGCCGCAGTTGCTTCTCCACCTCTCAACGCCGTGCGGGCAGCTCCATGAGGTGTTCTCAGCCACCTCAACCTCAAGCTCAGGCGGGGATGTCTTTGAGAAGTACTCGCCGAGGTTAGTTAATGATATGCCGTACCCAGGAGCTAACGAGAACGCTCTGGCGAGTTCGATCTCCCCCCTCTTCTTGTGATGTCCAAAGGTCTCGCCGTCGACGGCTATGGTTACCAGCTGGGGCCTGTTTGAGTTGCTATCATAAGCCTCAAGGGCCCTCCTTAGCAGTAGCTCGCCGCTCTTCAGCGCGTCGCCAAAAGCTATGAGCCCTGAGAGCCACTTGTTGTAAAGTATAACGCCTATTTCCTTGCCAGAGGGCAGCACCGCCTTGTACGTGACCCTGGCGTCAACGGTGTGCTCATCAACGGCCTTTTTACTTCCACCTGGCCCTATGACGTTCTTGACCTGGTTAGGGCCCAGCAGGACAAACTTTATGCCATAGTCGCTGAGCAGCTCGAGCGTGACATTATCAACAGCCGCCTCTGGCAGCCAGAAGCCCTCGGGCTCGCGCTCAAAGTACTTTTCGAAGTACCTTATTCCCCACGCTATTGCCGTTTCTCTGTACTCCCTGCTCGACAGAGGCAATATTATGTGGGCGTAGGGCTGGGCTATGGCGTTACCGTGGCCAGACCGAGCTGCAACGCTCTCCTTGTCCGCCTCAACAATAGCGTTAAGGACGCTGGGGTAGTTCTTGGCAAGGTACTCAAGCAGGAGGGGGCCAAAGCTGAAGGTGAGGTAGAGGTAGTTATTGAAGAAGTCCTCCACGAGCCCATGATCATCCTCTAGCTTTGCCCTGGAGTTGCTCTCGTAGCACTCCTTGGTTATGCGGTCGTTCCAGTCATGATAAGGCTTAACGGACGGATCGTAGTCTATCTCCCCCGTCCATGGGTTGAACCTAGGGGGCTGGTAGAAGTGCCCAAAGACCGCTAGGTACTTGTTATCAGGGCTCACACCATTGTCCATAGGCTTTCATAAGTTATAGCGGGGTCGACGCTTATAAGTGCGTCTAATAATCCACCGCAGGAATTGATGGAGAGTCCTTTATACAACTAAAGTTCGTCCGCAACTAGAGACTTAGCTGTTTGCACGTTTCAGCTTCAGGGTAACGAGCCTATCGATGTACAGCAATATTATCAGCGTGTAGCCAAGAGCATGTGCTAATGAGGTGGGGCTGTTGCATGGTTGGTGTTTAGTGGTTGAGTTTATAAGCCATAGTTTTGTTTTTAATTATTATTGATGCCAATGCCTTCGGAGAGGCTACTGAGGTCTAAGGAGGTCAGCGAGTACAGGCTAAGGGGCTACATAACAGTTGACGTTAATGAGAACTCTGAGGCCGTCCTCATTGACGGCCTCGTCTACCTCCTCGAGACGGACCTGAGCGAGGTGACCCTTGGCTATTATTACAGGAGGAAGAGGGTTCAGGAGAAATATGATGAGGTCTACGGCCCATGCAGCAGGCCCGCTAGGAGGATATTCAAGAGGCTGAGTAACAATGAGAGGGCCCTCAAGAGGTAGATAAGGTGGAAGCTGGCCGCCCTAATTGTCAGGGAGGCAGCAAAAAGGCAGGCTGTCATAGTTCTTGAGAGGCTGCAGGGAGCCCGTCAACCACATGATTGAACACGTCAAGGACCCCAGCTCGGGCACAGAATTTTCCAGGCTGCGTTCAAAGGAATGCAGGCGACCATTGAGGAGAAGGCAAGGGAGTATGGAGTTCCAGTCATTTACATTGACCCCAGGAACACGTCAAGGGCTTGCCCTATACACGGTGCCGAGATGATATACGGTAAAGACAGACGCGGCACCTGCTCTAAGGGAGGGGAGACGTGGCACAGGAATGTAGTCGCCTGCTACAACCTCCTTTTGAGGGCCCTCGGCGGCGATGGGGGCGCTGCCCCAAGCCGCCTGAGGGCCTTGGCCACCGTAGATGGGGGCCCCGCGCCGCTGGCCCCGGCGGCCGCCCATGAGCCCACGCTGATCGCCTATGAGGCGTGGGTGAGGTGGAAGTCCCTAGGTGCAACAAATGATCATAGACAAACAAGAATGAGCATCTAGGGGCAAACGGTTTAATAAGAGGGGCATCATGCCTCAAGAGGTTGTGGAGTGGTAGCATGAAGCCCTCAAGAGACGATTATAAGACAGTTTTCCTGGTCCTTCTTCCATACCTTCTGTTTTACCTCTCGTTTAGGGCGTTCTCAACATACTTCCTCTACTCTATGGCTATCTCAACCTTCATTATGGCCCTCTCAGCACTTGCCCTCTTCCCCTCAATAAAGGGGCTTTACACCATTTCCGCGAAGGTTGCTATGGCCATACCGTTTGCAGGGCTTGCCTACCTTCTGTTTTACCTGGGCTGGGTGGGCACAGTTTATCTAGGTCTATCAAAGGGCGTCTACTTCATCTACGACATAGTCCCGCGCCAGGCCTTCTCGCTGTTAGCGCTTATGATTATAGGGCTCTCAGAGGAGCCCTACTGGAGGGGCTTTATACAGAAGGTCGTTGTTAAGGACAGGCTGAAGCTGAGTTGGCCCGTGGCGGCGCTCTTCTATGGCATAGTTCACATAGTTACGGGCGACCTTGTCCTGCCCCTAGCGGCCTTCGTCTTCGGCCTCGTAATGTCATGGGCTGCCGAGAGGTATGGTCTCCTGACGTCAAGCGTGGCCCACGTGCTTTGGCTTTACATTATACTTTACCTAGTCCCTGTCGTCAGGTTACCGTTACCTTAGAGCTATGTCCTTACCTGATGCCCTGGCCCTAAGCACTCTGTACGTCGGGGTTACGCTCCTCGGGTGGTTCGCTTTAACAACATCAACGCGGGCGGAGCTTGTGTGGCGTGGCGCCGACCTCAGGCTCTCCGGGTCCTTGCGGGCCAGCTCCTCCGCCTCCTTAAGCCTCTCAACATACCTGTCAATGTTCTCCTTGGTCTCAGACTCTGTGAACTCAAACATGAGCGCCTCCTTAACTATCAACGGGAAGTACATAGTTGGAGCGTATAGGCCTGCGTCAAGAAGGTACTTACTCACGTCCTCAGCCGAGACCCCGGTCTCGTTGAGGAGGGGCTCGGCACTCAGCACGGCCTCGTGTTTCCTCGGCCTCCCCTTGGCGTAAGGCATTGAGAACAGTTTCGTCTCCCTCAGAACCCTTGATATAAAGTAGTTAGTGTTAAGAGTCGCTACCTCACCAGCAGTCCTAAGGCCCTGAGGTCCAAGGGAGAGTATGTAGACGTAGGCCCAGACCAGCTGGGGTATGTTGCCAAGGAAAGGCCTTATGGAGCCAGGGCTCCTAGGGCCCCTCCACATAACTCTGTACACGTTGCTATCCTTGTCATAGTAAACGACAGGGCCCGGCAGCACGTCGCTCAACTTGACGCTGCTAGTAATCTCGCGGTCCTTTATGCACACGGGGCCTGCCCCTGGCCCTCCGCCTCCATGTGGCGTTGAGAACGTCTTATGCAAGTTGAGGTGGGCGACGTCAAAGCCCATGTCGCCGGGCCTCGCGCGACCCATTATCCCGTTAAGGTTGGCCCCATCGTAGTACAGGAGCCCGTCGACAGCATGGACGTCCCTCGCAACGTCTAGTATCCTCTCCTCAAAGAGCCCCAGGGTCGACGGGTTCGTCAACATGAGACCGGCCGTCTGCGGCCCAAGGGCTGCCCTGAAGGCCTCATAGTCCATGTTGCCATCCTCGGCTGTCGGGATCTCGACGACCTTGAAGCCCCCCATGGCAGCGCTGGCTGGGTTGGTGCCGTGGGCGGAGTCAGGCACTATTATCTCCTTCTTTACGGCGTCCTGTCCCTTGACGACGTGGTATGCCCTTATGATAGCGACGCCCGTGAACTCGCCCTGGGCCCCAGCCGCTGGCGCCAGGGTGCAGACGTCCATGCCAGTTATAGCTTTAAGCCACTCCTGGAGCTCATAGAGCATCCTAAGCAGACCCTGGATCCTCTCCTCAGGCATCAGGGGGTGGAGCTGCTCAAGCCTCCAGTCAAAGCCGTACTTAAGGCCTATGCGTGGGTTGTACTTCATTGTGCAGCTGCCCAGCGGCACGGGGCCGCTATCAACGCCATATGACATCTCTGAGAGCCTTGTGAAGTGCCTGACGACCTCGACCTCGCTGACCTCTGGCAGCTCAGGCTCCCTGTCCCTTGCAAGCTCCTTTGGAATTGCAGGGTCGCCGAGCGCTCTCTTAAAGTCATCGCTTAGTCCTGAGAAGACGAGCCCCCTTCTGCCGCGGCTCAGCTCATATATCAGGGGCTCACCCCACCTTGCCTGCTCAAAGGTCAATGTGAGTCCACCTCCATCATGGAGCTCACTAGCTCCTCTATGTTGTTCTTGCTGTGCAGCTCGCTGAAGCTCAGAAGCCCCCACCTCTCACTGGCCCAGCTCACGTAGCTGGACAGAGGGAGGCCAGCCATGATGCCTTTATCGAACAGTTTAAGCCAGAAGTCTCTGTAAGGGGCCCTGGTCTCGACTATGAAGTCCTCAAAGAACTCGCCTGAGAGCGGCAGCTTATACCCAGCCTTTGTGAGGAGCTGCGCCGCGTAGTGAGCTCTGTGCCATATGGCCTCTGCTAGCTCTTTAATGCCCTTAGGGCCGAGGAGCGACAGGTAAACAGCAGCAGCTATCGCGTTGAGGGCGGCGTTCGTAGTTATGTTGCTGGTGGCCTTTGACCTCCTTATGTGCTGTTCCCTTGTCTGGAGTATCATCGTGAACGCGCGGGAGCTGCCGTCCTTAGTAGTTGTGAGCCCTATTATCCTGCCTGGCATTTGCTTTATCAGCTGGCCGTCCCACTTGACAGCGAATATGCCAAGCGTTGAGCCCCCTGCGTAAACGCCAAGGCCGAGGGGCTGCCCCTCGCCAACAGCTATATCAGCGTCGAGCTCCCCAGGCGGCTTATAGAGGCCAGCCGTGATCGGGTCAAGGCCTACTACGAAGAGAGCCCCAGCGTCATGTGAGACCTCCGCTAAGCCTCTAGCGTTAAGGTCTACTATTCCGGTGAACGTGTAGGGAAGCTCCATGTAAACGGCCGATGCACCGCCGTTGCTGAGCTTCTCCTTGACGTCCTCCAGGTTCGCGTACCCAGTGCTTCTGTCGGTGGCGTAGAACTCAATCTCTATGTCCTGCGGCCACGCATAAACCTTGAGAGTCGAGAGGTGGAAGGGGTTTATTACGTCGGGCACTAGGACGCGCTTGATACCCTTGACTCTAACTGCCATCAGTGCGGCCTCGCCAAGGGCGCTTGCCCAGTCATACATGCTTGAGTTGACGACGTCCATCTCAAGCAGGTCTGCCATGAGGCTCTGATACTCAAACAGGGCCTGCTGGAGCCCCTGGCTGACCTCAGCCTGATAGGGGGTGTAGGCTGTGAGGAACTCGCCGCGTCTTACGATTTCTGTCACTACGGGAGGCACGTAATGAGGCCTCACGCCTCCCCCAGCAAAAGGCGGAATCCTAGGCTGCGCGACGTTTCCTAGCCTATCCTCCACTATTGCAGAGACCTCAACCTCGCTGAGGGGTCTGCCAGCGCCTATAGGTAAGGAGTTCCACCTGTGCTCGTCTAGGAAGAGTTCCTTCGGTATGTCGGAGTAAAGCTCATCTGTGCCCTTCGCGCCAATAATCGTTAACATCTCTTCAACGAAGCTCCTTGAGGAGTTAGGCATCCATGGGTAGCTCAAAGTTCAGCCCGGGTCTTCTAGGACTTCGTCATTTTTTAAGCTTGAGAATGAGGGTCTTAAATGACTGCAAGTGGCGCAGGCGCAACAGCTCTAGCTTTCCAAGGACCTTATTCTGCTCGCGGACCTCCTCTGAAGAATATACGCTACTATAACGACAACAGTCAGCAGGGCTGCTGAGACAGCGTAGTAAAGGCCTCTGCTAAAGCCACTCCTTGGGCTAATGTTGAACGAGACTAACACGTACATAGCGGAAGACCATGTTAGAGGCGATGTAGTGGGGAGAGGTAGCCCACTTTTGGGGTCTACGGCCTCAGGAAGGAGGCCATGCTGGGAGTGCGCGTATGCCCAGCTTAAGGCGCTCGTTGCGCCGCTGTAGTTGCCGCTCTCCGAGTAGTAAAGGCCTAGGAACAGCGTAGTTATAACCCAGGGTGGCGTTGGGCCGCTGCTGTCAAAGAGGTACTCATTATAGTGATAATTATCACCATAGAATCGCGCAAGTCCTCCAACGCTAGGATTCCAGAGGGACTTAAGGGCAGACTTAACGTCGCTGCTAACAGCATAGCCTGGCCACGCGCTCAGGTTAAGCGCGAGGGGAAGAACGGAAGAGGAGCTCAGCAGAGGCGCTTGCGGCGTTAACACTAGCTCTGAGCCGTTTTGGGTGAAGAGAACCTCACTAGTCATATCCGAGTAAAAGGCGGTGCCGTTCCAGAAGTGCTTGATAACGCTTTCCTTAAGCAGCGACGCTGCCTTAATGGCAGGACTTGTATTGTAGCCAAGGTAGGACAGCAGGTAAGCCGCGTCCACGAGGCCGAGGTAGTTGAAGGCCTGTGTCCAGAAGTGATATCCAAGACGGTCCTCCCAGACGCTGAGGTCCTCTGGCACTAGGTGAAGCTTAGACCCAAGTATCCAGGAGACCTGGGCGCTGACACTCTTATTGAGCAGGGGCAGGGCCTCCTCAAGGAACGTCACGTTATGGGTCAGCATGAAGTACTGGTATATGCCGACCTCAACTATGCCGACGCTGTCAAGCTCAGGTATTCCGAACGAGCTGTCGGGCGCCCCGGTGTAGAAGTTGTAACGGGTGTACCACACGCCGTTGCCGTACTGCGGCGCCTTAAGGAGCCACAGCCAGTACTTGAGGGCGCTATCAAGGTGCCCTGACTTCTGTAGCGCCATTGCGGCGAAGGACGAGTCCCTGACCCAGCTGTAGAGGTATATAGGGCTTGGAGACGCCGCGAATGTCCCAAGGTAGGGGTTCTGGTCGTCCTTTAAGACAAGCAGGGAGAGGTAGTACTCGCTTGCCAAGGCCTGGGACCTGAGGCCTAGGGGCCTCCTTGAGCTCATAAGCCATTCGTCTACCCTTACCGCGTTATAATTGATGAGGTCCCCTACGTTAGGGTTGCACGTTGAGTTAAGCGAGAGCTCAACATAGCTCTGGCCCTTTGGCAGGCTTATACTTATGACGGTGTAGTTAGGCCTGCTAACGTAAGAGACAGAGCCATTAGTGCACAAGTAAACTCTGAGGTTGTAGGCGCTCATATAGGTCACAACGCCGTTCTGCGCTTGAGTTACGGTGGCGCCAGCCGATATGTTGACATACGCATTAAGCTGCTTCTCCGCGGCCACCAAGCTCAAGAGCTTAGTCGTTCCAGGCGGGGCGAGGGTCTGGAGCTCATAGCCACTATCGCTGTATATAACTACAGTGTTGTTTAGGCCTAGAAAGGCCCGACGGGAGAACCCAGCGTTAAAGGTCAGCTCTATTGGAAGGAGCCCCACAGGGCCTAGGTAGAAGTTAGTTATCATAGGCTCCGTGTCAACAAGGCCGTCAAGTGACGCGTTCTCTATAGGTATACCTGTCATCACTAGGAAGCTGTCGTTGACCCAGTTGCTTAGCATCAGAAAGGACGGTGAGAGGTTAGCTTGGGATGGGCCTGACCCCAGCGCAAGCGCATGCTGAGTTAAGAAGGGTCCTGCGGCGCCGATAATCATCAGCGTCGCTATAATGGCTGCCACTATGTGACGCGTAAGCGTTGCCGCCCCCTCCTTAGGCGCGGGCCTCTGCAACTTTAACTCTGACACGCCCTTCAAGGCCCGCATATTATGGTAGGTACCTTGAGTTGTAAAGCTGCTAGCAGCTCGCAGGCCCTTAAAGACACCCCCGCAAAGAGCTCTTATTACTGACAGCCCTTGGTGGCCTGGCTGCAGGCCCTGCACAATCTCTGCTTCACCCTCGCTTTACACCTTAAGCTATGGGACCTCTACCACCTGTACGATGCCACCACTTAACCTAAAGGGGTAAACCTTGACAGGACCTCATTTAGAGGACCAATGAGGGAACTCTTGCCCCTTTTAAGGGGGCTCTAGGCTAGTAGTCGCCAGGAGAGGTGTCATGAGCGACCAAATTATAGATCTCCTGGGCCTGTTTAAAGAGCACGGCCCTCTCTCAGCAGGGGACGTCTCCCAGAGGCTTAACATTCCTAAGTATAAGGCTCTTGCCGTCGTGTCGTGCCTGAGCAGCCTCGGCCTCCTGGAGCCGCTTTACGTGAAGGGGAGCTACAAGATCTACAAAATAAGCGCGCTTGGCGAGCAGTTCCTTGAGAAGGCGCTGAAGGCCGGCAGCGCCAGCGATGCCTTCGGGGGGCTTTTGCTGTCACAACAGGGCAAGCAGGAAGTCACGGCATAAAAGCGCTTAGCGCTAGCAGGCTTAGAGGTCTGTAGCTTCGCGTGGATCCCTTGTTTCGTTGCAACGTTTAAGAGGTCTGGATGAAAGACGGCCTTCCCTTAAGGTTTACTATAGGCATCGCTGCCCAGCCAGGCCTACTCCTGTCGCTTAATTCCACCCTCTCACCAGTTTCGTCAACTTTTAGTAAAACATATTTATATTTTAGCTCCTCGTCGTTGAACCTTGAGCGGAAGAAGTATATTATGGGTATGCCGTAGAATTTGTAGTAATCCCTATAGGTAGTCTGAATAAAGTAGTACGTGTAGCCGTTCTCAACATACCTGTAAATTGGCATTACAATGGAGTATGAGACCATGCTTGACGCAAGCCTGGCTATATCTGGGAGCGAGCTCACTTCAACAACATAGGCCTTGGGTACCTCTTCCAGAGCTCATCACCTTAGCGTTCAAAGGAAATAAGCGTTTTAAGCGTTTTAACGTGGTTAAAGCATGTGCGGGGGTGCCCGAGCCTGGCCAAAGGGGACGGGCCTAGAACCCGTTGGCGTAGGCCTGCGTGGGTTCGAAGCCCACCCCCCGCACCTTCGATTAACTTATTAAATCAGCATCTCAAGTACTTGTCAAGGAATCCTTTCCAGCGCGCTAAGGCGGTGCGCGATACCATGGAGCGACGCGCAAAGGGCTTAGCGGAAAACCCCTGGCGTTTGGCGAGACTGTAACGCTTCTACGTAACTACTAGTTATTTTTAATTACTTCTAAAATAGTTTTGACAAGTTACGTTTATGCAGTATTACCGAGACAGTTTTCATTGGTGACTCCCCACCTGATGACGGGCGCTGCTCAACGAGGGTGGGAGTGATAAAAGTGGGTAAGAGGGTAGCGGTGTCTCCCTCGACCAGCCCCAGTGACTTAAGGGTGACGGTGTATGATCCCTTAAGAGGGGTGCCTGTGGCGGAACTAGAAGTAAGGAAAAGTCACGCCACGGGTAAACACTACAGCCCTCAGGCGACAGCCCTAGGTTCTCCGCAAGGCATGGACGCCAGGCTACAGGGGCTGGCCACAGTCGTACGCTTAAGCAAGCTGGGGAGGCGCTTATAGAGTGTAAGGCCCAAGCGGAGCTTCTAACGCCCCAATTACCTGCATGTCCTAAGAGGTCGCGGTGCAGCCCTTGCACAGCTATGTCCACCTGCTTGGCAAGGAGACTAGGAGGAGGATAATAGAGCTCCTGGCATCTGAGAGGGGCGTCAGGAGGCTCGCAGAAGAGCTTGGGGTCACCCCCGCGGCCATAAGCAAGTACCTCAGGGGCGAGACGCACCCCTCGGACAAGGTGGTCGAGAGGGCCATAGAGGTAGCCAGCGCCGAGGAGGCGCTCGAGATATCTAAGATTG
>Ga0315298_1004588_pt1 | contig 20483 bp, 21 predicted proteins | sample WHS_1_MG_FD_203077 | JGI IMG/M metagenome (GOLD analysis project Ga0315298, IMG submission 203077) | Extremophilic microbial mat communities from Washburn Hot Springs, YNP, Wyoming, USA - WHS_1_MG | ecosystem: Environmental > Aquatic > Thermal springs > Hot (42-90C) | place: USA: Wyoming...
TTGAAGACCTTCAGACGCGGCTGAATGCGCTTCAGTCCTCTAATAAATTCATCGCAATAAGAGAAACAGGAGAAATCAGCGAACTGGCAACACAGTTAATGAACAAACTTGCAGAAAAGAAACTGGAACTTGAAAAGGCAAGGCGAATCTATCAGGAAGGTCAGAACGAGATTGTAATGCTGAAAGAAGAAATTCGTGATTTGCAGAAAGAACTTGACCTGCTCATCCGGTACCAGAAGGATCTATCGCAACTACTGCGAGAAATCAAAACCCAGGAGGCGTCATATACATTCCTTACCGGCCAGCTTGAAGAGGCAAAACTGACCGAATCCAAGGATACCCCATTTGTTCAGGTCCTTGACAAGGCAGTTGCTCCAGAACAGGTTTATGCGCCCAATTTGAAATTGATCCTGATGGTAATTACTATTGCAGTTGTCGGAATAGGTGTTCTGGTCTTGTTTCTTGATATCCTCAAATTTCTTGGCAGTATCTGACAGTATCATACCCTTGTTTGCCCACTCTTACGCTTTCAACTCAACTGCAAATTGCGAACCTTTAACTATCAATTGCCTTGAATTCCGCAGATTGCCTGCTTCAGGTTTCCATGCTGAAACCAAATCTGCAGAACTGCGTTCTAATATGAGGCAAGATGGCGGCAATGGTATAATAACCTGTAGATGAATAAAATTTGCATTAGTTCTTTGGGTGAAGAAAGCTCACTCTAACAGCAAGGGTTGCACATGTACCAGGTTCTCGCACGCAAATACAGGCCACAGACATTCGCAAAGATAATAGGACAAAAGGGTATTGTGAATGCCCTCCAGAAGAGCATAAGGAATAAACGGATTCACCATGCATTCCTGTTTTCCGGACCAAGAGGCATCGGCAAAACAACGACTGCAAGGATTTTTGCGAAGGCCCTTAATTGCATTCATGGCCCTGCTGAAGAACCCTGCAACAACTGCCAGTTCTGCCAGGAGATTAACAGTGATACCTCACTTGATTTTCTTGAAATAGACGGCGCTTCAAACCGCGGAATTGATGAGGTACGCACACTGCGTGAAACAGCGCTTCTCCAGCCGGCAAAATGCAGGTTCCGCATTTATCTTATTGACGAAGTGCACATGCTCACAACTGAGGCGTTCAATGCCCTGTTGAAGATTCTTGAAGAACCCCCGGAATATGTCAAGTTCATATTTGCCACGACCAGCCCTGAAAAAATTCCTCCTACGATAATTTCACGTTGCCAGCATTATGAATTCAAACCGCTCAGAAATGAGGAAATTACGGCCGCAATGGAAGAGATTGTCAGACAGGAAGGATGTACAATTGAACCTGAAGCGCTCACGAGGGTTGTTGAGGCAGGCGCCGGGTCTGTACGGGACATTCTGGGTTATCTTGACCAGTTGATAGTTGTATCTCCTGACAACAATATCACACTGGAACTTGTTTTTGAGGCACTCGGACTTGTTCCCGGAGAAGCCATATGGAAAACCTTGCATTTTCTTGTATCAGGCGATGCAGAGGGTGCGATTTCGTTCCTTCATGAACTTGTTGGCCAGGGTGTAAACCTTCCTGGATTTTTAAGCGGGCTTGCAGGAAAACTTCGCATCCTTTTGTGGCACGCCCTTGGTATCAGATTGCCGGCAGACGAAAACAGCAGTACGTATGAGCAATTTGTACGGCTTAAGACCACGCAACTGGTTGAGGCGGCAGAAATGGTTATGGCAACGCGGGAAAAAATACGCTACGAGCCGCTTGAAGTTATCCTGGTTGAAGTGCTTCTTTTGAAAATCATCCGCGCATGGCAGGGTGTGGAGGATGGTAAACAGCCGACCCTAAAAGATGCAGCAGGAGGGGTCGGTTCTGGGTACCAGATAAAGAAGAAAAAAACAGAATCAGCCATGGAAGAGAAACCACCTGCAAAAAAAATGGAAGAGAAGCCATCACAGGGCATTCCTGAGGCAGACCATAATAAGAAGGCACAGGACTTTCCTGAAGAAAATCCAACTGTGGAGACAGATCAAACGAAGAAAGAGCAGATTTCTGGAGAGGTTTCTGCACAGGATCCTCTTGCTGAAATTGCCAGTAAATGGCAGGAACTTCTTGACAGGGTGAAGAAGATAAAACGAACACTTGAACCTGCTCTCCGTGAGGGCAGACCTGTTTCCATTGCCGATGGCACACTTTCCATTGAATTCCCTGCCAGGTTCAGGTTTCACTGCGACCGCGTAAATGAGAAAGCGCATAAGAAAATTGTGGAAGAGGCACTTGCCAGAACAGTTGGCACCAAGTACAATATCAACTGCTTTGTTGCAGAACAGGAGAAGAAAAGATCGCCCCTGGATGACCCATCGGTGAAGGATATTATCAGTTTTTTTGACGGACAGATTGTGGAAATGGAGGAGTAAAATGGCCAATATGTTTGATATGCTTAAGCAAGCGGCACAGATTAAGAAACAGGCAGGGCAGTTCCAGAAGATGCTTGCCTCAAAGGAGTGCAGTGTTTCCTCGCCTGACGGAAAAATATCCATGAAGGTCAACGGGAAAATGGAATTGCTCGCCATTGAGATTTCTCCGGAACTCCTTGCGCCGGAGCATAAGACGCATCTGGAAAAGTTGCTGCTCAAAACATGGCAGGTTGCGCAAAAAGAAATTGAAAAAATCATACAGGCAGAGGCGCGAGGACTCCTTGGCGATTTGCCAATCGGCAATTTCCCTTTCTGAAATGGAAACATATCCTGCGCTTATCAGAACACTTATTGAGCAGTTAAAGAAACTGCCAGGCATTGGCGCCAAAAGCGCCGAACGAATCGTCAACCATTTTCTCAGGATGGATGACGCAGAAATTACTGCGTTTGCTGAAAACCTCCTTCGGCTCAAGCAAAATATCCGCCTGTGCAGCAGGTGCTTTAACATCTCTGAAGAGGAACTTTGCCCTGTATGTAAAGATGAAAAACGTGAGAATATTCTTGCTATTGTTGAGCAGGTCAAGGATCTTGCGGCGCTTGAAAAGGCTGGTTTCCGGGGGCGCTACCATGTTCTTGGGGGACATATCAACCCTCTTGAAGGAATAGGTCCTGAACAACTGAATCTTTCCATCCTCATGAGACGTATTGCGGATGAGTCCTTTACAGAGGTGCTTATTGCAACAAATCCAACCCCTGAAGGGGAAACCACGGCAACGTACATAGCCAATTTGCTTAAAGAAAGCAAGATTGCTGTTTCCCGTCTGGCTCACGGACTGCCTGTGGGTGGAGAGATTGAGTATGCAGACCCTGAAACTGTTAAAAAATCCATTGAAAACCGGCGGAAGGCATAAACGATGGAGTTTATTCTTTACAAGATTGGTTGTTTCCTCGGCATCCACCTGCCCCCTTTTCTTGCATATCCCATTGGACGGACTATCGGAAGAATAAGATACTGCTGCTCGCCCAAATTGCGCGCTGCGCTGAAATCCAATCTCAAGGTTGTTCTTACATATAAAGCAGCAGTTGAAGGTGTTTTATATGATCCGCAGACCCTGAGAAAAACAACCCGCCTTGTTTATCGCAACTTCGCAATCTATCTAACAGAATTTTTCAGGATTCCGCTATGGGATAGGAAAACCGTGATGAAGAATGTAGAACTTGTGGGCATTGAGCATCTTGAAAAGGCATTCTCCGCAGGAAGAGGGGTTGTGGTATTGACAGGACACATTGGAAACTGGGAACTTGCAGGCGTTGTTACAAGTTTGCTTGGATATCCAATGAATGCAGTGGCTCTTCCATTCAAGAACCGGAAGATCGCCAGAGTTTTTATAGAACGCCGGGAAAGCAAGGGTGTCCATGTTATTCTTACCGGTGCCGGGCCAAAAGAAATCCTGCGGGTTTTCAAAAATAATGAAATGGTTGCAGTCCTTGGCGACCGGCTTTTCACAGAAAAAGGGATTGAAGCAATGTTCATGGGTAGAAAAACACTTCTTCCACGCGGCCCAGCAACCCTTGCAGTCAAAACAGGAGCGCGCTATCTGCCTGGCTTTCTGGTTCGCAAGAACGGGAAATACCAGTTGATTTTTGAGCAACTTCTTGAAGCGCCCGAGCATCTTTCGGAAAGCGAGCGGGTGCAGATTCTTGTGGATAAGGGCGCAAAGGTACTTGAAAAATACATCCTGATGTATCCTGACCAGTGGCTCAATTTCACGCCCCTCTGGCCAACTTAACAGTCCCAAAAGGGACAAAGATTCACAACGACATGATGGATACTGCTCATTTCTCCGGCAGGCAGCAAAGAATAGAGCCGGATTTCACCCGTTTCATCAAGGCGGTGCGAAGGGGACAGCCAGACCGAGTGCCTCTTGCGGAACTCTATGTTGAGCAGAACGTCCAGGAATTGTTTCTCGGCAGGAAAATAGTCAGCCCGCAGGATACAGTTGATTTCTGGGTCAATGCAGGTTATGACTATGTGAGCATACGGCTTCCATATCCATTGAGCCCGAGGGCAATCGGAGAAAAAAGAGGCGATCGCCATTGGGCCCCCGAAAGTCAGGGCCTTATCAGAAGTAAAACCGACCTTCAACTGCTGGATATACCATTAGATTTTGACTATTCTTCGTTTATTGATACTGCCAGGTGCCTTCCTGGTTCAATGAAAATTGTCGCAAGAGGCGGTGATATTTTTACTCTGACATGGTCTCTTCTTGGTTTTGAATCCTTTGCACGGCTTATTTATGAGGATTCGGATTTTGTGGAGGCGGTGCTGGAAAAAGTTGCACGAATTATTCTCGGAGCATTTGAAAAGGTCCTTGACTGTCAGGCGCTCGGAGCACTGTGGTACACTGACGACCTCGCATACGCAGAGGGATTGCTTGTTTCACCTTCTTTTTACAGGAAATACCTGTTTCCAAAAGTGGCAGAGATAGGCCAGATGGCGAAAAAAAAGAATCTTTGTTTTCTTTACCATACTGATGGAAGAATCTGGGAGGTTGTTGAAGACATTATCAATTGCGGGGTAGAATGCATCCATCCCATTGAGCCGAAAGCAATGGACGCCCTTGAATTTAAAAAGAAGTTTGGGGCAAGGGTATCCATCGCAGGAGCAATAGAACTGGACACCCTTGTCCGCGGGACGCCAGGGGAAGTATCAAGATTGGTTAGATGGCAAATGGAGCGGCTTTCTCAAGGAGGCGGGTATCTTGCAGGTTCGTCCAACTCAATCGCAAGTTTTGTGCCGGTGGAAAACTACATTGCAATGCTTGAAACTGTAAGGGAATACGGAACTTACCACAACAGTCAAAGCACATGAGATTGACACAAATGACACAGGGAATTATAATATGTTTTAATCCAGAGGAAGTGGGCATCCTACAGGATTAGAAGAAAAATGGACAAAATTTACGTTCTTGCAGCAGATAATATTGAAAAAGAAGGAACACAACTGCTCAGGGATGCCGGATTTACAGTTGAAGAAAGGGGTAAAATTCCGGCGGATGAACTGGCAACGGCAATTCCTTCATATGATGTGCTTATTGTTAGAAGCGCAACAAAAGTTCCGGCTTCAGTCATTGAAAATGCGGCAAGATTAAAGATTATCGGCAGGGCTGGCGTTGGGATTGACAATGTTGATGTTGCCGCAGCGACTGCGCGCGGTATCATTGTAATGAACGCCCCAGAAGGAAATACACTTTCCGCGGCAGAACACACGCTGGGTCTTATTCTATGCCTTGCACGCAAAATTCCGCAGGCCGTCTCTTCTGTAAAGTCAGGGAAGTGGGATAGAAAAAGTTATATGGGGACAGAACTTTATGGAAAGACACTTGGAATTATTGGTCTTGGCCGCATTGGAAGGCGCGTTGCCCAATACGGGCAGGCGCTCGGGATGAAAATTCTCGGTTATGACCCCTTTGTTTCAATAGAGGATGTTCAGATGTTTGGTGTGAGCCTTGTGACCCTGGAAGGATTGTGCCGACAGGCAGATATTATTACGCTACATCTGCCGCTGACAGACCAGACGCGCGGCATTCTTGGTGAAGGGTTATTCAATCTAATGAAGCCCGGTGTATGGATTGTGAATGTGGCGCGCGGAGGACTTATTGATGAGGGGTTGTTGTACAGGCAGATGGTTAGCGGGAAGGTCGCTGGAGCTGCTATTGATGTCTTTGCCCAGGAACCTCCAACCTGCAAAGAACTTCTCGCCCTTGACAATGTTATTGCAACACCGCATCTTGGTGCATCTACCAGAGAAGCACAGGTAAATGTGGCAAGGGATATCTGTAAACAGGTTGTGGACGCTCTCACGAGAAAAATAGTGCGCAATGCTGTCAATGTGCCGCAGATAGACGAAGACATTCTCGGGAGGCTCGGGAGGTTCCTTTCGCTCTCAGAAAAGATGGGCCAATTCATAAGTCAGATGGGAGACGGACTGCCTGATTCAATATCCATTGAATATGCTGGAGATATCACCGATGACGATGTGCGCCCGCTCACAGCGTACCTCCTCAAAGGGTTCATGGAGAAATTTCAGCAGGTAACCTATGTAAATGCGCAACTCGTTCTGCGTGAAAAAGGCGTGCGACTTCATGAATTGCGGAAGGAATCAGCAGGGGAGTTTTCTTCTCTTATAACTGTGGCGACAAGTTTCAATAATTCAGAGGTTTCTGTTGCAGGAACTGTTGTTGCAAATGCGCCCAAGATTGTCAAAATTGATGGTTTTGACGTTGAAGCAACACCTGAAGGGTATCTTTTGGTCTGTCATAATGACGACAGGCCGGGCATCATGGGTCATATAGGCACAATTCTTGGGAAGGCAAGTGTGAATATTGCATCAATGACGCTGGGCCGCAGAGAAAAGGGTGGCCCGGCTATAACGGTTTTGAATCTGGACCAGGAAATTTCAGAGCAAACAATTAACGAAATCGGGAAATTCTCCGGGATCCGGTCAACGCGGCTGGTAAAACTATGAAATTGGAACACATACCAGGAACGATTGAACCTTCTTACCTGTTCGGTTGGCAGCGCAAATTGCTGCGGTTCCCGCCCGTTTAACCGGCCCAGAAGACCCGTATGTGAGGGGGGATTGTCATGGGCAAAGAACTCGTTGTTCTCCTTATTATTTTCTGGAGTGCCTTTGTGTTTCTTATTGGCATTCTGTGGAGGAGATTTGTAAGTGAGAGAACAATCAAAGCCGCAGAAGAGCGGGCAAAAGAAATTATCCGTGAAGCGGAGAATGTCGCTCTAACGAGAAAGAAAGAACTTGACATACAAACAAAAGAAACCCTGTACAGGTTGCGTTCTGAATTTGAAAAAGAGACGAGGAATAAGCGGAAGGAACTGCAATTCCTTGAAAAGCGGCTGAATCAGAGAGAAATTATTCTTGAGAGAAAGTCGGAACTGATAGAGAAACGTGAGGGTGATATCAGTGCCCGGGAAAGCCGGCTGAATGAGAAGGAACAGGCGCTTACCCAGAAAATCCAGGAACTTGAAGGGGTTATTGAACAGGAAAAGAAGAAACTTGAAGAGATTTCCAGCATGAGTCGCGAGCAGGCAACCACAGCCCTGCTGAAAATGATGGAGCAGGAGGCAAAGACCGCATCTGTTGAAATCGTGCGGAAGATTGAAGCCGAAGCAAAAGAGACAGGGTCCAAGAAGGCGCGCGAAATCCTGCTAAGCGCCATGCAGCGGCTCGCTTCAGAAGCGGCGACAGAAAGCACGGTCTCGGTAGTCAGCCTTCCCAATGATGAAATTAAAGGCCGCATAATCGGCCGTGAAGGGCGTAACATCCGGGCATTTGAAGCCGCCACCGGGGTTGACCTCATCGTGGATGACACGCCGCAGGCAATTACGATTTCTTCATTCAATACCTTTCGCAGGGAAATTGCCAGGCAGGCGCTTGAACGGCTGATTTCAGATGGGCGTATCCATCCTGGCAGAATAGAAGAGGTTATCCAAAAAATTCAGCAGGAGATGGAAGAGAAAATGACCGAGGAGGGGAAGAATGTGGCATTTGAACTTGGCATTGAAAACCTTCACCCTGAACTTGTTAAACTTATCGGGCGATTACGTTACAGGACAAGTTTCGGTCAGAATGCTCTGCAACATGCAAAAGAGACGGCATATCTTGCTGGGATGATCGCCTCAGAAATCGGATTGGACCACAGAGTTGCCAGGCGTGCCGCTATACTTCACGATATCGGCAAGGCGCTTGACCAGGAAATTGAAGGAAGCCACCCAGACATTGGCGGTGACTTACTCAAGAAGTGCGGTGAAGACCAGACAATTGTGGATGCGGCAATGAACCATCACAAGGATCTGGATCTTGCTTTTCCTTACACTGTCGTCGTGCAAATTGCAGATGCACTTTCGGCTACAAGGCCAGGTGCTCGTCGGGATACCCTTGAAAGTTATCTCAGACGCGTGGAAGAACTGGAGAAAATTGCCTCTGCTTTCAAGGGCGTTGACCAGGCGTATGCGATTTCTGCAGGAAGAGAGATAAGAGTAATTGTAAAACCTGAGGAAATAGATGACCAGCAGTCCATGATTCTTGCAAGAGACATTGCCCGCAAGATTGAAGAGAATCTCAAATATATCGGACAGGTCAAGGTAACCGTCATAAGGGAAAAGCGCGATGTTGAATTTGCCAAGTAATAGATGCCCTGTCTTCAGGTTATTGTACTGTAAGAGAAACGAATCCCAGGAATAGTTTTCACAGCGCTTGCAGATTTTTGCTGAAGAATTCATGTCGTGCGCAGACAGCAGAGGTGATGCTGATAAACAGAAAAATTAAGGCCTTCAGGGTTATGTTTTTTTGTGTACCCTGAGAATGGTACTGAAAAAGGGTTCCTTTTGATTTTTTGACCTGTTTCTTGTTGTTTGCTACACTTTTACCGCCATGTGGAAATTGATTTATGCAAGCGCATTTATTTCTGGCGCAGGCATTTCCCTTCTTCTGAATCCTGTTGTTCGACGCCTCGCTTTCACTTTTCATATTCTTGACTACCCGTCAGAAAGGAAGATTCATAGGGTTCCTGTGCCGCTCCTTGGGGGACTGGCGATTTATTTTTCGTTAGTGCTATCGGTCATTGGAGGCATTCTTGTGGAAAGATTCCACCCAGGACTGGTTGAGGGGTACTATCCTGGCATCGTTTCAGTATTGAACCGGCTCACTATTTTCCTTGTGACATGCGCGATTGTGGTTTACTCCGGGCTTATTGATGATCTCTACCATCTGAAACCGTTCGCAAAGCTTTCTCTTCAAATCATTTGTGGCGTATTCACATACTTTGCAGGCATCAAGATTTCTATCCTTACACCTGTTCCTGCCGTCCAACTTGCTCTGACGGTGTTCTGGATTGTCCTTTGTATGAATAGTTTCAATCTTCTTGACCATGCGGATGGCCTTGCATCCGGGGTCGCTCTCATTTCAGGCGGGATATTTTTTGTCTATGCCTGTCTGAACGGGCAACTTTTCATCGCAACATTGCTCGCCTGTTTTCTTGGCTCTGTAGCAGGTTTTCTCCGGTACAACTGGCATCCTGCTTCAATTTTTCTCGGGGAGTGCGGAAGCAGTTTCCTCGGTTATTTCCTGGGCACGCTTGCCATTATGGGGACATACTACAGATACAGTTCCGGACAAAGTTTTCTGCCACTATTTGCCCCGCTCATAATTTTTGCGCTGCCTTTTTTTGATACACTCGGTGTTATCTTTATCCGCTTAAAGAGCGGACATCCCATATTCCAGGGCGATACCAACCATCTGAGTCATCGGCTTGTGCGTCTGGGAATGACAAAAACCCAGTCAGTGCTTTTTTGCTATCTGCTTACGCTTGCGTGCGGAATTGGAGCGCCGCTCTTGAAGCAGTTGACATTTGCCGGTGGGATAGTCATTTTGATACAGGTTGTGCTCATTCTTGTCTGCACGGCAATACTGGAAAGCAGCGGAAGGAAAAATGGCTGAACTTATTGTGAGCCTTGACGTTGTGGAGCGCAAAAAACTTGAAGAGGTTGTTGCCCGGGTCGGAGATATGGTAGATTTTTTCAAGGTCGGGATGGTTCCTTTTCTGCAGTTTGGAACACCGCTGATCAAGTATCTGCATGACCGGGGAAAAAAGGTCTTTCTTGATTTGAAGTTTCACGACATCCCCAATACTGTTGAGATGGCAACACAGATTGCATGCTCAATGAATGTTGCCATGCTCAATGTTCATCTCCTTGGTGGTGAGGAGATGCTTGAAAGGGCGGTGCGGGCAAGGGACAGTACTGGTGCTTCTACGTTGCTCGTCGGGGTAACGTTATTAACCTCTCTATCCCGGCAGGACATTTTAGGAATCGGATTTACAAGAGATATCCAGGACCAGATTGCTTTGCTCGCAGAACTTGCATATTCGCACCGGCTCAATGGCGTGGTTTGTTCAATCCGCGACCTTTCATTCCTGAGACAAAAATTCTCGCGGCCATTCTTGATGATCTGTCCGGGCATCAGGCCGAAAACAACAAGAGACGATCAGAAACGAACAGGAACCGCTGGAGAAGCCGTGCTTCTGGGGGCGGATTTTATTGTTGTTGGCAGGCCTGTGATTGAAAGCAGCGAGCCAGAAATGGTTGTTGCTCAACTGCTCGGTGAGATGGAGGAAGCCGAAAATGCATGACCGCGTGCTTCAGATAAACCTCGGGGCAATAGTTGAAAACATTCTGAGAGTACGTGCATTCACAGGAAAAAAGATACTCGCTTGCGTCAAATCCAATGGATACGGCATGGGAGCAGTGCAAATCAGCAGAGCAATTGAGTCCTGTGTTGACTGGTTCGGAGTTGCCACCATTGAAGAAGCGCGCTGCCTGAGGAAATCCGGTATAAAAAAAAATATACTAATTCTTGGGCAGGTTCTTCCATGCGATGTCGCTTATGCGCGCGCCCATCGCATTTCGGTAACAGTCGGAAGCATGGAATCTCTTGAATCCCTGCTTTCTCATTGCAGGTATAGCCGTGATACACTCGGCATACATCTTAAAATTGACACAGGCATGGGAAGGATTGGGATTATGCCGGATGCAGCGCGTACGGCTGTCTCCAGAATACTTGCTGCGCGCCATCTTCGCCTTGAGGGCATCTTCACGCACCTTGCTGAAGCAGAAAACCCTGACACTTCATTTTCACGCCAGCAGGTGAAGGTCTTTAACGCTGTACTGAAAACACTCCCGCCTCAAGCACGGAAGTTCACACACGTCGCAAATTCCGCGGGGGTGGTTAACGTGCCTGAGAGCTGGAAAGATTTTTCAATGGTGCGGATAGGCCTGCTCCTTTATGGAGTATATCCTACCCTGTTTTTGCGAATATTCAGAAATAAGCCCGCGTTGAAATACGCACTCACAGGAAAAACAATGCTCGTTCTCGCACGGGATATGCAGAAAGGAGCAACAATCGGTTATGGCAGAACTTATGCCTGTGAAAAAGATATGCGAATTGGAGTGGCGGCAATCGGGTACGGAGATGGGTTAAACCGGCATCTATCCAACAAATTCTTCATGAAATATAACGGGCGGCTGTTTCGCATCCGGGGCAATATCTGCATGGACCAAACAATGCTTGAAATCCCGGAATTCATATCCCCAGGAGATACATTAACCTTTCTTGACGAGCAACTTTCAGCCGAAGATATGGCAGAACTCTGCAACACAACAGTCCATGAGATTTTGTGTAATTTCGGGGCAACGCGACTCACAAAGGAATACCATGGACTTTAAAGCAACAACACAGCAATACCGCCGGCTTATTAACCGTTATTTGCGGCACGCACTCGCCAGCCAAACAAAAGCAGCAGGACTTGTCAGGGCTATGCGGTATGCAGTATTCCCTGGTGGCAAGAGGATCAGGCCCCTTCTGATGATGGCTGCTTCTGACCTGCTTGGAATAAGACCGGATGACATTCTGCCTGCCGCATGCGGCGTGGAACTGATTCACAATTTTTCCCTCATTCATGATGACCTGCCATGCATGGATAATGATGACATGCGCAGGGGTAAACCAAGTTGTCACAGGAAATTCGGGCAAGCAACAGCGCTTCTGGCAGGAGATGCGCTTCTTGCCCTCGGACTTGGCGAGATTGCTGCATGCGCAGGAGAAAAAGCAGTTATCCGTGCAGCACAGGCACTCGGTCCTGACGGAATGGCAGGAGGCCAGTATCTTGATATCATTTATTCAGGCAAATCCATTTCAGGTGCAACTAAACGATGGATAAACAGGAAGAAAACAGGCGAATTGTTTTCCCTGTGTTTTGAAATACCCGCAATCAAGGCCGGACTTCGCTCAAAAAGAAGCCGCATCCTCATTAACATTGGACAGGTTTTCGGCGAAGCATTCCAGGTTATTGACGACATGAAGGACTCTGAAGGCGACAGGAAACAACAGAAAAAAATGCTTGAGCATCTGCGCAGGAAATTTGAAAGGGGGTTGTCATCCATCAGTCGGCAGGAGACATTCCTTGGATTCCTTGCGCGCAGTATTTTTTCATCCTTTGAATAATATCGTAAGTGTGCTAAAATTGTATTTTACCTGAACTTTCAGGGGGGGTCTATGAGCATCATAAGTACGAGGGACCTGACAAAGATATATGTGCTGGGCAAAAACAGGGAAGTGGTCGGTCTAAACAGGGCAAACCTTGAAGTTAATGAAGGGGAAATCTTTGGAATACTCGGGCCGAACGGGTCGGGAAAGACCACCTGCCTGAAACTATTGTTGGGTATTCTTTTCCCCACTTCCGGGGAAGCAGAAATTCTCGGCAGGCCACCATACGATACCGAAATGAAGAAGCAGGTGGGATTCCTTCCTGAAAATCCTTACTATTACGATTATCTTAATGGGCCGGAACTGCTGACATTTTATGGGAATCTATTCAATATTGATCATGGATTGCTTGCCCGGCGGATCGATCATCTTCTGGAACTGGTGGAACTTAATGATGCTCGCCGTCTTGCATTACGTCACTATTCCAAAGGTATGCTTGAACGTATCGGACTTGCGGCAAGCCTTGTCAACGATCCCAGAATTCTTATCCTTGACGAACCTACTACCGGACTTGACCCGATTGGATGCCGCGACACGCGCAATCTGCTTCTAAAACTAAAAGGGCAGGGCAAGACGATATTGCTCTCAAGCCATTTTCTTTCTGAAGTTGAGCGGGTATGCGACAGAATTGCAATCTTCCACAGGGGCAATCTTCTTGCAACAGGAACTCTTGCAGAACTTAACGCGAGGTACCAGGCAGACAACCTTGAAGACCTTTTTGTAAAAACCATCTCGGTCTTTGACAATCCTGAAACAGGCCAACCAGGAGCAGCCCAATGAAAAAAATCTGGTCTATCGGTCTTAACACGTTCAAGGAATCGTTTCGCAAGAAGATGATGTATATTCTTCTTGTTTTTGCTCTCATTGTTATCGGTGCGTCCAAATTTTTCGGATTTCTGACCGCCGAGGAAGAATTAAAGATGATCAAGGATGTGAGTTTCTCAACAATAGAATTTTTTGGTGCGCTGATGGCAATCTTTGGCTCATTATACGCAATTTCAACCGAAATTGAGCGCAAAACCATTTACACATTGCTTACCAAACCCATCAGCAGGTCTGATTTTGTGCTCGGTAAATTCTTTGGAATGGCAATGATTCTTCTGGTGAATTTCATCCTCATCAGTTTGTTTTTCATCGGGCTTCTTATATTCAAACACAGCCCTCCTGACATTGATGTGCTCAAGACATTAGTTCTGATTTTTGTGGAACTGATAATGATTTCTTCAATTACTCTTTCTCTTGGCACATTTTCATCTGATGCGTTCAATGTTATCTGTTCCTTCTTCCTCTATATCGTGGGGCACCTTACATCGTATGGTAGAGAATTGGTAGAAAGGACGGAAAATGTCATCCTCAAGGGACTCGGAGATATGCTATATACAATTCTCCCCAACTACGAAAATTTCAATATACGTGACAAGGTTGTTGTTGGAGTGTCAGTCAACTGGGCGTATGTTGGGAACACTGTTCTTTACGGTGTTCTCTATATTGCAATTGCTCTGTTCATCGCTCTCTATTTCTTTGAGAGAAGGGAAATATGAGACGGAAAGCATGGCCGTATCTTCTGATTGGGATCTTGCTTTTTTTGCCTCTCGGGATTGTTCAGATACGTGTTGACTATGAACGCAAGGTGCAGGACCTGGAAAGCAATCTTGTTCTTATGCCCGGGCAAATGGCAGGAAGCCTTGTTCTGGGCGGTTTTAAAGGGCTTGCGGCTGATTTGCTCTGGCTGAATATGGAAGAGTACTGGCATACAGGGCAACATTACAAGATGCTGCCCCTTCTTGAAACCGTATCATGGCTCCAGCCCAACTACATACTCGTATGGTCTATCGGCGGCTGGCACATGGCGTATAATATCTACGCTGAAGTGAAAGATCCGAATGAAAAACAGTTCTGGTATGACCAGGGTATTAAGTTCCTTAAAAAGGGCATTTCTTATAATCCAGACAAGTATGACCTTTATTTTGAACTCGGATGGACCTATTACAACAAGGGCAAGGATTATCCCAATGCTGTCGCAATGCTGGAGAAGGCAATCAAATTCCCGCACCCTGAATATGTTAATGATGTTCTCGCCCATGCATATGAAAAAAATGGGCAGATAGACAAAGCAATAAAGGAATGGGAGTATATCCGCGACAATTTTGTCACCTTTGTCCCGGTTGCAGAACGGATGCTTTTTAATCTGAAAACGAAAGGGACAACCATTCCAAAGGAAAACAAGGATTGAGCATCCCCGGGGCAATGATATGTAATATCTGAAAACGCAGGCTGCTTGAATCAGGCACCTTCCCACATGGCTATGATTGTTGTTCTTTCTGCTCCATCAGGTACAGGAAAAACCACTCTTGTCAACATTCTGCGGGAAATTGTCCCGGAACTGGTGGTTTCGGTTTCATACACCACCAGGAAACCGAGGCAGGATGAGCGCAATGGCATTGATTACCACTTTATATCCCGGCGAGCATTCAAAGCGCTTATTCGACGCGGATTTTTTGCTGAGTGGGCGTGTGTCTACGGTAATTATTATGGAACTTCAAAGTCATTCCTTGAAAAGAACCTTTCGGCCGGCAATAAAATCCTGCTTACCATAGATACCCAGGGCGGCCTTCAGATTAAGAATGCTTATCCTGATGCGCTTCTCATAGGAATTTTGCCCCCATCGCAGAAAGAACAGGGAAGGCGGCTTGCACGACGGGGAGAAAACACGAAAGAGATGGAAAAACGCCTGCAGGAATCTGCAAGGGAGCGCAGGATGCTGCGGATGCACTATCATATAAGGGTTGTCAACAAGAATATTGCCGCAACAGCAAAACGGCTTGCCCACATCATCAAGAACTGGCACCGCGATGCAGAAAAAAATCAGAGTAAAGAAAGGTCGGATTAGTTCTTCAAAGACAGGTATGAGATTAGTTTATACACAAGCCGTGCCGCAAAAAAGCATGAAGGGCTGTATGTGAAAGAAGGCGCAAGTTCTACGACATCAGCACCAATAACTTCTCCTGTTTCTATCAGTCCCCTCAAAAATCCAAGTGTTTGATACCATCCGAACCCCCCTGGTTCAGGCGTACCTGTCTCAGGAATATAGGCCGGGTCAAAGAAATCAAGGTCAATAGAGATATAGTATGGCCCCTGAGGAAGAGTTTCAATGTATGACCTGATTTGTTTTTCATGCATCTGATGGGCAAAAACCACACTGACATGCTTGTTGCCAGAGATGAATTCAAACTCCTCCTTACTGATGGAGCGGATGCCGAAACTGAATACATCACAACCAAATTCAACAGCCCTGCGCATGACACACGCATGGCTGAGTTTACTGCCGTCAAATGTCTCCCTCATATCCGCATGGGCATCCAGGTGTATGATTTTCAGTTTCTTATGCAGTGCCGCCTGAAGTTTGATAAGCGGGATACTGATTGAATGCTCACCTCCCAGACCAATCAAAAATTTCCTTTCCTTTACATGCCGTGCCGCTGCATTTTCAATCCGCTTCATCATCTTTGCCGGGGAATCAATGTCTACAGGAATTTCGGGTAGCGTCATTATACCTGTAACTGGCTCAGACATTGTTTCTTCATCAAACAGCTCCATATACCGGGATGAACATATGATACCCTCTGGCCCAAATTTGGCGCCTCTGCGAAAGGAAACTGTGGCTTCGTACGGGACAGGTAGAATTAGAAACTTTGCATCCCTGTAAGGAATTTCAGGAAGCCCGGCAAATGTGTAAGGATGTTTTTGATTCATCAAAACTCCTTATCTTCTACAGGTGTTTTTGAAATCCTGGTTTAAATTATTGCTAAAAAGCAGCAGTTTGTCACAGACAAACATAAATCAGAATATGAAAACCGCTGCTGCAATGACGGTTGTCCAGAGGCCATTTTTATCGCCTATGGCTGACTGGGTGATATTGGCGGTCTTAATAATTTGGTTTGACATCCTCCAGATTTCTTTTTTTTCATCATAGGAAGAATTTGGGTCAAATTCAAGACCAAGAATTGTTGCAAGCATTGTTGCTGCAAGGTCCTCAGCGTACTCCCCTGCCCGTTCCTCTGTCTCCCCGAAACTTTCATGTTCTGAAAGATAACCATACTGGTTAGGATCCTTAGGAATTGCAAGCCCTACTGATGAGGTGATAAGACGATGCGGCTCATTTGTTGAATTTTTACTCATTACAACGTAAAGAATCTGTCCTGGTTTCAATAGCGACAGTCCCTCTGTTTTTGAAACAAGACGGCACATCGGCGGAAAAATGCTTGAAATGGAAACGATGTTGAATTGCGCAATTCCTGCATTGCGAAGAGCACGTTCAAAACTTGTCAGTTTTTCTCTGTCTTTACCAACCCCCTTTGTCAGGAATACCTTTTTAGGAACCAGTTCCATTTTCTCCTGCTGCCTCCTGTTTTATCAGGTATGAAATTCGCTTAATTAAAACTTCTGATGAAATTTTTGTCAAATTTTTTGTGCAGAAACACAAGACGGTCTGGGTGGTTTTTGAAAAAACTGGTATAATGAAATACACTATTTTCGCAAAAGGAGCGGGTATGCCAAAGGATGCCATGACGCCAAGGGAAAGATGGGAAGCAGTAATCAAACATAAGAAACCAGACAGAATTCCAATGGTCTGGTCAGGTACGCCAGAAATCAGGGATATTATGATGCGTTACCTGAATGCAGGTTCAGTAGAGGAAATGCTTACGAAACTTCACATTGATGAAATCGTTGGTATCGGCCCGGAATTACGGGTCAGAATTCCTGAAGGAACCGATGAGTATGGATGCAGGTTTACAAAGGTTTCATATGGAACTGGAGAATATCTGGAATGCACTTATCATCCGCTCGCTGGATTTAAAACTCTTTCGCAAATAAAATCTCACTATAAATTCCCCACGATAGACATATACGATTTCTCTGTTATTCCAGCCCAGTTAAAAGGAAAAGAGCATCTTCCGGTTTACGGGGGCGGATGCGAACCGTTTCTCCAATACGGGTATCTGCGTGGACTGGAGCAGGCAATGATTGACCTTGTGGAAAATCCTGACATTGCGGAATATTGTCTTGAAAAGATTTTTTCCCTTTCGTACGAGAAAACTGTGCGTATCTACCAGGCAGCCCCGGGCAAGGTCCTTATAACAACAGTTGCAGAGGATTTTGGCTCGCAGGAGAATCTTCTTTTTTCCCCAGCAACCATCAGGCAGTTTTTTATTCCAAGAATGAGAAAAATGATGGCTCTTGCTCACGAAAACGGAGCGTTTGTCCTTACTCACAGCGATGGAGCAATTCGCGCGATAATTGGTGATCTTATTGAAGCAGGGATGGATATTCTTAATCCTGTTCAATGGCGATGCAGGGGTATGGACAGAAAGGAACTGAAGGAAAGTTTCGGTGCGCGTATTGCCTTCCATGGGGCTATGGACAACCAGTATACAATGCCATTTGGCACAATAAGAGATGTTGAAAAAGAGGTGCTGGATAATATCTCAATTCTTGGCAAAGACGGTGGATATATACTCGGACCATGCCACAACTTTCAGTCAATCACTCCGCCAGAAAATATCGTTGCAATGTACAATACCGCCTATGAAAATGGCTGGTATTGAAAACTGTAATCCCCTGTCAGGGATAATCAATGGTTAAGGTTTCAGAAATCTTCTTTTCCATTCAGGGTGAAGGATGGCTTCAGGGATTACCTGCTGTGTTTATACGGCTTGCAGGATGTAACCTGCGCTGCTGGTTTTGCGACACAAAATATGCATGGGAAACGGGTAGATGTCTTGATGAAAAACAAATTGTCAAACGCGTTGTTTCGTCCGGAGCAGTATGCACTGTCATCACAGGCGGTGAACCGTATGTTCAGGATTTTTCATCCCTGGCTGAGCATTTGCGCAGGAAAGGATTTTTTACTGCTGTTGAAACGAATGGAACAATCTGGCGTAATGTGCCGTGTGACTGGGTGACCGTGAGTCCAAAGCGCGAGGGATTCAATTTTCATAAAAAGGGGTATGACAAGAGATTCCTCAAGGTCGCCAGTGAATTTAAGTATGTTATCTCGGACGAATCTGATTTTGACCTTATAGACGAGACCGTGAAGGTGCCGATCATACTGCAGCCAATAAATAATGACATGAAAATCGCAAAGATGATTGCAGAAAAGATTAAATCAAAGCAGAAAGCATGGTTCCTTCGCCTGCAGATGCATAAATTTCTTAAACTGCCATGAATCAACGAGCAATCTGTCTTATTTCAGGCGGGCTTGATAGTTTTGTGGCGGCCGCAATCGCCCGCAAAACCCATGAGATTTTTGGACTTACGGTCAACTACAGCCAGCGCCACAGGAAAGAGATTGAAGCAGCAAGAAATATAGCTCGCTTCCTGGATATGCGCGATCACAGGATTGTCAGTATTGATTTATCGTGGGTCCACTCTGCGCTTACTTGCCCGGAAGAACCAATACCGGAAAGGGAAACCCCTGGAGAAATTCCTGCAACCTATGTTCCTGCACGGAATACACTGCTCATAGGACTTGCTCTCGTGTATGCCGAAGATGTAGACGCAGATTCAATTTACCTTGGAATCAACCATCTTGATTATTCTGGATACCCGGACTGCAGGCCTGAATATCTTGATGCGTTTCAACGTTTAATCAATATCGCGACGAAAAAGACCATTGAAGGCGGTTCAATTACATTAAAGGCGCCGCTTATCAATCTGAAGAAATCTGAAATCGTCCTGCTCGGAAATCGTCTCGGTCTTGATTTTTCTCTATCCTGGTCCTGCTATAGAGGGGGCGATAAGGCATGCGGGAGATGCCCAAGTTGTCTTATCCGCCTCAGAGGATTTGAAGAAGCAGGGCTGAAAGATCCTCTTTCTTATGAGATGGTATAATAATCCGTCTGCGAGCATTCGTCACTCCCCACTTTTACTGAGGGTTAAATATGCAGAATATCGGTGTATTTGCAGGAACAGGCGGCATGGTGCCTCTTGTGATAAAGGAAATTGAGCAAAGGTCTCTCACACCTGTGATTTTTTCTTTTTATCCGCTCAAACTGCCTGGATACAGGATTATCCGTCTTGCCTTTGGAGACATTGACGGTTTCTTAAACGCTGCAGAACGCAGGGGTGTCTCTGATTTTGTCTTTGCCGGCAAGATACACCCGGGAGAAGTTTTCTCTTCGCGCATGCCAGAATCAGGAAGAAGGTTCCTTGAATCCCTTCCATCGTATGAGCCAGAAGTCATACTCCATCATCTTGTTTCATTTCTTGCAGCGCACAATATCAAAGTTCTGCCTCTGACCTGGATATTCAAGGAACACCTTGCAAAACCGATTGTTTACACAAGAAGGAAGCCGGATGAAGAGGCGCTTGCAGATATCAGGTTCGCATGGAGGATTGTCAAGAAAATAGCACGGTTGAGAATAGGCCAGGCAATAGGCGTGAAGAATCGCTCTGTAATTGCTGTGGAAGGAATTGAAGGCACTGATGAAATGATCCGCAGGTGCGGTAGATACTGCAGCGATTTCACGGTTGCCAAGGCGATGCGCACCGGCCAGTCAACGCGCTTTGACATGCCTGTCATAGGGCCTGACACTGTTAGAGCGCTTGCGCAGGCGCGAGGAAAGGTGCTTGCTGTGGAATCCGGAAGGACCATTATCACAGAAGAAACAAAAACGATAACGATCGCCAATGAGAACCGGATTGTAATACTTGGTTATCAGGCCGGTAAAAGGAACAGGATATGATTGTCAAAGAAGACCGGGATGAAATTCTCGCTTACCTTGAGGACTCGTCAAACCTTTCGGGCGGAAACTGCGACAGGGTTTATATTCCTGAAACTGAAGGCGAAGTGATTGAGGTTGTGCAGGAATGCATAGCAGGCAATGTCCCTCTTACAGTATCAGGGGGAGGGACAGGCACTGTTGGCGGCAGAATACCAAAAACCGGCG